>SMEX01000017.1_pt1 | contig 102794 bp, 90 predicted proteins | sample 2456221 | NCBI WGS metagenome assembly SMEX01 (sample SAMN10132603, study PRJNA489261) | soil metagenome | isolation source: day120 control-silt loam soil ammended with composted manure from dairy cow... | place: USA | collected 2015-05-01
AACAACCGCCAACCGTCTACAAACCCACACGGGCTCTTCCCCGGATGCGGCACAAACCCCAACCAGGACCTCACCGAAAACCCCGGATCCGCCCCGGTTCGTTCTTTACTTTACCGGCTTTCTTCGAGACCACCAAATTGGTGTTTCCGAAGCTTTTCCGATAAAGCCAGAACGGAAAGTCGCCGCCAATTCTTCGCGGCACAGTGAATTATGCCAGAAAGAATCGGCGCCGAAGACCATTGGGAGGTGGGCCCGTCCACCAGAGCGGTGTCCGGTTCGCCCTGAGAAGAGTGCCTCTCCCCCTGGCCAGGGCCAGAGGTCCCTCGAGACACTTCAAAGAACTTACCCACTCAGTCAAGTCACGACAACTTGAACCCCGGTGATGCGGGTCACAGTAAGCCTGAGCGGGTGTCTTCGCCAGGCGTCCAACAGCGACGAGTCCGTGGATATTCCCACAGGCCAGCAGGGAGAGGGCTACCCCTGTCCGCCCAGGACCTTGTGCAGGGCGACACTCCCGGCCTTGCTACTTCTTCTCCCCGACTCTTACCTCCCGCCTCCCCACCATCCCCATCTTGATTACTTAGAGTGAAATTCTGAGCACATAAAGCATCGACTGTGTGCGGCGGTCCACCAGGTCCGACGCCTGTCACCTCGCTGGGGAGGCTTCATGCGTACCGTGAGCGGCCCGACGGACCACGTCGTCGTGGTGGGGGCAGGCCTGTCCGGGCTCGCCGCAACCCTGCACCTGCTCGGTGCGGGACGCCGGGTCACCGTCTTTGAGCGTGAGGAGTACCCGGGCGGCCGGGCGGGACAGCTCGACCTGGACGGCTTCCACATCGACACCGGTCCGACCGTGCTCACCATGCCCGACCTGCTCGACGAGGCACTGGCCGCGGTAGGCGAATCCCTCAGCGACCGCCTCGACCTGGTCCAGCTCTCCCCCGCGTACCGTGCCGTCTTCCCCGACGGATCGGTGCTCAACGTCCACACCAACGCGGACGCTATGGCCGACGAGGTCGCTCGCGTGTGCGGATCACACGACGCCAAGGGGTACCTGCGGCTACGCGCCTGGCTGCGGGAACTGTACGAGCTGGAGATGGCCCGGTTCATCGACACGAACTTCGACTCCCCGTTCACGCTCCTCTCCCCCGAGCTTGTCCGGCTGGCCGCCCTCGGCGGTTTCCGGAGCCTCTCCGCGGCGGTAGGCCGGTTCGTCCGCGACGAGCGGCTGCGCCGCATCTTCTCGTTCCAGTCCCTGTACGCGGGGGTACCACCGCACCGCGCCCTCGCCGCTTACGCGGTCATCGCGTACATGGACACCGTCGCCGGCGTCTACTTCCCGCGCGGCGGCATGCGTTCCCTGGGAGAAGCCCTGGCCGCCGCAGCCACCAAAGCCGGGGCGGAACTGCACTACGGAAGGACTGTCACCCGGCTGGAACGGCGCGGCAACCGAGTGCGTGCCGTGGTGCTTGCCGACGGGGAACGGGTGCCCTGCGACGCCGTGGTCGTCACCGTGGACCTGCCCTTGGCCTACCGTCTCCTCGGCCGGACCCCGTGGCGGATCGTCCCCCTCCAGTTCGCTCCCTCCGCGGTCGTCCTCCACGCGGGCACCGACCGCACCTGGCCGGTGCTCGACCACCACACCCTCCTGTTCGGCACGGCGTGGCGGCGTACTTTCACCGAGATCACCCGGTTGGGGAAACCGATGAGCGACCCTTCGCTCCTGGTGACGCAGCCGACCGTGACCGACCGCAGCCTGGCCCCGCCTGGGCGGCACCTGCTCTCCGTGGTCGCGCCCTGCCCGAATCTGCGCACTGGGCGGATCGACTGGGTGTCCTTCGGCCCTCGCTACCGGGAGCAGCTCGGAGCAGTCCTGGAGGACCGCGGCCTCACCGGATTCTCCGAGTCTGTGCGCGTCGAACGGCTCGTCACCCCGCACGACTGGTCGCACATGGGGCACGCGTTCGGCACCCCGTTCGCTACCGCGCACACCCTCTTCCAGACCGGTCCGTTCCGGCCGCGCAACCTCGTGTCGGGGATCGCCAACGCGGTCTTGGCGGGATGCGGGACCACTCCGGGGGTGGGCCTGCCGACGGTCCTCATCTCGGGGAAGCTCGCCGCGGCACGGATCACCGGGTGCACCTCGCCCACGCGGTCCACGATCACCGGTTCGGGGAGACGGCGGTGAAGCGGGAACTGCGGGCCGCGGGCATCACCGACCCCCAGCTGTGCGCGGCCTACCTGCACTGCCGGACGCTGCACGCCCACCACGGGCGCACCTACTATCTGGCCACGCTCACCCTCCCCCCGCAGCGGAGGCCCGCGATCCACGCCCTCTACGGCTTCGCGCGCTGGGTGGACGACGTCATCGACGCGCCACGCACCGCCCTCCCCGTGGAGGCGCGGGCTGCCCTGCTGTCCGAAGTCGGCACCGAGCTGACCGCTGCCCTGGCGGGGGGAGAGGACGTCCACCCGGTGGTGCGCGCTGTGGCGGACACCGCGCGGCGGTACGAGATCGGCGCCGAACTGTTCACGGCGTTCCTGCGGTCCATGCGGATGGACCTGTCCACCACCGACTATGCGAGCTTCGAAGACCTGCGCGGCTACATGTACGGCTCGGCCGCGGTGATCGGGCTCCAAGTGCTGCCGGTGCTCGGCACCGTGGTCCCGCTGCCGCGGGCTGCCCCGCATGCGGCAGCGCTCGGCGAGGCGTTCCAGTTGACCAACTTCCTGCGGGATGTGGCTGAAGACCTGGACCGGGGGCGGGTCTACCTGCCCGCGGACATCCTGGCCCGCTACGGGGTGGACCGGGACCTGCTGTTGTGGTGCCGTGCTCACCGGCGCGGGCATCCGCGGGTGCGGGACGCGCTCGCCCACCTGGTGGCGTTGAACCGGGAGATCTACCGGACGGCTGCCCCGGGCATCGCGATGCTCGACCCGGTGTCGCGTCCCTGCGTCGCTACTGCGTTCACCCTGTACCAGGGGATTCTCGACGTCATCGAAGCATCCGGCTTCGACGTGTGGAGCGGTCGGTGCACCGTGCCGCAGTGGCGGCGCGTGCAGGTAGCGGTTCCCGCCTTCGCCCGGGCCATGCTGCGCCGGGCGGTGTCGGGACGCCGGGCGAACAGTGGGGTGGCGCCGCGGATGAGCGGCGCTCGGAGTTACGGGGGGAATTGACGATGTCTGAATCCATGGGGGTGCGGCGGCTTCCCTTGCGCAGACTGCCGAAGACCCGGTGGGAGCAGCAGGAGCCGTCGTGGCAGGGGGCACGGCCCGCTCTGATTGAAGGGGCGTTGAAGCGGGCGCTTGCCCGGCCTTCGGGGAACTGGTTCGTGCTGGCGGCGAGCACGGAGATCCGTCCGGGGCAGCCGTTCGGGCGGATGGTGGCGGGGGTTGAAGTGGTGGCGTGGCGGAGCCGCGACAACGTGGTGCATGCCGCTCCCGGATCCTGTCCCCACTTGGGAGCGCCGCTGTGCCGTGGGGCGGTCCGCGGGGATCGGCTGGTGTGCCGGTGGCATGGCCTGTCGCTGGGGCCGGAAGGCTTTCCCGGGTGGTCGCCATTCCCTGTCCACGATGACGGGGTGCTGGTGTGGGTGCGGTTGGACGCGGTCGGAGGCGAGGAGCCGCTGGCTGCCCCGATCGTGCCGGAGCGGCCGGAACGGCGCACGTTGGCCGCGGTGGCGAGCATGGCGGGGCGGTGTGAGCCGGAGGATGTGATCGCCAACCGGTTGGATCCGTGGCACGGCTCCTGGTTCCACCCGTACTCGTTTGTGGATCTGCGGGTGGTTGAGGCGCCCGAGGAAGGGGTGGCCGACGCGGACGACCGGTTCGTGGTGGACGTAGCGTTCAAGGTCGCGGGCCGGTGGGGGGTGCCGGTGCGCGCCGAATTCCGTTGCCCGGAGCCGCGCACGATCGTCATGCGCATCCTCGAAGGGGAGGGGGCAGGGAGTGTGGTGGAGACCCACGCCACCCCGCTCGGCGTGGACCGTAACGGGGTGCCGCGCACCGCGGTGATCGAGGCGACGGTGGCTACGTCGCCGCGGCCCGGGTTCGGGGTGGCGCGGCGGATGGCTCCTGTGGTGCGGCCGCTCATGCGGTTTGCGGCGCGCCGTCTGTGGCGGGACGATCTCGCCTACGCTGAACGCCGCTACGCTCTGCGGTCGGCGGGGCGGTGGCCGTCCTGACCCGGTCTGGCCGGCCACGGCTCGCCCTGGCGCACGCCGAGGGGACGGGCCGTGGCCGGCGGTGTCATCCTTCGATCAGGTCCTGTCCCAGGTAGCGGCCTTCCCGGGCGGCGGGGACGGCGAAGAGGGCGCTGCCTTCGTGCCGGATGTAGCGGTTGAGGGCGTCGCCCTGGTCGGCGAGGCTGCGCTGCACCGGGATGAACCCGGTGGCGGGGTCGCCTTGCCAGGCCATGAAGAGCAGTCCGGCGTCGCGGACGCCGTCGTCGCGCCACCCCTGGTCGTAGCTGTAGCCGCGGCGGAACATGCGGGCACCCAGGTTGTTCTCCGGGCTGGCGAGGCGCACGTGTGCGTTCTCGGGGATGAGGGGTTCCCCTTCCTCGTCGCGGGCCGAGAGCACGACGGGGTCGGTCTCGTTGCGGCTGCCGAGGGGTGCTCCCGTGTCGAGGCGGCGGCCGATCACCCGCTCCCGGGCGGCCACGTCCAGTTTCCGCCATTCGGTCAAGAGCATGCGGATCCGTCGCACGACCAGGTAGCTGCCGCCGTCCATCCAGGCGTGCGCGGGGTTGTCGGCCGGCCGTGCGGTGATGGTCCGGTCGAACAGCGGGTGGTCCTGGGCGGGGTTGGCGGTGCCGTCGATCTGCCCCATGAGGTTGCGGGGGGTGGCGTCGGGGTCGCGCGCGGCTGCGGCGGTCCGCCGGAAGCCGCGCAGAGACCAGCGCACCGCGGTCGCATCCGCGGCCGCGGCGACGAGTTCTTCCACGGCCGCGGTGAGCACCATGGGGTCTTCCGCACCGACTTGGAGCATGAAGTCTCCACCGCACCAGCGGGGGTGCAGGTCGTCGGTGGAGAACTCGGGGAGGTCGGCGAGCGCGTCCGGTCGGCGGTCTTCCGCGTCGATCGCGGAGAGCAGGGAGCCTCCGATGCCGACGGTGACCATGAGGGAGGCGGGGAGCAGCCCTGCAGAGGCGGCCCCCTCGGCGATGTCGTGCGGACTCTCCTCGTGCAGGCGGGCCGCTAGTTCGGTCCAGGACCGGAGCGCGGCGGCTGCGCTGTCGCGGGCGGTGTCGGGGTTCTTACGGGCTTCTTCCGCCAGGTCGAGCGCGATGACGTGAACGAACGCGGGTGCTGGGCCGGAGATGCCGGGTTGGGGCGCTGCGGTGGCGTCGGCCCGTTGGGCTGCCATGCGCAGCCGCTGCTCGGCTTCCGGGGAGGCGGCCGGGTCGGAGTCGGGCAGCAGGGGGCGGAGGACTTCTCCTGCCGCCATGCCGATGCCTGCGCCGGTGAGTGCTGCCGCGCCCAGTCCCGCGAGGAATCCTCGGCGGGAGGAGCCTTTCCGCTCCGTGTCTGGTTCGGTCATGGCCTGCTCACCCCTCCGTCAATGGTGGTGGCCGCTGCTTCCGGTGCGTTCCAGCACCGGGGCGTCAACCTGGACGGTTTCTCCGTTGTCGAAGGTCAGGGTGATGGTGGCGGTGTCGCCGACCTGTGGCGGGTCCGCTATGTCCAGCACCATGATGTGGAGTCCGCCGGAGGCGAGTTCGACGGTTTCCCCGGCGGGGATGGGGATGTCGTCGACCGGGACCATCTGCGCGGCGCCGCTTTCCGTGGTCTCCACCGTGTGCAGTTCGGTCCGGTCGGAGAGCGAGGTGGCCGCCTCGGTGAGGGTGATGTCCTCGTCGCCGGTGTTGCTGATGGTGAGGTAGCCGGCGGTCATCGACGGGTTGGCGGGTTCCGCCAGCCAGGCGTCTTCGATAACGAGGTCGCCGGCTTCAGCGCTGCCCTTGGGGGGTGTGCTGGGGTCGGGGGCTGAGGCGGTCGCGTGGTGGTCGCGGCTGTCGGTGTGCTGGTCGGCTGGCGGGCCGCCGCAGCCGGACAGGGTGACGAGGGCGAGGGCTGTGCCGAGCACGAGCAGTGGCGTAGTGGTGGACGTGTTCATGGACGCAGTACTCCGGACGCGTGGCGTGGACGTGGGTTAGAGCTGTGCTGCGATCAGCTCGGGGAGGACGGCGCTCATCTGTTCCCCGGAGGTGCCGGGGTCGAAGAAGCCGATGGCGTCGCCGCCGGGGCGGAGGACCGCGACTCTCTCCCCGTGGGTGACGAGGTAGTTACCGTCAGTCTCTTCGGGGGGTTCCACGGGGATGCCGTAGGCTTTGGCGGCTTGGACCACGTCGTCGATGGGGCCGATGACTCCCTGGAAGTCCGGGTTGAAGCCGGAGAGCCAGGAACGCATCTGTTCGGGGGTGTCGCGCTCCGGGTCGGTGCTGACCATGACCACGTCGACCTGTTCCCCGTCTGCGCCGAGGCGGGTGACCGCGTCGGCGATGTCGGCCATTGTCGTGGGGCACACGTCAGGGCAGCTGGTGTAGCCGAAGTAGAGCAGGGTGAGCCGGTCTGCTGCGACGTCGGTGAAGGCCCACGGGTCGCCGTCGACGGTGCGGAACTCGTGGGGCGGGGCGGACATCGGGGTTTCGGCCAGGTCGAGGTAGTAGTCGAATTCGCTGGTGTTCGGGCTGCCCGTGCTGCCGGTCTGGCCGCATCCGGCGAGGAGGAGGATGCTCGCTGCCGCGCACGCCGCTGCCCCGCGTCCTCTTAAGTTTCGGACGCGCTTATATCCCGGTTTCTGGGAAAGACGGACGTTGTGGGCGATGATGGTCTTGTGAGGTGCATCGACTGTCGAACCGCTCTTTCCGCCGAAATCGACGGGGAGCAGCCGAATCACTCCCCGGAAGAGGTCCGCGCCCATCTTCGCGAGTGCGCGGAGTGTGGTGTGTGGCTTTCTGCCGCGCGTGGGCTGCAGCGGTTGGTCGGCGTGACCACGCTGGCCGGTGGTGTGGACGACGACTAGGTCGGGGAGTCGGCGCTGCAGCGGACTGTTCTCGCGGATCGCCCCGGTGTGTTTGGTCACAGTAGTTCTCCTCGGGTCAGTCTGCGTGGTGCCTTGCGGGGCACGCGGAGGTCAGGCTCGGCGCTGGCGCGTCGGCCTTGCTGGTGGAGCTGACGGCTTCAACTGAGCCGAGGACGGGGTGGTCCGCGTCGGCTGACCGCGTACTGCGGCACCGTGCGGGGAGCGGGGACGGCCCCGTTGTCCCGGTGCTGTCCCGCCCAGGGCGGGCATGGCACGGCCGGTGGTGCGGCCCCGATCTGGAACATGCCCGCGAGCAGGGTGCGCAGTTGGCGGGCAAGCCGGAATGCTGCGGCCTCGCCGCGGCGTAGCCACAGGGCGCAGACCAGTGCTGCGCCGAGGTGGGCTGCCAGCATGCCGAGGGTGGGATCGGATGCGGTCTCTTCCCCCACACGTGCCGCCGCGTGGGTGGCGTGGGCACCGGTCCCGCCCTCGGTCAGCGCGAAGATGAGGTGCAGGGCGAGCTGTCCCCACAGCATCCACCCGAGGATGATGCCGCCGCCGCGTTCCCGCTTGGCGAGGGCCCAACCGATGGCGAGCATCAGCGCGCCGCCGAGCAGGGTTCCGGTGAGCGGGACGTCGTGGCCGGAGTGGACAGCGTGTCCGTTGGCGGACACGCCAACGGAGACCGCGGCGAAGATCCCGGCGCGGACCAGTGTGGTGAGTGACCTTCCGTGCACAGCACTTCTATCGTCGCACCGGTTCTGAGCAGGGCTGTTTCGGGGTGGGGTAAAGGGGCGACTAGCGTTTTCGATACGGGTGGGGGTATGGTGAGTGGCGAAGAGGTGATGACAGTGGAGATGAAACCCGAACTGGTGGGCGATGCCCTGACCAGACTGCGTCGTGCGCATGGGCAGCTCGGCGGAGTCATCGCGATGATCGAGTCGGGCGAGGACTGCGTTGCCGTGCTGACCCAACTCGCCGCGGTCTCGCGCGCGCTCGACCGGGCCGGGTTCAAGCTCGTTGCCAGTGGTCTGCGGCACTGTCAGACCATGCGGGAGCGCGGGGAAGAGCCGCCGATGAGCGAAGAGGAGTGGGAGAAGCTGTTTCTCTCACTGGCCTGAGCCCCGAGCGTCCCTTGGCACGCGCGATGCTCCGCCTGTCACCCTTATTTGTGCCTGTCGTATACCCCCGGGGGTGTTGAGGATTGTGCGGAAAAGCCGAGGTGGGGATGGGCTTACCGGCCCGGCCGCACCACCGGAGCGGGCACAGCCGTTTCCGGACCGGCGGGCCACCCGCGCCCCTGGCACAGCAGCCGCCGCGGGACCCGACCGACTGGCTTAGCGCGGGTGTGCGCCGCGGCTTCCCGCTGATTCGCCACCCCTTTTTGCCCTCCACATACCCCCGCCCGTATCTGAGGAAGAGAAGAGGCTGCAATGGACACCTCGCTTCCTGTCTCGTTGACCCCAGAAGAGGTCCGGGAACTCCAGGAGCGCAACCCTCGAGTGCGGATCATCGACGTCCGCACCCCCGGCGAATTCGCCGGAATGCACATCCCCGGCTCCTACAACGTGCCGCTCGACCTGCTCCGCGAGCACCAGCGCGAACTCACCGCCAACCACGACGACCCGGTCGTGCTCGTATGCCGGTCCGGAATGCGCGCCGACCAGGCCAGCAAACTCATGGCGGAAAGCGGCCTGCGGCAAGTCAGCGTCCTCCAAGGCGGCATCAGCGAATGGGAACGCACCGGCGCGCCCCTGAAGCGGGGCTCGGGGGGACGCTGGGCGATGGAACGCCAAGTGCGGCTCGTCGCCGGACTGATCGTCCTTGTCTTCGTCACCGCCAGCGCCGTGTTTGACCCCCTCAAATGGGTCGCCGCAGCCATCGGCGCGGGCCTGACCTTCGCAGCGATCACCGACACCTGCCTGATGGCGCGACTGCTGGCACTGCTGCCCTACAACCGCACCGACCGGTGCGACGCCCCGACCATGCTGGCCGCGCTCACCGGCACCACTCCCGCGCAACGAGGCTGACCGTGGTTGTTGCGGCAGGACTGTTCGGCGCCCTCATCGGGCTGCTTCTCGGACTCCTCGGCGGAGGCGGGTCCATTCTGGCGGTGCCTGCCCTGGTCTACGGGGTGGGCCTCCCGCTGACCGCCGCGATCCCAGCCTCCCTGGTCGTGGTCGGCGCCTCGTCGGCCACCGGCCTGCTCACCCGGATCCGCGCCGGGCTCGTCCGCTGGCGGGTCGCCCTGGTCTTCGGACTGGCAGGACTGCCCGCCGCCTTCGGAGGCAGCGCGGTAGGCAGGCTCCTGCCCAACCACTGGCTGATGCTCGCGTTCGCGGCGCTCATGGTTGTGGTGGCCGTGCGCATGCTGCGGCAGTCCACCCCTGCGGTGGGGGCCTGCCGGGGCGCGTCCGGAACCGTGGACTGGCGCGCCTGCCTGCCCTGGGCGACGCTGGCGGGCGCTCTCGTCGGATTCCTCACCGGCCTCTTCGGGGTCGGCGGTGGATTCGTCATCGTCCCGGCACTCAGCCTCGGCCTCGGCCTCGCCGAATCCGAGGCGGTGGCCACCTCGCTGGCCGTCATCGTCCTCAACTCGGTGTCCGGACTCGCCGCCCACAGTCTCACGCCCACCGGCCTCGACGTCGCCACTGTCGGAGTCTTCGCAGCAAGCGCCATGGCGACCTCGCTCGCTGCTGGAACCCTGGCCCCGCGCCTGCCCGCAGCTGCGCTGCGGCGCGGATTCGCCGCCCTCGTCCTCGCCGTCGCCGCAGGAGTCGCCGCAACATCCCTGACCGCTCCCGAACTGCTCTGGTAACCGCAGCTCTCTCGCTCTCCCGCGACAACTGGAAAGGAATCGCCCATGCTGTTCACGCAGTACTACCTGGACTGCCTCTCCCACGCGTCCTACATGGTCGCTGACGAAACCACGGGGAAGGCCATCGTGGTCGACCCGCGGCGCGACGTCACCGAATACCTGGCGGACGCCGAAGAGAAAGGGCTGACCATCGAAGGGGTCATCAACACCCACTTCCACGCCGACTTCATCGCCGGCCACCTGGAACTGGCGGAACGCACCGGGGCATGGATCGGCTACGGCAGCCGCGCCGAAGCTGAATACCCCATCCGGAAACTGGCTGACGGGGAGCGGATCGTCCTCGGCGACGTCGTCCTGGAGATCATGGAGACCCCGGGGCACACCCCTGAATCCATCAGCATCCTCGTCTACGAGCACGCCGACGACCCGGTCCCCTACGGGGTCCTCACCGGGGATGCGCTCTTCATCGGCGACGTGGGCCGCCCCGACCTGCTCGCCTCGCTCGGCTACACCGCAGAAGAACTCGGCCGGATGCTGTACGACTCGGTGCAGCACAAGCTCATGGGGCTCCACGACGACGTGCGGGTCTTCCCCGCGCACGGCGCGGGTTCGGCCTGCGGCAAGAACCTGTCCACCGAGCGCTGGTCCACGATCGGTGAGCAGCGGCGCACCAACTACGCGTGCCGTCCCATGGACGAGGAGACCTTCGTCTCCCTGGTCACCGCGGGCCAGCCGTCCGCTCCCTCCTACTTCGCCTACGACGCGGTCCTCAACCGCAAGCAGCGCGAAGTGCTGGACATCGACACACTCGTCGTCGCCCTCTCCGCTGACGACTTCCTGGCGCAGCGGGCTGCCGGGGCAGTGGTCGTGGACTCCCGGGACCCGCAGGAGTACGCGACCGGCCATCTGCGCGGCGCGCTCAACATCCCCGTGAACGGCCGGTTCGCGGAGACCGCGGGAAGCGTGCTGAAGCCGGGCACCCCGCTGCTGGTCGTCGCTCCCGAAGGCCAGGAAGAGGAGACCCTGGTCCGGCTGGCCCGGGTCGGTTTCGACACGGCCCGCGGCTACCTGCCGGAACCGGAGAACGTCTTCGTCACCATCCCCGACGAGATGCAGAGCTCGTCGCGCCTGACCGCGGTGGCGCTCACCGAGCGGCTGCGGGACGCGGAGCCGCCCGTGGTGCTGGACGTGCGCAACCAGGGCGAACGTGACCAGGGCGCGATCCCCGACTCTCTGCACATCCCGCTTGCGGAGCTGCCCAAACGGCTCGACGAGGTGCCGAAGGACCGCCCAGTCGTGGTGTACTGCGCCAGCGGCTACCGCTCCAGTGTCGCGGCCAGCCTGCTCCGCGCCGAAGGGCTGACGGACGTCTCCGACCTGCTCGGCGGCTACACGGCGTTCGAAGCACTGCAGCAGACGGTCTAGTCCGGCGGCCGCTCAGCGGTGCCGCGCCCGGCTTCCGGCGGTCCGCCGCCGACGAGCCCCACGCTGCACCGCGCTGTCCGGGCACGGCTGCTTCACCGGTCTGCCTGCCGTGCCCGGGCGGCCTCCCCGGAGACGGCGTCCCACCGCTGTCTCCGGGGTTTGCTGCTTTTTTGCCGCAGCCGGTCTTTACCGGGTTCGAAGCGGGGAAGCAGGACAAGTCCGCGATGGAGGACTTCCCATGGAGAAAACCGTGTGGACCGTTGCTGCGGGAGGCGGCGCTGTCCTCGTCCTCGGGGCGCTCCTCGTCGTTGGCGTTCACGTTCTTCCTGAGCAGGCCCCGGCTCCCCTCCGGTCGGTGTCCGGAGCCCCGCGCACCCCGTTCCTTCCCCGCTTCGAGAAGACCCCTGAGCCGGATGACTTCCGCGGGGTGACCGCCACTGCGGGGGACTGGCGGTTGCAGGTCACCGGCGTGCACGTGGACGGGGACGGCATCCTCACCAGCGGCGCGGGGGAGCAGGTGCGTGCGCCCGCAGGGATGACCTACCACGTGTTCACCCTCCGCGTCGTCAACCGCGGCACCGAGCCTTCGAGTTTTGCCCCTTCTGCGGCGACCGCGGCCAGTGTGGCGGGGGAAACCTTCCCCAACGACCCGGAAGCCGAGCAGGTGGTCGCCGCTGCCACGGAGCCGCTGCTGCTGGGCCCGGGGGACGCCGCCGACACCGCGGTCGTGTTCGCTGCGCCGCCGGACACGCGGCTCTACGAGATCGTGCTCACGCTCGACTACGGGGCGGTGTTCGCCAACCTGGAAGCCCGTCAGTGACGGGGTGTGGACTGCGGAACGGCACGGCCGCAGGGCGACCGTGCCGCGCACACGAGTTCTAGATCCGGTGTGGGGGCCAGAGCCACTCCGGACCGCCGTCGTCCTCTTCTTCTTCGTCGTCTGGGCTGGTCATGACGGTGTCCGCGAACGGGACTGACGTAGCCAGCCCTTCGCTGCCGAGGGTCGGCTCGCCCGCCGCCTCCGCCCACGGTTCGTCCACGGTGTGCACAGTGCTGGGGGTCGTATCCTCCTGCGGAGGAAGGATCATCGCCACCATGGAACCACCTTAATACCGGAAGGTAGGTTTCTGTTTGGCCGATAGAGGCCACTATGAGACACCAGACTGCGACACAGAGTCGCCACAGCACGGCATCCCGGTCCGGGAAGACACGTCACCTGGGAAGACTGCTCGCGACCCGGCGGCCAGCGCGCACCTGCCGCCACAAGGCCGTGGACATGTCCGCGACCGGGGTGCCCAAACCGATCGCCAACTCCTCCCACGGGCGGCTCGACCCGTCAAGGAACCGCAGCAGGCGCGGCAGCGGATTGCTCCGGAACAGGGTGGCGAAGAACTCCGCGCCGTCGACCACCCCCTCGTCGAGGCCGCGGAGCAGCACCGCGTCGAAAAACCGGTGGCGAGCCGGGTACGCCGAATAGCCGACCGGAAACCGACCCGCCACAAGCGCCGCCGCAATCCGCCGTGTCTGCCGCTGCACCCCGGCAAAGGTGTAGCCCGTGGCAGGACGGGTGGCCCCTCCCGCAGTCCCGATCCGGAACACGCGGTGCCCCACCCGCTCGGGCAGGTGGGCGCTCGTCATCGGGATCACCCCCTGCTCCACACCGGTGACCGTGAACACCCCCAAATGGAGAAGGTTCTCGGTGTAGTCGCGCAGCGCTGCGTCATACGCCGCGTCCGAGCACACCTCCCGCGTGAACTCGGTGTACTCCACGAGCGCGGTACGCGCATCAAACGGCAGAAGGTAGCCGAAAGCGACCCCCCGCTCCGGTTGCGGCACCCGCAAGTCCATCAGCACCGCCGCGGAAGAATCGAAACGGGGCCGGTCAGTGCGGACGAACCAGCCCCGGAAATGCTGCAGCAGCGTCACCCCTTCCGCCGGTAAGCCCACCAACGGCCGGGAATCGAACACCAGGCCCGCGGCAAGCTCCCGCTGCGCGCCGTCAGCGCCGCGCAGCCGCAGCACAGCCTCCCCGGGGCCGTCGACAATGTCCGTGACCGTCCAGTGGAGGGTACGGACCCGCTGCAGACTGCCCCGCACCAGGGCTTCGAAGTCCCGGGAGCGGATCATCTTGTACACCAGCGGGTGGATGCGGGACCGCCACGTGGTCCCGTCCGGCCCCTGCACGGCCAACGCGTGCCACCTATGGCAGACAGCCGCATCCCACTCCCCGGTCTCCTCCTCCCAGAAACACCAGGTGCGTTCGGGAGACCGGAGCGCCGCCTCCGGGGTCTCCACCAGGACCACGGACCGGTGCGGCAGCACCCGGTCCAACCGGTGGGCGAGCGAAAGCCCGGCCGCACCCGCCCCCACGATCGCCACGTCCACTCGTTCCACGACACCCCTCCCGACAGCACCACACCATGGAATAACGCAGGGTAGTTTTTCCATTACTTAAAGCGCTATTCCGGGGAGAGGGACTGCCGTTGTCCGTCGAGGCCAAGAAACAGCACTGGGTCACCGCAGAATTCGACCGCTCCGCTGCCGTCTACGACCGCCTCGTCGCCGCCAACCCCGGCTACCACGCCCACCTGCGCCGCTCTGCCGCCCGGCTGCGGCTTCCCCGCAAGGGGGCCGGACTGCGGATCCTCGACCTCGGCTGCGGGACCGGCGCGTCCACCGCCGCGCTCCTCCACGTCGCCCCGCACGCCGACATCCTCGCCGTTGACGCCTCTGCCGGCATGCTCGCCGTAGCCCGCCGCAAAACCTGGCCCGACAACGTGCAGTTCCACCACGCCCGAGCCGAAACCCTCGCCGGCACCGGACCGTTCGACGCGGTCTTCGCCGCCTACCTGCTGCGCAACTGCCCCGACCCCGACCGGACGCTCGCCGTCATCCACGACCTGCTCCGCCCCGGCGGACGCCTCGCCCTCCACGAGTACTCCGTCGCCGACTCGCCCCTCGCCACCGCCGTGTGGACCGCGGTCTGCTGGTCCGTGATCATCCCGCTGGGCTGGGCCCTGTCCGGCCGCGCCGACCTGTACCGCTACCTGTGGCGCGGCGTCGTGGAATTCGACGGCGTACGCCAACTCACCGCACGCATGCGCACCGCAGGCCTGCGCGACATCCGCGTCCTCCCGCTGCCCGGCTGGCAGACCGGGATCACCCACACCTTCCTCGCCCGCCGCGCCTACGAAGAGGAGACCGCATGATCCCGCAGCCTCCCGGCCGCGACCCGCGCATCCAACGCCACCTCCCGCCGCGCCCCGTCGGATCCCCACCAGCACAACCCGCCCGCGTCGCCGTCATCGGCGGCGGCATCGCCGGCCTGGCCGCAGCCACAGCGCTCGCGGAACGCGGTATAGCCGTCACCGTGCTGGAACGCGACCCGCAGCTAGGCGGCCGCCTCTCCGGGTGGGACACGGTGCTCACCGACGGCTCCACCGTCACCATGAGCCGCGGCTTCCACGCGTTCTTCCGCCAGTACTACAACCTGCGCGCCCTGCTGCGCCGCGCCGACCCCGGACTCTCCGGGTTCGTCCCCCTGCCCGACTATCCGCTCGTCCACGCCAACGGAGCCCTCGACGGGTTCGCGGGCCTGCCCACCACGCCGCCATGGAACGCGTTCACCTTCGTCGCCCGCAGCCCCAGCTTCCACTGGCGCGACCTCGCCCGCGTCAACCTGGTCGCGGCCCTCGCCCTCCTCGACGTCCGCGTCCCCGACGTCTACCAGCAATTCGACCACGTCGACGCGCTGGACTTCCTCGACCGGCTGCGGTTCCCCGACACCGCCCGCCACCTGGCGCTCGAAGTGTTCTCCCGCAGCTTCTTCGCCGACCCGCGCGCCCTGTCCGCGGCCGAACTGCTCACCATGTTCCACATCTACTTCCTCGGCTCCGGCGAAGGACTGCTCTTCGACGTGCCGCGGGCCCCCTTCCCCCGCGCCCTGTGGCAGCCGCTCGCCGACTACCTGCGCTCCCACGGCGCCGCCATCCTCACCAGCACCCCGGTCACCCGGATCGAACCGGGGCACACCCGCCGCTACTCTGTGGCCACGCTGACCGGGACCGCTGAATACGACGCCGTGGTACTCGCCACCGACCTGCCCGGACTGCGCGCCCTCGTCGCCGCATCCCCCCGGCTCGGCAGCCCTGCCTGGCGCTCCCAAGTCGCCGAACGGCCCAGTGCCCCGCCCTTCCTCGTGTGCCGACTCTGGCTCGACCAGCCCGTCCGCGCCGACCGGCCCGCGTTCCTCGGCACCAGCGGCTACCCCACGCTCGACAACATCAGCGTGCTGGAACGCTACGAAGACCAAGCGGCCGCGTGGGCGGCCCGCACCGGCGGCTCCGTCGTCGAACTCCACGCCTACGCGCTCCCCGACGATGCTGTGCTCTCCGTGGAGCGCGACCGGCTCGTCGCCCAACTCCACCAGGTCTACCCGGAGACCGCGACGGCGCGCATCGTCGACGAACGCTCCGAACTCCGCGCCGACTGCCCGCTCTTTCCCCCCGGCGACTTCACCCGACGGCTCACCGTCACCACCCCCGATCCGTTCCTCGTCGTCGCCGGAGACCACGTCCGCGTCGACCTTCCCGTCGCGCTCATGGAACGCGCCGCAACCAGCGGCCTGCTCGCCGCCAACACCCTGCTGAGCCTGTGGGGCTTGCCCGGCCATGTGGTGTGGAGCGTCCCCAACCAGGGGCGGATCCCCCTCGCCCGGCACCTGCTGCCCCCGCTACCGCGGACACAGCCCTTGTCGGCCCTCGGGTGAACCGCTACCTCCACCCCACTGGTCACCCCGCATGCGGCAACAAGGTAACGTGGCCACGCAATGGCACGTCTGAGCACTACGGCGCCGTTCCGGCATCCTCGGGACACCGAAATCTTCCGGCTCGCCATTCCCACGTTCTTCGCGCTCGTCTCCGAGCCGCTGTTCCTCCTCACCGACTCCGCGGTGGTCGGCAGTCTCGGCACCGCGGCACTCGGCGGCCTGGGCGTGGCCAGCCAAATCCTGTTGACCTTCGCCAACCTGTGCATCTTCCTCGCCTACGGCACCACGGCTGCGGTCTCCCGCCGGTTCGGCGCCGGGCAGATCGCCCTCGGACTACGCCACGGCATCGACGGAGTATGGCTGGCCGTCCTCATCGCCGCCACCGCCATCACCCTGGGCTGGCCGCTGTCCCCCCTCCTCATCGACGCTTTGGGCGCCTCCCCGACCGTCGCCCCGTATGCACTCACCTACCTGCGGATCAGCCTGCTCAGCCTGCCCGGCCTGCTGATCATCATGGCGGGCACCGGGGTGCTGCGCGGCCTGCAGAACGCCCGCATCCCCCTGTTCGTGACGGTCAGCGCAAACCTCGCCAACATCGTGCTGAGCATGCTGTTCGTGTGGGGCCTGGGCTGGGGGATCGCCGGATCCGCGTGGGCCACGGTCGTCGCGCAGAGCGGCGGTGCAGCCATCTACCTGGTGGTGCTGGTCCGCGCCGCGCAACGCCACGGTGTCTCGTTCGCGCCCACCCGGTCCGGGCTGCGTGACGCGGCAGCCTCCGGGTTCGCGCTGTTCATCCGCACCGTGTCGCTTCGCGCAGTCCTTGTCGTCACCACCGCGATCGCGGCCCGTCTCGGCGACCCGGAGATCGCCGCCCACCAAGTGGTGTTCCAACTCTGGTCGCTGCTGGTCTTCGCGCTGGACGCGATCGCCATCGCAGGCCAGTCGATTGTCGGCCGCTACCTGGGGGCCTCGGACGTGCCCGGCGCCCGCGAAGTCACCCGCCGAATGGTGGAGTGGGGGATCATGATCGGCGCCGTCTTCACCGTGCTCGTCCTCGCGGTACGCCCCTGGGCGTGGATCCCGTTCACCGACGACCCGCACGTGCGCGACCTCATCCTCGCCGCGCTGATCGTCGTCGCGCTGCTGCAGCCGCTGAGCGGGGTCGTGATGGTCCTCGACGGGATCCTGATGGGCGCTGGAGACCAGCGCTACCTGGCCTGGGCGAGCCTGTGGACCATGCTGATCTTCCTGCCCTGCGCTGCCCTGGTCCCCCTCTTCGCCGTCCCCGGATCCGTCACCGGCCTTGTCCTGCTGTGGTCGGCCTTCGGAGTGTGGATCGCGGCACGCGGAGTGTTCCTGGGCGTCCGGGCTTCCGGGACCGCGTGGCTCGTCACCGGGGCCGGATCCCCGCGGTAACCGGCGATCAGGCACCGGCCCGGCGTGCGCCGTACCCCGGCCGCACAGCCTGCGCTGGATCTACTGCCGGGCGCGGCCCTGCCCGGGGCGGGTCCGCACAGCAGAAGGCCCCGATGCACCAGCACCGGGGCCTGGCAACGACTCGGATCGCGGAACTCAGACGCCGACAACCTCGATCGGCAGGGAGACGTTCACCTCGGGGTGGAGCCGGATCTCCACCGTGTAGTCGCCCACCGACTTGATCGGGTTGCGGATCTGGATCCGACGCTTGTCGACCTCGGGGCCGCCCGCCGCCTTGACCGCCTCGGCCACGTCCGTGCTGGTCACCGAACCGAACAGGCGGCCGTTGTCGCCGGCGCGCTGGTTCAGGCGCACCTTGAGCGAACCGAGCTGCTCAGCAATCTGCTTGGCCTCGTCCAGGCTGCGGATCTCCCGAGCGGCGCGGGCGCGGCGGATCGAGTCGATCTGCTTCTGCGCGCCCCGCGTCCACTTGATGGCGAACCCGCGCGGCAGCAGGTAGTTGCGGCCGTAGCCGTCCTTCACCTCGACAACGTCACCCGGAGAACCGAGACCGTCGACTTCGTGAGTCAGGATGAGCTTCACGTTCGTACCTCCTCGTCCGGTCTCGGTCAGCGGGCGCTGCTCGTGTAGGGCAGCAGCGCCATTTCGCGGGCGTTCTTCACGGCCTTGGCGACGTCGCGCTGGTGCTGCGTGCAGTTGCCGGTGACGCGGCGGGCGCGGATCTTACCGCGGTCGGAAATGAACTTGCGCAGGAGAGTCGTGTCCTTGTAGTCGACGTAGGTCATCTTCTCCTGGCAGAACACGCAAACCTTCTTCTTGGGTTTGCGGACTGGTGGCTTCGCCATCGTGGTGCTCCTTGATCAAGAGCCCCGCTGGTGCGGGGATGGTCGCTGGGACAGGAATGTTTTAGAACGGCGGTTCGTCGGAGTAGCCTCCACCGCCACCGAACCCTCCGCCGCCGGTGGCCCACGGGTCGTCCACTGGAGGACCGGACGGGGCACCCTGGTTGCCGCCGTAACCGCCCCCCTGGCCGCCGTAGCCGCCGCCCGACGGGGGTCCGCCGTAGCCGCCGCCGTAACCTCCGCCTTGACGCTGTGTCTTCGTCACCTTGGCGGTGGCGTGCCGCAGTGCGGGACCCACTTCTTCAACCTCGACCTCGAAGACGGTACGCCGCTCGCCTTCTTTGGTCTCGTACGAACGCTGCTTGAGCCGTCCCTGCACGATGACACGCATACCGCGCTGGAGGCTTTCGGCCACGTTCTCCGCGTACTGCCGCCAGACTGAGCAGTTGAGGAAGAGGGACTCGCCATCTCGCCACTCTCCCGTCTGGCGGTCAAAGACGCGCGGTGTGGAGGCTACGCGGAAGTTCGCGACCGCGGCCCCGCTCGGGGTGAAGCGCAACTCAGGGTCATCGACCAGGTTGCCGACGATCGTGATCTGGGTTTCGCCTGCCATTGCTGGGCTCCGGATTCCTAGACGGGAGAGTTTGTGCGGCCGACGAGACTCAGTGAATCTCGGGGCGCAGAACCTTGGTACGCAGCACAGCCTCGGTCAGGTTGAGCTGGCGGTCGAGCTCGTGGACCGTGCTGGGCTTCGCGGTGAGGTCGATGACGGCGTAAATGCCCTCGGAGTTCTTGCCGATGTCGTAGGCGAGCCGACGCTTACCCCACACGTCGACCTTCTCCACGGAGCCGCCCTCGTTGCGCACGACCGAAAGGAACTGCTCCAGTGACGGGGCCACCGTGCGCTCGTCAAGGGTCGGGTCCAGAATGATCATCACTTCGTAACGACGCATAGGCGTACGTACCTCTCCTTTGGACTGTTGCGGCCATGGTCTTTCCATGGCAGGAGGGCAAGAGCCTGCGCGCGAACCGTGCTCGCGAGGGCTCCCCTAGCCGAACAGAGTTCAAGGCTATCAGTTGTCAAGGACAGCGGACCGGCTCGTCACAGAATCCACAACGACGAGTACACCCACGGCAAGCAGGGAAAGCATCCGGCCGAACACGGCTACCGCGTAGGTCTCGAACTCGATCCCCACCCCCATCATCGGGTTCTGGTGGGCCCACAGGTAGTGCCAGACCCCCACGATGTAGCCGACCTCGGCGAGCTGCCAGAGCACGAACAGCACCACCGCGAACGGCTGCAGACCGCGGCGGCGGGGCCAGGCGAGCACAGCCAACGGCAGCAGCCACAGCACGAACTGCGGCGACCACACCTTGTTGGTCAGCAGGAAAGCCGCCACCACCAGGAAGATCAACTGTTCTACCGGGGGACGGCGCGGCGCGAACCAGGTGAGCGCGGCAATCCCCACGCAGCAGACCAGCAGTGCCGTGGTGCCCACCAGGTTGACCATCTCCCGGTCACCGGAAGGGAAGAGCTCCAGCATGCCGAGCACGTAGTAGACCGACCCCCAGTCGGCCCCCCGCTCTTGGCTGAACGTGAAAAAAGTGCTCCACCCTTCAGGACTGGCCAGGTAGACGGGCAGGTTGACCGCCGCCCACGCCAGCAGCGCGCCCCCCAGCGGGACGGCGAACCGGGCAACCGCCTCCCGGCCTGCCCGCTCCCGAACCAGGTCGCGAACCATCAGCACGAAGAGCGGGCCGAAGAACAAGAACGGGTAGAACTTCGCGGCCACGGCGAGACCGATTAGCGCCCCGGCCGCCCACAGCCGGTCCTTCGCATAGCAGACGAGTCCGCCGGCGGCGAGCGCCACAGCGAGCAGGTCCCAGTTGATCGCGAAAGTCAGCACCGCGGCCGGGACCAGGGCGACGAACGCTCCAGCGCGCAGCGCAGCCCGCGAGTGGAAGACGCGCCGGGTCGCCGTAACCCCGCCGCGCCCCACCAGCCATCCGACACAGACCACCGTGGCCACCAGGCACACGCCCATCACGAGGGCGGTGGCGTCGAAGTAGCCGTATCCGCGGGTCAAAGAGTCGGGCAGCCAGGACACGGCCCGGGACAGCACGTACATCAGGCCGCCGGTGAGCACCGGGTACTCCACCGGGATGTCCAGGTAGGGGATGGCCCCGGTGTCGAGCTCGTCCCGGTAGTAGAGCGGGAAGACGTCGGTGTAGCACAGCGCCGGGTACTGGGTGCCGTCCAGCCACGCCCCACCGAACCGGCAGCGGGCCTTGCCGAGGTAGCCGAGCAGCGCCCCGCCGACCCCGAGAACGACAAGCCAGACCCAGTCGGCGGGACGGGGCGCGGACACGGCAGGGGCGCCGACAGTCCCGCTGTCGGCGCCCTGCAGTCCAGTCTCCTCAGACCGGTGCGGTGACGAGGTCACTCCCGGCCCCGGTAAGCGATCTGGTTACTGTTCCACCCCGGACCGCCGATACCGCCGGGGCCAGGCCCGGTGCCCGGCTGGCCCGGCTCGTCAGGCGGAGAAGTCGGCTCCCCGTCGCCGGGCGGCTCGTCATCCTGGCGGCACTCCGGCAGCCACCACTGGATGTCGCAGTTCGGCTCGTCGCCCCGACCCGGCGGAGTGAACGAGGGAAGCGGCATGCTCGGCTCGGTGGTCGGCTCCTCGGTCTCCTCCGGCTCCTGCGAAGGCGAAGGATCCGGGCTCGGAGTCGGTGCGTGGTTGCGCACCTCGCCGCCGAACACCGGCTGGGGGAACTCTTCGGGAGGCACGTCCTCCAGCACCTTGGTCATGAACGCCTTCCACAACCGGGCTGGCATTTGACCACCGTAGATGCTGGCCTCACCAGGCAGCACGAGCGGTTCGCCGTCGATGCGATGCAGTCCCACCGCAGTGGAGTACTGCGGCACAAAGCCCACAAACCACGCGGACACGGCGTTGTTGGAGGTACCGGTCTTGCCGGCCATGGGACGGCCGTCGTCCAGCTTGGCGTTGTGGTTGTCGGTGATGACCTGTTGCATCGCGTAAGTAGCGTCGGCCGCCGTCTCTGCGCTGAACGCCCGGGTGCCACCGGACTCCAGAATGTCGGCGTCCTTCGGCTGCAGCTCCTCGCCGGTCTCGGTGTCCACCACCTTAGCGATCAAGTGCTGCGGCATGTGGTAACCGCCGTTGGCGAAAGTCGCGAACCCGGCCGCCTGGTCGACCGCGGCGACCGACATGGTGCCCAGCGCGATGTTGGGACCGATCTCGGCCGTTTCCAACTGCTTCTCCGGGATTCCCGCGGCCAGCGCGGTCTCGATCACCGCCTGCGGGCCGACCTCGATCGCCAACTGCACGTAGCTGGTGTTGATCGAGTCCCGGGTGGACTGGATCAAGTCGACCGGACCGTAGCTGCGGTTGCCGTCGTTCCTGACCGGCTGGGCCAGGCCCGGGAACTCCTTCGGGCTGTCGCCGTCGTAGATGCTCCGCAGGCTGATGCCCTGCTCCAACGCAGTGGCCAGCACGTACGGCTTGAACGCGGAGCCGGCTTGCTGCCGCTGCACCAGAGACTGGTTGGCGTACTGGGTGGGGTCCGGACCGCCGTAGAACGCCTTGATCTCACCGGTGGAGGTATCGACCATGGCGATACCGAACTGGGTCTCCTCCGGGATCTCCTGGCCGGTGTTGTTCAGCGTCCGTTCTTTCTGCTCCTCGACGACTTCCTCGGCGTACTGCATCCACTTCTCGTTGAGCGAAGTGGTCACCTGGTAGCCGCCGCGCGCAATCTGCTCCGGGGTCAGCCCGTAGCGGGACTCCAGCTCGCTGCGGACCGCCTCCTGGATGTAGCCGCGGTAGCCCGCGTACGAGTCGTCGGCTTCGAGCGGCAGCGGGTCGGGGAACTCCAGTTTGTCGGCCTCTTCGCGGCTAAGACCGCGCTCGGGGTTCTCCTCGTGCATCTCGACGAGGCCGTTCACCGTGTACTGCCACCGCTCCTTGAGGATCTCGTACATCTCGGAGTCGGGGACCGCAGTGCCGAAGTTGCCCGGCTGCTGGATCACCGTGCCGATGAACGCACCCTCAGCGGCGTCGAGTTCACTGACGTCCTTGCCGAAGTACCCCTGGGCGGCTGCCTGCACCCCGATGCCGCGCCCGAAGTAAATGGTGTTGAGGTACTGCTCGAGGATCTCGTCCTTCGTCAGGCTCTGCTCGACCTTGAACGCGATGAGGATCTCGTTGAACTTACGGACGTACCGGTCGATCGTGGACGACTCGTTGGTGGTCAGCGAGTCGTAGTAGTTCCGGGCCATCTGCTGGGTGATGGTCGAACCACCACCTTGCGTACCGCCGAAGACGAGACCGCGGAGCAGACCCATCAGGTTGATCGCGTTGTCCTCGTAGAAGGTGCGGTGCTCGGCCGCGAGGACACCGTCGATCACGGTCTGCGGCACCTGCTCGATACCGACCGGCACCCGGTCGACTTCCCCGAACCTGGTGGCCTCGGTCTTGCCGTCCTCGAAGTAGACGACGTTCGCTGCGAGCTTGACGTCGGCTTTGGCCTCAAGGTCTTCATGGGAGGGGGCCATGGCGTAGGCGATGCCGATCCCCGCGACCCCGAGGACGAACAGCACCGCCATGGTGATGAGCGTGGGCTTCCACGCTTTGGCGAAGAAGCGCCGGACGGGCCCTCTCTCGTCGTACTCGTCCTCGTCCTCCCAGGACCGGCGGCGCCGTCCGCCGCCACTCCCCGAGTGGGCCGCGCTTGCCCGACGACGTCCGCTGTATCCTTCATCCTCGGCACGTCGGCGACGCGCTGGACGCCCGTCCTCGGGATGGCCGGAATCTCGGCTCCTCCGGCGACCCGGTGCCCCGCCACTGCCGAGCACGGCCGTCTCATCAGCGGCCCGCCGCCGCGGACGGTACTCGTCCTCGCCTCGCGGCGCCCGAGTGCGGCGCGGGGACTCGTCGAAGTAGTCGTCCCGTGGGTCACGGGAACGACGTGGACGATCACCGAAGTCCTCTCTGCTCCGAGAGCGGCGCGGCCGATCTTCATAGTCGCCCAGCGACCCGCGGGCACGGCGCCCGGGCTCGTCAGCCCAGAAACCGTCGTCCTCCCGCGGCCTACGGCGACCCGCCGCGGCGCGCTCGTCCGCGGCGTAGCCGTCGCGGCTACGCCTACCGCCGTCGCCGCGCGGTTCACCCATCGGGCCATCGGCCCGGCGGCGACCGCCAGCACTCCGTCGTCTTTCGGTACTCACGCGTCCTCGTTCGTCTATTGAAGGCCGACCGGCCTGTCGACTTCTGGGAGAGGCAGTGCAGCCCCCGGACCATGCGGGAAAGCCTCGTTCCGTTTCTCCCGCTCTCGGTGTCGCCTGGGGGATCGGCGCGTGACCGAAGGCGCTCGTGAGGCGGAATTGAACCGGTTGCTGCCTGACCTCCTCGTCACTGGCTGATCGGGGGAAGACCTCGGAACGTCCCGAACCCCGAACCTCTCTGTATCGGCTGCACGTGGATGACACCACGGGTGGGGCCCGTGACGACCACGTGGTCTTTCCCTGCTACGGCCGTTCACGCGTTGCCAGTGAACGGTGGACCAGCCGCACCACCGACGCATAGCGAACACCGATACCACGGCAAACGGCATGCGATGGTCCTATCGGGGCGAAAGTTACGTTAGGACGGTAACGCCCTATAGCACAACCCACGGCTGAGAGTACCTGGCCACACCGGGGACGCGCACTGTTTTCCACAATCGGAGAACGAAACGGCTGTGAGTGCGGCGAATCGCCGAAAAACCCGACAGCATCGGGTTTTCCGCCTCACCTATCGACGCCTCGCCCCACCACTCCTCAATCCGGTACTCGGGGGGTTCACCTATCGGCTCGATATATCAACCAGATACACTCAGGAACGCCTCAAAGGGTGCCGACAGGTGTGCCTCTCCCCGGCTCGGGGTAGAGGCGTTCACCATGTCCAAGACACAGCCGGGGTGGAGGTGAGGGATGAGCGCACGCCGGGCCAGGGTGCTGGAGCTAGCCGTCCTCGGCCTGTTATACGAGTCCCCGTTGCACGGGTACGGACTGCGCAAGCGCCTCAACTCCGAACTGGGGTTCTTCCGGGCCTTCTCCTACGGGTCGCTGTACCCCTGCCTGAAGAGGATGCTGCGTCGGGGGCATATCTCCCAGCACCCCGAGGAGACCGGATTCGGGCGGACCCGGATCGTGTACCGCCTCACCGAGGCTGGACACCAGCACCTGCACGGGATGCTCGACGAGGTCACCCCAGCGGCCTGCGACGACGAGTCCTTCGGCGTGTACTTCGCCCTCTTCGGGCACGCCAGATCGGACCTTCGGCTGCGCATTCTGCACGGTCGCCGCGATCGGCTTCTCACCCGGCTGAAGGAGTTGCGCTCCCGCCTGGCCCACACCGCTGACGACTATCTGCGGGAACTGCGCCGCCACGGAGCCGAGTCCGTGGAGCGGGAGATCCATTGGCTTGACGGGCTTATCGCGCGGGAACAGCGCCTCGCTGCACTCTCCCCGTCTCAGCCGGGACCATTGGGATGACTCCTTCCGAACCACCCCAGCCCTGCGGCAACGCCGCGACAAGCATGTCCCACGCACTCAAAGATTTCGGAATCGACAGAAGGAGACCACTGCCATGGGTTCGGTACGCGTAGCCGTCGTGGGCGTGGGCAACTGTGCCGCCTCACTCGTCCAAGGCGTCCATTACTATCGCGACGCCGATCCGGCATCCCGCGTGCCCGGCCTCATGCACGTGGAGTTCGGTCCGTACCACATCCGGGACATCGAGTTCGTCGCCGCGTTCGACGTCGACGCCAAGAAAGTCGGCCAGGACCTCGCGGACGCGATCACCGCTAGCGAGAACAACACGATCAAGATCTGCGACGTCCCGCCGACCGGGGTGACGGTGCAGCGCGGCCCGACCCTCGACGGACTGGGCAAGTACTACCGGGAGACCATCGAGGAGTCCACCGAAGACGCCGTCGACGTGGTCGCCACGCTCAAGGCCGCTCAAGCCGACGTGCTGGTCTCCTATCTTCCGGTCGGTTCTGAAGAAGCCAACCGCTTCTACGCCCAGTGCGCGATCGACGCGGGTGTGGCGTTCGTCAACGCCCTTCCGGTCTTCATCGCTTCGGACCCGGTGTGGGCCCAGAAGTTCACCGACGCGGGTGTGCCCATCGTGGGAGACGACATCAAGTCGCAGGTGGGCGCGACCATCACTCACCGAGTGCTGTCGAAGCTGTTCGAGGACCGCGGTGTCATCATCGACCGCACCTACCAGCTCAACTTCGGCGGCAACATGGACTTCCTCAACATGCTGGAGAGGGAGCGGCTGGAGTCCAAGAAGATCTCCAAGACCCAGTCGGTCACCTCGCAGATTCCGCACGAACTCAACGCCCGCTCGGTGCACATCGGCCCCTCCGACCACGTGCCGTGGCTGGACGACCGCAAGTGGGCGTACGTGCGCCTGGAAGGCCGCGCCTTCGGCGACGTCCCGCTGAACCTGGAATACAAGCTGGAAGTGTGGGACTCTCCGAACTCCGCGGGCATCATCATCGACGCCGTGCGCGCCGCCAAGATCGCTAAGGACCGCGGAATCGGCGGCCCGCTCCTGGCAGCGTCCTCGTACTTCATGAAGTCCCCGCCGGTGCAGTACTCGGACGCCGAAGCGCACGAAGCAGTGGAGAAGTTCATCGCCGGAGAGATCGAACGCTAACTCCGACGGCCTACCGCACACGCCGGGGCGGACGCCTGCCCCGGCGTTCTTTCGTGTATGGGCTTGTCGTAGGCGCACCGGTCCCGCCCTGAGGGAACCAAAAACATTCCGGGACCATCTCATTCGACATAAGAGAAGGAAGAAGCAGAACAGCAGCCGACCGTCACCCTCCGCTGCTATCCAGGTTCCGGAAGACACGTCCGCGACCGTGCTGCCTTCCCGTTGTGCCGTCAGCACTCCGGGCACCAGGCGCCACCCACCGAGTTGACTGGAAGGGACGGCACGTCCGTGAACTACCCCCACCACCCCCAGGGCCAGGGGACGCACTGGCAGAACAGCGCCTACCCGCCGCAGTACCCTGCTCCTTCTCCACCGCCACGCCGGAACACTGCGGGCATCATCATGCTCGCCGTCAGCGGCGTCGCCATTGTCGCGCTGATCGTGGCGATCGTGGCGGTCATCGCGTTGAACAACAACACAGCGGACCCTCCGGCCGCCCACGCTTCACCGGACAGCACGGCCGCGAGGACCGCAGACGACCGTCCCACCGCCACCTCGGACACCCGCACCGGGGACTCCGACCAGGTTGCTGACGACACCGGCAGCGGGTCGTCCCCCGTATTCCCCGACGCTATGGACGGGGACTGGCAGGGCACCATGAGCCAGTACGACATGTCCGGCAACCTGGAGTCCCGGTGGGATCTGGAGCTCCACATCGAAGGCGGGGAGAGCACCGCAGAAGCCGAGCTGTCCATGTCGAACGGCCGGACCTGCACCTGGGGCCTCCTCGTGACCGGCAGCGGCGACGACAGCGTTGACCTGCAGTACACCACGACCAACGACGGCAACGGCACCTGCACGCCCTCCGGCCACGTGCACATCGTGGTGAAAGACGGCCAGTTGCTTGTCGGCGTGGCCACCGAGCAGCCCGACGGGTCGATCAGCACCGCCGACGGCGTACTGAACCCGTCCTGATCCGGCCTACCCTGTTCGGATGTCCTTCCACGGCGATCTCCGCGAAGTGCTGCGCGGTCCCCGATTCCGCCGGCTCTTCGCTACTCGGCTGGCGTCGCAGTTCTCCGACGGCGTCTACCAGGCCGGCCTGGCCGGATACGTCTTCTTCTCCCCGGAGCAGCACACGACCGCGGGAGAGGTCGCCGCGGCTTTCGCTGTGCTGCTCCTCCCGTTCTCCATCGTGGGACCGTGGGCGGGGGTGTTCATCGACCGCTGGGCGCGCCGCCAAGTCCTCTTGTACTCCGCACTGGTCAAAGCGGGACTGGCAGCGGCGACCGCTGTCCTCGTCGCGTTGGGGTGGGACGGAGCGCCGTTCCTGCTCGCGGCGCTGCTGCTCCTCAGCATCAACCGGTTCTTCCTCGCCGCCCTGTCCGCTGCCCTGCCCCACGTGGTGCCGCACGACCGGCTGGTCATGGCGAACGCGGTCACGCCGACGTGCGGCACAGCGGCCGCGTTCCTCGGCGCAGGGGCGGGGGCTGGCCTGCGCCTGGTCGGTGGGGACGGCCTGCTGGGCACTGCGCTGATCCTCGCGGGGGCAGGCTGCGGTTTCGCCGTGGCCGGGCTGGTGTCCCTCACCCTGGGCCGTACCGAGCTGGGCCCCGACTTGGCAGCCGCCTCTCCTCGCGTACGGGAGGCGCTGCGCACAGTCGTAGCCGGACTGGTGGACGGGGCGCGGCACATCGGGGAGCGCCGCTGGGCCCGCGACGGGCTGGCCACGATCGCTGGCCACCGGTTCCTGTACGGCATTGCCACGATCATGACGCTGCTGCTGTACAACAACACGTTCACGGCGGGCGGCACGGCCGGGTTCGCCTCGTTCAGCGTGACGATGGCGGCTTCCGCTGTCGGCTTCCTGGTCGGCGCGGTCATCACCCCGTGGGCGCGGGAACGGATGCGCGCAGGAACGTGGATCGCCGTGCTGCTGGTCGGCGGGGCCGCGGCTCTGCTCGTGTTCGGGCTGCCTTTCCACGCGTCCGTGTTCCCCGTGGCGGGCTTCGCCCTGGGGGTGGTCTCCCAAGGGGTCAAGGTCACCGTGGACACCCTCGTACAGCGGTATGTCGACGACGCCTACCGGGGCCGGGTGTTCTCCGTCTACGACATGCTCTTCAACGCGGCGTTCGTCGCTGCTGCGGCGGTTGCCGCGCTCACCGTGCCGCCGTCAGGGGTGTCGGTCCCGGTCGTGACAGCCATGGCCGTCAGCTACGCGGCCATGGCCCTGTACTGGGGTGCCGTGACCCGGCGGAGCGCCGTGGCGCAAGAGTCCCCGGCCACTGCCGGCTGACCCACCCGACTCGGAGCATCGCGGGCAGGGGATGCCCGCCGCAGGTCACTCCTCCGGCTTGCCCGGGGTGATTCCCTGCTCTTCAGCCCAGCGGAGGAGCGCCTTCGTCGCCTCCTCCTTGCCGAGCGGGCCGTGCTCCAGCCGCAGCTCCAGGAGGTACCGCCATGCTTGCCCGACCAGCGGGCCCGGCCGGATTCCCAGCACTTCCTGGATCTCGTGGCCGTCCAAGTCCGGACGGATCTTCGACAGCTCCTCTTCCTTCGCCAGCCGTTCGATCCGCCGTTCAATGTCGTCGTAGGCGCGGGCCAGCGCCGCAGCCTTGCGGCGGTTGCGCGTCGTGCAGTCGGCCCGGGTCAGGATGTGCAGCCGGGACAGCAGGTGGCCGGCGTCCCGCGCATAGCGGCGCACCGCGGAATCGGTCCACTCCCCCTTGCCGTAGCCGTAGAACCGCAGGTGCAGGGAGACCAGCTTGCTGACGTCGTTGACCACGTCCTTGGGGAATCGCAGCGCCGTCAGCCGGTTCTTGCTCATCGACGCGCCCACCACCTCGTGGTGGTGGAACGTGACCTTGCCGCCCGGCTGGAAAGCCCGGGTCTTGGGTTTGCCGATGTCGTGCAGGAGTGCGGCCAGCCGCAGCACCAGGTCGGGCTCCATGCCGCGGGCCCGTTCCAAGTCCACGGCCTGGTCGAGCACGGTCAGCGAGTGCTCGTAGACGTCCTTGTGCCGGTGGTGCTCGTCCACCGTGAGCTTGAGTTTCGGGATCTCGGGGAGCACATAGTTGGCCACCCCCAGGTCCGTCATCAGGGACACGCCGAGCCGCGGGTTGGGGCTCAGGATCAGTTTGGTGAGCTCGTCGCGGATCCGCTCAGCGGAGACGATGCGCAGCCGTTCCGCCATCGCGGTCATCGCGGCAGCGACCTTCTCGTCGACTGAGAACCCCAACTGGGCGGCGAACCGGATTCCCCGCATGATCCGCAGGGGGTCGTCGTTGAAGGAGTCTTCGGGTTTGCCGGGAGTGCGCAGCGTGCGGTCCGCCAGGTCCCGGAGGCCTCCGAACGGGTCCACGAACTCCCCGCCGGGCACGCGCACCGCCATGGCGTTGACCGTGAAGTCCCGCCGGACCAGGTCCTCGTAGAGCGACGTGCCGTAGCTGACTTCCGGCTTACGCGACTTGACCTGGTACGACTCGCTCCGGTAGGTGGTGATCTCCACCTGCCGCCCGTTCTTGCGCAGTCCTACCGTGCCGAACTCGATACCGATGGTCCACACCGCGTCGGCCCAGCCGTCCACGAGTTCCAGGACGCGTTCGGGCACCGCGTCGGTGGTCAAGTCGATGTCGTGAACCGGACGTCCCAGGAGCGCATCGCGTACGGGACCGCCGACGATCGCCAACTCGTGCCCCGCCGCGGCGAACCGCTCACCCAGTTCGGTCACTACCGGGTCGACCGTGCGCAGCAGTCGGTCGACTGACGAGCGCTGTTCGTCCGTCAGCGTGGCCTCAACGGTCGGGGAGTTCGAGATCCGATCGGGAAACTCACTGTTCGACACAGGCACAGAGACTATGTGGCCAGACTCCACCATGGCGAATCGACTCTGCTTCCGGACCGGGCACCAGTGGCGTATCCCACGGCCCTGTCGCCCGTCCCCTTGCTTCTCAGGATGCCGTATGCCTCGTGGCCTGACGCTTGCGCCCACTGTTCCCATTTGGGGACAACAGGTATCGTCGTTTTCGGACGTGACGCGCGGCGTGCCGCGTCCGCCCTGATCCACAAGGCCCGCAACGGTCGGCAGCGGCGCCTTTGACGGGTACTGTCCCGGAGTCATCGCGCTCCCGTGGGGACTCTTCTATTCTGTGGAGCCACCCGTACGGCGACTTCAGCCGACCGTCCAACGATTCGGAAGACCCAGAGGCGTGCGTCGAATTGCTCATCTGGGCGTGGTCGTGGCCACCGCCTTCGCGGTGCTTCCGGCACTGACCCCGCTCCAGCCCAGTCCGCCAGCCCAGGCCGTAACCGAGTCGATGCCGGGGGCAGCGACGATCCTCCCTGTCGACGACGTGCGAGAGCTGCCTTCCCTGGCCCTCTCCGACATCACCTCGGTGGTAGCCAAGAAGAAAGACACCGTCACCGTCAAAGGACTGGTGACCAACACCACCGACGCCACCCTCGACGGGATCACCGTCCGCCTGCGCTACAACCCCTACCCGCTGACCGGGCGGGACGCCCTGGACCGGCACGCCGACGGCGCAGGCCCCGAACCGTACGCGTCCGGCCCCTCCACCACCATCGACACGCCCCTGCCGCCCGGCTCCGCGATCTCCTTCACCCTGCGCACCACCGTCAAAGACCTGGACTTCCAAGGCGGATTCGGGGTGTACCCGCTCACCATCAGCGCCGCCACCGAATCCGGGGACGACCTCGGCACCCTCCGCACGTTCGTCGTCTACACCGGTGCGGAGAAAATGACGAAGCTCCAGGTCGCTTGGGTGTGGCCGCTGATGGACCGCCCGCAGCGCGCCGACGACGACACCTATCTCACCGCAGACCTCGCCGCTGAGATCACCAAAGACGGTCGGCTGGGCCGCCTGCTCACCATCGGCGCCCAAGACGGAGAAATCGACTCCACCTACACCGGGCCCACTCCCCAGCCCGAGGAGGAGGACGCGGTCACGGACCTTGCCGACGCCACCGCCTCCCCGCTGGGAGACCCGTCCGCGTCCCCCGCCACGGCCGTGGAAACCGAAACCCAGCCCGGCCCCACCCCGGAGGACACTCCTTCACCCGCCGACCCCGTCCCCATCACCTGGGCGGTGGATCCGGCCCTCCTCGACGACATCCACCGGCTCGGGGAGGGCAGCTACTGGTCCCTGACGAACGCCACCGAGTCGGGCCCTGTCCTCGAAGAGCACGAGGCCAGCGTGGAAACGGGGTGATGGACGAAGCCACCCGCGACTTCCTGAACTCGCACGGGGCCACCACGTTCCTCCTCGACGAGTCGGCAATGCCCGCGAAGAACTGGCTCGGCCACACGCCGGGAGGCGTAGCCCCGCTGCCGCTCGCCGGCGGGGAGGAAGGCACTGCGCTCGTCGTCGACCGCGGGCTCACCCGGATCCTCGGCGCCAACACCCACACGCCCGGGGCCAGCACGCTGGCCACGCAGCGGTTCGTCGCGGAAACAGCGATGATTGCGGCTGAGGCGCCAGACAAGCGGCGCACCCTCATCCTGGCGCCGCCGCAGGACTGGGACCCCGACCCCGCGTACGCCACCGGCCTGCTCGACGCCACCGAGCAGGCGCCGTGGCTGTCCGCGGTGCCTCTCACCAGCGTCGACGCCGACGCTGCCGATGCCGAAGACCGGCAAGGGCTCACCTACCCGAAGAAAGCCGCGGAAGCGGAACTCTCCGCGGACCATGTGGAGCGGATCCGGAAGATCCGCCGCCAAGTGCGGCTGTTCAACAGCGTGCTCACCGAGGACGCGGACCCGTTCCGTCCCGCGGTGCTGCGGTTGGAGTCGGCGTGGTGGCGTGAGGACACGGAAGTCGCCGAGGCCATCCTGGACCGAGTGGACCAGGCGGTTCAGGAGCACAAAGCCAAAATCCACGTGATCCCCGGCGACCCCATCACGCTGGCCAGCAAGAACGGCACGCTCGGAGTGATGGTCGCCAACGATCTCAGCGACCATTCGGTGACCGTCCACTTGTCGATCTTCTCGGAGAACTCCGAACGCCTGTCGATCGGCGACTACACCAAGTCGATGGAGATCGGCCCCGGCGGCAAGACCACCGTGTACGTGCCGCTCTCCGCCACGGTCAACGGCCGCACCGTGCTGCACTTGAGCCTGCACAATGCTGATGGGGAACCGATCACCGACGAGCCGACCACTATCCCGGTCAACGCCACCGGGCTCGGCAGCGGCGCACTCCTCATCAGCGGGATCGCCGCCCTGGTCCTGGTGGTTGCGTTGGCCCCGCGCGCGGTCCGTAAATGGCGGCGGGACCAGGCGCGGAAAACCCAGGCGGCCATTGACGCTACTGCTGCCGCGCAGGAGGACTCTCTGGCTGCGGTCACCGGGGAGCGTGCCGACGACACGGACAGCCACTCCCCGCCCGGCCCGGTCAAACCAGACCAGGATGGGGAGAGCGCTGAAGAGGCCCGTTCCTGACCAGAGGCCGCGGTCTTCTACCCTGAACTTCTGTTTCGACGAGACCTTCCCACACGACATCTCGGCGCCGACGGGCGTGCCGTCGGCGCTATCGAAAGGAGCCACGCCGGTGGCGACCGACATCAGCAGCGCCAGCGACGACCACACGGGCGGCCCTGCCAAGGACGCGGGGTCCCCTTCCCCCCACGCCGATTCGGCTGCCCCGCAGGCGGAGCAGGACTCCACCGCCACGCCGGGCGGCATGATGCGCTCCAGCATGGTCATGGCGGTCGGGACGATGGTGTCTCGGGTCACCGGGTTCTTCCGTACCGTCGTGCTCGCTGCAGCGCTGGGCACACAGCTGCTCGGTGACGCCTACAACGTCGCCAACACGATCCCGTTCATCATCAACGACCTGCTCATCGGCGGTCTGATGGCGAGCGTGATCGTGCCGTTCCTGGTGCGGCGGCGCAAACGGGACGCCGACGGCGGCAAGGCCACGGAGGACCGCCTGTTCACCAGTGCTGTCCTGGTGCTGCTGGTGGTGACAGTGGCGGCGATCCTGCTCGCGCGGCCGCTGATCCAGCTTTACGCGAGCGACTTCCTGCCTGCGCAGGCCGAGGTGTCGGTCTACCTGGCGCGTTTCCTGCTCGCCCAGGTGTTCTTCGTCGGGATGAGCGGTCTCATCAGCGCCATGCTCAACACCCGGGGCAAGTTCGGCGCTCCGGTATGGGCCCCTGTGCTCAACAACCTGGTGATCATCGCCGTCGGGGTGCTGTTCCTCATGGTGGGCACCGGAAGCACAGTGGAGACGGTGACCACCGCCGACAAGATCCTGTTGGGCGCGGGCACGAGCTGCGGCATGGTGCTGCAGACGGTGGTGCTGCTGGGCTCGCTGTGGCGGTCGGGATACCGGTGGCGGCCCCGGCTGGACCTGCGCGGCTCCGGGCTGGGGGAGGCCCTGCGCACGGCCGGGTGGATGTTCCTGTACACGCTCACCACCCAGTTGGGTTTCGTGATCACCTCCCAGATCGCCACCGGGGCCAACGTGGCCGCGAATGCGCACGGGTCAGCGGACGCGGGCGCCGGTCTCACCGCCTACAGCTACGCCTACCAGCTTTTCCAACTGCCGTACGCGATCATCGCGGTCTCGTTGATCACGGTGCTGCTGCCGCAGATGAGCGCGTTCGCTGCCGACCAGCGTTGGGACGAGGTGCGTGCCGGGTTCTCCCGTACGCTGCGAGTTTCCGCGCTGATCCTGGTGCCGCTGTCGCTGGCGATCTCGCTGTACGCCACGGAGATCACGGTGCTGCTGTTCGCCCACGGCAACACCGGCGACAGCGACGCTGCCAACATCGGTTACATCCTCATGGTGATGTCGCTCGGCCTGCTGCCGTTCAGCGTCTTCCAGTTGATGCTGCGTGTGTTCTACGCGCTGGGCGACACCCGCACCCCCGCGTTCCTGGGGATCGCCAACATCGCCGTGCACGGCGTGCTGGCGCTGACCGCGTCCTGGCTGCTGCCGCCGCACTTCGTGGTGGTTGGCGTGGCCGGCGGGTTCATGTCCTCGTTCCTGGTGGGAGTGTTCCTCGGCGGGCTCATCCTCCGCCGCCGGCTGGGCGGTTTGGACGGGCGCCGTATCGCCAGCACGCTGGTCCGGCTCTACCTGGCGACCGCACCCAGCGTGGTTGTGGGCTGGGGCGTGCTGGTTCTGTTCCAGTCGTGGTTCGTCTCGGGGCTGGCCATCAACATCGGTGCGCCCGTGGTGGGCTGCCTGGCAGGGCTCCCCGTGTTCCTGGTAGCGGCCAAGCTGCTGCGGATCGATGAGCTGAGCGCGGTGATGGAGCTCGTCAAGTCCCGGTTGCGCCGGTAACGGCCGCGGTGGACGGGGATTTTTCGCGGACAGTTCCTCCGCCGGCTGCACCGGGGCGGGCGACGCGCCACACTGCGGATCTTGGTGGTTGCGCGCGAGGGCGGTTCCCGGCGTAGTGTTCGGTGTGGTGGTGTTCGCGGGATCCGGACCGATGGGCTATTCCCTCCCAGCAGGTCTGGCTCTACCGTGGTCGCAGACCGGCTGGTTCGGTCCGCCCCTCTTGTCCACCACCACTCCACACTAGAGTGATGCAAGTCACCCAAGCTGGGGAAACGGTGTGTGCTCGTCGTTGCGAGCGCTGATCGCCGAAACCCCGCGCCCCTCCCCACCCCACGGAGGTCCCAGTTTGCACACGATATTTCCCAATGTTCCCCGACCGTGTCCTCCAACAGGCACGGTCAAGCGTCTTAGCATGGGACGGCGTGACTCTGCCCTAAAGTTCGGTTTCTTCTCAGCTGCCCGGAGGGAGGTCGGGGACAGGCGCTATGGCCCGGCAGCAGGGAGGTCAGCCTCACGTCACCCCTCCCGTCCGTCACTCCCGGTATGAGCACCTTCATGATTGAGCCCGGCGCGAGGCTCGCCAATCGTTATCGACTGGACGAATTGGTGAGCGAGACTAGCGGAGCCTCACTGTGGAAGGCGACCGACGAAACACTCGCGCGCCCCGTCGGGGCTTGGACGTTCGCTGACGGCTTCAGCCGTACCAGTGAGGTGGTCCGTGCTGCCCGCGCGGCCAGCCGTGTCTCCGACGCCCGCGTCACCCAGGTGTTCGACGCCGACGAGTCCGGCCCCACCCCGTATGTCGTCCAAGAGTGGATCTCCGGAACCACCCTGTCGGACCTGTTGCGCAACGGGCCCCTGGAACCTGAACGCGCCGCGGGCCTCATCGCCGAGGCAGCCGAAGCCCTCGCCGCGGCCGCCCAAGTCGGCATCCACCACCTGCGGTTAACCCCGGACAAACTGGTGTGGAGCGTCGGCGGCGCCGTCAAGGTGATCGGTCTCGGCCTCGACGCTGCCCTGCACAACATCACCGTCGACGACCCGCAGGGCACCGACGCCCAAGGACTGGGCCGACTGCTGTACGCCGCGCTCACCGGCTACTGGCCTGGGCCAGAAGCCACCGCGCTGCGTCCCGCCCCGATCGTCTCCGGACGGCCGTGCGAACCCGCCCAAGTGGTTGCGGGCATTCCCGACGTCCTCAACACCATCGTCTGTCGCGCGGCCTTCCCCGAGAGCGGATACCCGCCGCTGCGCACCCCGCAAGAGCTCGTCGACGCCCTGGCCGACGTGCCCCGAGTGGTTCCTATCCCCATGGCCCAAGTGGCCTCTCCGCCGCCACCGCCCAGGGGCACCTCCCGCATTTCCGGCCAGCTCGACGTGGCCGCGGCCGCGTCGTCCACACCTCGGACTTCCCGTTCCTCCCGCCACCGCACCCCCCAGGCCACTGAGGGCTCCCTCACCAACCGGATCCTCATCGGTGCTGTGGCACTCCTGGTCTTCGTCGCCGTGGTGATGGGCGCCTGGATGCTCGGCAGCTCGATGCGGGACACTTCCGGGACGCAGACCGCCGACGTCCCTGGCGACAAAAGCGAAGAGACCGAGCTCGTTGTGCTCACCCCGGTGGGCGCGACAGGTTTTGACCCGCCTCCCGCGGGTGACAACAGCGAACACGACGACAAAGCCCCCAACACCATCGACGGGGATCCCTCAACCCACTGGAACACCGAGGGCTACAACAGTGCCGCTTTCGGGAACTACAAGGACGGTGTCGGCCTGCTTATCGACATGGGCACCGAAGTGGAGATCCACGAGGTGGACATCACCTTCGGCAGCGGCACCTACAGCGCCGAGCTGTATGTGCGCAACGACTCCGGTGGGGCCCCGGGAGAGGACGAGAAACCTGTGTGGCAGGGCGCTGGAGTAACCGGAAAGGTGCCGATTAAGCTGGACGAACCCGCTACCGGACAGTACGTGGTGGTCTGGTTCGTCTCCCCTCTTTCCCAGGACGGTGGCAAATACCGGGGCACCATCAACGAGGTCGAACTACGCGGAATTCAGTGAACACGGTGACCGACGCAGTTCAGGAGATCCCCGACAACGAGCTACTGTTCAGGCACAATCAGGGTGACGAGCACGCCTTCAGCGAACTGGTCAAACGGCACCACGCTCGGCTGTGGGCAGTAGCGATCCGGGTTCTAGGCGACCAGGAAGAGGCCGCCGACGCGCTGCAGGATGCTTTCCTTTCTGCTTTCCGCAGCGCACACCGCTTCCGGGGGGAGGCGATGGTCAGCACGTGGCTGCACCGGATCGTCATCAACGCCTGCCACGACCGGCTGCGCCGCAAAATGGTCCGCCCCGCCGTGCCCACCGAGGACACTGCGCTCGACCTTCTCTCCAACGAGCGGGGCCGGTCCGCGCCCGACCCCACCGGCCGCAGCGACACCTCCCTCGACGTCCACGCTGCCCTGGGGTACCTTCCCGTGGAGCAGCGCCTCGCCCTGGTCCTCGTCGACATGCTCGGCTACCGGGTCGAGGATGCCGCAAAAATCCTCGACGTCGCTCCGGGTACCGTGAAGAGCCGGTGTGCGCGAGGCCGCGCTAGGCTTCTCCCATATCTCGCCCATCTCAGGAACCCCAGCGACTCGTCAAACGTCCCATCTCCGAAAGGAGGTGGCAGGAGATCGTGACGTCTCACGTAGACCCCGAGACCCTCGCGCTCTTCGCTGAGGGAGAGCTGAACGACAAAGCCAAGGAGGAGCAGGTACGCGCCTGGCTTGCCGAGTCGGAGGAGGCTCGCGCTCAGCTCTCCGCGCTGCGTGAGGTCTCGCAGATCCTGGCCTCCGCCCCGGTACCGCCCATGCCTGAAGGGCTCGTCGACCGCATCGATGAAGCGTTGCGGGCCGAGGCGAAGAAGCATGCCGCTCGTTCCCGCCCTGCGGTCGCCCCCGAGGCGTCGATCGACGAGACCGCGAAAGTGCGGCCGCTGCCCCGGCCACGCGGTCCTGCCCGCTGGATGCCGTTCCTGGTCGCCGCGTCAGCAGCCGTCTTCGTGCTCGGCGCGGGTGCCGCGGCGGTCAGTGGCCTCTTCACCGCTGACCCGCCCGCCGACCCCGGAACCGCGGCGGAGCCGCCTCCTGCCTCCTCTCCGCACGCCGCGCTGCCCTACCGGATCTCCGTGGTGTCCAGCGGCACCGACTACACCGCGGACAATCTCGCCACCCAGGGGGCCTCGGTCCTCGAGCGCGCCAGCCTAACCACGGGAGAGGGCGAGGAAAGCCTCTCCCTAGAACCGGACAGCGCGGTACCCGCTGACGTTGCGTCGTGCGCGCACACGCTCAGCGACACCTACGGCGCTCCGGCTCTCGTGGACCTCGCCTCGTATGAGGGCCAACCGGCATGGATTATGTTCTTTCCGGCGGCTCTTGACAGCGAGACGGACGGTTATACGGTCCGCGTGGTTGAGCCGGGGTGCGCGGAAGAGGATGACCCCACGTCCGCGGTACGGGATACCGCATCGCTCCCCAATCACTGAGAGTGATGTGGCTCACCCGGTTTCTGCGCCGCACCACCCTGCGCTGAGGAAACCGGAACAGGCGACGGTCGGCCTCCTTGCATCACCGTGCTCCCAGGGAATCGCCGACGCCTACCATCGGTTGAAGTGAACAGCGTCCTGTCCAACACAAGCACGAGTGCGCAAGGGGTCTGACCACTGTGAGTGACGTCCGTAATGTGATCATCATCGGCTCCGGGCCTGCGGGGTACACCGCGGCCATCTATGCGGCCCGTGCCGAACTGAAGCCTCTGGTCTTTGAAGGCGCCATCACCGCGGGTGGCGCTCTCATGAACACCACCGAGGTGGAGAACTTCCCCGGTTTTCCGGACGGGATCATGGGCCCCGAGCTCATGGACAACATGCGTAAGCAGGCTGAGCGGTTCGGAGCCGAGCTCGTTCCGGAAGACGTCACCGAGGTGGACCTCACCGCCAACCCGAAAGTGGTCAAGGCCGGCGACCAGACCTTCTACGCTCGCGCGGTGATCGTCGCGACCGGCTCCGGCTACCGCAAGCTCGGCGTTCCAGGTGAAGAGGAGTTCTCTGGCCGCGGTACCTCCTGGTGCGCTACCTGCGACGGATTCTTCTTCCGCGACCAGGACATTGCCGTGGTCGGCGGCGGCGACAGCGCCATGGAGGAAGCAATCTTCCTCACCCGGTTTGCCCGCTCGGTGACGGTGATCCACCGCCGTGACCAGTTGCGCGCCAGCAAGATCATGCAGGAGCGCGCCTTCGCCAACGAGAAGATCTCGTTCCTCTGGAACACCGAAGTCGTTGAGATCCTCGGCGACACCCGCGTCCACGCGGTTCGACTGCGCAACCGGGTGACGGGTGAGGAGAGCACCCTCAACATCAGCGGACTGTTCATCGCGATCGGTCACGACCCCCGCGTGGAGCTCTTCAAGGGCCAACTCGAACTCGACGAACAGGGCTACCTGAAGGTCGACTCGCCCACCACCCATACCAACATCCCCGGTGTGTTCGCCTGCGGCGACGTGGTCGACCACCGTTACCGTCAAGCTATTACCGCGGCGGGAAGCGGATGTGCTGCGGCCTTGGACGCGGAACGCTACCTGACCGAAGAGGCCGGATAAGCACGAGCGATCCGCCCCGTGTGACGAATTGTCTTTTTCCACCCCGACGATGAGGAGCTAGCTGAATGGCCACCATTCAGAATGTCACCGACGACACCTTCGAGGAGGTCGTCCTCAAGAGCAAGCTGCCGGTCCTGGTCGACTTCTGGGCCGAGTGGTGCGCTCCCTGCAAGATGATCGCCCCGGTGCTGGAGCAGATCGCTGAAGAGCAGGAGGGCAAGCTCACTGTCGTCAAGATCAACGCCGACCAGAACCCGGACACCGTGCGCCAGTACGGGGTGATGGGCCTGCCCACCCTCAACCTCTACAAGAACGGCGAAGTGGTCAAGCAGCTCGTTGGCGCTAAGCCCAAGCGCGTCATCGAGAAGGAGCTCGAGGAGTTCCTGTAACCCCACAGCACTCCGCTCCGTGTTTCACGTGAAACACGAAACACCAAGCGGGCCGCGGGAGAGCAGGTGCGCGGTTGCTGCTGCAACCCGACACCACTGTCTCCCGCGGCCCCCCGGGTGTCGAAAACGTCAGAGAGCCGGTTGGCCACTTCCTCGAGTTCCGGAGAGGGCTGCCGCACTGTCGCCCGGCGCTGCTTCGTCGGGGCTTTGATCTCGCCGAGCGCGATGATCTCCTCCAGCGCGCGCACGGAGAGCCCTTCCGTGATGATGCGGTGCGCGAGGTGGTCCTGGAGCTCGGGGTCCTCCACCGCGAGCAGTGCCCGGGCGTGGCCCGCGCTGATCACCCGGGCGGCCACCTTGCGCTGCACGGCCGGGGAGAGGTTGAGCAGCCGGAGCGTATTGCTGATGTGGGGGCGGGAGCGTCCGAGCCGCTTGGCGAGCTCCTCGTGGGTTACCCCGAAGTCGTCGAGGAGCTGCTGGTAGGCGGCGGCTTCTTCCAGCGGGTTGAGCTCCTGGCGGTGCAGGTTCTCCAACAGCGCGTCCCGGAGCATATCGTCGTCGGAGGTCTCCCGGACGATCGCCGGAATCTTCTCCAGTCCGGCCCGCTGGCTTGCCCGCCACCGCCGTTCTCCCATGATCAATTGGTATTTGGCGGTGCTGTCGCTCTGGCTCCCGTCCAGTTTGCGGACGACAATGGGTTGGAGCAGTCCGACTTCGGCGATGGACGCGGTGAGTTCCTCTAGTGCCTCCTCGTCAAAGTACTGTCGCGGTTGCCGAGGGTTGGGCATCACCGCGTCGACGGGGATCTCCTCCAGATAGGCTCCGTCGATGGTCCGGGGTTCGTGGGCTGCTCCGGGAGCGCCAGGCCGGGCAGCTCCTCCGAGCACCGATGTGGGCGGTCCCTGCGGGATGAGCGCTCCCAACCCCTTGCCAAGACCGCGCCGCTGTTGGCTCAACGCCGTCTCCCTTCAGCTCCCTGAGCGGTTCGCTTCACTGGTTCTCCACCCGGCTCTGTGCTCGGAAAGCCAGTTCACGAGCTGCATCCAGGTACGCCATGGCGCCGGACGATCCCGGGTCGTAGGTCATCACCGACTGGCCGTAGCTGGGGGCCTCGGACACCCGGACACTCCGCGGGATCATCGTCCGCAGCACCACGTCCCCGAAGTGGCTCCGCACCTCTTCTGCCACCTGCGCTGCCAGCCGGGTACGGCCGTCGTACATCGTGAGGAGAACCGTCGAGATGAAGAGCCCCGGGTTGAGGTGCGACTTCACCAGCTCGATGTTCTTCAGCAGCTGCCCCACCCCTTCCAACGCGTAGTACTCGCACTGGATGGGGATCAACACCTCTTCGCAGGCGACCATGGCGTTGACGGTCAACAGTCCCAGCGACGGCGGGCAGTCGATCAGGATGTAGTCGAGTTCGCTGACGTCGTACGCTTCAAAGGCCCGCTTCAGCCGGGACTCCCGCGCGACGAGGGAGACCAGTTCGATCTCCGCGCCAGCCAGGTCGATCGTGGCTGGAACGCACCGCAGATTCGGCACCCCAGGCACAGGGCGCTCCAACGCCCGGAGTTCTTCGTCCTCAACCAGGCAATGGTAGATGGAACGGGACTCGGGGGAACGTTCCATTCCCAGGGCTGTGGATGCGTTCCCTTGAGGGTCGAGGTCGACGACCAGCACCCGGTTGTTGTGCATCGCAAGCGCCACCGCGAGGTTCACCGTGGTGGTCGTCTTGCCGACACCGCCCTTCTGGTTGGCCACGCTGATGATGCGGCACCGCTCGGGACGCGGCCACGTCTCACCCATACGTCCACGCACACTCATCGCAGCTTGGGCAGCACGGGCGATCGGGGTGTCGAAGTCCGCAGCGAGACTTTCGTCGACTGCGGGGGAGGAGCTTCGGTCAAGCGCGGTTTCACGTGAAACATGCGCACCGGACATGGAGATGTCTGCTGAGACGGCGCCACTCGTCTGGTAGTAGAAGGTTTCACGTGAAACGTGGGCGCCATCGGATTGGTTGTGGGGCACGAAGAGTTCACCTCTTTCGTCCGCGCTTCTTCCTACCGCCCGGCTTGCGTGGGGACCTGGACGGGGCCGCCTTGGTTCCGGTCTCGAGAGCAGTCGTGACCGTGACGCGAACGACCGTGGTAGCTGGATCGACTTTACCGCCCCCCACCCGAATGACGTCTGCGATGTTAGGGCGCTGTCGAGCCAATTCGTGGCGGGCTTCCTCCAGTTCAGCCTCGGCTCGCTCCCCCTTCAACGCGAGCAGGCTTCCCCCCTTCCGGAGGAGCGGCAGTGCCCAGCCGATGAGTTTGGGCAGTGGAGCCACCGCGCGCGCCGTGACGATATCCGCTCTCAACTTGGCGTGGACTTCTTCTGCACGTCCACGGTAAACCCTGACGTTGTCCAAGCGGAGGAGTTCCACGCATTCGTTGAGGAAGACGGTCCTCCGCAGCAGCGGCTCCAGCAGAGTCACCGACAGGTCAGGGCGCAGGATCGCCAGTACCACCCCGGGGAGTCCAGCACCGGAACCAAGGTCGATGACATCGGCGCCCTTGGGGATGAGCTCTTCGACGACAGCACAGTTCATCAGGTGGCGCTCCCACAGCCGGGGAACCTCACGGGGACCGATCAGGCCCCGAGCGACCCCCACGTCTGCGAGCAGCTCGGCGTACCGCTGCGCCACCGGCAAGGTCTCACCGAACAACTCCCGAGCCGCGTCGGACGGGACGACATGTTCGGTCATCAGTCACCACCTTGGCTTTCAGCCGGGTCAGCAGCTACGAGCGGAGTGGCGACCGAAGGTCTCTGGGATTGACCACCGCGAAACGACCACCCCACCTGATCTTATGTGGGTTTCTGCCCTGTTCTTGGGGCCGCCCCCTGCACCTGCGCTGACACGGCGACGTCTCCGCAGCTCCAGGTACTGCTCTATCCTCCCCTAAAAAAATCGGGTGCTGCATGTTTCACGTGAAACATGCAGCACCCGATCTGGAGGTGCTATGGCTCAATCCACCGGGTAAACCACCACGCAACGGTTGGGCTCCTCACCCTCAGACTCACTGTGCAGACCCGCCGCCGCCACGGCGTCGTGCACCACTTTCCGTTCAAAAGGAGTCATCGGAGTGAGCTTCTTGGGTTTGCCGGTCCGCTTGACTTCTCTGGCCACCTCGGCGCCCAGTTTCCGAAGGACCTTGCGCCGAGATTCGCGATAGCCGCCGATGTCGAGCATGAGCCGGCTCCGGGTGCCGGTGACCCGGTGCACAGCAAGACGAGTGAGCTCCTGGAGCGCCTCCAGAACCTCACCACGCTCTCCCACCAGTTCCTTGATGGTCACCCCTACCACGGAGACCAGGGGACGGTCTCCTTCGACATCCATATCGATGTCACCATCGAAATCGGCGATGTCGAGGAGGCCCTCGATGTAGTCGGCGGCAATATCGGTTTCCCGCTCGAGTGCCTCGATGTCAATAGGGGCGGTCTCTTCTGCTTTCTCGGCCACCGCTACCGCAGAGTTCGCCCCGCCTCCGGTGTTGCTGTCGCTCACGACAAGCTTTCTCCTTATATCGCGGCCCTGTACGCAGTGCGCTGCGCGGATACGCGTCAGGGGCTCTCGCCTACGCACCCACGCAGCGGAAGTGAAGTACAAGGATCTCTTGGGGATCCGCCGGATCTACTTCCCGCCGGTCCTCTTGGACCTTGGCTGCCTCTTCGGCTGCTTACGTTCGATCTTAGGCTGTTCCGGTTTCTCAGACTGCTGACCACGCTTAGTCGATCCGGGTTTGCCCGTCGCAGAGACTCCGGCCTTGTTCTTCTCCCCACCGTCCGACGCAACCGGAGGGAACTTGCGGTAGAGGAAGTGCTGCTGGCCCATGGTCCAGAGGTTGGAGGTGACCCAGTAGATCAGGACACCGACCGGCATCGCCAGACCGAACAGCCCGAACGCCGGCGCGATGTACATCATGATCTTCTGCGACTGCACCATCGGGTTGTCTTCCATCCCCGGCTGCTTGAGCGTCCGGCTCATGCTCTGGCGCATGGTCAGGAAGGTCGTGGTGCCCATGATCACGCAGGCGACTGCGATGATCACCTTGGCCATGATCGGGTCAGCCCCGAAGGCGGCCAGCTCGTCAGCCGAGGACGTGAAGTGCGCGGCGATCGGAGCGCCGAAGATCAGCGCGCTCTGCGCACTGTTCGCCAGCTCCTGGGTGAAGCCGAACTTGGCCTCCCCCTCAGCGATCTGGCGGAGGACGTTGAACAGGGCGAAGAAGACCGGCATCTGCAGCAGCAGCGGCAGACACCCCATGAGCGGGTTGGTTCCGCTCTCCTGGTAGATCTTGATCTGCTCCTGCTGGAGGCGCTGCTTGTCGTTCTTGTACCGCTCGCGCACCTTGAGGAGCTTGGGCTGGAGTTCCTGAAGCTTCCGCTGCGTGTTCATCTGTTTGACGAACAGCGGAATCATCAGGACACGCACAAGGATGGTGAGGAGGACGATCGACAGTCCCCACGCCAACCCGCTGTCGGGGTCGAGGAAGATGCTGAGACCGGAATGGATCCAGACCAGCACCTGGCCGACGATGTTGTAGAGCCAGTCCAGCACCGGCTATCTCCCTTGTTCGCTGACTTCACAGACCCGGTGCGCCGGGGGAGGCTTCCCCGTCGCTGCCAGGCCTCGCGTCACTGATCTCTGTGCCACTCTCGTTTCTCCGCGGCGGGACTGGATCAAGCCCGCCGGGATGGAACGGATGACATTTGCCAAGTCTGCGGATGGTCAACCACAGTCCTCGTCCGGCCCCATGAACCCGGAGTGCCTCGACCGCGTAACTGCTGCACGAGGGGTAGAAACGACAGACCGGTGGAAAGAGCGGACTGATCCAACGCTGGTAGCCCCGGATCGGCAGAATCAACACCCGGGCGAGCAAGGTGGGTCTGTCGCGTGTCATTGGGTCGGCTGTTCTCCCACTGCCGTGGTGTGTGCGGACGTGGCCTCGCGCGAAGCGCGGGTACGGTGTGACGACTGTCCGCGGGGGCGGGTCACCGCGCGCAGCGCACTGTCCAACTGGGCGGCCAGTTCGCTGTAGTCGAGAAGCGCGGCTTGGGGTTTAGCCCGTACCACTAGCAGGCTACCTGCGGGGAGGGAGCCGACCCGCTCCCGCATGAGGTGACGCAGCCGCCGCTGGACCCGTTTGCGGACGACGGCTTTCCCCACCGCCTTGCTGACGCTGAACCCGACGCGAGGAGGTGCGTCTCCACCTGGCTGGTCTGGAGTGTCCTGCGGAACGAAGAGAGCGACGCTGAGAGCGTTCCGGCCGGCCCGCCGCCCGTGACGCAGGGCGGTGTCGAAATCGGCGCGACGCCGCATGCGGTTGCGTGGAGACAGCATCGGTTCAGAACACCCTCGAACAACAGCAATCGGACCGGTTGCCTAAGCGGGCAGACCGGTCCGTTGCACGTTTGACTGCTGACGCCTAGTGGCTGACGGTCAGCGCTTTGCGCCCCTTGCGCCGACGCGCAGCGATGATCGCGCGGCCGGCACGGGTACGCATGCGCAGCCGGAAACCGTGGGTCCTGGCGCGACGCCGATTGTTCGGCTGGTACGTACGCTTGCTCACTGCTTAACTCCAGGGGCGTTCCGGAAGTACATACGACGCGAACCAGCCGACCGTGCGGCGGTCCGTGTGTTCCTGCTGCTGCGGGGACGAGCTGGAACATCGCCCGCTCGGCCGCTCCGCCGCGCACTGTGTGGTGCGAGTCACGGGCGGAGATCCGGTTTCTCTGCACCACGGCACGGACGGATACCGACGTAAGCACAAAGAAGATACGGGTTGAGCTTCCGCAGGTCAAATCGACTATGCCGCTGCGACACGCCCACGCCGGAGTTTTCCACGAACCACGCGGTCTGTGGAAAACCTCTGTCCACAGGCTGCGAATAACCCACACAGGGACCTAAGCTGTGGATAACCTCGTCCCTGCGTGAGAGCCGTCTCACCCCTCCCAGCCCACGGGGAAAGCCATGATCACCGACGTTACCCACAGGGTCTCAACTGGGAAATGTGGATAACCACAGGCTGTGGACAACGTCGCGAAAGGTTGTGGATAACGCAGTGGATAACTTGTGGAAAACTCGCCAATCCTGTGGACTGTCGTTCCCCGACAAGGTTCGCATGGCGCGGGGAGGACGGAATCTCATGCACAACCGAGTCCACAGAAAACACCGAGTTACCCACAGAACACCATTCGCTATCACAGTTTGATCACGTCGCTCCTTGACGCTGTGGACAGACGGGAGCCGTCGTGGTGAACGACACAATGGGGTGCCGTGTCACTCGTGCCGCCCGCCACGGGACGAGGACGCGGCCGGTAGGACACCGCTGGAAGGGGCGAAACATGGAAGGCCGCCGTGTCTGAGGGACAGATCAACCTCGCGATGGTGTGGTCGAGAGTGCTGGACAACCTCGACAACAACAGCCTTCCTCCCCAGCACCGGGCCTGGCTGCCGCAGACCCGGCCCCTGGGGCTCATCGAGGACACCGCACTGCTCGCCGCCCCCAACGAATTCGCCAAGGAAATCCTGGAAACCCGGCTGCGGACGGTCATCAGCCAGGCGCTCTCCGCCGAACTCGGCCGGGAGATCCGGGTCGCTGTCACCGTGGATCCCAGCGCGGTGCCGCCGTCCGCGCCCACCGAGGAAGCGTCGAGCACCAGCAGCCCAGACAGCTCGCACCCGGCTCCCGACCAGGGCTCGGCCAGCTACTCCGGGCCTCGCGACACGGCGCGGCAGCAGGCGTGGTCCCAGCAGCCTGTGCTGCCTGATCCACAGCCCACCGCGCCCCAGTTCACCCCGTCGGGACGGCCGGGCCCGCTGCCGGGCGAGCCGTTCTCCCGCGGCCCAGACCTGCTGTCCTCGGGGTGGAACCCCTCCTCGGCCGACCCCGGCAGTCCTGCATCCCCTGCCCCGGTCGCCGAGTCCGACACCGGGCCGCGCTACCAGAGCTGGGACACGTCGGCTCCCCACTGGGACCAACCCAACCGCTGGGAGACGCCGCGCCCGTGGGAAGGCGGCCCCCACCCCGGTGCCGGAAACCGTCCGCACGACGTCGGCGGCGACTCTGGCGTGCCTTCCGCAGAGCAGCCGCCGGTCACTCCGCCGCTGAGCGTGACCGAGCGGGGGGACGGGTCGACCAACCCCACGTCAGGCGGCCCGGACCAGCTCAACCCCAAGTACACCTTCGACACGTTCGTCATCGGCTCCAGCAACCGCTTCGCGCATGCCGCCGCGGTCGCCGTAGCCGAGGCCCCCGCCAAGGCCTACAACCCGCTGTTCGTCTACGGCGGCTCCGGGCTGGGCAAGACCCACCTGCTCCACGCGATCGGCCACTACACCCAGCGGCTCTACGAGGGCGCGCGGGTCCGCTACGTCAGCTCGGAAGAGTTCACCAACGAATTCATCAACTCCATCCGGGACGGCAAAGCGGACGGGTTCCGCCGCCGCTACCGGGACATCGACGTCCTCCTGGTCGACGACATCCAGTTCCTGGAGAACAAGGAGCAGACGCAGGAGGAGTTCTTCCACACCTTCAACACCCTGCACAACTCCAACAAGCAGATCGTCATCTCCTCGGACCGGCCGCCCAAGCAGCTCGTTACCTTGGAGGACCGGCTGCGCAACCGGTTCGAATGGGGGCTGATCACCGACGTCCAGCCCCCGGAGTTGGAGACCCGGATCGCGATCCTGCGGAAGAAGGCCGCCCAGGAGGGACTCAACGCTCCCCCGGAGGTGCTGGAGTTCATCGCCAGCAAGATCTCCACCAACATCCGGGAGCTGGAGGGGGCGCTCATCCGGGTCACCGCGTTCGCGAGCCTGAACCGGCAGTCGGTCGACCTGCACCTGACCAGCATCGTGCTGCGGGACCTGATCCCCAACGACGAAGTCCCAGAGATTACGGCCGCCGAAATCATGGCCCAGACCGCTTCATATTTCGGGTTGACCCCCGAGGACCTGTGCGGCACTTCCCGCTCACGGGTGCTGGTCACCGCGCGGCAGATCGCCATGTACCTGTGCCGGGAGCTGACCGACCTGTCCCTGCCCAAGATCGGGCAGCAGTTCGGTCGGGACCACACCACAGTGATGCACGCGGACCGCAAGATCCGCTCGCTCATGGCGGAGCGGCGCTCGATCTACAACCAGGTCACCGAGCTCACCAACCGCATCAAGCAGCAGGCCCACCACAACCACCACCATCTGTGAACGGGCGTCGGGGGTGGACCGCCACCCCCCCCAGGGGTGTGAAACCACTCACTTCGCGGCGGTTCGCCCCGGACTTTCCCCCTGTTTTCCCCATGCCCCTCCCGCAGCCCTATACCACATCCCAAGCTGTGGATAAGCCGTGGATAACTCTGGGGATAACTCCCAATTTTCTGTGGACAGCCTGGGGATACGCTGTGTATAACCCGCCACGACATCCAGTCATCCCATGAGGGGATCTGTGGGTAAAGTCGTGGACAAGCTGTGGACAACCTGGGGATGACTTGGGGACAACCGCGCTCTGTCCACAGGACGCCGAGTTTTCCACACCCGCCATCCACATCTCCTGTGGACAAAAATCACCGAGCTGACCTGCGAAAACAGGGTTTGTCCACAGTATCCACAGCCCCTATTACTACTGCGCCACAAAGAGAGATCTTCGTGGCTTAGTAAACGGGCTCGGCCGATTTCTGTGGACAACGCTCCCCGCTGCCCCAACTTCTGTCCACAACTCTCCTTCTCGGAGAGTCCCCTCCGACTCGACGCCTCGACCGTCGTACACTCGCGCCCGAATAGGGGTACCGTGGTGAACTCACCCCCGATGTCCTGACCGACATCCCGACGCGGACGGTCCCGTCCGTTGACCCGCAAGCGCCGACACGTGCGACCCAGGGCGTCGGTCGGCGGTTCATAGTCGTCGAGGAAAGAGAGACCGATCGTGAAGTTCCGGGTCGAACGCGACGTGCTCGCAGACGCCGTCGCCTGGACCGCTCGTACTCTGCCGGTCCGTCCGTCGGTGCCCGTCCTCGCTGGAATGCTGCTGGACGCCGACGACGTGGACGGACACCAGCGGCTCACCCTGTCCAGCTTCGACTACGAGGTCTCCGCCCAGGTATCGGTCGACGTCGATATCGACGAACCGGGACGGATCCTCGTGTCGGGCAAGCTGCTCGCCGAGATCGTGCGCAACCTTCCTCCACAGACTGTGGAAGTCAGCACTGACGGGGCCAAAGTCGTCGTCTCCTGCGGCAGCGCGAAGTTCACGATCCTCACCCTCCCTGTGGAGGACTACCCGACCCTCCCCGCCATGCCGGCGCTGACCGGATCCGTGCTCAGCGACACCTTCGCTGCTGCCGTCAGCCAGGTGGCCGTCGCCGCCGGACGCGACGACACCCTGCCCATGCTCACCGGGGTGCGCATCGAGATCGAAGGCTCCACCGTGACCCTCGTCTCCACCGACCGCTACCGGCTGGCGGTCCGGGAACTCACCTGGACCCCCGAGGACCCCAACGTGTCCGCGGTCGCCCTCGTCCCCGCCAAAACCCTCGCCGACACCGCCAAGTCGCTCACCGGCGGCGCCCAGATCTCCATCGCCCTGTCCACCGCGGAGAACGGCGGCGAAGGCATGATCGGCTTCGAAGGCGGCGGCCGACGCACCACCACCCGGCTCCTGGAAGGGGAGTTCCCCAAGTACCGGAAACTCCTCCCGGAGTCCTTCAACTCGGTGGCAGAAGTCCAGAAGAACGAGTTCATCGAAGCCGTCAAACGCGTCTCGCTGGTCGCGGAACGCAACACGCCGCTGCGGCTGTCCTTCACCAGCGACCGCCTGGTGCTCGAAGCCGGCACCGGAGAAGAAGCCCAGGCTGTGGAGGAACTCAGCGCCACCCTGGAAGGCGACGACATCCAGATCGCCTTCAACTCCACCTTCCTGCTCGACGGGCTCAACGCGATCGAATCAGACGTGGCCCACCTGCAGTTCACGACCTCCACCAAACCGGCCATCATCACCGGCAAGCCCGCAGACGACGGCACCGCCTCGGACTACCGGTACCTGATCATGCCTGTGCGGATCTCCAACTGACCCACCCGCGCCGGCCACCCGCACACCACCCACCTGGCTACGAGTAAGGGAAGACGAGCATGCAACTCGGCATGATCGGCCTCGGCAAGATGGGCGGCAACATGGCCGCACGGCTGCGCGACAAGGGGCACGAGGTCATCGGCTACGACGTCAACCCCGAGCTGCGCGACGTGGACTCCATCGCCGAACTCGTGGAACGACTGTCCGCCCCGCGGACCGTGTGGCTGATGGTGCCGGCCGGGGAGCCCACCCGGAACACGATCCGGGAGCTCGCCGACCTCCTCGACGAGGGCGACCTCGTCATCGAAGGCGGCAACTCCCACTACCGGGACGACCGCGTGCACGCCGACGAACTCGCCCGCCGCGGCATCGAATACCTTGATGCGGGAGTCAGCGGCGGAATCTGGGGACGCGAAAACGGCTACGGCATCATGGTCGGCGGCAGCGCCGAGAACGTGGCCCGCGCCAAGCCGATCTTCGACGCCCTCACCCCCGAGGCCGGGAGCGGGTTCGTCCACGCCGGGGAAATCGGTGCCGGGCACTTCGTCAAGATGGTCCACAACGGCATCGAATACGGCATGATGCAGGCCTTCGCCGAAGGCTACGAGCTCATGGCCGCCTCTGGGATCGTCAAAGACGTCCCCGGCACGCTCGCCAGTTGGCGCCAAGGCACCGTGGTGCGCTCCTGGCTGCTGGACCTGCTGGTCCGCGCCCTGGAAGAAGACCCCGAGCTGGAGCAGTTGCGCGGATACGCTGAAGACTCCGGTGAAGGACGCTGGACCGTGCAAGCCGCCGTTGACCACGCGGTGCCCGCCCCAGTTATCACCGCCGCCCTGTACGCCCGGTTCGCCTCCCGGCAGGAGGACAGCCCGGCGATGAAAGTCATCGCCGCACTCCGCAACCAGTTCGGCGGGCACGCGGTCGTCAAGAAGAACACCGACTAGGCTGCGCGGTCCACAGCCTGTGGACGACACGGCCGCCCCACACCTCCCGGGTTCGCGCCCACGCCCGCGCGACCCCGGTCTGCGTCCCCAGGAGCCGCCCCATGCACGTCTCCCACCTTCAGTTGGCCGACTACCGGTCCTACGAGGCCGCGTACCTGGAGCTGGAGCCGGGAGTCAGCACCTTCATAGGCCCGAACGGGCAGGGCAAGACCAACCTGGTCGAAGCGATCGGCTACGTCGCCACCCATAGCAGCCACCGCGTGGCCCACGACGCTCCCCTCGTCCGCCGAGGAGCCCAACGAGCCGTCATCCGCGCGGCCGTGGTCCGCCACGGCCAAACTGCCCTCATCGAGCTGGAGATCAACCCTGGGCGGGCCAACCGCGCCCGCCTGAACCGCTCCCCCAACACCCGGATGCGCGACGTCCTCGGCATCCTCCACACCGTCCTGTTCGCCCCCGAAGACCTGGCCCTGGTCAAAGGAGACCCGGGGGAGCGCCGCCGCTTCCTCGACGAGCTGCTGACCGCCCGCGCCCCCCGGTACGCGGGGGTGCGCTCCGACTACGAACGCGTCCTCAAACAGCGCAACGCGCTCCTCAAATCCGCAGCCGCCCAAAACCTCCACCACCGGGGCGGCCGCGACCTGCCCACGCTGGACGTGTGGGACGAGCACCTCGCCCAGATCGGCGCGGAACTCCTCGCGGCACGGCTCGCCCTGGTTGCGGAACTCCAGCCCTTGGCCGCGAAAGCCTACGGCGAACTCACCGCCACCCAAGACCCGATCAGCCTGCGCTACCGCTGCTCGGCCACTGACGAGGAGCTCGACACCACCAACCGTCCACAGCTTGTGGAAATCCTGCGCGCTGCACTGCTGCGCGCCCGCCCCGACGAACTGCGGCGCGGTGTCAGCCTCGTCGGCCCCCACCGCGACGACCTGCAGCTGTGGCTCAACGACCTGCCAGCCAAGGGCTATGCCAGCCAAGGCGAATCCTGGTCGTACGCCCTCGCGCTGCGGCTCGCCGGCTTCGAACTGCTCCGCGCCGACGGCGACGACCCCGTCCTCCTCCTCGACGACGTTTTCGCGGAACTCGACGCTGAGCGGCGGCGCCGCCTCGCCTCTTACGTCCGCACCGCGGAACAAGTCCTCGTCACCGCTGCCGTACCCGACGATGTCCCCCAAGAACTCTCCGGGGCACGATTCCGGGTCACAGGAGGGAGCGTGGAACGTGAACGGTGAGCACCCCGCCCCGGAACGCACCGACTCTCCCCAGACTGAGGAGAACATCACACCTCCCACCCCCCTGCGAGGTGTGGAACTCGCCCGCCAAGCCCTCGCTAAAGCCCGCGCCGAAGCCAAAGCCCGCGGCGCCGCCCCCCAAGGACAGGACCGCAAACCCCAGCGCAGCCTGGTCCGCAGCCGCGGCGAACCCCAACAGTTCGGCGACGCCATCCGCGCCTGGCTCATCGAACACGGCTGGCAGGAGCAGGTCGCTATCGGCGGCATCTTCGGACGCTGGTCCCGGATCGTCGGCGAACGCCTCGCCGAACACGTCCGACCCTGCAGCTACGCTGACGGGGAACTCGTCGTCGCCGTCGACTCACCCGCCTGGGCCACCCAGATCCGTGCCATGGCCCCCCAACTAGTACGCAAGCTCAACGAAGAGCTCGGCCACGGTGCCGTCCGGGTCATCAAAGTCAACGGCCCCGGCGGATACCGGACCTCACGAGGCCAGTGGCGGGTCCGGTGAACCGGCGCCCACGCCAGCACCGGGCCACGACCCGTGCCTACCCATCAACCAACAGCACTGATTCAACCGGGGCGTTCACGCCGGGGTAGGTCATGTGTGGGGACTCGTCTCCTACACCGTTCGTTCGTTCAGGGCCGTTCCAGACGCCTTAGATGCGACTTTTAGGTTTCGCGCAAGGTATCATGAAGGCAGTTCTCTTGGACGCCTCCACCGGCAGAGACCGCACCTAGGAGCGGATACCGGGAATCGGGGTCGCAGCAGCGTCTTGGCGGGGGCGTAGCATCGCGTTTCGCCTGGATCGCCGTGTGTCCGCCGGTTGTCATGCGGATGGTCGGCGTCCCCGGGCAGGAGGGTGTTTCCAACTTTGGCCTACGACGCGCGTTCAATCACGGTTCTGGAAGGCCTCGAAGCGGTACGCAAACGCCCCGGTATGTACATCGGATCCACGGGCGAGCGCGGACTGCACCACCTTGTCCAAGAGGTTGTGGACAACTCTGTGGACGAGGCGCTCGCCGGATACGCGACCGCTATCGAGGTCACATTGCTCGCTGACGGCGGGGTCCGGGTCACCGACAACGGACGGGGTATCCCGGTCGACCCGCACCCAGTAGAAAAGAAGCCCGCAGTAGAGCTTGTCCTCACCACCCTGCACGCGGGTGGCAAATTCGACAGCAAGTCCTACGCGGTCTCCGGCGGCCTGCACGGCGTCGGCGTCTCCGTCGTCAACGCCTTGTCCACCCGGCTCGAAGTCGAAGTCCGCCGGGACGGCTACCTGTGGACCCAGAGCTACGAGATGACCAAACCGGTCACCGAGCTCATCAGGCGGGAGCCCACCGACGAGACCGGCACCCAGATCACGTTCTGGCCGGACGGCTCCATCTTCGAAACCACCACCTTCAACTTCGAGACGCTCTCCCGGCGGCTCCAGGAGATGGCGTTCCTCAACAAGGGACTGTCCATCACCATCCGAGACGAGCGTCCCGAATTCGTCGGCGACTCCCCGGTCACCCAGACCTACTACTACGAAGGCGGGCTGTCGGACTTCGTCCGCCACCTCAACGCCACCAAGGAGCCCGTCCACTCCTCCATCATCGCGTTCGAAGAAGCCGGCGACGGGATCGCCGTCGAGATCGCGATGCAGTGGAACCAGTCCTACACCTCCTCGGTGCACACCTTCGCCAACACCATCAACACGGCTGAAGGCGGCACCCACGAAGAGGGCTTCCGCGCCGCACTCACCTCCATCGTCAACCGGTACGCCCGCGACCAGAAACTGCTGCGGGACAAGGACGAGAACCTCACCGGCGACGACATCCGGGAAGGCCTCACCGCCATCGTCTCGGTGAAACTCGCCGACCCCCAGTTCGAAGGCCAGACCAAAACCAAACTCGGCAACACCGAAGCCAAGTCCTTCGTCCAAAAGGTCTGCCACGAATACCTGCGGGACTGGCTCGACCGCAACCCGGGAGAAGCCAAAGACATCGTCACCAAGGCGACCCAGGCCGCCCGCGCCCGGATCGCCGCCCGCCAAGCCCGGGAACTCACCCGGCGCAAGACCCTGCTGGAGTCCACCTCACTGCCCGGCAAGCTCGCAGACTGCCAGTCCACCGACCCGGAACGCTGCGAGGTCTACATCGTCGAGGGAGACTCCGCCGGCGGCTCCGCCAAAGGCGGGCGTGACCCCTACTACCAGGCGATCCTCCCCATCCGCGGCAAGATCCTCAACGTCGAGAAAGCCCGCATCGACCGGATCCTCAAAAACAACGAGGTCCAGGCGATCATCACCGCGCTGGGCACGGGGATCCACGACGACTTCGACATCACCAAGCTGCGGTACCACAAGATCATCCTCATGGCCGACGCCGACGTCGACGGCCAGCACATCCGCACGCTGCTGCTCACCCTGCTGTTCCGCTTCATGAAACCGCTCATCGAAGCCGGACACGTCTACCTCGCGCAGCCCCCGCTCTACAAGATCAAGTGGGACCCCCGCGGAACCGACGTCGACTACGCCTACTCCGACCGCGAACGCGACGAGAAGATCGCCGCCGGTATCGCAGCGGGCAAGAAGGACCCCCGGCCCCGCGACCTCGTCCAGCGCTTCAAAGGCCTGGGAGAGATGAACCCCAGCGAACTGTGGGAAACCACCATGGACCCCGAACGGCGGGTGCTGCTGCAAGTGACGCTGGACGACGCAGCCCAGGCAGACGAAATGTTCAGCGTGCTCATGGGGGAAGACGTCGAATCCCGACGCGCCTTCATCCAGCGCAACGCCCGGGACGTCCGTTTCCTGGACATCTAGCCCGAACCTGACGTTTCCCGGCAGCGAACGACCCACCAGAAAAGGATCGACATCCCGTGACGGATGTGAACACGACTCCCGAGGCCCCCGACAACACCGGCGGCCGCATCGAACCGGTCGACCTCCAAGTCGAGATGCAGCGCAGCTATCTCGACTACGCCATGTCGGTCATCATCGGCCGCGCCCTCCCCGACGTCCGCGACGGTCTCAAACCCGTCCACCAGCGCGTCCTGTACGCCATGTACGACAGCGGGTACCGTCCCGACCGCGGCTACTTCAAGTGCGCCCGCGTCGTCGGGGACGTCATGGGTAACTACCACCCGCACGGCGACTCCGCCATCTACGAGACCCTGGTGCGGCTCGCCCAGCCCTGGGCGATGCGGATGCCGCTGGTCGACGGCAACGGCAACTTCGGCTCCCCGGGCAACGACCCGGCAGCGGCCATGCGCTACACCGAGTGCAAACTCGCGCCGCTGGCCATGGAGATGCTGCGCGACATCGACAAGGAGACCGTCGACTTCCGCCCCAACTACGACGGCCGCTCCCAAGAACCCGTCGTCCTTCCCGCACGCTTCCCCAACCTGCTCGTCAACGGGTCGTCGGGTATCGCCGTCGGCATGGCCACCAACATCCCCCCGCACAACCTCCGCGAGGTGGCCGAAGGCGTCTACTGGTACCTCGACCACCCCGACGCCTCCGACGAGGAACTCCTCGACGCGCTCATCGAACGCATCAAAGGCCCCGACTTCCCCACCCGCGGACGCATCGTCGGCCGGCGCGGCATCGAAGAGACCTACCGCACCGGACGCGGCTCGATCACCATGCGCGCCGTGGTCGAGATCGAAGAGGACAAGCGCGGCCGGCAGTGCCTCGTCGTCACCGAACTCCCCTACCAGGTCAACCCGGACAACCTTGCGCTGAAGATCGCTGAGCTCGTCAAGGAAGGCAAGATCAGCGGGATCGCCGACGTCAAGGATGAGAGCAGCGGCCGCACCGGCCAGCGGCTCGTCATCGTCCTCAAACGCGACGCGGTGGCCAAGGTCGTCCTCAACAACCTGTACAAGCACACCCAGCTCCAGGAAACGTTCGGCGCGAACATGCTGGCCCTGGTGGACGGAGTCCCCCGCACCCTCCGCCTCGACCAGATGATCCGCCACTGGGTGGCCCACCAGATCGAAGTCATCGTCCGGCGCACCCGCTACCTGCTGCGCAAAGCTGAGGAACGCGCCCACATCCTCCGCGCCCTGCTCAAGGCGATCGACCGGATCGACGAGGTCATCGCGCTCATCCGAGGCAGCGCCTCCGCAGACGACGCGAAGAACGGCCTCATGGAGCTCCTGGCCATCGACGACGTGCAGGCGCGCGCCATCCTCGACATGCAGCTCCGCAAACTCGCGGCCCTGGAACGCCAGCAGCTCACCAGCGAATACGACGAGCTGATGGCGCAGATCGCCGACTACAACGAGATCCTCGAATCCCCGGAGCGGCAGCGCAGGATCATCCGCGACGAGCTCGCCGAAATCGTCGAAAAGTACGGCGATGACCGCCGCACCGAGATCGTCCCCTACGAGGGCGACATGCGGATGGAGGACTTCATCGCCGAAGAGGACATTGTCGTCACCATCACCCGGGGCGGCTACGCGAAGCGCACCCGCCTCGACAACTACCGGGCGCAGAAGCGCGGCGGCAAGGGCGTGCGCGGCGCCCAGCTCAAACAGGACGACATCGTCCAGCACTTCTTCGTGACGACCACACACCACTGGATCCTGTTCTTCACCAACAAGGGCCGGGTGTACCGCACCAAGGCGTACGAGCTGCCGGAGCTCGCCCGCGACTCCCGGGGCCACCACGTCGCCAACCTGGTGCCGTTCCTCCCGGACGAGGAGATCGCCCAGGTGCTGGCGCTGCGCGACTACGACGCCGCCCCCTACCTGGTGCTCGCCACCCGCTCCGGCCTGGTGAAGAAGACCAAGCTGGCGGAGTTCGACTCCGCCCGCTCCTCCGGCATCATCGCCATCAACCTGCGGGAAGACGACGAGCTCATCGCCGCCCGGCTCGTCTACCCCACCGACGACCTGCTGCTGATCAGCAGCAACGCCCAGGCGATCCGATTCCCCGCCTCCGACGACTCGCTGCGCCCCATGGGCCGCGCCACCAGCGGTGTCATCGGTATGCGCTTCGCCGAGGGCAGGCGCCACGGACGTGCTCGTGGCTACCGAAGGCGGCTACGCCAAGCGCACCCCGGCCGACCAGTACCCGGTGCAGAAGCGCGGCGGCAAGGGCGTGCTCACCGCCAGGATCGTGGAGTCCCGGGGCAAGCTCGTGGGCGCGCTGATGGTCGACCCCGAGGACGAGATCCTCGCGATCACCTCCAACGGCGGCGTGATCCGCACCAAGTGCGCGGAGATCAAACAGTCGCAGCGGGCCACCATGGGCGTCCGCCTCATGCACCTCTCCAAGGGCAACCACGTGGTCGCTATCGCCCGCAACACGGAGGGGATGGGCGACGACGCCGAGAACGGTGCACACGGTTCCGAGGACGCCGAAGACACCGAACAAGACTGAGTTTCACGTGAAACGCGTGCGCACGCGTGAGGGGAAAGGTATTACCCGCCCCTCGCGCGTGCCACTGGCCGCCATGTCCACCACTCAATAGAGTGGTTTTTCGTCATCAGTGACATTCGTTTCGTGGAGTTCGGTGCTCCTGTCCTGAGATCTCCCCGAATTCCACCGACTATAGGGAGAGTTCAGCGGTAACGTGGCTATGTCCGACAACGCGCAACGAGAGTCCGCTGCGGTGGAGCCGAATCCTGCCGATACCGACAAGAGCGGAGTAGACGCCGCAAGGACTACCGAGGTCGAGGGACCCGAGACCGAGACGCTCGGGACGGCCACGGACTCTGATGAAGTGACTGGGGCAGGGGGTCCCGAGACGACCGGAGGCGCTGAGGGGGAGTCTCCGGAGAGCGCGGACGCGGCCGAGGCATCGACCTCGGAAGCTGCACAGGGGGGTTCGGATATGGCAGCAGAAGCGGTTGCCGCGTCACCGAGTGCCGAAAGCAAGACCGCCAAGACCGCGGCGCGTAAGGCGCATCTGACGCTGAGCCGGATCGAACCGTGGTCGGTGATGAAGTTCAGCTTCATCATCTCGCTGGTGTGCTTCATCATCCTGTTCGTGGCGGTCGCAGTGCTCTACACCGGGCTGGAAGTCCTGGGTGTGTTCGACGCGGTGACGGAGCTGATCACCTCGCTGACCGAGGGGGACGAGGTCAGTGAGGAGTTCATCATCAACCCGGAGGTCTGGTTCTCGCCGACCCGGATTCTTGGATACACCGCGCTGTTCGGTGCGCTGAACGTCATCCTCATCACGGCTCTCGCTACCGCAGGTGCGATGCTTTACAACCTGTCCGCTGACCTCGTGGGCGGCATCGACGTAACGCTCAGCGAAACCGAGTGAGTCTTCTCGCGGGCCCGTGCCGCAGAGCACGGGCCCGAGGACTTCCAGAAGCGGGTAGAATTGAAGAAGACGGAGCAAACCACTCCGGACTTCCTCTCCCACCCGGGGGTTTCCGGTTCGCCCCACTCCCCTGGATGCGGTAGAGTTCTACACGAGCGAAGGGCGTATAGCTCAGTCGGTTAGAGCGCATCCCTGATAAGGATGAGGCCCCTGGTTCAAGTCCAGGTACGCCCACAGTTCAAGGCCCTCGCCGGATGCGGGGGCCTTTTAATTTCCGCTCTTGGGGAGCGAATCCGTCCCGCTGGATCCCCGCCGCTAGGCGTGGAGATCTCCATCGCGTTCGAGATCTGGTTGCGGCACATCTCGACACCCACCACGTAGGGCTGGTCATCACCAGGTTCCTTATCGCCCCTAAGAGGGGCAGCAACCCTGAAGTACAGGCGGCGCCGGACCGATGCCTTGCCCCTTCCTTCATTCCCAAGTGGTTGGCGATCTCCTGGGGTGAAGAAGTGTCAACGGCTCTCGAGAGGCCGCCCACGTTGAAGCGCGAACGTGATGGGCAACTGGGGGAGAGGTAGACGCCGTGCTCCCTGTCTATCGCAGAGACCGCCGGGATCCCGTGGAACGCTTGCGCGGCATGCGCCCTGCCCGGATGGGCCGCTAAGACTTTGCTGCTCGCCGAGGGTGAACTTCCTTTCCTTGTGAAAAGGAGGACTGTCGCAGTCGGCGCGGGTTGTCCTGGCGATGGTGGTGATGCCTGCGTGAGCGTTCACCCAGCACAGGCGGCACGGCGGAAGCCACCGCGAGCCCAGGGCGGGGAACCCTGCTCGAGTCTCGGCTGATGCGTGGCAAGACCAGTCGGGGCCTTCTCCAGCACGGTTTCCCTCTCGTCCTCCCAGTCCAGCTCCACCGCGGGATGTCCCACGCTCGCCACACACCGTCTGCCGAACCCGGCCGTGCCTTGCCATAGACCTGCGCGCAGAGGGAAGCGTGACACGCCGGACTTGGGGATCTCCGCTCCTGTTTCTTACTCCGTGCAGTAGGTCGACTTCCCGGAGTGTCCGCTATGAACAGCAGGTGAACGATCGGAACCGCCGTGCTGGCAGGGGAAGCAGCACCACCGTCTTCCGCAATGCCCGTTTTTGCTGTGAAAGATCCTGATACGCACCCTGTGCCGGATCACAAAGTCATATTCACTGTTTGCGGGGTTGCTGTTCACCCAGGTGTAGGGAAGTCCCATTACTGTCGATGGCCCCTGACCGGTTTTCGGGACCGGATGCGGGGGTTGTGTGTCCTCTTCTTCTCTTCCCGATCCTGGAGCCCAGCCTGTGAGCGTTGTCGCCGTCATACCCGCACGAGGAGGATCCAAGGGGGTCCCCCTGAAGAACCTCGCCAGAGTAGGCGGCCGCCCTCTGGTGGCGCGCGCAGTGGACGCTTGCCGCCGCGCCGACCTCGTCGACATGGTGGTTGTCTCCACCGACCATGACGGCATCGCCGCAGTCGCCCGCGACGCCGGGGCCACCGTGGTGGAACGCCCTGCCGACCTGGGCGCGGACACCGCGTCCTCCGAGTCGGTGCTGCTGCACGCCCTCGACCGGCTCGCGGAAGACGGCATCAACCCGCAGATCCTGGTCTTCGTCCAGTGCACCAGCCCGTTCATCGACCCCGCTGACCTGGACGACGCGGTGCGGCAGGTCCGCGACGACCTGGCCGACTCGGTGTTCTCCGCCGTGGAAACCTACGAGTTCCTGTGGCACATCACCCCCGATGGGGCACGCGGGGTCAACCATGACCACACGTACCGGCCGCGCCGCCAGGACCGCGCCCCGCATTACCGGGAGACCGGAGCGTTCTACGTGCTGCGCGTCTCCGGTTTCCGCGAGCACCAGCACCGGTTCTTCGGCCGTATCGCCGTGCAGCAGGTCAACCCCGCCCACGCGGTGGAAGTGGACTCGGTCGAGGAACTGGACCTGGCCTGCGCGGTCGCCCGTGCACTGGACCGGGAAGAACCGTTGGACGTCGACGCCGTGGTCACCGATTTCGACGGTGTGCACACCGACGACCGCGTCTACGTGGACCAGGACGGACGTGAAACGGTGGTGGTGAACCGCGGTGACGGTATGGGGGTGAGCCTGCTCCTTAAGGCAGGTATCCGCGTGTGCATTCTCTCCACCGAGGTCAACTCGGTGGTGCGGGCGCGTGCACGAAAACTAGGTGTCCCTGTGATGCACGGGCTGAGCGACAAGCGCACAGCCCTGCTCCAGTGGATGGCCGACGAAGGGCTCGACCCAGCCCGCGTCGCCTACGTCGGAAACGACGTGAATGACCTCGGTTGCCTGGCCGAGGTCGGATGGCCGATCGCGGTCCCGGACTCCCATCCGGATGTCCTCGCCGCGGCCCGGCTTGTTCTGACCCGTCCCGGAGGCTCCGGGGCGGTCCGCGAGATCTGTGAACGCGTCCTCGCGGCACGCAAAGGATAGGTAGCCATGACCCAGAACGCAACGACCGACCTCAGCGTGTCTGTTCCGGCTCCCGTAGCGATCGGTGACATTCTGGTCGGACCCGGCCAGCCCACCTACGTCATCGGCGAGATCGGAATCAACCACAACGGCGACGTGGACATTGCGCGCCAGTTGATCGAGGTCGCGGCGGAAGCCGGATGTCACGCTGTCAAGTTCCAGAAGCGGACACCTGAGATCTGTGTCCCCAAGGAACAGCGGGACAAGATACGGCAGACCCCGTGGGGCGAGATGACCTACCTGGAGTACAAGCACCGGGTGGAGTTCGGCCGGGACGAGTACACCGAGATCGCGAAGATCTGCGAGGAGAACGGTCTCCAGTGGTTCGCGTCCCCGTGGGATGTGCCGTCGGTGGAGTTCCTGGAGTCGTTCGACGTGGTCGCCCACAAGGTGGCTTCCGCGTCGATCACCGACCACGAACTGCTGCGGGCGCTGGCCGCAACTGGAAAGCCGATCATCCTGTCGACGGGCATGTCGACGATTGAGGAGATCGACGCGGCGGTGGAGATCTTCGACCGCAGCAAGCTGATCCTCATGCACTCCACCTCCACCTATCCGATGCCGCCGGAGGAGGCGAACCTGCGGACGATCATCACGCTGCGGGAGCGCTACGGGGTGCCGGTCGGCTATTCGGGGCACGAGCGTGGCCTGCAGATTTCGTTGGCCGCGGTCACGTTGGGCGCGGTGGCGGTGGAACGGCACATCACGTTAGACCGCACCATGTGGGGGTCGGACCACGCCGCCTCGCTGGAGCCCGCGGGGCTGCAGCACCTGGTCCGGGACATCCGGGTGATTGAGCAGGCGCTCGGCGACGGTGTGAAGCGCGTCTTCCCGGGGGAGGAGGAGCCCCGGAAACGGCTGCGCCGCACCACCGCGTGAGCCGGCACGGTGCTGTCGTGTTCGGGAGGCTGCGGCCTCCCGAACATTCCCGTTTTCGTTTCTGCTGGGGGCTCGTGAGTGACCACTCTGTCGGTCATCATTCCGGTGCGTGACGTTGCACCGTTGATCGCGGACACGCTGGAAAGCCTGCGGCGCAACGCACGGCCTGACTTCGAGTTCATCGTTGTGGACGACGCTTCTTCCGACGCCACCCCTGAGGTGGTGGAAGATTCGGGGGTGCCGGGGCTGACCCTGCTCCGTTCCGAGCGGTCGCTGGGGCCGTCCGCGGCCCGCAACCGGGGACTGGCGGTGGCGCAGGGCCAGTATGTCGCTTTTCTCGACGGCGACGACTGGCTGGCTCCCGGATATTTGGCGGACGCGGTCGAGGCGATCGCGGACCTGGGGGTCGACTTCATCAAAACCGACCATGTCAAAGTCACGGGGAAGGCCCGCAGCAGGGCGCGGGTCCCTGAAGGGCGGCGTGGGGTGGCGCTTCCCGCACGCTCCGGTATCCCCCCGGAGCATGCGACCACCATGGTCGACTATCCCAACGTGTGGTCCGGTGTCTACGACCGGCGCTTGTACGAGCAGGGCCTGCTCTCCTTCGACGAGGACTTGCACACCGCTGAAGACCGGTTGTGGACGTGGCGGCTGCACTTGCACGCCGACACGTTTGCGGCTGTCCCCCTGGTCGGGGTGTTCTACCGGCGGGAGGTCCCCCAGTCGCTGACTCAGGCAGGGGACGAGCGGCAGTTGCAGTTCTTCGACGCCCACGACCGGATCCGCGCGGAACTGGAGTCCCTGCCTGACGGGGAACGCTATCTTCCTAAGCTCATCCGCACCTACTGTGCGTTGATTGCCTTCCACCTTGACCGGGAGGACCGGTTGGCTCCGCGGGTGCGGCGACAACTGCGGTCGCGGGCTGCTGCGGCGCTGAGCGCTATGCCGCCGCGTCTTCTCGCCCGGGTGCTGCCCGCTTTGGGGGCGGAACGCGAACAGCTTCTCGCGGAACTGGTCGACCTGGAAACGGTGGTGGCCTGACCTGATGGCGCAGCTTTTCGTCGCCAGCACGTTTTTCGGTGCGATGTCGCTTGCTGCCGCGTTGGACGCGGGCCAGTTCGGTGCGGCAGACCAGCGGCGCATCCTCGTGGTGTCGAACAATGCGCTCGTGCCCGAGGTGGTTCCGCCGTTGGATGCCGCCCCCGGGTTTGATGTGCTGCGGTCGCGTTTCGGGGAGGTGGTGTCCTGGAACGAGCTGCTGTGGCCGTTCCACCCGTCCACATGGCAGCCGCGACAGCAGGAGCGGCCGCTTCTGAACCGGCTGCTGCGCCATTACTGGGATCTGGCGGAGGACGAGCCGCTGCACCTGGTGGTGGAGTCCATTCAAGTGCCGCCGGCGCGGGCGTTCGCTTCCGTGTTCGACGATGCCGCGATCACCGTGTACTCCGACGGGTTGATGAGCTACGGCCCGACCCGGGAGTCGCCGCCGCGCGAGGTCGCCACCCGTATCGACCGGGTCCTCTACCTTGACCTGGTGCCCGGGGTGGAGCCGCTGCTGCTCAGCGAGTACGGGGTTGCGCGCCGCACGATCAGCGGTGAAGCGTTTCGTGCCGTGGTGGCCGAGGTAGCGAAAGCTGTGGACGGGGTGGGGGAACGCACGGCGTGGGCGGGGGCGCCGCTCCTGCTCGGCCAGTATCTTGCGGCGCTCAACTTTCTTACCGCGGCTGAGGAGGATGCGCTGCACGCGCGCATGCTGCGCGGGGTGGCTGCCCAAGGCCACCGCACAGTGCTGTTCAAACCGCACCCGTCAACCACAGCGCGCACGTTCCGGACGTTGCACGCCACCGCTGAACAGCAGGGGGTGCAACTGGTGGTGCTCGACGAGCCGGTGCCCGTGGAAGTGTGGTACGAGGTGCTGCGCCCGGCTCTCGTGGTAGGTGTGTTCTCTACGGGGTTGAGTACCGCGTCCCGCTACTACGGTCTGCCAGTGGCGACCGTGGGCACGGAACTGCTGCTGGATCGGATCACCCCGTATCAGAACAGCAACCGGATTCCGGTGACGCTCGCCGACGCCACGATGCCGCGGCTGGCCGAGGACGGTACCGTGCACCCGCCGCGGATCACCGCCGACCGGGTAGCGGAGGAGCTGCTGCCGCTGCTGGTGGCGGTGGGCTACTGCATGCAGAACAGCGTGTACTCGCATCTGCGGGACGAGGCCGTAGCGTATCTGTCCCGCGGGCTTGACGAGGTGACGCGCCGCTATTTCAAGAAGCGGCGGCTCACCGCGCTGCGGCTGCCCGGCGCTGCCCCCGCCAAGCCGCGCTCGCTGCCTTGGCTGGCTGCCCGGGTGCGCCGCCTGCGGGGACGGTCCTGACGTGGGCTGCCGCGGGCCGCAGCACGGTTAGGCGACGAGCGCGTAGCCGACGGCGAGCGATCCGGTGAGGGACACGGCCCCCACCACCCATTCCGGCCAGGTTCCGGTACGAAACCGCATCCACCGGGGCACGCCGAGCATGGCCCAGCGGCGGCCGTTGACGGTGAACGGCCAGGCGAGGGGAACTCCCGAGGAGGTGAGCGCGTCTCCTAGGGAGTGGACGATCATGCCGAGGGCGACGACGGCGCCGACGATCCACCCGGGCGGGTGGTTGTCCCACGCGGTCAGGAACAGTGCGGCCACGCAGAGCGCGCCGAGGGCCGCGCCCGGCCACGAGCCGAGCGCGGTACGCAGTCCCCGCCACGCGACTTTGCGGAGCGCGCGGAGGCCGAGAAAAGCCAGGAACCATGCGGTGACCAGGGTCGCCCACCAGGACAGGTGGCAGAGCAGGCCGATCACTGCGCCGACTGCGGCCGCGAAGACGGGGGTGTGGCCTAGGTGGCGGTGTTCCCCGTCGGAGCGGTCGGCTGGGGTTCGGGTGCGCCGGTAGACGGCGAGCGACAGGGCGCGCATTCCCCGGGACAGCAGGCCGGTGACGAACCCTTGGGAGCGGGTGGCGGTCGAGGAGGGATGGTCGAGGTCGGGGACTAAGGCCGAGCCCGCGCCGAGTAACGCCCACGCCAGCAGGCCCATGGGGGTGGGAGGGGTGCCCGCGGCGGCAGCGAGCGGAGCAGCGACAGCGACTCCGACCAGGACTCCGGTGGTCGCATGGCTGAAGCCCATCATCGTGGTGGACTCCCGTTCTCCAATTGTTGGGGGGACGGGCCATGTCCTACCCCATTGCGCGGGAGCCGATATTTACTGCTGTCCCGGTGGGGGGAGGACTCCCTGTCCGAAAAACGGGCGCCCCCTGGACCGCCAGTGCGCTGGGTGGGGAACCGCGGCTGCCCACGGGTCCGCTAGGTGGACGACTGTTCGGCCCGGTCGTGGTGCACCGGTTGCGCCGCGGGTTTCTTCGCGGGGGTGAGCAGGCGGCGGACTCGTTTGAGGCGTTTCCGGAACCGGCCGATCGTACGCAGCGCACCCGGTGGCACTTCCATGCGCAGCCGTCCCCGGCGGCGCCGCGCCACGTCTTTGGGACTGGTGAGCAGTGGGGGCCGTACTGGCAGCCCTTCCGTGCGGGCGCGTGCCACGAGCGCGCTCAACCGCGGCACCCAGTCGTTGTCGGCCGCGTCGTGGAAATAGTTCGCCGCACACCACTGCGGGTCCGGTTTCCGGAATTCGGCTGCGCGCAGATCTTCCAGGGTGCCGAGGGTGCCGCTGTCTTCGAACACCAGGTTGATCATTTCTGCGGATACGCCGAAGTCCGACAGGATCAGCAGCGGCACGTCGTAGGCGATCGCTTCGAGCGCGGCCGTGGAGCTGACCGTGACGAAACCGACGGCGTGCGCGAGCTGTTCCCGCATCGACCCGTCCGCGAACGTGACCGCGTCGGCGGGCACTTCCCCGGCCGCCACCAGGTTCTGCCACAGGGTTTCGTAGTGGTGGCGTTCCCGGTGGGTCTGCTGTTCGTGGGCGCGGGCCCGCAGTTTGACGACGACTTCCAGGTCGGGGCGGCGGGCCGCAAGGTCGGCGAGGGCACGCAGGATCGCTTCACGTTCTTCCCGTTCCACGGGCACTTTCGCCTGGGTGGCGAAGACGACGCGGTTGCGCGGCGCTTCCCTGGGAGCAGCCGGTGCGGGGAGGGCCGGGGCAGGGTTGTGGGGGAGGAACGGCAGGGTGGCGAGCCCGACTTCCCCGGTCACCCCCAGCTGTTCGCCCAATTCCCGGAACTCGGCTGCTTCCCGGTGGCTGTGCACGATGAACAAGTCGACGGGGGCGCGGTATAGCCACGCTTTCTCCGTGGCTGGAACAGACACCCCGGGCAGGCCGGAGACGAAGACCGGGCGCGGGGTGAGCCCGGCGAGCACGTCGTTGATGAGCACGTCGACCACGGGACCGGTGCACGCGGTCACCACCACGTCGGGGCGGGTGCGGCGTACGGCGCGGCGCAGCGCCGTGGCGGACAGCACGGGCGGCAGCGCAGCGCTCGCGCGGGTGCTTTCGAGCGCGCCCCGCATCTGGGTGGGGGAGGGGGCGATCGGGGTGCGGGCCACTGCGAGTTCCCCGGACCAGTCAGGGGGTGCACGGGTCCACGGTTGGTCACGACGGGTCCTTCGGATGTGTGACGAATGTGCTCAAGTGGGCTCGCAGACTGGGGGTGGCCTGGTCGGTCCACCACGTTTCCGGGATCGGTACCGCGCTGACCGTGGTGCCGTTCCGTTCCAGCAGAACGCGGAGCGAGGTCACGGCCGTGGACGGCAGGCTCACCACTTCGTGCCGGGCGGCTAGTCCGCGCAAGGCCAGTTCGGCGGGGAGGCCCTGGTCGGCGACCCGCAGGCGAGGGTGGGCGCGCAGGACTGCCAGGGTGCGGTCGTCTTCCCGCCGGTGCGGGTAGTAGAGGAGCGGTGCCTGCTCGGCTTGGTGCGTCACCCACGCCAGGTAGGGCTCGGCGTGGATGAGGCCGTCGCAGACCATTGCCGTGCCGAGCACCACGCGGTTTTCCTCGGGCAGGGTCCCGCCTGGCAGGGACCGCAGCCAGGGGAAGTCGTGCGTGATGATGCGGATGCCGACCGCGGTGGCTTCGTCGACTAGACGGTCGGGCAGCGGGAGCATGGTGAACACGGTGACCCGTCCGGTGCGTGCCGCCGCGCGGATCTTCCGTGCCGCTGCCAGGCCGAGGAGGCGGCGGGGCAGGGTGGAGCGCACGCGGGCCCGCTCCAGCGGGACTGCGGTGCGGCGGCTGAGCAGGCGGAGCAGGTGGAGGGTGGCGAGCCCGTCGTCCACGATGACGTAGTGGCGGGCGCGGCTGCCGAGCAGGGAGCGCTGCACTTGTCCGGAGAACGCGTCCCCGATGAACCAGACCCCGGACCCGCTGTGGTGCGGGGCCAGGCTGGGGACGGCGGGCAGGACGGTGAGCCCGTCGGGAAGATCGGTCTCGGCCAGTGCGGTGACCGTGTCCGCGAGGGACGGGGATCCGGCGCGGGGCAGGACCTGCGTGTGCTGGGCGAAGGCACCGGTGTGGTGGGCTTCGACCACGGACAGGAGTTGCAGCGGGGTTTCCACCCAGGCCATAGCGGTGGTGGTGCTGTCCGCACGGTCCGGGCAGAACGCGGGAGACGAGGAGTTCTTCACGATGCCGACCTGTCGTCCCGGTATGTCGACACCGGGGGAGAGAAAGGAAAGGAGGGCGGCACGCAGAGTACTCATCGTGGGTTAACGGGATCCAGGGTCGGGTGAACGGAAGACCAACGGGTGGTGTGGTCGTGGTGGTCTGCCGTGGTGGCGGCCGGCTGCTGGGCCACGGTGGCGATGATGATGCGGCCTTGGCCGGAGGCGAGCACGGGGCCGGTGCGGGCGCTGAGGAAGGCGGATTCTCCGCGGGCCAGGGCGAGGTTGCCTCCGCTGGGTGCGTGGAGTTCCACGGCGCCTTCGACGACGAGGGCGATGGCGGGGCCTTCGGGAAGCCACACCGCTTTCTCCCTGGGTTCGGCGACGATGAGCGCGAAGTCGTCGATGTCGGGCCGGTATTCGATCAGGCCGTCCCGCACCACGGGTTCCACGTAGGGGATGGGCAGCATGCTGTAGTCGAGCACCTTGAGGAGTTCCTCAGGGTCGACGTGTTTGGTGGTGAGGCCTGCGCGGAGCACGTTGTCGGAGGTGGCCATCACTTCCACGGCGACCCCGTGCAGGTAGGCGTGGACGTTGCCCGCGGGCAGGAACAGGGCTTGCCCTGGGGACAGCACCACGTGGTTGAGGAGGAGCGCTGCAATGGCCCCCGGGTCGCCGGGGTAGCGTTCCGCGAGGTCGAGCACGGCCCGCAGGTGGCGGGAGGGCGCTGTGGCGCGTTCCGCGAGTTCTTCCGCGGTTTCGGTGACCAGGGTGGCGCGCTGGTCAGCGGGCAGGGTGAGCAGCCGGGTCATGGCGGAGCGCAGTGCCGCGGACGGATCGGCTGCGGTCAGGTCGGCGTGGAGTGCCTGTGCCAGCGGGGTGGTGAGGCCGGCGAGGTCGGCCGCTGAGGCGGCCGGGGAGCGGAACCCGCAGAGGGCTTCGAATTCGCCGAGCGCCATGACGAGTTCTGGTTTGTGGTTGGGATCCCGGTAGTTGCGGTGCGGCGCGTCGATGGGAATCCCGGCGGCTTCTTCTGCGGCGAATCCGGCTTGGGCGCGTTCCTTGTCGGGGTGGGCCTGCAGCGACAGGGGTTGGGCGACGGCGAGGAATTTCAGGAGGAAGGGCAGGCGTTTGTTGAAGCTGCGCGCCACTTCTGTGCCGAGTGTTGTGACCGGGTCGGACGCGATCATCGCGTCGAGTCCGATCGGTTCCGTGCCGCCACTGGCGATCGTGCTGGGGGCACTGGGGTGGGCACCCAGCCACAGTTCGGCTTGGGGTTGCCCGTTGGGTTCAATTCCGAGCAGCCTAGGGATCTCGGTGGTGGATCCCCACGCGTACTGCCGAACGTGGTTGGCGAGTCGCCACATGGTCAGTCCCTCCGTGAGGCGGAACGGTGCGCCCTCGAACTCGGTTCACCAGGACGCGGTAGCCGCCACGCTAACCCCGACAAGACGGTGAAAACCGTGATCAGAGGGGTGTTCCCCCTGAATTTCGTCCTCGCGCCAGCAAGATTTAACTCGCTAGTAGGGAATCTGTAGGTTAGGCCAGGATCGTATGAAGTGGGCCACTTTTGTCCAGCAGTGAGCCTTGTGTGATCGTTGGCGCGGTTTCTTGGCGAGCGGTCCCGGGCCTGTACTCCACTGCCAGGCGCCGTGGAGGACCCGCGACGCTCCTCGCTGCTTGGGCGAGAGGACGCGGCTGGGCTCACAGGGTCCTCCTTCCGGCTGGGCACGCTCACCCCAGAGTCTCGTGACTTTCTGTTGTTGTATGCTTACAGTTCTGCGGCTCTTCGATGGGCATACCTTGTTCCTCCGGTTTCACACCCCCTGTGTGTTTCTCGGGCGGGGCCCGCCCAGCGGGAAGCGCCCATGGTGGGGCTGCTGCGGGTCGGAGCAGCCTGTCCCAGACGGCTGTGCGGCCGGGGCTCATGGGCAGAGCCTGTCGAGCGAGACCGGTTTTTTCCCGATCTGGCGGCCAGGGCTGTCGGGGGACGGTGACGGCTGCTTGGCGGTGTCGGCAGGGCCGTGGTCTTCGCCGTTGCTGCGGATCGCCCTGTCGACGAGTGTGCGGATCTCCGTCCAGTCGGGGTGCGCGGTGGTGACCTGGGGCGGGGAAAGCTGCAGGGTGTGCATGCGCGCTTGGGAGACCCGCCTGGCCAGGTCGACGAGGGCAGGCAGGTGGGAAGGGGGAATGTCGCTGGTGAGGGTGCGCTGTGTGGCGTCGGCGAGTTCGTCGAAGCGGCGCAGCACTGTCACCGGGTTGGTCTGCTCCGCGACGTATTTCAACAGGCAGCCTTGGCGGCCCATGCGGGCGTAGTCGTCGCTGTCTGTGCGGCTGCGGCTGTACCACAGCGCTTCTTTGCCGCTCATGCGCCGCTCCCCTGGTTCGAGCAGGCCTTCGCCGCGGCGGCCGTAGCGGATGGGTTCTTCCACGGGGACGACCACGCCGCCGATCGCGTCGATGAGGTCCGCGAACCCGCGGAGGTCCACGAGAGCGTAGTAGTCGATGGAGATGCCGAGTGCGTGCCCGATGACGTGCTTCAGCGTGTCCGCGGCTGGATCGGGCGCGTCGGGGTTGATGGCCAGCTCCTCGGGTTCTTCAGCCACCGTCTGGTAGACCTCGTTGAGCAGGTCGTCGAATCCGTAGGGCTCCGGGTAGCGTTCCGCGAGCGCTGTGCCTTCGGGGAACGGCACGTTTTCCAGGTTGCGGGGCACGCTGATGAGGACCGTGTCCCCGCTGTCGATGTCGATGTTGGCCACGATCATCGTGTCGGTGCGCAGCCCGTACCGGTTGTCGCCGGCGTCGCCGCCGAGGAGCAGGACGTTGATATGGGAGCGGTGGGGCCACGGGGTGTCGGCGGCAGCCTGGGACGCCGGTTCGGCGGGGGCGAGCACGCTGGTCAGCGTGCTGTGCAGGGTGACGGCGGTGCGGACGACGAACGCGAACGGCACGATGAGCGCGGTGCACAGGACGGTGACCAGTACCGCGCCTACGGCCCGGGACCCCCAGCGTTCGGGGCGCGGCCGGGTGAGCTGCCAGGACCGGATGATGATGCTCGACCACAGGGTGGCGAGGGCTACGGCGCCGATGGCGACCGCTTCCACCCAGTAGGGCTGGGCAGCCAGCCACGCCTGCCAGGACAGGTCGCTGCGCAGTTGGTAGAAGGCCGCACCGGCGGCGGTGGCGAGCAGGAGGAATCCTCCGAGGATGCCGGCTCCTGCGGCGCGTTTCCCAGCGCGCAGGTGGGCGAGGCCGGGCAGGAGGGCCGAAGCGCTCGTCCATAATGCGGCGCGCGCGGTCGCCCAGAACCGTGGGCGCCGCCCGCCTTCCGCTGGATATGCCATGGTCAACCACCCCCACGCATCCGTGGGGAGGCATCTAACCGGGAAACACGGCGACCACTCGGCGCCCTACCTTCCTTTTCGTGGTGAGTTGCGGAATTTTTGGCTTTTGCTGTGGAAAGTCAGGAAAACGGGGTTCGAGGGGAGAAGGGAAACGCCAGAGGGGCGGGGTAAGTATGCCTTGGGCCTACCTGGTTCAGCAGAGTGAACAGCGCAGATGCCGAGGAACCGGAACGTAGCGGGCCTTTCCGGGTGGTGGGGAAAACCGCTGTGTGCTGCAGCGGAAGCTGTTGTGAGAAGAGGATGGTGCGGGCCGCGGCGGCTGCGGTAGGAAAGGAATCGGCAATGGCAGGGCACGGGCCCTCGTTTCCAGGGGGTGTGTGCGGCGGGACGGGGTTTCCGCGCGGCCGCACCTGCCTCGGGTCCGGCGCTTCGCTGAGGACAGCGCCGCCCATGTCCCGTCGGTGCGTGTGAGGGTGCGGGCTGCGCCATCGCCTGCCGTAGCGGGGTTCGCGTAGCCGTCCGAGAGGGGTCGAGGGGCCTCGGCTGCCGCAGTGGATACGTGGGGAAGTCGGAGTCAAGAACATCCACAGGTGTCGCCCTAGCCTGTGGATAACTTGTGGATATCTATCTGCAGAATTTTTTTCATGCACAGCCCGTGGACAGAGTTTTTGCAGCTCAGAGGCTGTGATTAGAGGGTGGGGAAAAGTTATCCACAGGTTGCGTGCACAGGTTATCCACAACTAGACGCCAGTCATCCACAGGATGTCCCCAGGTTTATCCACAGGTTGTCTTTGCGACCGTCTCGTGAAGTGGCGAGAATCCTGGTTCGGGCATGTCACGTTCAGGCGTGAAGTCAGCCGGGGGGAGCCATGAGCGTCGACCATTCAGTCGAGGAAGTGGGGTATGACCGGACCCCGCCCCACGACATCATGGCCGAGCAGTGCGTCCTCGGCGGCATGCTGCTGTCCAAAGAAGCCATCATCCAGGTAGTGGAGATCCTCAGCTCCTCCGACTTCTACCGCCCAGCCCACCAGACCATCTACGACACGATCGTGGACCTGTTCGCCCGAGGCGAGCCGGTGGATGCGATCTCCGTCCACGCGGAACTCACCAAACGGGGAGAGATCGCGCGGGTGGGCGGCGCTCCCTACCTGCACACGCTCACCGACACCGTCCCCACCGCAGCGAACGCCGGATACTACGCGCGGATCGTCGCCGACCGCGCCGTGCTACGCCGCCTGGTCGAGGCGGGCACCCGCATCGCGCAGCTCGGCTACTCGGGAGACGGGGACGTCGACGACCTTGTCGACCAAGCCCAAGCCGAGATCTTCAAAGTCGCGGAACGGCGCACCAGCGAAGACTATCTGCCGCTCAGCGACATCATGCCGGGAGCGCTCGACGAGCTCGAAGCAATCGCCTCCCACGACGACACCCTGACCGGGGTCCCCACCGGGTTCACCGACTTCGACGCCCTCTCCAACGGGCTGCACCCCGGACAGATGATCATCATCGCGGCCCGTCCCGCGGTGGGAAAGTCCACTCTCGCCCTGGATTTCGCCCGCTCTGCAGCAATCAAACACCAGTTGACCACGGTGTTCTTCAGCTTGGAGATGGGGCGCAACGAGATCGTCATGCGGCTCCTCTCGGCGGAAGCGCGCGTGCCCCTGCACACTATGCGCTCGGGAATGATGACCGACGAGGACTGGGCCCGGCTGGCGCGGCGGATGGGCGAGGTCGCGGGAGCGCCGCTGTTCATCGACGACTCCCCGAACCTGACGATGATGGAGATCCGGGCCAAGTGCCGTCGGCTGAAACAGCAGCACGACCTGAAACTCGTCATCGTCGACTACCTCCAACTGCTGAGCTCCCACGGCCGGGTGGAGAGCCGCCAGCAGGAGGTTTCCGAGATGTCCCGCTCGCTCAAGCTGCTCGCTAAGGAGCTTGAGGTTCCCGTCGTCGCCCTGTCCCAGCTCAACCGCGGCCCAGAACAGCGCACCGACAAGAAACCGCAGATCAGCGACCTGCGGGAGTCGGGTTCCATCGAGCAGGACGCCGACATGGTCATCCTGCTCTACCGCGAGGACGTGCACGAGAAAGAGTCGCCGCGGGCCGGGGAAGCCGACCTCATCGTGGCCAAGCACCGCAACGGCCCCACCGCCACGGTGACCGTGGCGTTCCAAGGGCACTACAGCCGGTTCGTCGACATGGCACCGGGGTAACAGGCGCCCCACCAGCAGGTCTCACTGGCAGGCGTCGCTAACGGGTGAGGGACCGACCAGCGTCTGGTCGGTCCCTCACCCGCTCAGGCGAACAATCTCAGATCCACCGCGCCTGAGGACGCAGACGGCCAGTGCTGTCCGGCAGCAAAACCCACGTCAGCTTCGGCCGTGTGTCGAGGGTCTCCGTGTCCGCAGTGTCCCGCTGCTGCGGCAGAAGGGTGGTGCTGTGCCGCAGAGAAGTCATCCGACGGGTCGGCCGACGGCGGCGTCGAGTCTGGGCGGGGCGGGTGGTCGATGGCGCCTTGCTTGCTCGCCAAGCCATGACATCACCCCCTCATTCAACTAGACGATGACCCAAGTTAACCTTCTGTTCACCTTGAAGTCAAATAGACCTTCCTTGCCGTGGGAACGGCAGCAAAAGTTGTGGGGCCCCGCGCTCGCGCGAGGCCCCACAACTCACGAGGGGTGGATCGTAATGGTGAGTGGGTCACTCACTTGTCGGGGAAGATGAGGCCCACCACTTCGAGATAAAGCTGCTCCGGGTAGGGGATGAAGTCGATCTTGCTGAGAGCCTGGTCCTGACCGGCCGACTCCATGACGAACGTGCCGTAGCCCAGCAAGCGGCCCAACAGGGTGCGTTCAAAGCGCATGTCGGTGACCTTGCCCAGCGGCATCATGTTGACCTGCCGGGTGATCAGGCCGTTCGTGCCCAACAGGCGCGCCGACGTGATGACGAAGTAGTCGACCGACCACTCGGCGACCTTCCATACGAACCACACCAGCACCAGCAGCCACAGCCACCAGATGATGGCCAGCATGGCCCCGCTCGTCACGAACGAGGTGTTGCTCAGAATCCCCGCGGCGATCAGACTGCCCAGCACGATCGCCGTCGGCCCCAACAGGACAGCAGGGTGTCGGCGGACCGTGATGACCTGCTGCTCGTGGGGGAGCAGGTAGCGGTTAACCGACGCGGGCGCCGAGTCGCCCGGTGTCACCAGCTTCATCCGGGCTCACGCCCCTCACAACAAGATGGTGTTGACGAACGTGGAGAGCGAGTTGGCGGCTCCGCCCAGCCCGGCGAAGATGTTCAGAACCAGAGTGCCCACCGTGGCCGGCTGAGTCAGCAGGTAGAAGATGGCAAAGGCAATGAGGGCGTAACCCAGCCATTTTTTCAATTTCGGCGGCATGAACGCACTCCCCACTAGAGCGAAGACCCACTAACCCACAACGATTGTTACACCAGTGCTGGGACACGTAAAGACAATAGGAAGCTCTGGCGTGCCGTTCCAGGTCAGAAGGTTAGGGTCGGACCTTCGTCCGATATTTGGTCAGCGCTGCTCCGCCAGGGCCAAGGCGAGAACTTTCAGGTGCTGCCGCGCAATCCGCTCCACGAGCTCCGGAGTGGCGTAGCCGACCACGTCCTCCGCCCCGTTCCGGGCCGCGGTGACGCAGCGGGACACGATCGATTCCGGGTGCACGTCCTTGAACTCGGCGCTGAGTCGCGTGACAACGGGGGCGAGGTCGCGCGAGAGCGCGTCATGGGTCTGGGACATGTCACTCCTCGGGACGGCAGAGAGCGGTCGTGGTGCTCCGATCTCTTTGTGAGCTCCGGCGCAGTCCAGAGCGGGCGGGGCACCTTCCCGCAGGCGCGGGATTGTGCCGACCACCGAGCGCCCGATCAGGGACCGGGGGGATGAGTGGTGGAGATCACGGTTTTTCGGTTGGGGTTGTGCGGAGAATTATTAGGAGCCATAAACATCATTACCACAACGGGTCACGCGTATATCTCGATATGAGTTCGACTGGTACAAGAAACCCCTGGTTGTGATCCCAGGGGTAGAGTTTTAGATCCCGAACAAGTATTGCTTTATTCCCCAGGAGATAAAACTAAAACATAAAGTTTCCTTAATTTATCTGGGGAGTGGAGAAAGAAACTTTCCAGTGGCTATGCGGAGCCGTACAACCGGTCCCCCGCATCCCCCAGCCCAGGAACAATGAACCCCGACTCGTTGAGACGCTCGTCGATAGCGGCCGTCACCACACGCAGCCGCAGGTCGCCGCGCTCCTCCAACACCCCGCTCAAACCGGTGCGCAGCCGCTCCAACCCTTCCGGGGCAGCAAGCAGGCAGAGCGCAGTGATATGGTCGGCGCCCCGCTCCACCAGCAGCCGCAACGCCGCCGCCAAAGTGCCGCCCGTCGCCAGCATGGGGTCGAGCACATAGCACTGCCGCCCCGACAAGTCCCGAGGCAGCCGGTCTGCGTAAGTCGCCGGCTGCAGCGTCTCCTCGTCGCGGACCATCCCCAAAAAGCCCACTTCGGCGGTGGGCAGCAGACGCGTCATCCCGTCCAGCATGCCCAACCCGGCGCGCAGGATCGGCACCACTAGCGGAACCGGCCGGGAAAGCTGGACCCCCACCGTCTCGGTCAGCGGAGTCTGCACCGTGGCTTCCGACACCCGCACATCCCTCGTCGCCTCATAGGCGAGAAGAGTCACGAGTTCGTCGGTGAGACGGCGGAAGGTAGGCGAATCCGTGCGCACGTCCCGCAGCGTGGTGAGCTTGTGGGCAACGAGCGGATGGTCCACAACGAAGATCTCCATAGGAGATCAAACTATCGTTCCGGGCGCCTTCCCACACATTCCCCGTCAAACCGATTCCACCAGGGGTTTCACGGTGCGTGCTCCCCGCGGGGCGCTCTGTCGCTGTCGCGGGGTGCGGTTGAAGACCGGATCACGTTCTGTTCCTACAGGAACGTCCGTTCTAATAGGAGATGTGAGCGCGGACTTCTACAACGGACCAGCCTTCCCGCTAGGAGAGCACAACACGGGCGAAGGCAGCCGTTTCAGTGACCAAGCAAGGGACGATCTGCGATTCTGGTTTGACCAAGGCCAGCCGGGTGGAGCGACGATGACGGAACTCGAACTGGACGATGGCGCAGGCGACTTCGCCGCCGTAGCTTATCGAGAAGAAGACTACTGGGATGTCGACCTGCTCCCAGTCGCGCTAACCCGCGACCTCAAAGGATTGTTGCACGCCCTCCACCAGCAGCCGAGCATCAGCGGAGCCATCGGCCTGGTTTCGGTCGCCGACGACTTCTTCATCCTCGCCCGCGTCTACGGACGGGACAACGTCAGCGTCTTCCTCTCCGATATCACCGCGTCGATGGACTGGAAGATCGCCCGCGATGTCCTGGAATACCTGGATATCGACATCCCCGACGACGAGGATGTAGACCAGGTGCTCCCCGCAGGAGACATGTCGATCCTCGCTGACCTGGGGCTGGATGAGATGGAATTGGGTGCACTGGCCGGAGACCTCGACCTGTATCCGGACGAGGTGCTGTCCAGTATCGCGGAACGTCTCGGATTTCACGCTGCTTTCCAACGCGCCCTGGACGCGTTGGGGTAAAGCCAGCGTGCACACCGGCTGGCACGTGGTTGAAGAAGCGCAGTAGACAGGAGTCCGGGTGGCGGTTTTCGCAGCGGTCTTCTCCCATGCAGCAGACGGGTGGACGGGGACCGAGGTGGATTTAGCGGAGTACGAGGGAATCGACGACCTTGCCGATCTGATGCGTGACACGGCCGCGGCCGAGTCCACCGCAGAAACCTCCGTCGTGGTGCTCGCGGAAGCCGACGACGAATGGTTCGGCGTTGCCCGACTGGACGACACCGGGGAGCCGCGAGCTTTCCTCTCCGACATGCGAGTGGTGTACGGGCACCCGGCAGCCCGCCTGTTCCTCGAAACCGACGGAGGAATAGACGACGATCAAGAAACCGAAGGCACGGGGCAGAACCCCTACCCCGAACCGGTGGGAGACCCCGACCTGCTCGACGACCTCGGCATCCCAGGCACCGAACTGATGGCGCTGACCACGCGCGAAGGCATCCTGCCCGCGGATGCGCTGACCACCATCGCTGACCGTGCCGGATTCGCCGGAGAACTCGACGAGCTGCGGGCATGAGCGTAGGGCGGAGTGGGGTCGACGCCGCCGTGCGGCGGGCGCTGGAAGAGGCCGAGAAGACATCGTCTAGCGGCGATGTTCCCGTGGGCGCTGTCGTCCTCGACCCGGACGGCGTGGTCATCGGCGCCGGCCACAACGAGCGCGAGGCCACCGGCGACCCCACCGCACACGCCGAAGTGCTCGCCTTGCGCGCCGCAGCACGGCGTCTAGGCAGCTGGCGGCTGAGCGGCTGCACCCTGGCGGTCACTCTTGAACCGTGCACGATGTGCGCGGGCGCCATCGTGCTGGCCCGGATCGAACGGCTCATCTACGGGGCACGCGACGAACGGGCAGGAGCCGTAGGGTCCCTGTGGGACGTGGTTCGCGACCGGCGACTCAACCACCGTCCCGAAGTGATTCCCCCCGACCTCGTGGACCCGGAACTGTCTGCCGCGTGCAGCCGCCTCCTCACCGATTTCTTCGCGCGCCACCGTACCCGATAGCACTGCCCAGCCCTGGCAGACACCACCGTCAGTGAGTACCAGCCGCACGCGTGCAACGAACACCGTTTCGTCGGACCCGGCGGTGTTGCAGGGTAGTCGGCCCGCCAGCATCCCGACGGCATGCGCTGCGTGGGCAGGAAAGCATTCGCCATGGGGAGCGGAAGCACAGAAAACCACTGGCCTGCAGTGAACTCCCCGTGCGCAAAAGGACTTCTGAAACCGCGTGCGCCAATCTTCCCCGTTGAACTCCACATCTGGTGAAGTCGAAATTGTGCCTTTCCGGAAAGCAGGAGCAGGGCATGGAGATGCTCGGTGATGAGGCGGATGACGGTATGCCGGGCTTTCGCGAAAGAAACGAATTTCAGGGGGAGTTTCCGGGGCGAGGCGGGCTGGTCGGGGAATGCGTCTCCGGGTAAAGGCTCGTATTCGTAACCGGCGTGCCGTACCCCATGGTTTTACGGGGGCGCTTCGCGTGAAGAGAGCATTTCCTCCCGTTGGCGCAGCCAGGGTGAGATTCATCCGTGACAGGGCAGCGAAGACGGGGACGAGGCGGCCCACCGATCCCCCAAACAGGGATCCGAGAGGCCGACAAGCCTGTCCGGCGGTCGAGCTCTTTACTGCTCGCTGGACGCCGCACTTTCCGGCCATGCGAGCCTGCCGGGGGCGCTGTGCTCGAGAGACGGGTGAAGCACGGTGGCGGTACCCGATGGCCGGGATGCTCCACTTGGCGCACTTTGTCTTCAATGTGACTTACCGCACATAAAGTGTCGGGTGGAGACCGCTCAACTCGCGGCACTTCACAGAGCCATGTAGAGTGGTCCGCGGTGGAGTCGCATAGCGGCCTAGTGCGCACGCCTCGAAAGCGTGTGAGGGGCAACCCTCCGTGGGTTCAAATCCCACCTCCACCGCCAGCAGGCCGGTCCTGGAGGACCGGCCTCTTGCTTTCCCCGGGGACGACCGTTGACCGCGAGCACATCCCAGCAGGTGCTGCTGCGCGGAGAACCCCGGTCCACCGCTCTGCGCGTTCCTGCGTCCCCTACCGGTCGCCCGGCACGCGGACAGCCTCCTCCAGGTTTGCGTCGCGCAGGTACGGCCCGATCTCCTCCACTGCGCGGTCGACGTCTGCCGCGTCCGTGGACAGGTGGAAAGCGCAGCGCATGCGGCCTGCGCGCATGGCCGCGACAATCCCCGCGTCGGCCAGAACCTGTTGCGCCTTGGCGTCCACTGCCACGCTGACGATCGCTGAATCGGTGGGCGGCAGTCCCAGCGCAGCGCAGAACCGGTTCGCCAACGCGACGTTATGGGCTCCGAGCGCTGCTTCCCCCAGGTCGGCGAGCAGCTCCAAAGCAGGGGCGAGCCCCACACACGACGCCCACGCCGGGGACAGGTCGAAGCGGCGCGCATCCGAGGCCAGGCGTAGCTCGGTGCCGTAGAACGCGCTCGTGATGTCCTCAGCCGCGAACCAGTTCGCCGCGATCGGCGTGAGTTCGGCCAGGGCATCGTCGGTTCCCGCGAAGAAACAGGCGCCCCGCGGTCCCAGCAGCCACTTGTAGGCGCTGCACACCAGGTAGTCCACGCGGTCTGCGGGAATAGGAAGCCAGCCCGACGACTGGGTGGTGTCCAGCAGCACCCGCGCGCCGTGCGTGGCAGCCGCGTCCAGCAGCGCGGGAACATCAACGATACGGCCGTCGGCGGACTGGACCACAGAGACCGAGACAAGGTCCACGCTCGTGTCCACGGCGTCGATGATCCGGTCCAGCGGAACCGGGCGGACCGTGACCCCTCGTCCGGTTGCGGCGAGGAAAGGGTAGGTCACCGAGGTGAAGTCCTCCTCGGCCACGACCACGGTTGCACCCGGGGGAAGAGAAGCCGCGACCAGTCCGACGAAGAAGGACGCCTGCGATCCGACCGCCACTCGAGACACGGGCACTCCGACCAGTCTGGCGAAGGCGGCCCGCGACCGCTCCACCGCCTGATGCGCAATGTCCAACGTCAACCGTCCTCGGGCGCGGTCGCGCTCCACGGCGAGAGTCGCCTCGTGGGCGACGCGGGGCGGAAGCCCGCAGGTGGCGGTGTTCAAATAGACCACCTCACGGGTGAACTGGTCGCGGATTGACGAGGGAAGTAGGGGTGCGGTGTCCATGCTTGGATTGTCAGCAACCCGATCTCAAAGATCAAGAAAAGATTTTCGTCTTCTCTCATAAATAGCTTTGATACCTTGGGGGTGTGCTGGACCTCACTCGACTCCGTGTGTTGTGCGAGGTGGCCCGACTGGGATCGATGAGCGCGGCCGCGCGCGCCCTCTCCTACACCCAGCCCGCCGTCTCCCACCACATTGCCCGCCTCGAAGCGGAAGTGGGCACGCCCCTCGTGGTGCGGCACGGGCGCGGGGTGCGGCTCACCGAAGCGGGCCGGGTCCTCGTCGGCCACGCGGAAGCCGTACTGGCCCGGCTGGACACGGCTGAAGAAGAAGTCGCGGCCATCGCGGGACTGCGGGCAGGCCGGGTCAGCCTCGCTGCCTTCCCTACAGCCACCGCCGGAATCGTGCCGCAAGCCCTGGCCACCCTGCGGGAACGCGCCCCCGATGTCGCGGTCACCCTGGTCGAAGCGGAACCCCCCGAATCATTGGACCTGCTCCGCGAAGGCGAAGTGGACGTCACCCTCGCCTTCTCCTACGACGAGACACCCCCTGATGCGAGCACCGGCATCCGCGAGGTCACGCTCTGCCGGGAACAGGTGCGGCTGCTGCTTCCCGGTGACCACCCGCTCGCCGCTGAGCACACTCTGGAACTCGCTGCCCTGCGCAAAGAGACCTGGGTGGCGGGCTGCGAGCGCTGCCGCTCCCACCTCGTCCACGTGTGCCGCCGGGCCGGATTCGAGCCCCGGATCGCCTACACCACCGACGACCACCTGGCCGTTCAGCGTCTCGTGTCCCTGGGCATGGCAGTGGGGGTGCTGCCGCAGCTTGCCCTCCTCCTCCACCAGGGGGAGAACGTCGCCGTGGTCGACTCCCCGGAACTGGGCTGGCGGCGCCTGTTCGTGGCTGTTGCCGGGGGCACGATACCGCCTGCTGCCGCGGCGCTCGTAGACGAGCTCACCGCCGCGGTGGGTCAACTCAACTCCGGGAACCAGGCCGGGTCGTAAACCCGGGCCGCCACCGTTTCCCGCTGCTGCAAGGCGGCGCGCAGCGTCCGGTGCAATCCGTCCTCCAAGTAGAGTTCGCCTTTCCACCGCACCACGTGCGGAAAAAGATCCCCGAAGAAGGTGGAGTCCTTGGAGAGGAGGTATTTCAAATCTAAAACACTCTTGGTGGTCACGAGCTCATCCAGCCGCACCTGTCTAGGCGCAATCTTGTACCACGCGCTTGGCGACAGGCCGTGATCAGGATAAGGACGGCCGTTGCCGACCCGCTTGAAGACCATGCACCAATAGTAAGCGGAACTGGACAGGTGGTGAGAGATGACAGAGAAACGGACACCCCCTGTTCAGAATGAGGTCGGCGGAAACAGCCCCGAAGAGGATATTTCAGCCCGCGAAAGGAAAAAGGGGGTGCACGGGGAATGTCCGCGCTGAAAAAGTTCGAGAAGCAGAGAAAAACAGCCGCCCAACCTAGAAAACCGCGGAGAAAACCCTCCGCGGCAGGCGGCTGTTCCTGAAGAGGTGTTGCGGTGGCCGCAAGACAGCAGCCGGTCCCCGGCCACCGGCCCCCCTCCTACTTCTTCGCGATCGGGTGCAGCACGTCCTGGCCCACGAACGGGCGGAGCGCCTCAGGCACCACCACGGAACCGTCCTCCTGCTGGTGGTTCTCCAAGATCGCGACAATCCACCGCGTGGTGGCCAGCGTGCCGTTGAGCGTGGCCACGAACCGCGGCTTGCCGTCAGTGTCGCGGTAGCGGATGTTGAGACGGCGGGACTGGAACTCGGTGCAGTTCGACGTGGACGTGAGCTCGCGGTAGCGGCCCTGGCTGGGAAGCCACGCCTCGCAGTCGTACTTGCGTGCCGCGCTCGTCCCCAGGTCACCGGCGGCGATGTCCACCACCCGGTAGGGCACCTCGATCAGGTCAAGCATCTCGCGTTCCCACGCGAGCAGCCGCAGATGCTCCTCGTGCGCCTCGTCCGGGTGAGCGTAGACGAACATCTCCACCTTGTTGAACTGGTGGACCCGGATGATGCCGCGCGTGTCCTTGCCGTAGGAGCCCGCCTCCCGGCGGAAGCACGACGACCAGCCGATGTAGCGGGTCGGCAGGGCGTCAGCGGGCAGGATCTCGTTCGCGTGGTACCCGGCCAGCGGCACCTCGGAGGTGCCCACCAGGTACAGGTCGTCGGCGGGAAGGTGGTAGACCTCCGCAGCGTGCTCCCCGAGGAACCCGGTGCCGTCCATGGTCTCCGGTTTGACCAGCACCGGCGGGATCATCGGGGTGAAGCCGTTGGCGACGGCCCGCTGCATCGCCAAGTTGAGCAGGCCCAGTTCCAGCAGCGCGCCGACACCGGTGAGGAAGTAGAACCGCGCCCCCGACACTTTGGCGCCCCGCTCCGTGTCGATGGCGCCGAGCATCTCACCCAGTTCCAGGTGGTCGCGGGGGGTGAAGTCGAACTGGCGGGGCGTGCCGACCTCTTCGACCACGACAAAGTCGTCAACCCCGCCCACCGGCGCGTCGCTTTCCACCACGTTCGGCACGGAACGCAGCAGTGTGGTGAGCTCGTCGGAGAGCGCTTCGGCCTCAGCCTCAGCGGATTTGACCTCGGACGCCAGACTCTTCGCCCGGTTCAGCAGCGCTTCCCGCTCCTCTGCGGAGGCGCGGGAAACAGACTTGCCGACGCTTTTCTGTTCGGCGCGCAACGTTTCGAAACGCGCCAGGGCGGCGCGGTGCCGCGAGTCCAGATCCAGCAGCCGGTCGACGACAGATTCGTCTTCGCCGCGTGCCCGCTGCGACGCGCGCAAACGGTCAGGGTCTTCCCGTAGAGCTCGAAGGTCGATCACGTTGAGCAGGGTACCGGTATCACGGCTTTCCGCACACAGTGTCAGACGTTTCTGGAACGATAAAGGTGTCGGCCTCGTCGAATGAGGCCGAAAGGACCTGTCACGGGGACGCAGCGTGCGGCAAGGGGGGCCTACACGAGGACACGAGTGGGATCCCTCCTTGCGACGGGTCTCGCTTCGGCCGGGAAACCGGCCTGCGCTCCGCACCGGTGTGGTGGCGGAGCAGAAAGGGGGAGAACACAATGACACAGCACTGGGGGATGAAGCCGGTTGGTGCAATGACCGCCGCGGAAATCCGCGCGGCACTGGACCGGCTCGACGAGGTTGCACCCGAAGACACGGCTTTGGAGCTGGCACTGCGCCACGAGCTGTACCGGGTGGCCTCGGAAGACTGGATGTTCGACGAGGATTCGGTGCTGGTGGGCTGAGACCCCCGCCAGGCACGCTGTTCCCAACGTTTCAGGTGAGGGCCCCTCAACGTTCACCTGGGCATTCGGGAACGCGGAATCCTGGAACGTTCACTACGGAACCGCGGGGTGGAGTCGCTGCCCCTCCGTGAGGCGGTCGCCCCAGTGCGGGCCCTGATCGTGGCCGTATCGTGGTGCCCGTTGACGGTGTGCCACGAGTGGTCTGCCGGACTGTACTCGTCGGCGAAGCGAGACGGCTCGGTGACGAGAGCGGTGGCCCGCCGCGAGCTGCGCGACTCTGCCCCGTTCGAGGCTGCAAGAAGCCGGTCCACGTCGGTTTCGAACAGGTCGTCGTGGACGTGCTCTCCGGTGCCGGGGGATTCGTGGCGGCCGCTTTTGATCAAGCCGAGCAGGCTGTTGAGCGGGCCTTGCCGGCCGATGACGAACCATGCAACAGCGCCGAGGATCGGCAGTTGGAGAACGAGGAGCGTCCACAGCAGCTTGCCGCCCCGGGTCAGCGAACGCATGGACAGTACGGAGGCCAGCGCCGCGATGACCAAGGTGAGTAGCGCGATTGTGGCCAGGCCCGCGAGGATTCCTACGAGCATGGCGGTGCTGTCCGACATCGGCTGCTGTGTCACGGCTGCCGTGACCCTCCCTCTGCGACTCTTTTTCCGGCTGCTATCACCAGCATGGGGAGTCACGACCCAACGCACGCCAGCGGCACGGCCAGCCGACGGTAAAACTCCCTGCGATTGTCGGACACGCTCCGCATAGGAGCCCGGAGCATGCTGCCCGTCCACGGGCACAGGCTTGTGCGTAGGCGCATCGGAGCCGGGAAAGCAGGCTGACAGCGCAGACCGCGGTCTGGGCGGCGGGGCACGTCCCCCCGGGAAACAGCAGCGGAGACACCGCTGACCCGCGGGTCACCGCCGGGGCCGGACTCCCGGGACACGGGGTTGCGGATGGCGGCCGCTGCTCTCCACAGCGGTCCGGTCTCCACGTCGACGCGCCCTCAGAAAACCCCGAAGACATGTACTCTCCGTGACCGTCGGTCGGGTGGAAGAAAAGCGGGCTTCCTTCTTGATTTCTCTGCGCACGGGCACGACCTGCTGCTTTACTGGCTCCATGGGCGAGCGGCGACACGTCATCGCAAGCAGATCCGTATGCCCCGGGACCACAGTCGTGACACACAGTCTCGACCAGTGTCGTGGAGGCAGAGTCCAACCGTGCGGATAACCGTGACTGAGAAGCCCGGCTACCTGCGGGTCGCCGACAGTCTGCGGGAACCCATCCTCAACGGGGAGCTTCCCCCAGGGACTCGGCTGCCTTCGCGGGCCCAGCTGGCCCGCCGCCACGCGGTCAGCGAGCAGGTGGCGCGCTGCGCGTTACAGCTTCTCGTGGCAGAAGGGCTGATTGAGGGACGGGCCGGATCCGGGTACTACGTGCGAGCGCCTTCCGCGGAAGTCCTCTTATCCCGCACCTCCCACCTCCCCGGGCTCGACCCGCTGCGCACCGAGTGGCTGGGGGCCCGGACCGAGACCGCGTCCATTGCCATGGCCCGGCGGCTCGGCACCCGGGTGGGGGAGCCGCTGTACCGGACGGAATGCCTCGGATACGCGCAGGGCACTCCGATCGCGCTGTGGGTGGCGTGGGAGCCCGCCATTCTCACGCTGGGCACCGGCCTGACCCCGGGGGAGCGGCCAGACACCAGTGTGGCGGAGCGGCTCGCCGAGGTGGGGGTCACCGTGGACCGGATCGAAGAGGAGGTGTCGGTTCGTCGACTGCGGGAGGTGGAAGCGCGGCGGCTCGCACTGGAGCCGGGCACGGCCATCCTGCTCGTGCAGCGCACCCATTTTGCTGGGCGGCGGGTCGTGGAAACGTCGGACCTCATCGTCTCAGCGGAGCACTGCCGGCTCGGCTACCGGCTGGTTTCCCCGTCCCGGCCGGGGCGGACTGCCGCGGACAAGAACGGGCCGTCTCCCCCACGGTCCCGGGAGACGGCCGCTTCTTCTCAGATGGGATCGGCAGAGTGAGCAAACCCGCTGGAGTGAGGAGTACGCCTAGTTGGCGTGGTTGTGGACTTCAACAGTGTTGCCGATGCAGTAGTACTCGTTGAGGACGTTCAAGCCTAGGGACAGCAGCGGAAGACCACCGGGGTCGCCGGGGGCCAGACCTAGCACGAGAGCGTCCTGTTCGACAACGCACTGGTTGATGACGGTTCCCGCCCCGACAGTGTCCTCTTCCAGCCCTTCGCCTTCAGGCTGCTCGTTGAGGCCGGAGACCTCGTCGTCCAGGACGGGCAGGTCGATGCTCACGTCCGTAGACCAGTCCGCTTCTTCTTCGGCGAGGGCGGGGAAGGAGCTGACAGCGAGAAGACACGCGGCCGCCCCGCTTACTGCCGCCCCCCTGATGATCTGGCGCATCACAGAATCCATTCCTTTTCTTCGGGTTTTCGGACGTCCGCTGCTCGTGCGGTAGGCAGCGACGGACAAGGCCGAAGAAGCCGCAGCGGGGACGCTGGACAGCCCCACTCTTGCCACAGCGCGCAGAGCCACGGGAACCGTGTGCCGCTGTGGCCTTCGGAAGGCCGCCTTCCGAAGCAGTAGCGGACTCCTCCAGGCCGGATGGGACGGTCTTCGCGGACAGGCCCGAGACCGTCGTGCTTTCGAGTGCAGCCCTGGGCAAGAGCTGCGGGTGTGCTGGGCTTAAGGAGTAGTGACGGTGACGGAGTTGCCCTCGCATGCCGCGGCGAGCAAGGGGTGGTGCTGCGCTTCGGGGGCCGGCGCCGGCAGGTCCGGAGGCTCATCAGGCGCCGGTGCGGGGGAGGGAACGGTGACGTTCCCGGTGATGAGGCGCTGGGTGACCGTGCACAGCTCCATGACGATGGGGCGCGGCTCCTCACCGGCCAGAGCAGGAGCGGTGTTGCTGAACAGCCCTGCGGCAAGCGTCCCCACTGCTATGGCAGTGACGGTTCGACGCATTGAGGGTGTCCCTTCCGTGTGGATCTCGGTGTGTGAAACGGTCACGGCCGACGGGTCGAAGATGCGGGTGTGGTCCGTGTCGCGCAGGGATCGGGAGGCCGGGAGCCGGTGACGCGATGACAAAGAAAGAAGCAGAGCGGAAGACCAGGCGGAGGGGATCGGGTGGTGGGTCGCAACCGTGACGCACAGCCCAGGGTGTGCGGGATCAATGTCAGTACGGGTGCGGCCGCCTTCTCCCAGAGGCCAGGTGGAAGGCGGCCGCCTTCCCTGCAGAGAGGGAGCTCCAGACGAGGTGTCAGCGGTTGATGACGACGGCCTCGTTGCTGATGCAGTTGTAGGTGTCCTCCCCCAGCGGCAGCAGCTCGGCGGGAAGGTCGAGCGGGCTGGAGATGGTCACGCGCTGGTCGACAACGCACTGGTCCACGACAGTGGTGTGCGACTCCCGGTCGATCTCAAATCCGCCGGCCAGGGCAGTAGCGGTGCTGAAGCTGAGCAGTCCCGCGGTGATCGCGCTCACCGCCGCGGCTTTGACGATTCCACGCATTGAGGGTGTCCCTTCTGTGAGGCCCGCTGACCGTGTGGGAACGGACACGGCCAGCGGGCGGGCGTTGAGAAGCACGTTTTCCGGCTTGATGCGGCGACGGTCTGCGGCCACGGGCGAACGAGGCCGGTGAAGACCGTGACTCCCTTACCCGGAGCGGGCTGGGCCGTCCGGGGCCGGTTTCATGGGAGAGTCAAAGACCGTCTCTGGGATGAGAAACGAGGGCTCCTCGCAGCGTTGGGAGGAGCCCTGGAGGCACTACTCGTTGACGACGACGACTTCGTTGCCGATGCAGTTGTAGGCAGAGCCGCCCAGCAGGTCCGGAGGGATGATGTCCGGAAGGGTCAGGCCGCCGGCCTCCAACTGCTGGACCACCACGCACTGGTCGATGTTGGTGAAGGTCTCCTCGCTGGAGAACTCGTGGTAGCCCGCCAGCGCAGCGGAAGCGCTGGCACCGACCAGGGCCAGGCTCATCGCGCCCACCGTGGCTAGCCTCGTCATCTGACGCATGTGACTCAAACCTTTCAAATGGTGACCGTTGGCGGTCAGGCGACCGTCAATCGACAGGTGTGCACCGAGAGTGATCTCTCGATTGCTGTCGGAAACTATGTCGCATGGGGTGGGCATGAGCCACGCGAAGACACGGGGATTGCTTTTCTTTTACTGAAAATGCCGCTAGCCCACGCCGCCGTGCGACGCGGGTTGGGTGTCGGGCCGCCTCCCACGGTCCAGACAGCCGTGCCGTGGGAGGCGGCGGGTGGAGAGCGATGGGGTGTCAGTCCAGGCGGACCGGAGCGCCCTCGAAACTAGTTGTTGTCGTTGACGTTGACGCTGCCAGCGCAGGCCGAAGAGTTGAGCAGGTTCAGGTTCAGGCCCAGGCCGAGGAGCAGACCCGCACCGGTGGCCTCCTGAGCCGAGATGCACTGCGCGGTCTCGGTGGCGGTGATCTCGGTGTAGTCGCCGGCCAGGGCGCTGGAGGCCCCGGCGCCGAGCAGACCCGCGCGAGCTGATCGCCCGAACACGTGCTGCAATACTGCCGTTAATCCAACGCGTTTTGAATGGACGAATGCGCGTTATGCCATTCCTTTGCTTCCCTTTATTGTTTCATTGCAATCCATTATCTGGGGAAGCAAGGGGAAGGGTGTGGAAGAGGGTAAAAACGGAACCTCCTCCAGCAGAGTGTGGAGGAGGTCGTCTTTTCCCGAAGGGCAGTGGAATGGTTTTTAATGCAAATAAGAATTGCGGTTTCTAGTTGTCGTTGATGTTGACGCTGCCCGTGCAGGACGCCGCGTTGAGGGCGTTGACGTTCGCGCCCGCACCGATGAGCAAGCTGAAACCGCCAGCCTCCTGAGCCGAGATGCACTGCGCGGTCTCGGTGGCGGTGATCTCGGTGTAGTCGCCGGCCAGGGCGCTGGAGGCCCCGGCGCCGAGCAGACCCGCGTTTTGCATTGTCTTTACCGGCAAAACCACAGTGTGACCGTCGCAAATCCGGGCGATCTGGGGGAGAGAGAAAGACGCGCCGCCTCCCCAGACTCCTGTGGGAGGCGGCGCTTTTATCTCAGGGCAGTGGAATGGTTTTTAATGCAAATAAGAATTGCGGTTTCTAGTTGTCGTTGACGTTGACGCTGCCCGTGCAGGACGCCGAGTTGAGGGCGTTGACGTTCAAGCCCAGCCCGGCGAGCAGGCCGAGGCCGACTGCTGGCTGCTCAGCGACACACTGTGCCGTCTTGGTGGCGGTGATCTCGGTGTAGTCGTGGGCGAAGGCGGTCGAGGCCCCCGCGCCGACGAGCCCCGCGGCCAGCGCGCCCACAGCGGCTAGCTTCATGATTCGCCGCATCTGAGACATACCTTTCTCTCGTGCCCTCGGCGACCGATAGGCGGCCGCCAGCCGTTATCGCAACGTCCAGGAGTTTTCTCCTGGACGCACACCACAACAGTGCCGCACAACCCAGTCGAGACAGACGAGAAAATCCGTGCCCTGGACTCTTTTTTGAACAATTGGCTCTCAACGTTACTAGCGGAGAAAGGTAGAGGAAGAGAAAATTTGGTTCTCCTTCCGAGATCTCCGAAAGAAAAGCGTTCCTGTGCAGAAGGGGAACGGAGTGCAATGAAAACAAGAATTACGGTTTCTTTTGTTGTTGGGATTGGCGTTGCCGACACAAGATCCGGAATTGATCCTGTGGCCGCTGCACCCTCCTCGCAGCAGAACGCGGCCCTCCCTAGCCGGCCCGTGGCGACATGCCAGTCCTCAAGATGCTGGTCAAAGCGGCCGATATAGCAGTGTCCGGACAACCGCCCCCGCAGCGGGCAGCCACACCGCGTCCATTCCCCCGCAACGCACGATGGCCGACGACACAAGTCGCCGGCCATCGCCTCAGACGTTGAACAGCACCAAACAAACGATGCCCGTACTACCGGTAAACAGAAACCTCGCCCCAGACATCCTTGCAACTGTTTTACTGTCCCTGCAGTTCGGATCACCGCGTTTCATGGGATAGAAGACATTTTTCTCCGGTTGAAAAGAAGAAACTGCTCTCCCCTTTTTCGAGGATAAGAAAACCGGAATTCCGGATGAAGCGGATCCGAAGCAGGGAAAGGACTGCGGCCATCGAACCCTCTCTCCCGCGCCAACCCCCGCCTCCGCTGCGCACCGGCCGCAGCACGCCCCGCCGAGACACGAAAAACGGGGAGGACCGCGCCACCCGCCGCACCGGCGAGCAGCCGTCCTCCCCGCAAACAGACCAGAACCGCGCTAGCTGGTGAACTCCTCAGCGAGCAGCTCAGCGATCTGGGCGGTGTTCAACGCCGCACCCTTACGCAAGTTGTCCCCACACAGGAACAAGTCCAGCGACCGCGGGTCGTCCAGCGAACGGCGGATCCGTCCCACCCACGTCGGGTCCGTACCGACCACGTCAATCGGGGTCGGGAACTCGCCCTTCGCCGGGTCGTCCTGGACCACCACGCCAGGAGAGGAAGCCAGCAGGCGCCGCGCCTCGTCCGCATCCACCTCCGTGGAGAACGTCGCGTGGATCGCAAGCGAGTGGGTGGTCACCACCGGCACGCGCACACACGTTGCCGACACCCGCAGGTCAGGCAGTCCGAGGATCTTCCGGGACTCGTTGCGGACCTTCAACTCCTCCGACGACCAGCCGTCGTCCTTCAACGACCCCGCCCACGGCACCACGTTCAACGCCAGCGGCGCCGGGAACGGACCCAAGTCGCTCACCGCAGCCCGCACATCCCCCGCACGAGTACCCAACGTGCGGTCCGTCGCCACCTTGGCGATCTGGTCGTACAGCGTGTCGACCCCCTGCTGGCCCGCACCGGACGCCGCCTGGTACGAGCTCACCACCAGGTCCGTCAGCCCGTAGGCCCGGTGCAGCGCCCCGATCGCCACAATCATCGACAGGGTCGTGCAGTTCGGGTTGCTGATGATGTTGCGCGGACGGTTGCGCACCTGCTCGGCGTTGACCTCAGGCACCACCAGCGGCACGTCGTCGTCCAAACGGAACGCGCCAGAGTTGTCCACGACAACCGCGCCCCGCTCCGCCGCGATCGGCGCCCACTCCTTGGACACCTCGTCGGGGACGTCGAACATGGCCACGTCGACCCCGTCGAAGACCTCCGGGGAAATAGCCTGAACCTCGACCTCCTCGCCGCGGACCGTGAGCCGCTTGCCCGCAGACCGGGCCGACGCCACCAGGCGGATCTCCCCCCACACGTTCTTACGCGTGGAAAGAATGTCCAACATGACAGTGCCCACCGCACCGGTGGCCCCCACAACGGCGAGAGTGGGAAGACGGTTACTCATCGGCCGGTACCTCCATACACAACGGCCTCGACCTGGTCGGCGTCCAACTGGAACTCACGGTGCGCGGCGGCCACTGCGGCGTCCACGTCGTCCTGCGCCACCACGATCGAGATGCGGATCTCGGAAGTGGAAATCATCTCGATGTTGATGCCCTCGCGGGCCACAGCGTCAAAGAACCGAGCAGTCACCCCCGGATAGGAGCGCATCCCCGCGCCGATCAGCGACACCTTGCCGATCCGGTCGTTGTACAGCAGCGACTCGAAACCGACCTTGTCCTGGATCTTCTTCAACGCGGCCAGCGCGTTCTGCCCCGAGTCGGCAGGCAGAGTGAAAGAAATGTCCGTACGCGACGTGGAAGCCGCGGACACGTTCTGCACGATCATGTCCACGTTGATCTCAGCGTCGGCCAGCGCCTTGAAGATCGCTGCTGCCTCGCCGACACGGTCGGGCACCCCCACAACCGTGATCTTGGCTTCGCTCCGGTCATGCGCCACGCCGGAGATGATCGGTTGTTCCATGCCTTCGGTTTCCTCAACTTCCGAGACGACCCAGGTACCGGGCTTCTGACTGAAAGACGAGCGCACGTGCAGCGGAATGTTGTACCGCCGCGCATACTCCACGCAGCGCAGATGCAGGATCTTGGCGCCGGAGGCCGCCATCTCCAGCATCTCCTCGTAGGAGATCTGGGGGATGCGTCGAGCGGAGGGCACGATACGCGGATCAGCAGTGAACACCCCGTCGACGTCGGTGTAGATCTCGCACAAGTCGGCGTTGAGCGCCGCAGCAAGCGCCACAGCCGTAGTGTCCGAACCACCGCGGCCCAACGTGGTGATGTCCTTGCTGTCCTGCGACACCCCTTGGAAGCCAGCGACGATGCAGATCGCCCCTTCGGCGAGCGCATCCCTGATCCGCCCCGGGGTGACATCGATGATCTTCGCGTTGCCGTGCAGCGACGTGGTGATCACCCCGGCCTGCGAACCGGTGAACGACCGGGCCTCATAGCCCAAGTTCCCGATAGCCATCGCAACCAGGGCCATCGAGATCCGCTCCCCGGCAGTCAGCAGCATGTCCAACTCCCGGCCCGGCGGGAGCGGACTCACCTGCTTCGCAAGGTCGAGAAGCTCGTCAGTGGTGTCGCCCATGGCGGAGACCACGACGACCACGTCGTATCCGGCTTTCTTCTGAGCGACGATCCGTTCGGCTACCCGCTTAATGGCATCCGCATCAGCGACGGACGACCCGCCGTACTTTTGCACGATCAAAGCCACGGTCGGCGCTCCTGAGGAATCGGGTTCACGGTAATCGACCAGCCAGTCTAGTGATCGGAGATTCACGGCTCCCTGCGCGTCGGACAGGAGCCGAGGCAGGGAGATACCCGTGAACAGGACAGGGATATCAGTGGGGCCGTCGACCAATCACCCGGATACGGCTCTCGCCCGGCCGGGTGACCTGCCGCGGCCGCTGGGGCGAGGGGGCTGAAGTTCGGCTCTCAGAAGTCGAGGGCTCGGCGGCCTTCGAAGGCCCGGCCCAGGGTGACCTCGTCCGCATACTCGAGGTCGCCTCCCACGGGCAGGCCACTGGCGAGCCGGGTGACCTTCAGCCCCATGGGTTTCAGAAGGCGTGCCAGATAGGTGGCGGTCGCCTCACCCTCCAGGTTCGGGTCCGTGGCGAGAATCACCTCGGTGACCCGGCCTTCGGAGAGGCGCGCCATCAGCTCTTTCACACGCAGATCGTCGGGGCCCACGCCCTCGATCGGGCTGATTGCACCACCGAGCACGTGGTAGCGGCCGCGGAACTCCCGCGTCCGCTCGATAGCCACGACATCCTTCGGCTCTTCAACGACACAGATCACCGTGTCGTCCCGACGCGGGTCACGGCAGATCCGGCACTGGGTCTCCTCGGCAATGTTGCCGCACACGGCACAGAACCGGACCCGCTCCTTGACCGCGACAAGCGCGTTGACCAGACGGTGAACGTCAGCGGTCTCCGCGGCGAGCAGGTGGAAGGCAATACGCTGCGCGCTTTTCGGACCGACGCCAGGCAGCCGCCCAAGCTCGTCGATCAGATTCTGAACCGCGCCTTCGTACATTGCCTGCCTACTCGTGACGTGGATACTGCTACCACCGTAGTGGACACACGGAACCGGTGAGGACCCTACCCCACCGGACCCGCGACCCCGGCTGACCGGTCACAGACCGGGAAGCCCAGGAAAACCACCGCCCAACCCTTGGGCGAGCGGACCCATCTTCTGCTGCTGGATCTCTTCCACCATACGCTCACCGTCGCGGATCGCTGCCAGCACCAGGTCCGCAATCGTCTGCGCGGTCTCCGCAGCGTCATCAGGGTCCACCGCTTTCGGGTCGATGGACACGTCCTCCACCTGTCCGCGCCCGTTCATGGTGACACTGACCAGACCGCCACCGGAAGAGCCCGTCACCTTGGTCTCATCCAACTCCTGCTGGGCCGCCATGAGCTGCTGCTGCATCTGCTGGGCCTGCTGCAGGATCGCCTGCATGTCCAATCCGCCACCAGGATTCACTGTTCTGCTCCTTGGTCTGGGTTGTCCGTGCCTGCGAGCCTAGCCGCTCTCCCGCCCCCCAAAACCACGGATGCGACACCCCCAGCGGGTTTACCCACCCCCAAGAGGGATAGCCAGCAATAGTCACGGCAAAAAACCCTGCTCCACGCCGTAAGGCATCCGACGACAGGCGGAAGACACCATGACGAGCAACAGTTGTGCCCCGTCCTCCCGCCCGTACACCCCCACGCATCACAAGGATGCGCACCCAGCAACACCGTTCGACACGCCCGAGCGACCGGAGTTGCGACCATGACCACAACCACAATCCCGCCCATCAGCGAGTACGCGATGCTGTCCGACTGCCGCACCGCCGCACTCGTCGCCCCCGACAGCACCATTGAATGGCTGTGCGCGCCCCGTTTCGACAGCCCCAGCGTCTTCGCCCGCCTCCTCGACCGGCACCACGGCGGCGCCTGGGAGTGGACCGTGCCCGAAGCCACCACAGTCCACCGGGACTACCTCGCGGAAACCCTGGTGCTGCGCACCCGCTGGCACACCCCGAACGGAACCGCGGTAGGCCACGACTTCCTCGCCGTGGTCCCCCGCCACGCCTCCGGAATCGCACCCGCCGGAATCCTCGTGCGGCTCCTGCACTGCGAGCGCGGCACCGTGCGCCTCCAATCCCGGATCACGGCACGCCCCGACTACAGCACCCGCGACGCCCACTGGACCAGCCGAAGCCACGCGCTCATCGACGAGCACAGCGGCCTCCTCCTCTCCGGCCCCGCAGAAACCATCCCCGACCGGTCAGGAGCCGTCGTCACCGACATGGTGCTGCGCGCCGGAGAATCCGTGGCACTCGGCCTCGACTACACGGGCGACATGCTGCGCCGCGTCGACGCCACCACCGCCCACCACCTCCTCACCCAGACCACGCACACCTGGCAGGCGTGGGCATCCCGCTCCGACTACCAGGGCGTCGCAGCCGACTGGGTGCGGCACAGCGCAGTCGTCCTCAAAGGACTCATAAGCGACGACAGCGGCGCCCTCATCACCGCCCCCACCACGTCGCTCTCCGAATGGCCGGGAGGAGCCCGCAACTGGGACTACCGCTACGCGTGGCGCCGCGACACAGCCCGGACCATCCGCGCCCTGCTCCGCCTCGGCCACCACAACGACGCAGGCCAACTGCTGCGATTCCTCCTCGACTACTGCGCAGAAAAAGAAAACCGGGTGCCGCCCGTCACCCGCATCGACAACACCCCGCTCCCCAACGAAACCACGCTGACCCACCTCAGCGGCTACCACGACTCCCGGCCCGTGCGCATCCACAGCGACGCCTACCGGCAGCACCAGCTCGACGTCTACGGACACATCCTGGAAGCAGCCTTCGCCTACCACGAGGCCACCGGACACACCTCCCTAACCGACCTCAACGAACTCCGCAAAGTAGTGGAGATCGCAGGCCGGCTGTGGCGCCACCCCGATGCCGGAGTGTGGGGGATCAACACCAGTCCCCGGCACTGGACCGAATCGAAACTGTACGCGTGGGTGTGCTTCGACCGGGCCATCCGCCTCTTCCAACAGACCGGCACCGTCCCCGCTGACACCCTCGACCAGTGGCAGGCAGAACGCGACGCGATCCGCACCGACGTGATCGCGAAAGGCTGCCACGCCGGGCTCGGCAGGTTCGTGCAAACCTACGGGGCCGCCAACGTCGACGGCTCCCTGCTGCACATTCCCCTCGTCGACTTCCTCCCCGGCACCGACCCCCGCGTCGTCGCCACCATCGACCGGATCGACGCCGAACTAGGCGAAGCCGGCTTCCTCGTGCACCGCTACGACGCCTCCACCACCCGCGACGACGTGCCCGACACCGGGGAAGGCGCGTTCCTCCCCTGCTCGTTCGACATGGTTTCCGCGCTCGTCCTCGCCAACCGGGTCGACGAAGCCCACCACCGCTTCACCACCCTGTGCGCCCACGCCGGAGCACTCCGCCTGTTTGCGGAAGAAATGACCGCAGACGGCACCATGCTCGGCAACTATCCGCACGCGTTCACCCACCTGGCGCTGATCGAAGCAGCACTCCACTTGGACGAAGCCCAACGGGAACGCGCCCACCGCGTGGAGGCCCGCCGCCCCGCCTAGCCACGCACCACGCCGGGACGGCAGGCCCCCACACCACACCGGGATCAGTAGGTGATCGACTCCGGTCCCAGCAGGCTCTTCACCTCACCCGAAAACTCCGGGCTGACCCGCACCGGATAGTCGTCGATCGCGAAAATCCGCGACCGCCGCGGGTTGTCCACCCGGATCCGCACCGGCGTGTCCCCCCGGTGGCTGCGCAGCGTCTGCTTCAGCTCGCTGATCAACTCCCGGGTGACCCTCTTCTCCGGAATAGTCAACAGAACCGGCGGCTCCCCCTCAGACACATGGGAAATGTCCAAAATCGACATCTCGGACACGAAGAGGGAGAAGGTGCCGTCCCGGTCGTTGAGCCGCCCCTTGATCGACACCGCGGTGTCCTCCACCAAAGCGTCCACATACAGCGGATACACCTTGGGGAAGAACAAAGCCTCAATAGAAGCGTCCAAATCCTCGACCGTGGCGATCGCCCACTGGTTGCCCGCCTTGTTGATGCGCTTCTCCACCTTGGAGATCAAGCCCGCAATCCGCACCTCGTCGTTGTTGCGGCGCTCCCCGTTCACCACGTCCAGCAGCGGGGCGTCACTAGCCCGCGCCAGAATCCGCTCGGCCCCCGCCAAAGGATGGCTGGACACGTACAAGCCGAGCATCTCCCGCTCAAACGCGAGCTTGGTCTTCCGGTCCCACTCCTCACCCGTCCAGTTGATGGAGAAGCCCAGCGGCGCGCTCTCCCCGCCGTCCTCCTCGTCACCCCCGCCGAACAGGTCGAACTGGCCGTGCGCCTCCTGCTTCTTCGAACTGAGCACCGCATCCACCGCGGCCTCGTGGTGCCGGTACAAGTCCAGGCGAGAGTGGCCGAGCGAGTCGAACGCCCCCGCCTTGATCAGCGACTCGATGACCCGCTTGTTGCAGACCGTCAGCTCAATCTTCGACAGGAAGTCCACAAACGACGTGAACTTCCCCTTCTCCTCACGGGTCTTGAGGATCGACTCCACCACGTTGGCGCCCACGTTGCGGACCGCGCCCAACCCGAAACGGATGTCGTTGCCGACCGGGGTGAACTGCAGACCCGACTCGTTGACGTCCGGCGGCAGCACCCGGATGCCCATCTTCCGGCACTCCGCCAGATAGACAGCCATCTTGTCCTTGTCGTCCGCCACCGACGTGAGCAGAGCCGCCATGTAGGACGCCGGGTGATTCGCCTTCAAATAGGCGGTCCAATAAGAAATCATCCCGTACCCGGCCGTGTGCGACTTGTTGAACGCGTAGCCGGAGAAGGGAAGCATCACGTCCCACAAGGCCTGCATGGCCTCCTTGGAGAAGCCCCGGGACAGCATGCCTTCGGAGAACTTGGTGTACTCCTTCTCCAGGGCCTCCTTCTTCTTCTTCCCCATCGCGCGGCGCAACAAGTCCGCGCCGCCCAGCGTGTACCCGGCGAGCTGCTGGGCGATCGCCATCACCTGCTCCTGGTAGACGATCAGGTGGAAAGACTCGGCGAGGATCGGGTCCAACGCCTCCTTCAGCTCCGGGTGGATCGGAGTGATCTCCTGGCGCCCGTTCGACCGGTCCGCATAGTCGTTGTGCGCGTTCGCCGCCATCGGACCAGGCCGGTACAGGGCGAGCACAGCGGCAATGTCACCGAACTTCTTCGGCTCCATCCGCTTGAGCAGCGCCCGCATCGGACCACCGTCAAGCTGGAACACACCGAGCGTGTCCCCGCGCGACAGCAGCTCATACGTCTTCTTGTTGTCCAACGGCAGGGCGGACAGGTTGATCTCCTTGCCCTCGTTGGCCTTGATGTTCTGGATCGCGTCGTCGATGACCGTCAGGTTCCGCAACCCCAGGAAGTCCATCTTCAACAGGCCCATCTCCTCGCACTGGGGATAGGGGAAGCCTGTGATGATGGCCCCGTCCGTCTCCCGCTTGTGCAGCGGGATCACATCGAGCAGCGGCTCAGCGGAGAGGATCACACCCGCCGCGTGCACACCCGTGCCCCGGGTCAGCCCTTCCAGACCGCTTGCAGTCTCATACACCTTGCGGACGTCCGGGTTGGATTCGATGAGCTGCCGCAGCTCAGCCGCCTCGTTGTAGCGGGGGTGGCTTTCGTCGAAGACCGCGGACAGCGGAATCTCTTTACCACCCACCGCCGGCGGGAACGCCTTCGTGATCTTGTCACCGAGCGCGTACGGGTAGCCGAGGATCCGCGTCGCGTCCTTGATCGCAGCCTTCGCCTTAATCGTGCCGAACGTGAGGATCTGCGCGACCCGGTCCTCCCCGTAGCGTTCCGTCACGTAGCGGATCATGTCGCCGCGCTTACGTTCGTCGAAGTCCAAGTCGATGTCAGGCATCGACACACGCTCGGGGTTGAGGAACCGTTCAAATAGCAGCGAGTGCTCCAACGGGTCCAAGTCGGTGATCCCGAGCACGTAGGCCACCATCGACCCGGTCGCCGAACCACGCCCCGGCCCCAGCGCGATCCCCGAACGCCGCGCGTACTGGCAGATGTCCGCCACCACCAGGAAGTAGGCGGGGAACCCCATCCGCTCGATGATGCTCAACTCGTGTTCGATACGTTCCCGCACTTCCCGGCTCGGCCCGTTGGGGTACCGGTTCGGGATGCAGCGTTCAATCTCCTTGCGCAGCCAGCTCGCCTGCGTCTCCCCTTCCGGCACCGGGAACTTCGGCATCAAGTCCCGGGGGCGGAACACGTCGTCGTATGCGCCGTCCTCCACCTGCTCGGCGATCCACAGCGTGTTGCGGCACCCCTCCAACCATTCGTCGAACGTGTTGAGGGACCGCATCTCTTCTGCGCTTTTGAGGTAGTAGCCGGTGCCGTTGAACCGGAAACGCGTAGGGTCGTCGAGGTTCTTGCCCACACCCACGGCCAGCAGCGCGTCATGCGCGGCCGCCTGGTCCTCGGTCACATAGTGGGAGTCGTTGGTGACCACGGGCCGCAGGCCGAGCTTCTTCGCCACAGTCAACAAGCCGGAGCGGACTTCCCGCTCAATATCCAGACCGTGGTCCATCAACTCCACGAACACGGAGTCGCGACCGAAAATATCCCGGAGCTTGCCCGCGTATTCGATAGCCTCCCGCTCCTGGCCGAGCCGCAGCCGGGTCTGCACCCCACCCGACGGGCACCCGGTGGTGACCATGATGCCCTCGCTGTACTGGGCCATCAGCTCCAAGTCCATGCGCGGTTTGGTGTAGTAGCCCTCGAAAGACGCGAGCGACGACAACCGGAACAGGTTGCGCAGCCCTTTCGCGTTCCGCGCCCACATGGTCAAGTGCAGGTAGCGGCCGCCGCCAGAAACGTCCTTGCCACCCTCAGCAGCCTCGTCGCCGGTCTTTCCCGTCCCCCAGAACACACGCTGCTTGTGGAAGCGGGACTCGGGCGCCACATACGCCTCGATCCCGATGATCGGCTTGACCCCCGACTCCTTGGAGGTCTGCCAGAACTCGTAAGACCCGAACATGTTTCCGTGGTCCGTCATCGCCACGGCAGGCATGCCCAACCGGGCAGCTTCCTCGAACAGCGGCTTGAGCTTGGCGGCACCGTCCAGCATCGAATACTCGGTGTGGACGTGAAGGTGGACGAAGGGATCGTTCGTCACGACGCGACTACTCCCAAAGGCGACTAAAGAGAAGAGACGGCTGTGGCACCTGAGCCTACGACTCTTCCCTGCCCTGTGCTGAGCTCTTTACGAACAGATGTGCACCCAGATGCGCTGCGCGGGCCGGGGGAAACGCTGCGTGCTCGACTATCGGATGCCACGCCGAACCCGGTGTTTCCTGCAGTGGCTAGGAGAGCACATCCCGAAGCCTTCGCCAACCCAGGGGTGCCCCATCCCCAAACGCCCTTGTGCGCCTCGCTGTCCCCGGTGCCAACGGGCACAGCGGGGCGCAGGGGATGGTCAGCGCCGCTTCGCGTCCCCGGCGTTGCGGATCGCGTCGATGAGCAGCCACACCGTGGTGGAGGGGTTCGGTCCCTTGTGACAGGTCTCCGTGTGTTTGGGAGCGGCACGCAACGCCCGGGCTTTCGCCTTGGGATGGGCTGCGTAGGGAAAGTTCACCGGAAGGCGTTTGTTGTACCCGGAGAGGTACTTCGGCAGTTTCTCCTTGAGGAGCACGGTGCGGTGCACCCCACTGGTCAGCTCTTGGAAGTGGTAGAGCAGCCACAACTCGAAACAGGGGTTGGAGACGACGACCTTGACCTCTTCGCGTCTGCCGAGGGCTAACGCCTGCTCCAACCGGGTGTGCTCGTCGACGTCGACAAGGCACTACACCTCGTCAAAGGCGAGGTTCGCGTCTTTGGTCCGCCGAGCATTGACCCGCGCCTCATGGAACCGGTCAATAGCCTCCTGGACGACCTGGAGCGGATCCCTGCCCAAGCCGACCGCTTCCACCTCTACGGGAAGCGCCCCAAAAAAGGAAGTGATTCCTTTCAGATAGTCGACTTCGGTGCGTTCCCCCTCACACACAACGAGGATACGCGAGCGGGCTTTACGCGTATTGACTTTCCGGCGGAGGTCCCGTTTCAGCCGACGCGGACGGTTCACCGGCGGCCCCGTGAAGTTCGGCGAAGAGCGACCGGATCTCTTGGAAATTCACGTGGGGCACAGCGCCGTATCTGCCTTGAAGGTAGCCCCGTTCCGGATTCTCGTCGCCCCGCGGATGGAATTCGACGAGGGAGTAGAGGGAGGTCGCCCCGTGGGCATCCTTCTCGGTGAACCATACTTCGTCCCGTTCGAGAAGTTTGTTTTCCAGCATGGTACCGAGAAGAGTGGTGTCATGTGAGGCAAACACCATTTGTGCACCCTTGGGGTTGATGACCGGATCTTTGAACATCCGGATGAGAGTGGACGAGAGGACCGGGTGCAGGCTGGAGTCGATCTCGTCGACGAGGAAGACGTCCCCTTCCTCAAGCACGCGCAGCACAAATCCCACGAGACCAAACCACGAACGCGTCCCATCGCTCTCCTCGTCGATAGGAAGCGGTCGAGGTTTTCCCGAGTAATCGTGGATGAACAGCGGGCGCTGCTCTATTCGCTTGCGGAATTCTTCTTCAGGGATATCGGGGAGTCTCTCCCTGATGAAAGAGATGAATTCTTTCTCGAAGCCGTCGATTTCTCTTTTGGAAAGGACGATGTCTGTGATGCCCAGGTCAGCGACTCGTACGAGCCGGCTGACGTACTCTGCCCCTTTGCTCCCGGGGTCCTCGATCAGAGACTGGGTGAAGCGGAACCTGACGCCTTCATCGAAGGAATTCTGCGTAGCGAAACGGATGTGAGTCCCGATCCAGTGGTGGATGGAAGAAAGATAGGGGTGGTTGTTCGACGCCGCGCACGACAGGTAGAGGGAATTAGGGCGGGTAAGTTTCTCAATACGGCGCAATTCCCCTTTGAGGGATTTGCCGAACTTGTAGTCCTGTGGTCCTTCCCGCTCGAAAAGCCGCTTGGGGCGCCCGTGCGGGAACACGAAAAGCCACTCTCCCACGACTTCGCGGTCGGTGACTTCGAACCCATAGGAGTGCCGTACACCCTCAAAAACGAAGTCGATCTCGTAGAACGAAGGCTCTTCGTGAGAGGTGTCGTCCAACCGGAACGGCTTCCTTGGCACCCCGGCATCAGGCTGCCAGTGGATGTGCGAGTACTTGACCGCTGCGCTCATCCACCGCAAGGCATCCAGCACATTAGATTTTCCCGAGGCGTTGGCCCCGTAGATCCCTGCAACGTGGACCGTGGGCGGGATCTCGTGAGCCTTCGGCTTCGCCTCCCCCCGTTTGGGGACCGCGACGAGAGACAGTTCCTGCTCCTCGCGGATCGACCGGTGGTTGGCCACTCTGAAACGCAGCAACATCGAGGGCCTCCCCAACAGAGGTATGACGAAGAGGGAGCGGAGCGTGATGGACCTATCGTATGCCGCTCCAAGCCTTGCCAGGAAGGTTTTCTCCGTAACAAGGGTTCAAACGGCACTACTGAATATCGGTCCAGGACCTGCGCGAAGAAACTATGTGCTCCCGCTCAGTCGGTGTGGTCGATTTCTTCGATGAGCTTGCCGCCCAGTTCCTTCTCAATCAGCGCGGCACCGGTGAGCGAGCTCTCATCCAGGTCATTGTCGGCTGTGTCCTCCGGATTGGTTTCCTCGGCCTCCCCCGCAGGGGACACGTCCACCGGTGAGGCAGGAGGAGCTGGGGCAGGTTCAGCAGCCGAGGGCGGCTCCGGTTCTGGTTCAGGTACCGGAGCCGGCTCCTGCGTGGAGGCAGGCGTCGACGGGGGGACAGCAGCCGGGGCGTCCCAACCGGTTTCCGCTGCCGCCCGAGCGTCCCGCGGTTCGCCAGGCGGCTGGGCAGTAGAAGGCTGGACCGGCTGAGGTGGGGTGGACTGGGCAACCGGCTGCGGCGGACGAGACATCGGAGCCTGCGGGGGCGCCTGCCGCACATTGCCGGGATGCCCCGCCTTTGCTTCCACGGCCACTTCGAGACCGAACACGCGGTGCACGGCCTCAGCAATGTCCCGGGCCCGCCCGCCCGTGACAAAGCTGCGCATCAGTCCTTCAGTCTCAAAGAACAGGGTGAGGGTGCGCCCCTGCAGCAGAGTGGCGTGCACCCCGTCGCGGACGATGGCGTGCGCGGCCCGCTTCCGATTACTCGCCAAATACTCCACGATGTGCGGCCACCGGTCATCAAACGACCCCTCCCCTGCTGGGCCAGGGGCCGCGGGTTGGGGAGCAGCCGGTGCGGGCTGGCTGGGCCGTCGGGGAGCGCCCCAGTCGTCTGCAGCAGCCGGAGCCGGATGGGGGCGTGCCGAGGGCGCGGGCGGCTGCGGTGGCCGCGGCTCAGCCGTGCTAGGCCGGGGCGCAGCCGCAGGGGTGGACGGCGGCGCTGCAGCAGGCGTGCCCGCTGCGGGGGGAGACACCGCGGGAGCGGCAGGAGCAGCCGCTATACCATTGCGCTCCAACCGTTCCAACCGGGCTGCCAACGCCAGCTCGTCCCCAGGGTCGACTCCGGGCAGCAGAATCCGAGAGCACATCAACTCCAGCAGCAGCCGCGGCGACGTCGTCCCCCGCATCTCGGTGAGACCCTTGTTGAGGATCTCCGCGGCACGCGTCAACTGGGCCGCACCGAGACGGCTCGCCTGCTCCCGCATCTGCTCCACCGCATCGGGCGGCACGTTGATCAGACCCTTGTCCAACGCGTCCGGCACCGCGTTGAGTACCACCAGGTCGCGGACCCGCTCCAACAAGTCGGCGGCGAACCGGCGCGGATCATGCCCGCCCTCGACCACCCGGTCGATCAGCTCGAACACGGCTGCGCCGTCGCCTGCGCCCAGCGCGTCCACCATCTCCCCCAGCAGGCTGGAGTCGGTGTAGCCGAGCAGCTGCACCGCGGCCTCCCGGGTGATACCCCGCTCGTCAGAACCCGCGAGAAGCTGGTCGAGGATGGACAGCGTGTCCCGCGCAGACCCCCCACCGGCGCGGATCACCAGCGGCAGCGCCGCGGGGTCGTAGGGCACCTTCTCCTCGTTGAGGATCTCCTCGATGAGCTCCCGCAGCGTGTTCGGCGGAATCAGCCGGAACGGGTAGTGGTGGGTGCGTGACCGGATCGTGCCGATCACTTTCTCCGGCTCGGTCGTGGCGAACACGAACTTCAAATGCGGCGGCGGTTCCTCGACGAGTTTGAGCAGCGCGTTGAACCCTTCCCGGGTCACCATGTGCGCCTCGTCGATGATGTAGACCTTGTACCGCGAGTTCACCGGCGCAAAGAACGCGCGCTCCCGCAGGTCACGGGCGTCGTCGACACCACCGTGGGAGGCGGCGTCGATCTCGATGACGTCGATACTGCCGCCGCCGTCGGGGGCCAGCGCCACGCACGAGTCGCACTCCCCGCACGGGTCAGGCGTGGGACCTTTCGCACAGTTCAGCGACCGAGCCAAAATCCGCGCGCTGGAGGTCTTCCCGCAGCCGCGTGGACCGCTGAACAGGTAGGCGTGGTTCACCCGCCCGTTCCGCAACGCCTGACGCAGGGGTTCAGTGACATGCTCTTGGCCGCGTACTTCAGCGAAGGTCGCGGGACGGTATTTGCGGTACAGGGCGATGCTCACGGCGCGCTCACTGCTCCCTCCGCGGACCAGCGCTGTGGGGTCACAGGCTCCTCGGTGGTATCTCCAACCACCTATTCAACCCGGTTCCGGTGACAGTCCGGGCTGTTCCGCGTGATCGGTGGCTCAAACGCGAAGGACCCCCCGCGCACCCGTCAGAGCCTACTTATCCTTGCTGCCTTCCGGCCCTGGGGAGGTTCGTAGGATGACGCCGCACGAGGGGCCTGACTCAGAGTCTATAGGCCCCTTCCGGGTTTCGCGAACCGGATCGTCCGCCGCGCCGAGCAGCGGTTTCACCCAAGAACCGGGCACCGGTTCGGAATAGTGCCCGTTTCCATGTAGAGTGGTCAGCGGAGGATTCGCCTA
>SMEX01000019.1_pt1 | contig 60714 bp, 42 predicted proteins | sample 2456221 | NCBI WGS metagenome assembly SMEX01 (sample SAMN10132603, study PRJNA489261) | soil metagenome | isolation source: day120 control-silt loam soil ammended with composted manure from dairy cow... | place: USA | collected 2015-05-01
GGTCGCGCCCCCTACGGCCGGTACACCGCCCGCGACATGCTCGTCTCCCCCAAGTGGTCCCGGCAAGGGGACGACAGCTACGACTTCGGTTTCGTCGTCCTCAACACCGACCTTCGGGGACGGCACGTCGCCGACCGCACCGGGGCCCAGAAAGTCTCCTTCAGCGGACGCATCGCCCCCTACGTGCACGCCTTCGGCTACCCGTCGTCCCCGCCCTATTCGGGACGCCACCTGTACTACTGCGCGGGCGCCACCCACCCCGACCGGCAGGGCACCCTAGGCTCTGGCATGGACTGCGCCATGACCCAAGGCTCCAGCGGCGGACCGTGGTTCGCCGACTTCGACACCACCACCGGAACCGGAACCATCACCTCGCTGACCAGCTTCAAGTACACCGACAACGCCGCTGTCCAATACGGTCCCCGGCTCGGCGACGAAGCCCGGCGCGTCTACGAGGCCGCGCAGATCCTGTAACCGGACCACCGGCACCCGAGTGCCGGCTGCACACACCGCCCGGCGGGCCCACCCGCAGGGTCCGCCGGGCACACAGGCATGCCGCAGACCGTGCGGCTGCCGCCCACTCGCAGCACAGCCCCGCACCCACCACCCGTAGAGACAAGGGAAGGGCCGAGCCGGACGAGTAACGTGGAGGCGGCGTCCAGCCCGGCCCCGGCCGCCCGGGCACGCGTCGGGCGGCACCACCCGCAGCCCCGGAGCCGGGACCGGAAGACCAGCTCCGAGGCCGCGCTTCGCATGCGGGTTACAGCACCCCGGTGAGCACCATCACCCGTTCGTCGGTCAGGTCGTCCATCGCGGAACGCACCCCCTCCTTGCCGACCCCGGACTTCTTCACGCCGCCGTAGGGCATCTGGTCGGCGCGGTACGTGGGCACGTCACCGATGATGACCCCGCCCACCTTCAGCTCGCGGTGCGCCCGGAACGCCGTCGCCAGATCCCGGGTGAACACCCCCGCCTGCAAGCCGTACTTGCTGTTGTTGACCTCGGCGAACGCCTCATCCACGCCGCTGACCCGGCGCAGCACCATCACCGGGCCGAAGACCTCCTCGCACACCACCTTCGCGTCGTCGGGGACGTCCGCCAGCACGGTCGGAGCCATGGTCACCCCGTCCCGGGTGCCGCCGGTGAGAACCGTGGCCCCACCCGCCACCGCCTCGTTCACCCACTGCTCGACGCGGGCCGCGGCAGCCTCGTTGATGAGCGGCCCCACCTGGGTGGCCTCGTCGGCGGGGTCCCCGGTCACCAGCTCTTCGACCCGCTGGACCAGCTTCGCGGCGAACTCGTCGTAGACGGCGTCCTCCACGATGACCCGCTGCACGCCGATACAGACCTGGCCGGCCTGGTTGTTGCCGAACAGGGCGATCCGCCGGGCCGCCCAGTCCAAGTCGGCGTCGGCCAGCACCACGGCCGCAGCATTCCCACCCAGTTCGAGGGTGACGTGCTTGTTCGGGGCCATCTTGCGCAGCTCCCAGCCGAACTGGCCGCCGGTGAACGAGATAACCGGCAGCCGTTCGTCGGTGATGAGCGGCTGCGCCAGTTCGTTCGGCATCGGCAGCACGGAGAACGCCCCGGCCGGCAGATCGGTTTCAGCGAGGATCTCGCCGAGCACCAATGCAGAAAGAGGCGTCGCGGGAGCGGGCTTAACCACGATAGGCGCGCCCACCGCGATCGCCGGAGCGACCTTGTGCGCGACCAAGTTGAGGGGGAAATTGAACGGGGAGATTGCCAGCACTGCACCCTTGGGGACGCGGCGGATCAACGCGATCCGACCCTCCCCCGCACTGTCGGTGTCCAAGCGCTGCACCCGCCCGCTGTCGCGGCGGACCTCTTCTGCAGCCCAGGTGAACACGGAGACAGCCCGCCCCACCTCGGCACGCGCCCACAAGATCGGCTTCCCGCTCTCCGCAGTGATGAGCTGGGCGATCTCTTCGGAGCGCTCCTGGAGCCGCCGTGCCACGTGGGCGAGGGCCGTAGCGCGCACGTGGGCGGGGAGCGCCGCGGTGGCGTCGAGGGCACCGTGCGCGGCAGCCACAGCCTGGTCGACCTGTTCCGGGGAGGGGACGGCGACCGTTGCCACGGTCTGCCCCGTGTAGGGGTTGGTGACAGTGAGTTCGTTGTCGCCGGTAGTTGCTGACCCGGCCAGCCAGAACGGACGTTGAGACATGTCCGTGACGCTACTGCTTCGCAGTGTCGTCTTCCTCATCCATTCGGGCCCAACAACGCAGGCCTTCACTCCATCCTGGCGATTTCTGCACTGTTCCCGCGCCTTTCCCGCGGGCCTGTGCGAGTGTTGTGCACAGTTGTCTCCATTCGGTGGCGCAGCCGATGCCGGTCAGCCACTCTGGTGTCAGAGCGCGCGACGGTCCTCCCCCGCTGTTCCGCGTGTTCAGGGTAGGAATCCTTCTGCCCGAGCCTTGCATCAAGGAGACCGCGACGAGAACCGTTATTTGGAGATCACCGCTTGCCACTCGTTTACCGCACTCTTTTCACCGTTCCACCGCCGTGCGACGTCGTCGACCTGAGCCTCGACACGTTTTCGGCCTGGCTTGCGCAGAAGTCCGACGGCTGGACCCCGGACATGAGCCGGTCCGGGCACTACGTGGTGGACCACCGCTACACCGTGAAAGTCATCCGGCACGACAACCCCGACGAAAACCTGCGTTTTGTCCGGCTCAAAACCGAGTCCTTGCACGAGCGCAGCGGAACCGTCTGGCAGACCGTGCTGACTGCCGTGTCCGACCCGGGGCGCGAAGCCGATCGCACCGTCTGGATCGAGATGACCGCGACATCCCCCCGGGAGAGGATCGGTGTGGGCGGTGAAGGGGTCTTCGAAGTGGTCCGGCCCAAACTCGTGCGGTCGTTTCTTAACTCGGCACGGTGCTTCGACGGCGCGGCCATGCTCACCGAAACCCCGGTCATCGTCCGCGGCCGCGACGAGCAGGCCGTCGAGGCGCTGCTGACCGCGATCTGCGACAGCTCCCGCAGGCTCGCGCTGGTCGCCACCGGGGTCCCCGCAGACCTCACCGTCCTCACCTGGCAGAACGCGATAGGGCAAGTGCTCAAGTTCGCGTGCGGCATGTACTCCGGCTATGTGCTCGACCGGGCAGCCCAGCAGCGGGTGGCTGCCCGCCTCCCCAAAGACTTCAGCATCCCCATGGGCGGGGTCCGCACCTTCCTGCCCGGGGTGCAGTTGACCGACCTCACCGACCACCTGCGCCACCCCATGCTCAGCGCGCGCAGCATGGACGAGTCCCGCACCGGCAGGATGATCCGCGCCCGGGTCGGCAGAAAACTCATGCCCGCACTGCACACCACCGCACTGAACCTTGCGCTGCCTGACGCGCTGCTCCACGTGGACGCGCTGCTGGACGAGGAGGAAGCGGACCTTCCCGCCTCCCCTGTGGCGCCGCGCGTCTCCAAAGCGACTGTCGTCTACCGCACCGAGTCTGCGACCGCGGCACGCTCCCCCGCCCCCGACCCCACGGACGCGGAACGGGAACGCACCCTGGCGTTGGCCGCCGAACTGAAACGGCGCAATGCGCGCCTCGCCGAGCTGGAACGGGACTACGAGCAGTTGCGCTCCGAACTTAGGGAGACGGTGCGGGAACGCAACCAGTACCGGGAGCAGTTACGCAAAGCCCGCTACGAGAACACGTGGCTGCGCGACCAGCTCCGCAACTTCGGCCACTACGAGACGGCTGCCACCCACCCTCCGATCCCGCCGAGCGAAGTCCCGCCCGAGGACTTCGAAGAACTGTGGGAGCGGATGACCGATGAGACCTCCTTCCCCTATCTGCGGGTGACGATCGACGACGCGCTCGACGACATGCGGGAGCTCAGCGGCCACAAGAAAGAACGGCTGTGGGTGACGAAAGCGTGGGAGGCGCTGCGGGCCCTCAACGACTACGTGCGCTACCAGTTGACCCACCCGGAGAACAGCAAACCGCTCCACGACTATCTGCGGGACCAGCCTGACGGCTTCTTCACCATCCCGGTGAAGCGGATGGCCGCCCACGAGAGCGACACCGTGCAGAACCGGGCGAAGTTCAGCGGCAAACGCATCTTCCGGGTGCCTACCGAAGTGCACCCGGACGGGGTGGTCCCCATGTTCGCGCACATCAAACTGGACACCGAGTACGGGGTCTGCCCGCGCCTGTACTACTACCCGGACTTGGGTCCCGGGCGGACCAACCGGATCTACATCGGGTATCTCGGCCGTCACCTGCCCGTGCACAGCACGAATTGACGGGAGCGTGCCGGGCCGGTCTTCGGGCCGCGGGACAGGCCGGTGGCCCGTGCCTGTTTTTGCTGCCGCCTCTCGTGGCGGGTCGACGCCCGCGGCCCGAAGACTGCATCGGCACGCGCTGCACTCTACTGCCCGCTGTCGGCGCCTGGCATGGCCGCCGCACCCGGAGAAAACCAGGTTAGGGGCCTGGATGCAACGGCGACTGTTCGGCCGCAGGCTCGTGTTCGGGGTCGCTGTCGGGTTCGGTCATCCGCATAGCGGGCGTGCTGCCCGCATCGAAGAGGCGGGCGAAGTCGGCGTCGGTGCCCGCGACCGCCTCGATCCGCCGATTGCGGGCCCGGCCTTCCACGGTGCTGTTGTCGGCGATCGGGTTGGCGGCGCCATGCCCGGCGGTGATGAAGGCGACCCCGTCGACCGGCATCATCTCTTGGAGGAATGCCGCGGCTTCTTCCGAGCGCTGCAAGGACACCTGCAGGTTGGCTTCCGGGGTGCCGGTGTCGTCCCCGTACCCGTCGATCCGCACCCAGGAGGCGTCGGCTGCGGCAGCTTCCTCCGCGAAGCGCTGCAGTTCCACGATCCCCTCGTAGGTGAGTTCGGTGCCGTTGTGGGAGAAGTGGACGACCGCGGTAATGGTGCGGGGCGGGTCTGCCTGGGGCTCGTGGTTCTCGTCTGCCTGCGCCCGGTGGTCTTCGGGGAGGGGTGCCGCGTCTTCCTGGGGCGGGGAGACGTCGGCGTCCGCGGTCCGCTCCTGCGGCTCCGCGGTGGTCGGGGGCGTTGCGGGGTTCGCGGACTCTTCTGGCGTGTCCACAGCAATCGTGTCTTGTTCAGGCGCTGCCGGCGGGAACAGGACGGCCGAGAACGCGAACAAGCCGAGGGCGAGGACACCGACAAGGGGGAGGGTGACGTAGCCGGACCACGGTCCTTTCCGTGGCTCTCGAGCCCAGCCCACGGTCCTCGTGTTCCGGACCGCTGCGATCCGCCATTGCCCATAGTGTCGTTCCGTCACGCGACTGAGAGTAGAAAACCCCAGTCCAGGACGGGATTCAGTGCAGGACAGCAAAGGGTTTCCCGACGCCTTTCCCAGGATGCAGAGCCGCGGTTTTCTCGCCATTTGCCCGGTTGGGCGCGGCAGGCGTGTCCGACTTCTCCGCTGAAAACTTCCCGCGAAATAAGTGACGCAGATCACTCTGCCTGTGGGGCGGGTAACGTCGCCACGAAGCGGGATACATCCGACCTGCCCGACGTCCTACCCTGGAGTGGTCATGGACAGCTCTTCCCCTTTCGCGACAGCTCACCCCCGCACCGTTCTCACCGAGCGGGAATGGCAGGAACGCGCCGCCCGGCATGCCGCGCGTGCCGAAGAGTTCATCCGCAGCGCCCAGCGCCCGGAGGCGCGGCCGGTGGAGAGCTTCCTGTTCACCTACTACAGCTACCGTCCCGCCCAATTGCGTCGCTGGCATCCCGGACCGGGAGTGGTGCTGCTCGGCGAGTCCGCGCGGAACGTGTTCCGCCGCTGGTACCGCACGACCACGGTCCCGGGGCCTTCCGGCGACCCGGTGACGGGTGTGGAGTTGGACGTCGCGGCTTTCCTCGCCGACCGGGGCAAAGCGGTGCGGTTCATCGCCGACCTGCTGTCCGCGGTTCGGGCGCGCAGCGCGAACTTCAGCTGTTTCGCCCTGCACGAGTGGGCGATGGTCTACCGGCAGTCCCCTGAGGAGCGGCGGCATGCGCTGCCGTTGCGGCTCGGTGCCGAGGGCACCGACCGGGTCGTGGAGTCGCATCGGATCCGCTGCTCGCATTTTGACGCGTTCCGGTTCTTCACGGCCGAGGCGCGTCCGCTCAACCAGTTGCAGCCCACCCGGGAAAGCCAGATCGCCCTCGACCAGCCGGGCTGCCTGCACGCCACCATGGACTGCTACAAGTGGGCGTACAAGCTCTCCCCCGCGGTCCCCGGCGAGCTGCTGTTGGACTGCTTCGCGTTGGCGCGGGACATCCGGGAGCTGGACATGCGCGCCTCCCCCTACGACCTGTCCGACCACGGGTATGCCCCGGTGTGCATTGAAACCCCGGAGGGCAAGGCGGAGTTCACCGCGGCGCAGCGGGAGTTCAGCGAACGCGGGCAGGTACTGCGGGACCGGCTTTTGGCTGTGATCGCGATGCTGGGGGTGGAGCGTTCCCCTGCGGCCGCGTCGTAGCGTTGCTCGCAGACCACGGGCAGCCTTCGTGTCCTGCGGAAACCCGTGAATCAACGTCAACTATTGACACGATCGCATTCCCTCCGTAACAATTCCTTTACGGAAAGCGCTTTCTTAACAGCGCGGTGTCCGTCAAGGTGGCTCCTCCACCGATCGAAGGCACGGCCCAAGCCGTGCCTTCCCTTCACGTCCTGCCGTCGTCACCGATATCCCCACGGCGGACCGCCCCGCGGCCGCCATCGGTGCCGGCAGCACACCCGACGAAAGGCTGCCTATGCGAGCGCACCCAGCGGCCGCTCCGGCTCGACGACCCCCGGAGCGCTGGCAGACGCCGCGACCACCGCGGTCCGCACCCTGGTAGTGAGCGCCCCAACGGCAGTGGGCGCCCTCCCCTCCGCCCTCGACACCCCCAGCAGCACTCCAAGCATCGTGCGCACCGGCGCCGGAAAGCTCTGACCTGAAGGGTTCCACGACCGGCGGGGACCTACCCCACGGGGTCCCCGCCCCTTCGTTTTTCAGAGTGCGACCGGCCTCACCGGCACCGCGACGACTGCGGGCTGAGCTCCCCGCGCCCCCAACCCGCGGGAATCCGTTCCAGCACGCCGCCGCGGAACACGTCATACAAGTCGAGGGACTCCAAGTGGACGTAGCCGATATGGCAGTCGCAACTGGCTGCCGGGCACGGGCGGGGACGGAGCCGCGCCACGAAAGACCCGTCGTACAAGTTGCCGAGTTCCGTGGGCAGGAAATGGCAGCGGCGCACCGTGCCGTCCCCGAACACGGAGACCACCGTGTTCCCTGTCCGGCACAGCCGCCCCCGACTGGGATGCGGATCCCGGCTGTAGGGGAACAGCGGATCAATCTCCTGCCAGGGTGCTGCCTCGGCATCCGTGTACGAGCGGCCTCCCACAGCATTCACCCACAGGTAGACGTCGTCCGGCAGGTCAGCGCGGAGGCGGCAGGCCGCAGCCAAATGCTCCGGCAGCCCGACAATGCCCACACTGAACCGCACCCCGAGCTCCCGCAACCGGAAGCATTTGGCGAGGAACCGCTCATACCGGGTCTGCGAGGGATGGAAAGTCGCCCACAACGCCGCGGTCTCCCGGTCGCATTCGGCCAACCATTCAACACGACAGCTCAAATTGGTCTGGATAGCGACCCGCTCCACATGCGGCAGGTGGCTGAGCCGCACCATCGCGGCGCGGTACCACGACCGGACAAGTCCTTCCCCCCACGGGGTGAACAGGACGGAGATACGTTTTCCCGGGCTTTGCGTAGCCTGGCTGGCCACCCAGTCCACGAACCGTTCCACGGCGGCACGGTCGGCGCGCAACTGCTCCGGGGTGTCGCGCCGCTTAGCGAACGGACAGTACGAGCAGTCGTAGTCGCAACTGGCCAGCGGCCCCCGATACAAGATGGTTATGTCGTGGGGAAGAGTCATCGCGCGTCGTACTCCGCCATCAGCCTGGTCACCCTGGGTGAGAAGAACAGCGGACCCACCGTGTCGGAGTAGGCGAGCCCTTCGTCGGTGAGCCGCACCACCCGGGAGGTTTCCGTCACCCAGCCACGCTGGGTCAAAACCGCGAACTCCGCGGGAAAGTCGGTGCGCGGATCAGAAGCGAACCGCGACCGGTACCAGTCAAGGTCGAGACCGTCGGCTTGCAGCAGCGACTGCAGCAGGTGGCGCCGCCGCCGCTCGTCCTCGTCAAGCCGGAACCCCACTTCGGCACAGTCGAACCCGCCCGGACCACGGGAAATGTAGTCGTCGAGGATCGCCCGCACCTGACGCACACCGACCGCGTAATCGAAGGAATAGTGCAGCCCGCGGGTGTAGGAGCGGGCCCCGCAGCCCAAACCGACCATGCCGTCAGTCTGACAGCAGTAGGCGGGCCCCGTCTCCGACGGCGCATCAACCCGCTCGAACATGCGCATCGACACCTGCCGATAGCCGCGCTCCAGCAGATAGTCGCGGCCCTGCTGGTAGAGGGTGCGGCGCTGGTCGTCCCACGCCCGGCCGCGCTTCCCCAACCCGGTCAGCGGGCGCACATACAGCGGGTACAGGTAGATCTCCTCCGGCCGGTACGCCACGGCAGCGTCCAGCGAATAGCGCCAACTGTCCGGGGTCTGCCCGGCAATGCCGTAGATGAGGTCGATGTTGAGCCGGGCGCGCGGGGCGTGGCTGCGGATCGCGGCAAGCGCCCGGTCCACGTCGGCGCGGCGCTGCGGCCGCCCCACCGCGTGCGCCTCGGCGTCCAGGAAACTCTGCACCCCGATACTGATCCGGCTGGCCCCGCGGGCACGCCAAGAACCCGGTCGGCCAGGTCGTAGAGCCGGTGGAGTTCGTCAGCGGTCAGATAGGTGGGAGTGCCGCCGCCGAAAGCAGCACGGGCGAACCGCGCTGTGCCGCCGAGCGCGTCCGCGACCGCCTCAGCCTGCCGGGCAAGCGCATCCAGGTAGGCAGTGACCTGCTCGGCAGGCGGTACCGCGCGGGTGAACAGGTTGCAGAACCCGCAGCGCACTTCACAGAACGGAATGTGGAAGTACAGGAACAGGGCATCGGTGGGCTCGTCCCGCCACACGTCGGCCAGCCGCGGGGCCGGGATGAGCGGACGGTAGGCGGTCTTGTGCGGATAGCCGTAGACGTAGGTGCGGTACGGCGTGTCCGCGGGGGGCGCGGCAACGGGATAGCTGTGCAGTGTGGTCACAGGGATGCCAGTCTTTCTGCGGTGTCGGATACGGGCAGGCCCGCCACGAGTCAGTGGCCGAGGACAAAGTGGGCGTAGGGGACCGTCCACACTGTTTCGTGGCCGATCCTGTGCCCGGTGTAACCGTCCTCGCCGTAGGCGGTGCCGTGGTCGGAGCAGATGATGGTGAAGCACGGGCGCCGGGACGCAGCCGCTTCGAACAGCGCGGGAATGTGCCGGTCGACGTATTCAAGGGCGGCGGCGTGGCTGGCAGGCGAGTCCCCGTCCTCCCGGGTCGCCCCAGGCAGGTAGAACCAGTTGGGCTGGTGGAGCGCGGCCACGTTCACCAGCAGAAACAGGGGCTGCTGCGCCGGGGTGGCCGCGATGATGCCGGTCGCGCACGCCACCTGGTGTTCAAAAGAGGCAGGCTCGGTCACCCCGAACGACGGCTCCCAGCGGCTTTCCGCGAACAGGTCCGGCAGGACTGAGCCGAGCGCGGAACGCCGGTTGAAGAACCCTGTGCCGCCCACGCACGCCGTGTGGTAGCCGACTTCAGCTAACGCGGTCGGCAGGTCCGGGGCCGTAAAAGTCCACGTGTACTCGTCTGTGGTGGCACTCCCGGGAAAAGCGGCAGCAAACAGTCGGGGATGCGGGCCAGGCGCGGCGGGGGTGGGCAGGAACCCGGCGAGCATGGCCAGGTGGGAGGCGTAGGTGAAACTCGCGGGGGCGTGCCGCCGCTCCCACCTCCCGTCGGGGAGCACGGCAGCGAGGTTCGGGGTGCGTCCCTCCCGGGCGAGACGGTCCGCCACGTCGTAGCGCAGCGTGTCCAAGGTGATCAGCAGGATGTCGTGGGTGCCGACCACGTCGTTCATGTTGGGGCGGGTGTCCATCGGCGGCTCCGTTAGAGAGGGGTCCAGGCAAGTCCGGTCTCGGTTGGGGCGTGTCGGGTCGCAGGCACGGCTCAGTCCGCGGCCACCACCGTTTCCTTTCCCGCGCTTCCACTGGACTGCTCCCGCACTGCCCGGGGCGGCAGCGGGGTGAACCGTCCGGTGCGCACAGCGTGCAACTGTTCGGCGTAGGTGTCGCGCCCTTCATGCAGGACCCCGGGGAGGAGGTCCCCGAACGCGTTGACCTCGCACACGACGCTGCGGTGCCAGCCGGGTGCCAGCAGCAGGTCGACACCGGCGTGCAGCGTGCGGGGAAAACACGCGGCAGCGGCCTCCGCGGTCATGGGCGAGGTCGATGAGCGCACCACCACGTGGGTGGCGCGGCCCGCCACGACCAGCACCCGCAGGTCGATAGTGCGACCGTGGAGTCCCGCTTTCGGCAGCCAGCGTTCCACGTGCACCCCGTCAGCGCACAGCGTGTCGATGAGGGCCGCCACTTCGGCCTCATCGGTGTAGGTGCGGATACGCAGACTGTTGTAGAGCGCGACCCCGGTGCTGGCGTGCACCAGGTCAGCGGAGGTGACCGCGTGGACCCGGTCGCGGTGCACGGTCAACGCCACCACCCCGGACGCGGAGGAGCCGTGCACGGGTTTGACGAACACCCGAGCCCAGCCGCGCTCCGCTAGCTGCGCGCGCAGGTCCGCGTAACTGGTGACTCGACGGTCCAAGGCAGGCGGAACCGGGACTCCGGCGGCACTCAAGCGGGCATGGCAGCGCCGTTTGTCGCACATGACGACAAGATCAGCGGGGTCTTGGAGCAGCCGGGCCCCGGGAGCAGCGCCCACAGCCGCGGCGAGCCGCTCTAGCGCAGAACACAAACCCGTGTGGAAGGCCGCGCTGCCTTCCACCCGGTGGAGGTCCGGAGCACGGCTGAGTCCGCGGAGCAGCCGTGCTGTCTCAGCGTCTTCCCCGGGGGAGTCAACCCGGACCAGGGCCCCGGGCGGCACCCGCACCCGCCCGGCAGCTAATTCCGCCCAGGGCAGGACAACCGGGTCGGGAAGCCCGGCGGCGCGGGCCGCCTGGGTGAACAGGTGCAGCCTGCGACTGCCGGGGACAGCGACGACAGCAAGAGGAGAGACGTCCACTCGGCGACCTTACAAGCGGGCAGTGACCGCGATGCAGCCTCGGGTTCGGCGGCACAGTGGTCGACCTCGCGTCAAGACAGCTCCGCGGCATGCGGCCACGGGAAGCCTTGCAGTTTGCTGTGCATGAGACGAAGAGGTCGCAAACTCCCCTTCCCCGCTCGAGCACAACAGCGCTGTCGCATCAACGGTCGCGCTCACCACGGGTGAAGAGAATGGCCCAGCAGAGCTGGATGCGCTATACCCCGGTCAGAGGCATTGCCCTATCCGCTCCACGCAGAGCGTGGCAGCCACCGATAGTGCCCACACGAGGACCAGACCCACCCACGAGTCCTTTTCCGCTTTTGGGAAGTGAATGAAATCAGCGCCACCCGCTGGTAAACTCGCAGGTCGTTTAGTGTGCTCCCCGCGTATGCGGGGATGGTCCTCTGGGTGGTCCCTCGGGTCACAGACAGGCTGCGTACTCCCCGCGCATGCGGGGACGACCCCCTGCATCAGCGCCCAAGGAATCTTCGATAGCGGCCCCGGGGAGGTGAGCTGCCCGGGGCCGGGAGCCTGTCTCTGCTGTTACGGCTACTCGGTGACAGACGGGTAGTAGTAGGTCTTCCCCTGGTACACCTCGGGTTTGCGGGCGTCGCTCAGCTCGAGGTCCACCCCGGCCAGGGCTGCACGCACCCGCTCCTGCATCCCCTCGGTGAGGAAGTGGTGGCGGATCACCAGCCGCTCCAAAGTCCGGAACGTGGGGGCGGTGGCGAGCACCTCGCCGCCCGCGTCGGTCAGCACATGATCCGACAGGTTGAGGACACGCACCCGTTCCAGGACGGGCGCCTCAGCGAGAGCACGCACCAAGTCGTCGCCCCACTCTGAGTTCCGCAATCCCAGGGAACGCAAAGAGGGGAACAGTTCCCCAGCGAGCAGCGGGGTCAGGTCGTCCAGGGTGGTGGTGCCGCCGTAGCCTTCCACCCCGAACCACAGTTCCAGGTGTTCCAGCGCGGGAAGCTCGGAAGCCAGAATCCCTGCGGTGGCCTGCCGCGGCAGTCCCCCCGTCTGCGCGGTGAGTTTGCGCAGCGACCGGTGTTGGGTGGCGGACAACCTCAGGCCGTTCCCGCCGCGCACCACGAGCTCCTCCATACCGGGGAAGGCGGCGAGCAGCGGCGCCAGGTCAGTCTGCTCAATCCAGGAGATTTCCGCTTCCTCCACGATGAACTCGCCGAAAAACAGGGAGCGCAGTGCGGGGAACCGGTCGGCGTGGGCGGTGAGCAGGTCGCGGGGCATGTCCCCCGCGATTTCGTAGCTTTCACCCCAGCAGCCGATGATCAGCGCGGTGACCTGTGTGGTGTCCACGCTGGAAATAAACCGGGTGAAGTGGTCTTCGAAAGTCTCGTCTGAGTCCGCGACGACGCGGAGCCGCCACGCCGCGGTGCCCGGCTGGGCGAGCGCCTCCGCGTAGATGTCCCCCGGCTCCCAGCGGTCGGGGACCGGCTGCTCGGCACGGCGGGCGCGCCATTGGGCGTCGAGGAGCTTCTGCTGTTCGATCGCGGGAGAGAGGAACTCCACGACGGGCAGCCCAGCAAAGTCGGTGAGGTGTTCGTAGAAGCTCATAGATCGTATTCCTGTCGATACCAGGCCAGGGCCGCCCTTAGTGAAGCAGCGAACACCGACGAATAGCGGGATGCCACGCCCACGAACACGGCAGTTGTCTGCGTGCATGGCTGTGCGGGGCGCGCGTGGTGCGGTTTCGGCTGCGGCGTAATGTGCGGGGTGAAAGGCTCGGGCAGTGCGCGATATCGCAGGAGCACCGAAGGGCTTCGTACGACGTCTCCTTCTTCTGGGCTGCTGTGCGGGGGAAGAGGGGACTGTGGGTCAAGAGTGCGGCCGGTGGGCGACGACCCCGTCGAAGAATCCCCAGGCGAGCGAGTGGTGCTGGTCGATCACGAATCCTTGGTCCCGGGCGACGTCTACGGGGCGGCGGCGGGGTGCGGTGCCGCGCCGTCGGGCTCGCAGCGGTTCGATCCAGCGCATCGGTGCGCGCGTGTATTCGACGTGGTCGAGGAGGAGCAGTCGGCCGCCGGTGCGGAGGACGCGGCGCATTTCGTTGAGTGCGGCGGCCTGCCCGGGGATTTCGCACAAGGCGAGGAAGCACACGACCGTGTCGAAGTCGGCGTCGGAGAACGGCAGGTGGCGGGCGTCCCCTTCGTGCAGTTCGACGGGGAAGCTGGCCCGGCTGGCTGCGGTGCGGGCTTGGCTCAGCATGCCGGGGCTCAGGTCGATGCCGACCACCTCGGTCACGTCGGCGGAATAGTGGGCAAGGTTGCGGCCGGTTCCTACGGCCACGTCGAGGACCCGGCCGGATGCTTGAGCGCACAGCCGCTGCCGGGTGTCTTTGAGGATCTTCCGTTCCAGCCACGCCCCGTCGTCGTATCTGGGGGCCCTGCGGTCCCAGATCTGTCGGGTGTGGGCGACGGCGCGATCTTGGCGTTCCCTGCTGATCTGTGTGTTCATTGTTCGCCCTGCGGTTGGTAGACCCGTAGTTGACCTCTGCCCCCAGTGTGAAAGTTAATGTCAACATGAAGTCAAGCTCCGTGGAATTGTCTATCGGGGAGCTCGCCGCTCGGTTCGGGCTTGCCCCGCACGTGCTGCGCCACTGGGAGTCGATAGGGCTGCTGCGCCCCGCGCGCCGAGTCAACGGGCGCCGCCGCTACACCGCCGAGCATGTAGGGCTGGTCGCGTTGATCTTGCGCGGCAAGGACGCCGGGTTCAGCTTGGAACAGATGCGGGATTTGCTCGTCGCGCCGGACGGGGAGACGCGGCGCGCACTGTTGACCGACCATTTGGCTGCGCTTGACGCCAAGATCGCCCAGTTGCAGCGGGCTCGGGCCTTGGTGGAGCACACGTTGAAGTGCACTGCTGACGACTTCCTCACCTGCCCTGATCTGCACGCGCTTCTCGACGAGCTGGTGGCGGAATCGTTGGCGGTGCCGGATCCAGCGCAGCGCAGCGGGTCTTCCTGTCTGGCCAGGCAGGAACCGTAGGTGCAGCCTTGCAAAGGGCTAGCCGCTGACGGCCGCGTGGGCTGTCAGCATGGTCGTGGCTCGGGACGCCATGGTTGTGGAGTGGGAGGCCGCGCGGTCCCATTCGCCATGGGGATGGGATCCGAACGGAACCGCGCGGGGTCTGCTGGATCAGCCGGGGAAGACCACGTCGCTGCAGGCGTAGAACGTCCGGTCGTCGTGGCTGGCCTTCCAGTTCATGGAGACGATGTGGCGTCCCGGGCGTCCGGGGCGTGCACGTCGATGTCGATGGACACTCCGTTGAGGGGGTACTGGTTGTCGGGTCGGTCTTCACCGGCGGTGAGGACTCCGGTGTCGGCGACGAGTTCCAGGTCGGACCGGAGCGGGTCGGTGACCGGGTTGTAGTCCTGTGTGGTGGCGTCGATGCGGATGTCGTCGGCTCCGTGGTGGGCTCGGTCGTGGACGGTGGAGTGGTGGTTGACTTCGGTGGCGTGCCCTTCACCGGGGACGTCCATGGCGGCGTAGCGGCTGTTTCCGGTGCGGCCCGCGCTGCACAGTTGCCTGTCGGGATTGCCGCCTGGTGGTTGTCTGCGAGGTGCTCCCCGGTATCACCCGTTCCAGTTCCCCTGGCGGTGGTGTCGGCTTGCCATGCTTGCCAGCACACGGGGTCTTCACTGTTCCCAGCAGCTGTAGGGGCGGGAGAGCGGGTTGATGGTGGGGCCGTGGGCGGACGCGGTGCCGACCGTGAGGGTGGAGAGCAGCGGTGCGGCTGTTGCGGCTACGACGAGCGCGCACTGCCCGAGACGGCGACGTGCTGCGGAACGCACGGGACCTCCTCCGAAGTGGGGTTTCGGTGGTGTGCTCCCGGTCGGATGGCAGGCCCGAAAACTCTGAGCAATCAATACATAACGGTACGGAAATCCCTTTTCCGCACACTTCTCTCGGTCCAACGCGCCGTTTCCTCGAAATCCGCCCAGTTCAGGACGGGATTCTTCAGAGTTCTCGTTTCCTAGGCCCGTAGTGTTCCGTCCTCCGGGAAAACGTGTTTTCCTGGGTGTTGCGGTTCTCTCCGGACGGACTCCCCTGTCGGGAAAATTTTTCCTCGACAGTCCTCCCCCAGCCTTTCACCCACGTCAGTCCCAAGAGGCAACGAGGAGACAACAGCCGTTCCATGGCGTTTTTTCGAACCATTAATTATGGTCAGTGCTCGATGTCTGACCGCGCCGGGCTTCTCACCAGATCACCGAATCCGCCGTGTCCGGCACGGAAGGCGCAGCGTCCCGCACCCTTTCCCTTCTCACGCACTAGGGGGCATTCTTTCCATTTCCCACGCAATACTCCCTGTTTCGGACGCGCCGAAAAACGCTGTTCTCCTGACAGAAAAGGAGTGGAATGGGCGAGGAGAACGTTTCGTTCGGGGCTGAACTCCGCCGGCTGCGCACGGAAGCCGGATGGAGCCTCGCGGACCTCGCGGAAGCAGTGCACTACAGCAAAAGCCACCTGTCCAAAGTGGAGACGGGCCGCAAATCCCCCTCCGCTGACCTAGCCCGTGCCTGCGACACCGCGCTCGGCGCCGAAGGCCGCCTTGCTGCGCTGGTCCGCGGACGTCGGCCCACCACCCGATCCGGTGCCTCGGGGCCGCCGCTGCCCGCCGCAGGCCCTCCCCTGTCGCCGCCCCACGCGTTCGCCCTCGGAGCGGGGGCACTGCTCGGTTTAGGGCCTTCCGGTAAAGAACCGCCCGCTTTCCTGGGGTCCGCGGACGTGCTCACCGCGTTCCGCTCGATGTTCGACCAGGCTCGGGTCCTCGGCCAGCGCACCGGCCCCACCCTGGTCCTGCCGACCGTGGCCGCGCAAGCCCACGCACTCACCCGGCTGGCCCGTGGCGCCAAACCGAAACTAGCGGTTCCCGCGCTCCTCCTCGCTTCCCGGTTCGCCGAATACGGCGGCTGGCTTGCCCAAGAAGCAGGCAACAGCCACGGCGCCCTGTGGTGGACCAAACACGCCGTGGACCTTGCTGCCCAGGCCGGGGACCAGGAAATGCGGGCCCAGGCTCTGATCCGCCGGGCCTGTGTAGCCATGTACGCCCACGACGGCCTGCACACCGTCGCCTTGGCCCAGCAGGCGTACGCGATCGCTCCCTCGCCCCGGCTCCGCGCTATGGCAAGCGAACGCGAAGCCCAAGGACACGCCCTGACCGGCGACTACGACCAATGCCGCCGTGCCCTGGACCGGGCCGAGAAGGAAGCAGCGCACGAGACCGCGGAACCGTCAGACCGTCCCCTTCTGGGGAGTTCGACAGTGCCGAACCGGCTCGCTGTCGTCACGGGATGGTGCATGTACGATCTCGGCCGCCCTGCTGAGGCGGCCGAGATCCTTGACCGGGAGCTTTCCGCGATCCCCCACACCGCGGTGCGCGCCCGGGTCCGGTTCGGGATGCGGCGTGCGCTCGCGCACGCCGCCGCAGGCAACCTGGAACGCGCCTGCACCCTCGCACACGGCCTGTTGGAGAAGTTCGCCGCCGTGGACTCCGCGACCGTCGCCCACGACGTCCGCCAACTCGCGCGCACCCTCTCCCGCTGGCACAACGACCCGGCAGTCCGGAACCTCAACCCCCGGCTGGTCCTGGCGCTGCGTCGGGCCCCGGTGTGAACGGTGAGGCGCCGTTGAGCCGAGACGGCTCGGACATGCTCACCGTTTCCTGGGGGTCCGAGCCGTCCCTTTTCTCGGCAACCGGCTCGTCCCAGTCCTGTTCCGGAAGAAGGTAGCGCTCCCGCAAATACCGCGCGGTGTCTTCGTGCCCCTGCCATTCGAGCAGGTTCGCGAGCCGGTCCGCGAACACGTGGCGTCCTTCCGGCAGGCTGTCGACGAGCGCGCACGCCTGCTGGTAGGAGATCGATCCGGTGACCGCATCCGGCCGGTCCGCACGGTCCTGCCAGTCCGAGCCGATCCACCACGGGGAGAACGCTGCCTCTTCACGTCCGGAGATCGTCTCCGACATGCGGCTGAAAGCCTCCACCAGCCGGGCGGCCTCCCGCAGTTCCTCTGGTCGAGGACGTGCCTTGCTGTCCCGGGCCAGCCACCACAGCAAGGCCTGTGCGGGGGAGGAGAGCGTCGTCCCGAGAGCATCCCGCCGGACCTGCTCCACCTCCTGCTCCCGCTCCCATATCCGCAAGTCCTTGCGGAACGAGGAGAGCCGCTGCAGCCGCTGAATGTCCTCTTCCACCAGTGTCAAGACGACGTTGTTCGCCCACACGGTCAACCCTGTGGCGGCGTCAACCACGGGTTCCCCGAGGACAGCAGCGAGCCGGTATTGGGCGATCGTGTGCTCTTCCGGACGGTAGTCCCTAGTGAGCTCCCGAGCACGTTCCAGGAGCGCGAGCGCCGCCACCTGGGCGGGGTTCCCGTGCTGCCCGGTCGGCGTGCCCTGGTAGCGCACGTTCGCGGAGAAACGGAACAAATACCCTTCTTCCGCGCTGGGCAGTTCCACCCCTACCACTTCAGCGCTCTGGATCAGCGCGACAGGGGGCTCTGGGACGCTGGGCTGCGGGATTTCAGCGAGTCCACGGCGGAGGAACCCCTCACCCAGGAAAAACCCCAGGCCCAGCGCTGCGCCTACCAGCAGCACGAGGACCCACCACAGGCCGGGGTAGAGAATCAGCACCCAGAGGAACGTTCCCGCCCCAACCGCGCCAAGGATGGCCTTGGCCTTTTTCTTCTCCTCGAAGAATTTCACGCCTCTTCCTCCTGCCCCGGCCGCTGCCGCCACGCTTCGTGGAGTTCATCGATCCGTCGGGTGACCAACCTGGCAGCGCGCACCCGCCGCGCTCTCTCCGCGGAACCGCCGTGCTGCGTGCCCATGGCCCACCGCAGCGCCGCCGCGTAGAGCACCACCCCCTGCCCGGCGCGTTCCGCTGCCTCGACAAGGAGATCCACCAAGGATGACGCCGCCCCCGTGGCGAGCGCCCAACGGTAGGCGTACTGGACGAGCACGGTCTCCTGCGCACAAACCGTGGCCAACGCCTGCACTAGGACGGGACGCACCTGCGGATCGTCGACAAGGGACGCTCCGGGTTCCGTGGCGGCGAGCCGCTCCAACAGCTCCACATCGGTGGCCCTGTACCGCTGGCTCAGCGCGTCGGCGATCCGCAGCATCAGCCTGAGGCACAACTGCGGCTGCTCCACCAGCGCAAGCAGCGCCTCCGTCGCCTCTTCCTGCACCTTCCTCGCGGTGTGACGGGTCAACTGGTGGAGGCGGACCATCGCCTCATCCGGCCAGGCGTCCGCGATGACCTGGGCGGACACGGTGACGAGCACTCGGGCAAGGCGAGGGGACAGATTGTGGTTGCGCGCCCAGAGAAGGACCTGGCGACGCACCTTGCGGGAAAAGCCATCGTGGGCTAGGGCTTCGCTCAGGGCATAGGCGATCTGGGCGGAAAGATCGAGTCTTCCCCGAGCCCAGTGGGTGATGTAGACGAACAGCTCTTCAATCCGGCCGACCCGCAGCATCTCGCGGGTGAAGTGCGCAACAGCCTGGTCCCGGTCGCGGCCAGTCAGCCCGCGCAGCCGCACACACTGGTCGATCCAGACGCACAGGTCCCTGCCCAGCTCGGGATAGTTGTCCCAGAACCAGTTGCGGACCGCGGCAGCGTAGCCCACCCGTCCGAACCGGACACTGTGGTCTGGCTCCAGCCGTGCCTCAATGTCCTTCAGACGGGAGGTGAACGTGGGACGTTGGAGCCGCGGCTCTTCGGGCTCCGGTGTCTTCACCTGCTCCGCGAGCATCCCGGCGGCCGCAGCCACCACATTGGAGCGGGCCCCTTCGAACATGGCGACCGTCAACAGCAGTGCCCGCTGCCAACTGTCCAGTCCCTCGACTTGTTTTTCGACCTCGGCCCCGTACGCGGTGAGGGCGTCCAATGCCTGGGCGAGCCATTCCGCTGGTCCTGCCTCGGGGGCGCTGCGGCGTCCCTCCCCAGCGATCCGGACCAGCTCAGCGATCTCCCCCATCCGCGCCTTGGGGATCCAGGCTTTGATCTGGTCGGGGAACTCGCCTTCCCAGGCGATGCCTTGTGCTGCGAGGTGGCGCCGCAGCACCTGTTCCCCATCGGGGCGGCCGAGCGGGACGATCAGGTCCCGGAACTCGTCGCGCAGCTCGATCCGCTGGTCCGGGTCGATGACGACGACCAGGTAGGAGTCGTGTGCGCGTACCGCGTTCCGGTAGCCCTCCAGCACCGCCTGGGCTGGAGCGAGCAGCTCCCGGTTGGGGCCGGACAGGTCGAGCAGGAGCTGTTCCCCGCGGCTCAACCGCTCCGGGAGGAGCATGCCGGTCGGCCCGTCCCCCACGTCATAGTCGTCCTCGGGAAGCTCCCGTAGCCGGATCTCACCACCGCCGGCTGTAGCGAGCAGGATTTTCGCCGCGGTCGTCCGTCCGCTCCCTGCTTCCCCCGTGATGATCACCGTCCGCCGTTCGGCGAGCATTTGCAGGGCGTCCCGGTAGCCGTCGGGGGCGAAGAAACATTTCCGGAGGTGTGCTACCTGGTCTTCACCGACGAGAAGGGGGACGCGGTGGTGGAGCCGGCCTCGGTCGTCGATCGTGAACGCGGCGCTGGACAGGTAGATGTGCTGGTCCCCGTCCCCGGTGTGGATGAGTCCGTAAACGGTTCCCAGCTCCGTGTGGGAGCGGGGCGTGTCCGGAAGGTCGCGGTCTTCTTCACGGGGAGTGTCAGCGGCGGGAGGGGTGTGGACGGGGGCCGCTGAATCCCCGTCCACACTGTCTCCCCCCGTGGCAGCAGGCTCGTCGAGGACTGCGTCGGGCTCGTCTACCGCGGGAGGAGCGGGCGGTTCGTCCCACTCGCTCCTCCCGCTTCTCCCCCCATCCAGTGGAAGTTCCACAGTCACGAGTCGTCCTCCCGCGGAACGCTGCCGTGGCGCTGGTGCTGGCTCCCGTGGTTGTCTCCGGCGACGTAGTTCACGGCATCCCCGTGGAACTGGGGCGCGTTGTACTGGGCTCCGCTTCCGGTGTGCAGCGGCCCGTACGCGGTACCGATGACCGTCCCTGCACCGCCGACGACGTCCCCCACCCCGCCGGGGTTGTGCGTGAACCGGTCACGCCCTTGGACGACATTGCCTTGGTGCACGTCTCTGACCGTGCTGTTCACCTGATCCCCATGCGAGCGGGAATCCCATTGAGCCTGCGCCGCATTTCCCGTCACTTTGGCGACCTCCTCAGCAACGCGTGCCAGATCCGCGTCCGCGTTGCGGTGACTGAACCTCAGGTACTGGCAGTGGGCGAGGGGCTCCAACGGCTGAGGCAAGCTCGCAGGAGACAAGGGCCGCACGTCACCGACCAGTACGGGGATGACCCGCACCTGGTAGGCGAGGGCTTCGAGAATCTCTTGGCGGACCCAGTCGTGCGGGTCGTCGAGTTTGCGTCCGCCTCGTTCGGCTGTGGCGTCCAGCCAGCGGGAGCCGATGACGGCGAGCAGCACTTCGCTGCGCCGTACCGCGTTGAGCAGGCGTTCGCGGTAGTCGTCTCCAGGCTGGATGGACTTGCTGGCTCTGAAGACCGCGTTGCTGCCGAACCGTTTGGAGAGATGCTGGTCGAGCAGGGTGGCTGTGGCTTCTTCGTCATTGTTGCGGTAGTTGACGAAGACAAGTGGCATGAAGGGCTCCTCCCAGCGCCGGACACCCAAACCCCCCGGCCTCGGGTTGTCCGGGTCTTTTGTCTCTGCGAGGGGCAGTTGGAACAGGAGCCATTTTTCCGAAGACTTCTCTCAAAGGGGTCGGAAACCAGAAAGTTTCCCTTTGCCTCACCCAACAGACAACAGGAAACGTCCCAAAAATCCCCTTTTCCGGCTTTTCTTCCCAGCGAGAAGACAATGGTTTCCCTTTTCACTCCGAGCTGAGTGGATGGGAGTTGCACGATCCCCTCTCGACGGGATCAGGGAGCACAGACCACCCTGCGACCTGCACACATCGCCGTTTCTCATGCTTCGTGCCGCTACCCGGAGCGTTTTCCGGATTCTCTTTGCACTCTTGACACGGCACACCACAAAGGCGAATAAAAACTCAAGGTGTTCAGATTTCCTTGTCTGCGGCGCTCGACCTTCCGCTTGCTGTTAGCACCAAGAGGAAACGACACTTCGAACCGGAATACTGATTACGTTTTTAGTAATGGTGTCACCGGTCCCGTCCTTACTCCCGCTTCTTCTGCCGGACAGTGCCGAGCCTCCCTTTCCAGGGCAGCATCCAGGCGCAGACCGCTCCACGGCATGCTTCTATTCCAGAGGTTCAACCGGTGCGCAGCCACCGCTAGTGGACGGCCTCGGTCCTCTCGGGCTGTCCTTCGCTGCCCTGCTGGGCCGCCCGCTGTCCCCTTCATCTCCGGGAGTACGCCCCCGTGGGCTGCTACCAGCCCAGCAGCGGCGTGCACAACCAGGTCTCCCGACCCGGCACTGTGCTTCCCCGGCACCCGTTCAACCCCAGCCTCCGGCGGGATCTCTCCCCGCGGCGCAACCGTTCGACGAACCACCGGAACGGAAGCAGACGAGGCCAGGCAGTGCCCTGACGAGTTCCCGGACCGAGCGCACCCAGCCCCGTCCTTACCCCTCCCACCAGGAGAAATCGACCTTTCAATGACCTTGCGCATGTCTTCTCCCGGCTTTTTCGGGCAGTCGTACGGTGCAGCTCGCGCAGTCCTCAACCGCACGGAGGGTAGGAATGGCGACGAAGACGCTGATTCCCGGCTACACGTACGGCACCGAACAGGTCGCCAAGTCACCGATCGGGCTGGAAGACCTGAACAAGCTCAAAACCACGGTGATGTTCACCAGCGCCGATGAGGAAGCGCTGCGGATGGCCGGGGACGTTCTTGAAGACCAGGTCGAGGACGTGCTCGACGTGTGGTACGGGTTCGTGGCCGACCATCCCCACCTGCTGGCCTACTTCTCCACTCCCGACGGGCACCCGATCCAGGAGTACCTGGACCGGGTGCGGGAACGGTTCGGCCAGTGGATCCTCGACACCTGCCGCCGCCCCTACAACCAGGAGTGGCTCGACTACCAGCAGGAGATCGCGCTGCGCCACACGCCGGAGAAGAAGAACGTCACCGACAACGCGAACTCGGTGGACAACATCCCGCTGCGCTACGTCATCGCGTTCATCTATCCGGTGACAGCAACGCTGCGGCCTTTCCTCGCGAAGAAGGGGCACAGCGCCGACCAGGTGGAAGCCATGTACCAGGCCTGGTTCAAGTCGGTCACCATGCAGATCGCGCTGTGGTCCCAGCCGTACACGCGCGACGGCTACTGGTGATCCTGCGTCCGGGTCTCGCGCACCGGTCATGGTCTGCGCGAGACCCGGATCGGCTTCCCCAAGCCGAGGGCTGCCCGACAAGCAGGGAAGGCTTGTCGGCGTGCCGTGCTTCGGCGGCCGGGAAAGACGCAGCGGGCCGATAGTCCGTGCTCTCCATGCCCTTAAAGGCTGGGCCATGCCCCGGTGAGGAAGCAGACGGCGAGTGCTGCTGGCCGTCGCATTGCCGTGGGCGGCTCTTTCCAGGCACATGCCTCGGGGCCTGCACTCCGGAGCGGGCCCCGAGGCGATTCGGTGATTCTCATGGGCTTGCTGCTGAGCTGGCGGGTGCCGCCAGGCTCAGAAAAGCTCCAATTGTCCCGGGGTGAGTGGCACCACAGCTCTGACGTAGCCGAGGCTTTCCGGGGAGACCTCGTAGAGCAGGTCGACTTGGTACGCCCACTCGTCGAGAGCCGAATCGAGTGCTGCGGGAAGTGCGCGGAGTTTAGCGAGTTCGAAAGTGAGCGCGGAGTCGTCGCCGATTTCTGCCGCCGAGCGGGCCGCAGTCCAGATCTCCGCGAGGCTGCTGCACAGGGCCCGGATGTAGTCGGCGGTACGGGAGATCTGGTCGAGGAGCTCCGCCGCGTGCTCTTCCTCTGCCTCCTCTTCATCGACCGCGGGGTCGTCCAGGTCGTCTTCGGCTGTGAGCGGGTCTTGTCCTTCTTCCTGCCACCGCGGGATTTCTCCGCTAGGGGTGTAGCCGATTTTTCCGGGGATTGCCCAAAAGTCGGTGCCCCGGTCGTCGAGCAGCACGTCTTTGGCGACCCGGGACAGGGCCGCATAGACCCGCAGCGGAGCTTCGTCGAGGCAGTGAACGGTGGTGGCGAGGCCGCCGATGCACCGTTTGAGTCTGGGGTAGTGGAAGTCGTCCAGGTCGTCGCTGATCTGCGTCGAATACTCGCTGATCTGCTGGGAGATCTCGGTGAGCCGCTGGTCGAGAGCGGCGAATTCGATGTTCAGCCGCTTCTTCAGGTCTTTGAACTCTTCGAGTGCTTCCCTGTCCCGCAACACGGAATTCGCTCCCTGCGCCCGCTGATCTCCGAAACAGCCACGGGAAACAGTAGCAACTGTCTCGGCACTGCCCGGACCAACAATTCTTGACCCCTGTCCGAACGTTTTCCTTTTGCAAACACTTGCGCACTGTTTTTCTTTTTGCTGTCCCGTTGCGCTTCCCCGGGCTTCCCCACATTGTCCGAGGTCACAACGGGCTTCCGGCCTGGTTCACCAAGGTTTGAGGCGGTGGGCGCCTCCTCTGTGCACTGCGGACTCATCCACCATCACCGCGGGTGCACGAGTTCGTTTAGCCGCATCCGTGTTCCACCACCGTGGACTCTCTGAAAACAGGAAGAGGAGGAGAAACTCCGAGACCGGATCCGTGAACCGCCCGAAAGTGTTCGGTTCCGACAGGGCTGCTGTTTCCCACGTGGATAGTGCTGCTGAAGGCTAGCGTTCCTTCCGCTCCAGCTCCATCCGCCCGCCGGGCAAGGACGGCTCCTTGCTGCCCTGATTTTTCTAAGCTGGCGTGGTGTTCCCGTCCCTGCGAGGTGTGGTGTGTCTGCTGCCCTGCGAGGTGGTGCTGCATGAGTCCTGCCGCTGCCGCGGCTTTTGCACCCGGTTCTCTCGTGGCAGGACGCGGACGGGAATGGGTGGTGCTGCCCTCTACCGAGGAGGACTTTGTGCTGGTCCGTCCCCTCAACGGGGACGAGGCTTTCACCACGCTGCTGTACCGAGACGAGGTGACGCCCGCAGAGTTTCCCGCCCCGTCCACGGAACTGTCCCAGATCGGGGACCATGTTTCCGCGTCTCTGCTGCGCACCGCGATGCGGGTGGGGTGCACGTCCCCCGCGCTTCCGCTCCGGTGTTTAGGGTCGATCCGCGTGCAGCCGCGCCGCTACCAGTTCGTGCCGCTGCTGTTGGCGTTGCGCATGGAGACGGTTCGGCTGCTCATCGCGGACGATGTCGGGACCGGGAAAACGGTTGAGGCCGCGCTGATCGCTAAAGAACTAGTGGAGCGGGGGGAGGCACGGCGTATGGCGGTGGTGTGTCCCCCGGCGCTGGCCGAACAGTGGCAGGCAGAGTTGCGGGACAAGTTCGGTATCGAAGCCGAACTGGTTCTCCCCTCGACTGTGCGCTGCCTGGAACGTCCGCTGCGCGCCGACCAATCGGTGTTCAAGACGTACCCGTACACGATCGTCTCCACCGACTTCATCACCTCTGAGCAGCGCCGCGCCCAGTTCCTCACCCACTGCCCTGACCTGGTGATCGTGGACGAGGCGCACACGTGGGTGAATGCTTCGCCCACGAGGCTGCGCCAGCAGCGTCAGGAACTGCTACGGAACGTGGCCGCACAGCAGGACCGCCATCTGATCCTGGTTACCGCCACCCCGCACAGCGGGAGGGAGAACGCGTTCCACGACCTGCTGGGCATGCTCACCCCAGAACTCGCCGAGGCGGATTGTCGAAGCCGGCGAGGGCGGGCACTCCTGGCCCGTCATTGTGTGCGGCGTCACCGCCGCGACATCCAGCGGTTCCTCGACCAGGAGACAGTTTTCCCGCAAGGACGCGAGTTCCGGGACGAAAAGTACGAGTGGAGCCCGGCCTACGCTGAGTTCAACGCCGAAGTGCTGGCGTATGCGCGGGAAGCGGCTGCTGACCCCAGCGGCACCAAGCTGCAGCAGCGGGTGCGCTGGTGGTCGGCGTTGGCGCTGCTCCGGTCGGTGGTTTCGTCCCCGGCGGCCGCAGCCGCAGCGCTCCGCACCCGGTCGACAACATTCTCGGCGGCGCGCAGTGCGGCTGACGTCGACGCGCTCGCCCGCGAGTCGGTGTATGACGCAGACAGTGCCGCCACAGAGGGCGGGGACGCGGTCCCCGGCGCGGCAGTCGACCCCGACACCTTGCCGGAGAGCACCCGGAGACGCCTGCGCGCGCTAGCGGAACGGGCCGAGAAACTCCAGGGCGTGGAGCACGACGCTAAGCTGCGGGCGCTGATCGCCACGGTCAAAGGTCTGCTCGCCGACGGCTGCGACCCGGTCGTGTTCTGCCGGTACATTCCCACCGCCCACTATGTCGCTGAAGAGTTGCGGCAGGCGTTGCCGAAGAACTGCGCAGTGGAGGCGGTCACCAGTGAGCTTCCCCCACGCGAGCGGGAGGACCGTGTCGCACACCTCGCGGCAACGGACCGCCGACGCGTGCTGGTGGCCACGGACTGCCTGTCCGAGGGTGTCAACCTGCACGAGCTTTTCCCCGCGGTCGTCCACTACGACATGGCGTGGAATCCGGTCCGGCACGAGCAGCGGGAAGGCCGGGTAGACCGGTTCGGGCAGCGGGCGAAACGGGTGCGCGTCGTCACGCTTTACGGGGCTGACAACGGTATCGACGGCCCTGTGCGGGACGTGCTGCTCCGGAAGCACCGCACAATCACGGCGCAGGCGGGGGGTGCGGTCCCGGTGCCGACGTCCAGCGAATCGGTGCTGCAGGCGCTCGCGGAAAGCCTCCTGCTGTGCGGTCCACACCCCCAGCTCGGCCGCACCCCCGGTCTTGCTGAGGCCAGCGCTGTGCTGCACCGCGAAAGGGAACTGGTGTCGGAGCCTGCACCGCACCAGGGCGCAACGTTCGCGCCCTCCACCGGGGACGTCCCGGATGTGGTGGAACATCTGGAGCGTCTCATCCCCGCCATCGACGACGAACTGGGCCGTCCCCGCGATATCGCTTCCTTTGTGGCACGCGTGTTCACGAGGCTGGGAGTGCCAGTCCACGCCGATGCCGGGAAGCTCACCGTGCCCCCTCAGTCGCTGCCGCCGGGGGTGCGCGCTGCCCTGGGGGTCGCTGACACCGCCCACCAGGATCTGGTGTTCCGGCGTGACCTGCCTGCCGGGCCGCACGAGCACGTGCTGGTGCGCACTGATCCAGCGGTGCGCGCGTTAGCCCGCTACGTGGTGGAGACCGCGTTCGAACCGGATCCGGGAACGCGTCCTGTCGTGCAACGCTGCGGGGTGACGTGGACCGGCCGCGTAACTGTCCGCACCGTGCTGCTGCTGGTGCGCTACCGGTTTCTGCTCACCCTGCCTGGGGTGGACGGGCCGCGCACTGTGGTGGTGGAGGAGGCTCGTATTCGCGGCTACCGGGCGGGGGCCCACGGACGCGAGTGGCTTACCGACGCTGAGACTGCGGCACTCGTAGACACTCCCCCTGACGCTGATCTGCCACCGGAACTAGTGCAGTGCCACGCTCGGCGCGCCGTTGCGGAGCTTGACGAAATCCGCGGCGACCTCGCCGAGTGGGGGGTGGTGCGCGCCGAACAGCTCCGCCACGCCCACTACGGCATCCGCGCGTCTGCTGGGTCCCGTGGCCAAGGACTGGCACTCGTCCCCCATGGCCGTGCCGACGTGGTTGGCGTGTACGTCTACCTTCCGCTGGGGGACGCCCCGTGACCGCCGTGTCTTCTCCACCTGCATCGTCGACGGTTTTTGCCGCCCCGCGCGGCTACTCGTCGGTGCGCGTAGCGGGCTCGCTGCTCACCGCTGCCCTCATAGGCCGGATCGGTTCCGGCGACCCGCAGTTGCCAGGGCTTCGCTCCGAAGACTACGGCCTTGCCCCGGGGCGGCGGCTAGGCGAGTTTGCGAGCCGCCACTGGGAGGAGCTGCTCGGCGTCTACCGGGAGTTCCAGCAACAACTCACCCAGGCCAGCTCTGGCGAGTCGCGGGCAGCGCTCACTCGGGAACGCTGGCTGCTGCCGCTGTTCGATGCGCTCGGTTTCGGTCGGCTCCACCCCCAGCGCGAAGGGTTGACGGTGGCCGGGCGCACGTTTCCGGTCAGCCATCTGGGGCGCAATGTGCCTATCCACCTTGTGGCGTGGGGGCGCGACCTCGACCGGCGGTCCAACGGGGAACGTGCCCCCCAGTCGATGCTCCAGGACTTCTTGAACTCGAGCGACGAGCATGTGTGGGGGATGCTCAGCAACGGGCAGAAGCTCCGCCTGCTGCGTGACGCCGCATCACTCTCAGAGGCCGCGTTCATCGAGTTCGACTTGGAGTCGATGTTCGACGGCGCCCTGTACGCCGACTTTGTGCTGCTGTTCGCGCTCGCCCATTCTTCCCGGTTTGAGGCACGGACCTCCGACAAGCCGGGGAACAGTGCGGAGCAGCCGAGCGTGGCGAACTGTTGGATTGAACGCTGGCGGGTTGAGGGCGACCGTGCGGGAATCCGGTTCCGCGCGAAGCTCCGCGACGGGTTGAAAGCGGCGCTGGAGGAACTGGGCACGGGGTTTCTGGAAGGCAACGCGGAGCTGAGGGAGAAGCTGCGCCGCGGGGACGTGTCCCGCCGGGAATTCCGTGACGAGCTGCTCCGGCTGGCCTACCAGTTGCTGTTCTTGTTTGTGGCCGAAGACAAGGGTGCGCTGCTCGCCCCGGATGCGGACCAGGCTGCCCAGGACCGGTACCGCACCTATTTTTCTACGCAGCGGCTGCGCCGTATCGCTGTGCAGCGGGTAGGCGACCGCCACGACGACCTGTGGCGGACACTGCTGATCGTGCTCAACGCGCTCGGCTCGGATGAGGGCTGCCCGGAGCTGGCGCTCCCTGCCTTAGGAGGCTTGTTTGTCCCGGCCAACGCGGTGGAAGGGGACGGCTCGCACCCGGGGCTGTTGCGGGGCCGGGACGTCACTTTGTCCAACCGGCGTCTGCTGGCCGCGGTGCGTCACCTCACCCGGGTCGAAGACGAGGGCGGGTGCTGGCAGCAGGTCGACTACCAGCATCTTGACGCCGAAGAGTTGGGTTTGGTGTACGAGTCGCTGCTGAACTTGGTGCCCTACACCGACCCTGCTGTCCGGGTTTTCGAGTTGCGGAGCGCTGCCGGGAACGACCGGAAGACGACCGGCTCCTATTACACACCGTCTTCTCTGGTGGAGACGCTGTTGGACAGCACACTCGACCCGGTTATCGAGGAGCACGCCAAGCGTGGGGTCCCAGACGACCTGTTGAAGATCACGGTGTGCGATCCGGCGTGCGGCTCCGGGCATTTCCTGGTTGCTGCGGCCCGTCGTATCGCCCGCGCCTACGCGGTCTTGGAAGCCGGGGACGAGGAGCCTACTCCGGACGCTATTAGCCGGGCGATGCCGAAGGTGGTGCGCCACTGCATCTACGGGGTGGACCTCAACCCGCTGGCTGTGGAGCTGACCAAAGTGTCGCTGTGGCTTGCGTCTGTGGAGCCGGGGAAGCCGCTGGCGTTCCTCGACGACCACATCAAAGTGGGCAACGCACTGTTCGGAGCCACGCCGAGACTGCTCGAGGCCGGGATCCCGGACGGGGCTTTCACAGCGTTGAAAGGTGACGACCGGAAGGTCGCGGCGGGGCTGCGAGCCCGGAACCGGCGGGAGGTGCGGGCCCTCCACCGGGAGAGGGGAAGAGAGGTTCGCGGGCAAGCCCAGGAGGTGCGGGTTTTTGACGCGCCCCTAGACAAGCAGCGGTGCAAGCGTGCCGCTGACGCGTGGTGTGCCGCGTTTGTGTGGCCGCAACGTCCCGGCGCTCCCGACGGGGTGACGACGGCCACTCTTCTCCGCATCAGCCAGGGGCAGGCTCTGCCGCCAGACCAGCAGGAGATGATCGACCGGCTGGCCCGGAAGTACCGGTTCTTCCATTGGCATGTGGAGTTTCCCGAGGTTTTTCGCGGGTGCGACGGGGATCCAGCGGAGGACTTCAACCCGGTGACCGGTTGGCGGGGCGGGTTCACGTGTGTGCTCGGCAATCCGCCGTGGGAGCGGGTGAAGCTCCAAGAGAGGGAGTTTTTCGAATCCCGGCATTCAGAAGTCGCTGGAGCGGCGAACAAAGCTCAACGCAAGGCGCTGATCAGCGAGTTGGCGGGGAGCGAAGAAGGCGCGCACTTGCTGCGCGAGTTCCAGGAGGCTAAGCACACGTCGGAAGGGCTCAGCCTCTTCCTGCGTGAGTCAGGGAAGTATCCGCTGAACGGGCGCGGCGACGTCAACACGTATTCCGTGTTCACCGAGCAGGGGAAGGACCTGCTGCATCCTCACGGCAGGCTCGGTGTCATTGTTCCGACGGGCATCATCACTGACGCCACGACTCAGCATTTCTTCAAAGATGTCGTGGGACGCCAGGTGCTGGCCTCTGTGTTCGATTTCGAGAACCGGAGAAGGCTGTTTCCTGACGTTGACAGCCGCCTCAAGTTCTCTTTGGTGACGTTGACCGGCCACGCGGACACTGTCGAGCACGCAAGGTTCGCTTTCTTCCTGCACAGCGCTGCTGAACTGAACGAGCCGGACAAAGTGTTCACGTTGAGCACGAAGGAGATCCTGAAACTCAACCCGAACACCGGGACCTGCCCCGTGTTCCGTTCCCGCCGTGACGCGGAGATCACACTGCAGATCTACGACAGGGCTCCTGTCCTCGTCACCCACGGCGAAGAAGCGGAGAATCCGTGGGGTGTGTCGTTCACGAGAATGTTCGACATGTCGAACGACGCCCAGCTTTTCCGAAGCTATGCGGAGCTCGCTTCTGACGGCTGGCGGCTGGAAGGCAACATTTTCGTCCGCGGGGAGGAGCAGATGCTCCCCTTGTACGAGGCGAAAATGCTGCACCACTACGACCACAGGTGGGCGACGTACGGAAAAACCGGCAGATCGGCCCGGGACATCCCGCTGGAGGAGAAGAACAACCCCCACGGGTTCGCTCTTCCCCGGTACTGGGTTCCCCGGCAGGAAGTCGAGAAGCGGGTAGGGCGGGAGAACGGCTGGCTGATCGGCTTCCGAAAGATCTCCAACGTGACCAACGAGCGGACGCTGGTTTCTTTCGCTTTTCCGCTGCGCGCCCTGGCAGATTCAGGAAACATCCTCCTCACCGACAAGGAAGAGAAGTCTTCGCTCTACGCGAACATCACTTCATTTATTCTCGACTACACGCTGCGCCAGAAGCTCGGGGGAACAAACCTCAACTTCTTCCAGTTTGAACAGCTCCCCGTCATCAGTCCGGAGGATTTCAGCAGGAAAGCAGCGTGGGATTTCGGGTTCACCGTGCATGAATGGTTGACCCCCCGTGTCCTGGAGCTCAGCTACACCACCTGGGACATGGAGTTGTTCGCGCGTGACCTCGGGGACTTCGGAGCGCCTTTCGTTTGGGACGAGGAACGCAGGTTTCTCCTCCGCTGCGAGATCGACGCCGCTTTCTTCCACCTGTACGGGATCGCGCGCGACGACGTTTCCTACATCATGGAAATGTTCCCTCTTGTGAAGCGGAAGGACCTCAAGCAGCACGGTTTTTACCGCACGAAGGACACGATCCTCGAGGTTTACGACGCGATGGCGAAGGCCATCGAGGCCGATGATCCTTATCAGACGGTTCTCGACCCGCCGCCGGGCAAAGGATCCCGCCACTGCACGTGATCCGGCAGCCTCTCTCCTGGCTGTCGCAGTGGAATCGTTGTGGGAGCGCCGCAGCATGGCAGGGATCGCGGGGAACGGATTGCCGCGGCGCTCTCGGAGTTATCTGAGGGTTAGCCCCACTCGCATCCCACACCGTCGCCGTCGCGGTCCAAGTGGCGGCCATAGCCCGGCTGGCCTTCATAGATCGGTGTAGCTCCAGCGGCCCGTGCAGCGGCGCAGTTCTCGTAGTATTCGGCGGCTGGTGCGGGCTGCGGCGCAGGCGGAGCAGGTTCCCGGTTGGTGGAGCCTGACCCTGAAGAGACCGTTTCCTGGACTGTCTCCGTGGCGGTTACGGTGACTTCTACCTCCACGGTCTCGGTGGCCTCCACCTCGACGGTTTCGGTTGCGGTAACGGTGACGGTAGGCGTGGGTTCCGCCCGGGGCTCCCCCTCGTCTTCCTTCGATGGGAAGCAGCTAGCGACGATGACTAAGAAGACTAATCCTGCAGCGGCACATCCAACCTTTTCATTCACCGAAGAACCCCTGTCTTGCAAAGTCATATTTCAAAGAATTCCTTGAAACTCGCCCAACACAAATGGACCTCTCTATCCTGGAATATTTCTATTCCTTAGAAAGAGTGGATACCAGTCCAAGGAAACCGAAGAGAACTTTAGACAGGGGAGGTAACGATCTCAGTTCTTTTCCGCCGAGATCAAGAAAAGATCCTCATCCCCATCCCTCATCCTGACTATCAGTGATAATGAACATCGGTAACGCAGAGCTATAAGCCTTCTCTCTTGTCTTCTGAAAAACAGGGCATCGCGCTAACCTGAGAGGGATCCCTTTCAGGCAACTGTTTTGCCTTGATGCTGATGACCAGCCGGGGAAGATCGGAAATTGCTTGTTCTGCAGCAGTCCGGAGAATGACTAGTGGCGCCCAACGAGACAGCTCGCGGAAATTCCCGCTTCACCCGAACTTCCCGTTGAAAACTTCATAGCATCTGCAGTTCTTACTCAAAACCCCGCCTCTGCGAGGAAACTACGCAAAGATACTGCTCTGCTGCGCAGCTCTAGGGCTTTGGCCTCCAACCGGCGCAGGGGCTCGGCGTCGCGGACCAGCCACCCACCGGTCTGCTCGCCAACCGGTCCCGACCCGTAGTCGTGGACGAGGGCGATAGTTCGGTCGAAGAGCAGGAAATCGAAGTAGTCGTTGCTGGGGAGCGGGGTATCTCGCGTAACCTGGACCACTTCGATGGTCTCCCCCATGTCGGCGCGGATCTGGTAGGCCAGGAGCTCGTAGCGGAGATAGTCGGTCCACGGCTCTCGCACTACCCGGATACGCGCGAAGTCGATTCCCCGCGAGCGCACATCTTCGTACAGCGCGCGATCGGCTTCGGCTTCTTCGCGCAAGAGCCGCACAGTTTGCTCGTATTCGCCCCGCTCGTAGGCGTGTTGGGAGGCGCTGTTGACGTTTTCCCGGTAGGACTGCCAGCACTCGACCCTGAGGAATCTCTTCTCTAGCCGAGTCCATGCTTGAGAGAACGCTGCGGCGAAAGCGTCGAGGTCGAGTCGTTCTCCGTGGTCCACTGCCCAACCGGGTGGGTGCACCTATTCCTCCGGGATATCGTTCCGTGCCGCTAGTAGGGTGTTACGCGGTATGCGGACAATACGCTCATTTGACGCACACCTGGCGTCAGGCAGCGGTATTTCGCCGAGCTCCTCGGTCACATCCACACCGATAACCGCAAAGCTCCCGTCGTCAAGCTCCAAGATATCTGGCGAACCGCTCACACCAATGGTGTTGCCGAGTTCTTTCGGGGGTTTCCCCAACCTCCGAACTTCCTTCACTTGATCACCACCTATCACACAACCAACGGTTTCAAATACTCAAAGTATAGGAGATTCCATATAAAGAGATATCTAATTCGATAGTTTCATCTATCCTCTTTTCATACATCATTACATCTTCAACCCCAATTCCTGATCTTTACTCGAAAGTGCATTGTCGACCAGGATTAAGACCTGGAGAGTGGAGGGCTCTGGTCCTCTCCACCAAGACCAAACCGAGACGTCGCCGCAGGTAGCCGCCTTTATGAGGTCTCACCACTACGCTTCGGAGTATGCTCTTGCGCCGCTTGCCACCATTCTGCGACCACGACAGCGGTAGTAGGACCACAGAGGCTGCTGCCAGACTTTTCCCATTTCTCGTCCTCTCTCTTAGGCAAGGGGACCTGGGCAGCGGGTGCTGATTGCTGTGGTCAACTTTCAGCGGTGCATCTGATCTGTTCTTTCCTAGAAGTGTTCTTCTGCTCTTCTTCCAGGAACCGCAGCAACAACCTCTCGGAAGGGGATTGATCTCCGGTGCACATCCCGGGCCAACCTTGTGCCCCCTATCCCCGCCCTAGAGGGCTCAATTCCTCAGAAGCGACTTCTGCATCAACGCGGAACGCAGCCTAGGTGCCACTCTTGGCATGAGCAGCCGGCCCAAAACCTTCACACAGAAAACGATCTTTGGTGGGGATCGGGCAGTGTTCGGCTGCCACGACCCCCACCAACATTCCGCTTCGAGAATCGCTGGCCGCTACATTCCGCTGCCTGTCTCCGCGGGCAGGGTCATGGGCCGGATGTCCAGTTCCGCCAACCGCTGCCACAGGGGTTGCAGCGCGGCTTCAGGGTCGCGGAAGAACCGGCTGCCGCGGATCCGCACGAAAGTCCAGCCGACTCTTTCGAGTTCCCGCTGCCGGGCGGCGTCTTCAGCCGCGTTTTCTTCGTTGTGGTAGGCGTCCCCGTCGCATTCCACCGCGAGGCGGCGGCTGCCGCCTTCAACGACCAAGTCGATGCGGTAGCGGCCGACCTGGTATTGGGGGTAAACGCGGTAGCCCCGGTCGCGCAGGGCGAGGAACACGCGCTGTTCGAAGAGGCTGTCGAACGGTTCTTGGCGGACGTCGGGGGACACGTCCCCGATCCCGGTGCCGTCGTGCAGGTGGAGCGGACGGTTCAGGTATTCCAGGTAGGCGCGGCGCAGGTCGTTCTGTCCCAGGTCGGAGATGGAAACACTGTGGAACACCCACACTTGGTCTCGGGCCCGCGACGCCGCGACGTTAATGGCCTGCTTGTTCCCTTCCGCGCTGAAGTGGCTCAGGCGGCGCGGCCCGTCGGTGCCTTCCCGGCTGACGACCATGCTGATGAAGATCACGTCTCGTTCGTCGCCTTGGAACGCGGCCGGGCTGCCGACGCGGATACGCCGTTCACTGCGTTCGTCGAAGGGGAGCCGTTCGGCGAGCAGGTCTTCGATCAGGGTCTGCTGGGCGTGACCGAGCAGGGTGATGACGCCCATGCTGCGCCCCTCGTAGGCGGGGTCGTTGCAGCAGGCGATGATCTGCCCCACGAGGCGTTCCGCTTCGAGCCGGTTGATCTGGCGCTGCCCGCTTCCTTCCACGACGCCCGGCACGTAGACGGTTTTGAGCGGGGGGAGACGGTCCGCGCCGTATTGCCGCAGCGGCTGCAACTGGCCCTGGTAGCACAGTTCGTTGGAGAAGCCGATGATTTCGGGCATGCAGCGGAAGTGCTCTTTGAGCATGAGCTGCCCGGGGCCGCCCGCAAGCCCGGAGGTGATGTCGAAGAAGCTCCGGTCGGGGGAGAACAGGTTGCGCCGCGAGGGCGACAAGTCGGCGAGCAGCCGTTCCTGCAGCCGGAACAACTGTTCCCGGTCGAGTCCCACATTGGCCGGGCTGACCTGCTTGTCGTCACCGACGACGACGATCCGGTCGGCGATCCAGGCGAGCAGCATCGCCTCCGGCCCGGACTGGCTCGCCTCGTCGATGATCACCACATCGAAGATGCGGGGCGTGTCCATGGGGATGGTGGCGACGACCTGGTACATGGGCATGATCCAGGCCGGGACAGCGGGGCGGCATTCGCGGAGGCTTTCTTGGGCTTGCCGCTGGTAGCGGGGAGCGTATTTCCCGGTTCCTTTGCCGATTTTGCGGACGCTCTGCTGGTAGGAGCGGAGCGCGACTTCTTGGCCTTGGGTGAGGCGCCGCAGGCACGAGTCCCAGGCGAGAGCAGCGGCGAGCCTCCGCATGGTGGTGCGGATCTCGCTGTCGGCTTCGCTGAGTTTGGCGCGGCAGCGGTCTTCCGCTTCCGGGTCGGTGAGTTCAGCGAGCCGTGTGTTCCACGCCGACCACGCCCACGCTTTCTCTAGTTCGGGGAGCCGTTCGTCCCAGACGGTGTCGTCGTAGGTTTCGGCGATGGCCCGTGCCAGCGTGGGGTGGGCTTCGTCAACGGTCGCGTACGCATCCTGGTAGGCCTGGCGGGCTTGTGCCGCAGCGCGGGTCTCGGCGAGGGACGCGCAGGCGTGTTCGTAGGCGTCCGGGTCGAGTTTTTCCAAGGCGAGCTGGGCCTGCCGGAGGTCGTCGGACACCACTCCGCGTTCTTCCCAGTGCTGGATTTCCGTGAGGGCGCGGTCGACGAGCTGGCGGGCAGGGCTGGCGGCGTGTTCCGCGGTGGCTGCGGTGAGCAGCAGGCGCACAGTGTCGACTGCGGTGGGATCAGCCCAGTCGAGCACAGCGAGTCCGGGAACGGTCGCGGTCTCGGTGGCGACGCGTGCGCGGGTGTCTGCCAGGTGCACGAGCTGGGCGAGCCCGTCGAGGTCGTCGCGGAGGGCCGCGATCCGGGAGCGGGGGTTCTTCCACGCGTTGCCGGCCGCCTGCTGGGGCAACCATTCTTCTTCGGTTTCCGCCAGGAGTTGTTCGGCTTCGACGCGGGCGCGGACGAGGGCCGCTGTGTCAGCGGTGGTGGGTTCTTTGCCGTCGACGCGCACGGTTTCCACGAATTCCCGGACTTCTTTGCCGAGCCGGGTGCGCATGCCGAACAGGCCGCGCAATTGCTCGCCTGCGGCGAGCCCGTCGTGGAGGCGGACCGCATATTCTGCGGCTTTGTCGAGGGGGAAGGTGTCGAGGCCGGTGATGCGTGCGTCGCCGACTTCCGCGGTTTTCTGTTCCGCGGCTGCAATCGCTTGTTCGATCTGCGCGTGCTGTTCCCGGATTCTGCGGTCCCGACCGGCAAGCACGTCGTTTCTGGCCTGCTGCCAGCGGTCGCTGAGCCGTGCCGTGATGTCGCGGGATGCTACGAAGGCTTCCACTGCCGCAGTAATGTCCGCGCAGCGTTCCGGGGACAGGCTGCGGATGGCGGCGTCGGCTTCGCCTTCCCACAGGCCTTCGGCAGCCTGAGCGGCCTTCTCCGCTTCGGTGATCTTGTGGACGGCGTCGCGGAATTCGGTGGGGGTGGGAAGCTGGTCGGCTGCAGGCACGTCAGCAGCCCGCTTCCGCTGTTCGGGGGTGTAGTTGCGGGCGGCGCGCAGCAGGGCGAGGGCGTCGGCGGCGGTCAGGGCGGGCTGCGGTTGGCTGACGGTGCCGATCCACCGGTATCGGGGTTCTTCTGCGGCGAGACGCTCCGCGATGTCTTGGAGTGAGCCCTGGTAGTCGCCGATTTCCGGGGAGAAGTGGTAGGTCTCTTGTTCCCGGATTTCGCGGAGCCGCCGCAGTACTTCTGCCCGTTCGCGGCGTGTCTTGTCCAAGTGTTCTTCGAGGCGGCGGATTTCTTTCTTCGACTGTTTCGGGGAGAAGTCGGAGCGCCGCTCCAGGATGGCGCGAACGGATTTTTCGAGTTCTTCCTGGGCTTCGACCCCGTCACCGGTCCTGCTCACGCACAGGGCTTGGATTTCTTCGGGGAGTTTTTCTTTGAGGACGCGCAGGGCCCGGGCGGTGTGGCTGGTGATCAGCACTTTCTTTCCCTGGGCGAGCAGGTCAGTGACCAGGTTGGCGATGGTGTGGGTCTTCCCGGTGCCGGGCGGTCCTTGGACGACGACGAGGTGGCTCTGGTCGAGTCGTTCCGCGATGGAGCGCTGCTCCTGGTTGGAGGGAAGCGCGAAGTAGGGTTCGCGGGCCGGGGTAGCGCGCTTGTCTTCGTCGTCGACGTCTGCGAGGGAGTGGCTGCTGCGGTCGTCGTCAGCTCCGGTGAGGAACCGCAGCAGCGGGGTGAGGTCTTCGCACGTTTCTAGGCGCTTGGTGATTTCCCGCAGGGCTTTGAGCTGGTTGTCCCGGGGGCGTTCCCGCAGGATGAGGGCGGGTGCGAAGCTGATGCGCGGAGCTTCGGTGCCTTGGTCGGCGTGGCGGGTGAGGCTGTCGCTGTAGTGGGCGTCCGCTGCCGCTTCGATGCTCCATTTTTGGAGGGCGGTGTGGAGGTGTTCGAGGCCTTCCACCCCTTCGTAGGCGGCGCCCTGGTCGAGTTCTGCGGTGATGCTTTCCCGGACTTCTTCGCTGACCCGCTGGTCGGGGTCGAGCATGTCTTCTTCGAGGACGAGTCCGGGGGTTTCCGGGTCGGGTGCGAGGGTGAGGGCGCCGGTGTCGTCGAGGGTGATGACCATTTTCCGGGTCACCAGGTGGCGGCCGACTGGTTTCCCGTCGGACTTCCAGGTCAGGTAGCCGAAGCCGAGCACGAGTTCGTACGACTCTCCGAGGTCTTCCATCTCCTCGCGCATGCGGTAGAGAGTCTCGTAGTGCCGGACGGCTTCCGCGGTTTCGCGTTCACGTTCCGCCCATTTCATCCACTGGGCGCTCCACGAGGCGTAGGCTTTCCGGATCTGGTCGCGGTCCTCGTGGTCGTCAAGGAAGATTTCTCGAGGCGCTTCGAGGTCGATGTCGTCGATGTCGTCGACGAGGTCGATGTCGGTGATCCGTTCCCGCAGTTTCGGCGGTTCGGTGTTCTGGTAGCAGTACAGGTCACTGAGGGTGATCCAGGGTTCGAGCACCTCAGGGACTGCTGGTGGTTCTTGCTGGTGGATCCTCTTGATGCGGAGCCACGCCTTCTGGTCTGGGTCGAGCAGGCCAGAGGCCACGTAGTCGCTGCCTGTGGGAAGTTCGCTGAACCAGAGTTTTCGATGGGCGGAGCTGAGCGTCCTGATCGGACGGAGCCGTGTCTGTTCTGCTTCCGCGAGGAAACGGAAGATGCGGCGTGCGATTTCGGTGTCCTGTCGCGCAGTCTCCGCGCCCATGCAGACTCCTCACCCTGTCACGTTTGTTTCGTGGTGTGTTCCGTCGGGTGAGAGTAACGAGACACCGCCCCAAATAAGCAGAAACGGTGACAAATCATCACTTTTGGGGACTTTTCGGACTCGGTGCGTGTCGTATCGGCTACAGCATCGGGAAGCCGCTCTCCCGCCCCGGCAGGGAAGAACAGCACGGTAGATCAACGACCCGTTTTTCTGTGCTGCGGCACTCGCCGAGTGCTAACCCAGGGAATCAACCACTCTGCCTGTTTGAGCCCGGAGCTGCAGGAATTGCGCTTTGCTCGCTGAGGGGGTTTGACCCACGAGGATGAACTCGGCGGCGTTCATCGGACCGCAGGAATGCTGGCCACGATGATGCCACAACACTTCGGGAAGTTTGCTGTAGTCGCGGACCCGCTGGTTGGCCAGGAACCCCCGGGTGAAGATCACCGGTTGTCCGTGGTCAAAAGGCAGGGCGTGCATGGATACGCACACCAGCTCCCCGGATAGCAGAGGTGAGTCCGGTCCGATCGCCCCGCCCGGCAGAGAGCAGCCGTATGCACCGCGGTATCGATCTCCGTCGTAGGTCCGCGACCGCTTGGAGATCCCCTAGAACCGGAAACCGAAGAGGCCACCGCTGGGCGTGTCATTGAGGCGAGGTTTGATGACGTAGGGATCCGGATCAAATCCGCGGTTCTCGGCCTTGGCAAGGTCGTCGGAGTTGATGGTGACTCTCGGTGCGCGATGATCGCACAGGTCAGGTCGAAGCAGAAGGTCTTCATGTTGGAGATGCCGCTGCTGCTGTCACTGTCGAGCTGGAGGATGATGTCCAGCGAGCTCTTGCGTGCTTTGAAAGCGAGATAGGGCGTGCGGTCGTTCCCGTAGAGCTCTTGGACGAATGAGCTGAACAGGGCGTGGGCCTGCTGTTCGACCTCGGCTCGTTCTTCGATGTCAATCTGCATCTCCTCTTCGAGCCGGTCTTTTTCTCGGTCGATCTCTCGTTTGCTCTGCTCGAGGGCCTGCGCCGCGGCGAGCCGGTGTTGCAGCGCTTCAAGACGTGCGCGTTCCTGGCCGAGAGCGTTCTGCAAAACGGTGAGCGTGTCCAGAGCACCGCCCTCGTTCAGGATTCTCATGAGTTCAGCCTGTCGCCGACCTAATTCTTCGCGCTCCTGTTCACTGGCCCTGATTCGCTCCCGGAGCTGGGTGATCTCCTCTTGCAGGTAGTGCCGACGGTTACGCACTACCGCTTGGTGGAATTCCCTAACCTGGTCGAAGCGTGCCCGTACCTGGTCACCGAGGATGACGTTGAGTTCGGCGTAGGCCCTCTCCAGGTAGCGATCATCAGGTTCGTAGACATCGGTGACGGCCTGTTCCAGTTCTTCCAGGTTGCGGCGGTGGACGGCTTCCTCGTTGCGGAGCTTGCGGATGCGTCTGTTGACCTCGTCGGCTTCCCGTTGGATTTCTTCGTATTCGGGAACCACCTTGAATTCGTTGATCTGCTGTTCCAGCTCGTTGACCCGCTGCTGGACTGTACGAATCTGTCCTCGCAGCTCCGCTGACGAACCGACAATCTTGCCCCATACAGGGTCTTTCTGCGCAGCGACGAGTTTCCTTCTGGTTGCCTCCCGCTCGGAAAGGTCAACGTAACGCCGGGCCAACCTCCAGTCCATGCCGAGCAAGTAGGACAGGTTAGTGGTGACCAGGTGAGCGGAGGTCCGCTCTGCAGGTTTGAGGGCGTCTTTGAACCCGCCTTTCTCCTCACGGCGCATGTAGAGGTTGAGCAGGATGCGTCCGCTGAGTCCTTTGTCCTCGGGACGTATGCCGAACAGGTCTCGTTCAATGGCAGCACGCCACTCTTTGAGTGTGACGGGCTTTTCGTCCTCGAAGAGGGTGTGTGACTCCTGTGTGATGTCCGGGTTCAGCAGGATCTCGTTCGGGCTGCGGCCGCTCCGCCTGATTCGGATCGGGTCTTCCTGTCCCGGCCAGTCCATGTCGAGCCGGAAGGTTGCTTGGCTGATGGTTTTGTCGTCCATCAGCTTGATCCCGGTTTTGTCTGCCCCCAGCAGGAAGTGCAGCAGTTCCACCACGCTCGTCTTGCCGACGGCGTTGCGGCTCTGGTCAGGGGTGGAGGTTGCTGTCCGATCCGCGACGATCAGGTTGAGCCCTGGTCGGAAGCGGACTGTACGGAAGCGGGGATCGTCCGATCCGAGTTCACGCAGCATGGGGGCGCTCCCGGAACACAAGGATGTCGTTGCGGAGTTCGACCACTCCCAACGCGTAGAGGACGTCGAGGGCCAGGACGAACCACCAGAAGGGAATGGGGGAGGTGTGCCGGTTCTCGGCTCGCCACTTCTTGAGCCGCCGCCACGCCTGGGTGACGGTGACGGGCTGGTGTTCCGTGGCTAGCAGGATCTGCGCGCCGACTGCAAGCAGAGCGCGTTGTGGTGCGATGCCCTTTGTCGGGGTGATCACCCTGCTACCTCCGCGTACTCGTTCGACGGCTGCCAGTCCTCCGGCGGGATTTCGAAGATCTCACACTCTCCGAAGAAGTACATCAAGATGACCTGTGCGTTGACGTACCCCTCTCTTGTCGGAGCTTTATTGCCGAGAACATACTGTTGCATCTGGTAGAGGATCTCGTCGGGATCCGAGTATTCCTGGCTTATCCGCTGGTACTCGGCGTGGAAGGCGGCAGCGGTGTTGTCTCGTTCAAACGGGTCGTTCCGTTGCTGGTAGTAGGCCTCGACGAGGGGGACGTACTTCATCCGGCTTATCAATTCGTCCCGCAGGTCCGGAGAGAATCCGTTGTATTCGAGCTTGTTGCGCGGCGGGGGAAGGATCACATCTGACGGCCTTGCTTGTATCCGCCGTTTTCCTAGTTCAGCGAGAAGCGGGGCGAGGTCTTCCATCTCGACGCCGACGACTACCTCTTTCGCCGGAAGGCTCTGCCCAAGCAAGTCCTCTACGTCCGAAACGTCGAGTTTGCAGACCTCCTGGATGAAACGGCATGCTCCAAACACTTCGAACTTGAGGTAAGGGTGGTCCTTCCGGGCTTTGCTGATCTCTGAGCTGATCACCGGCCCGACGCCGCGGAGGTCATTGTGGACGAAAACGAAAGTGTCGAACTCGTCCCTGCGCTTCTCTAAAGCACCGGTGAGGTCCTTGGTGAACTTCCTGCTGATCTCGGACGCGTTGTAGGTCTCCGGCGCGTAGCACGCGTAGAGCTTCCGATCGTTGATGGTGAGCCCGTCTGCGCTGCGGTCTCCCAGACGGCCCTGGGTACGAACCGGCACGAAGTCGGGATAGCGAAGCTGCATCAAGTCATGGAAAAAGGACTCGAACTCTTGGCCGTGCAGTTCGCTGAGTTTTGCTCGCACCATCGGTCTCACGAGAAACCGTTGCCAAGACTCCACCGCTGTCCTCTACTTCTGCCTTGCTGAGTTTGTCGCTCCTTTTTACCAAGCGCACTATGACCGCTGCCATAGGTTTGCACTATTTGGCATTTAGGAGAAGCAGGGCACCCTGGCAAGCCAGTACACTGGCCCATCTCCCTTCATCTAGAATCAATCCAATGATTACTATTGATGGTTACCCGAGGAATGGTTCTCACAATTGACCAATTAAGGGGAAGTTCTGGAGCACAGAAGTCTTCCTGGCGTTTGTCATGTGCTTTCCTTCGGGAACAAGGAGAGCGAACAAGGTTCTCGCTCTCGTTAATTCCGAGCCCCGGCTCATGACGCCAGGAGAGAGGCCTAGTTCCAGATATTTGAATCAGAGCACAAGAACTGGAAAGCCACCTCGCGACCCAGAACTTTCGAATAAATCTTGCACTCTAATGATCCTGCAAGTCCAGGATGTCCTTCTTCAAAAATACGGTCTCCAGTCTGCCACGTGCTCTCAAGCATCATGGATCAGCGGAGTAGCCCGCTCCGAACATCCAAATGATTTTTGACAACAGGTTACAGAGAGTTCTATCCACTCTGATGCACATTTCTTTAACTGGCCTGTTGCATATGAGATCTGGAATTACCGAGCTTCACCAGTCAAATGTCGACGTCTCCAGCGCAGCGATGAATTCATCGGCGGTCATCGTGGCCTCTGCGAGGATGCTGTCCACGACTTCGACCAGTTCCGCTATCCCCGATGCCACGTACACTCCGGGACGTTCGCTGTGCTCCCGGGCCCACTGGTTGGCCAGGAGTTCCTGGGTGAAGATCACCGGCCTCCCGTGGCGGAGTGCGATGTGCGCTTGGGCGCGCGCACTGCTGTGTTCTCCAGCCTCTACAACAATGGTGGCGGCCGCGTAACCGCTCATCACCGCGGTTCGCAGTGTGAGGTTTTCCCGTGCGGCAGGGGTGTCGGGGAGGAATGGGCTGAGTACCATCCCCCGCTCAGCGGTTTCCTGCTGGAGCTTCCGGCTGCCCCGCGGGCGGTAGTGGTTGATCCCAGTTCCAAGCACAGTCACAGTCCTGCCTCCTCGGCGGAGGACAGCAGTGTGCGCCACCGTGTCGACCCCCGCTGTCAGTCCGCTGACGACTGTGATGTTCCGCTCGACGAGCGCTTCGGCGACGCCGCTCACGATTGCTCGGCCTCGCGGGGACGGTCTGCGCGGTCCGACAACGGCGACGGCACGACGGTCATGGGCGACTGCGCCTTTGGTGAAGACCACTGGAGGCATTTCGTGGATTTCGCGGAGCGCCGCTGGATAGTGGTCCTCCCAAAAGGCGTGGACACCGACTCCGTGCGAGGCACACTGGTCCAGCAAAGCTCGGGCTTTGGCGATCGCACGCTCAAGTGGACTGTCTTCGGTGCCGCAGGGCATGTTCCGCGTCCGGAAAGTCTTCTCTAGGACGGCCCGTACGCTGTCCGCGTCGAGGATCTCCTCCACGATCTTCGACCACGCGGTGCGCTTGGCGAGGAGCAGAGCGAACAGGGCGGCCCGTTCTTCACGTTGCTGCATAGCGGTTCGATGGGAGCGTTCCTGTTGAGGATCGGAGACTGGCACGGAACCGCCCTCCCATCCGCTTACTCCGCCAATGTGGTCCTAGCCATGTCAGCGAGAACATAGCTCCCACCAGAGACATGCCGTTTTCCCTTCACTGTGGGAGGGCCAGCAGCCTGGTTGATGCTGCTGTTCCGGTGAGCGGAACCGCTGACTCCCCCGGCTATGCGGTCCTCGCTGGCCGCATACGCCGTCCACGTGCGGCCAGCGAGGACGTGTGAAGCCAGGCTCAACCGACCAGGCCCGGCACCGTGCCCGCAGCACCGGCGAGGGTTGCGAGGAGCAGGATCGCCCCGGCGCATCCTCCGTTTTGCGTGGTTTTGCTCGATTCGTTGGTGGTTTCCCCGGCCTGTTCGTGGGCTTGCTCGGCGGCGATGCGCGCAGCCACGTCCCCAGCCCGCGTGTCGGCGACGAGTGCTGCCCCGCGCTGCTTCTGTTCGACTTCGGCGCTGAGCAGGGTCCAGGCTTCTTTGGGGGTGAGGATGGGGACTCCTCGTTCCCTGGCCTGCGCGGTTTTGGTGGTTTCTACGCCGTCGGGGGCGATGACGAGCCGGACGGTCTTGGTGACGTTCGCGGCGACTTTCGCGCCGTGGTCAACCGCGTAGTCCATGACGTCGGTGAGTTCTTTGCCTTCGCCGACGGGGAGGATCCGCCAGCCTTTCAGGGGCCCGTTGCGGCGTGCTTTTTCGGCTGCAGCGGCTTCTTCGAGGTCGCTGATGAGGTGGCTGACTGCGAGGTTTTTCGCGGCGCGTTGGAGTTCGCGGAGTTCTGCTGCGGTGACGACGCCGTCGGCTTCAGCCCGGTCGCGGGCGCGGAGCAGGAATTCTCCGTGGACGCCGCGCGCGGTTTCTTGGGTGAGTCCGGCGCGGGAGGCGAGCAGGGCGAGTTGTTCGGCTTCTTCGCCGACGACGCGGCCGTCGGAGAGGGCGTGGGCGAGCATCGCCTGGTAGTCGTCGAGAGCCTCGGACCGGGGCGGAGGCGAGTCGACCATGAGGGGGAGCCGTGCGGTGAGGGTGGCGAGCCAGCCTTCGCTGCCTTTGCGGAGTGCGGCCGCGCGGGGGGCGATGATGCGGGTGCGGGGTAGTTGCGGGAGGGGCGCGGGGGTTGGTCCGTCCCAGTGGAGGGGTTGGGGAGCGGCGTTGATGAGTTCGGTGAGGACAGCGGCGAGGGACCGGGCGTCGCCGAGTGCGCTGTGTTCCGCGGTGGGCCACCGGCCGGTGAGGAGGTGGTGGAGGTGGGCGAGGCGGTAGCCGTAGCGGTCGAGTTGGTAGCGGGCGGCGACGAGGGTGCAGAGTCCGGGGATGCCGGTGAGGGGAACACCGAGGCGGGCGAATTCGGCGGCGAGGAATTTTTCTTCGAAGTCGAGTTTGTGGCCGACAACGATGGCGCCGTCGAGGTAGGCGAGGAGGTCGCCGGCGACTTGGTCGAAGCTGGGCGCGGTTTTCACCCAGGTGTCGGTGATGCCGTGGAATGCCGAGTTGCGGATCGAGGATCCAGGGTTGACGAGGGTGGAGTATTCGTCGAGGACGGTGCCGTCGCCGCGCATGCGTACGACGGCGATTTCGCAGACGCGGGCTCCTCGCTTGGGGTTGAGGCCGGTGGTTTCGAGGTCGAGGACCGCGTAGGTGAGCGTGCGGGGGTCGAGTCCGCCGCGTCGGGTGAGTCGCCCGTAGTGGAACACCATGGGGGAACCTCCGGAGAACTGTTCAGTAGTGGCAGCAGAGTCGGTCAGGATACTGTTCGTCTTGTTTGCTGGACGAGGTCTTGAGCGGGTGCTGGCTGTGGATTCAGGCAAGGTCCTGGGATAGGGGTTCTGCTCCTGTTTTCCTGGGCGCGTAATAATGACGGATTATCTGTTCTATCTTCGGACGGTGATTGCAGCGCCCGATAGCATTCTGGCCTGAATTCGCACTGAATCAGGGAACGGTTGTTGCGCTTTTTCTTATATTCCGAACAGGGGTTTCCACCGCTGTTGAGAGTCGTTGATCAAACGCAGCGGTCGTGGGTGACTAACCGGTTTCCATGACGGGTTTGCGGCCTTTCCCCCTGTGTGCACTCGCCCTCGATCCTCGCTTCTTCTGGTTGCGCTGTCTGTGGCGTGAGGCTTCGACTGGCTGCCCGCTGTTCGAGCCTGCTCCCCCAAGTGGCCGTCTCCTCCTGGCGCTCGAGGCGGGCTTGACTGCTCTGGGAGTGCCCCTGCGGGATGCCGGGCCCGCGGTGGCGTAGCGGACAGTGTCTGCGTACTTCTGCTGGCTGCGGGAAGACGCCACCGGTCCCGCCGCACACCGAAGCGGATGCTCCTTCTGTGTCCACCATACAGCCCGCCAGGAAAGGATTTTCCAGAAACAAAAGAACGCAACCCGTCGAAGCGGATATTTCCCTGACCTGAACAGCGGCAGCGGCACGAGGGCCTCTACCGATCACCACGAAAAGCAGAAAAGAAAAGTTGGCAACTTGGCATTAGCTTCCTTTTCCATAGGCCTACAATCTCTTTCTCCTCGTGCATTTCTTGTCTTCGGTGTGGTAAAAAGCAGGTAGCACTGCGACAGCAGGACACAGGGGGACAGTCCGCTCTCGGCGATGAGGGGGTCTCGCATGGTCGACGCGTGCTCAGTACTCATACGCGGCTTGATTCTTTGATTTTCCGCGCCCTCAGTTCTATTTCGCCTTCCGGACTGATCCGCAGAGTCCGGGTGCTGTAAACCCGCGGTGAATCATGTGCTCTGAGAGAAGTCTGCGAGCGCGAGTCAACCTGCAGTGATCAGCGGAGGACCGCCGTGATCCAATGCCCGGTCTGCTTGAACAACGACCAGATAAGAAAAGTGTCGTCGATTGTAGGGTCAGGAAGCACGACGGGGTACACCACCGGGTGGGTGGGGGACAGCTCCTATTCTGTGAGGCATTTCTCTCAGAACAGTCTTGCTTCCCAGCTTTCTTACGAGCACCCCTGGGATCCCCCCGGATGCCTCATATTCATAGGGGCCATCTACGCCCTCGCAGCTTTCGGACCGGATTTCATCCGATTCTTGACAGGGGTACCCGTCGTTCTTGTTGTATGCATATTTATTATGGCCAAAGAGTGGGAAAGAGGCATCTTGAAGAGCCTCTTTAGCCTCAAAGGATGGATCTCCAGCATTCTCTCCGGCCTTGCCATCATGTTCCTTTTCGCGGGATCCTTCTACGGCGTCACCACCTTCTTGGCAGGAGCCTCTCTCGTAGCTTTTGTAGTGCTAAGAAAAAACTATTTGCATAAGAACAGGGAGAAGCACGCTCGGGAGCTGGAAAACTGGCACCAGCTCTACTACTGTTTCCGCGACGACGTCGTCTTCCATCCCGGTACGGGACGTTACGGGCCTCCGGAAACAGCGCAGCTTCTCACTCAGGAAGAGTGATCACCCCAACGCGGTACCAGACCAGCGGGGGTTCGCTGCGGCCTTCGCCTTCCGCAGCAGCCACCCACGCTCGAGAAAAGGAGCACAGCCGCAGGCCCCTCGCTCCCCTGGTCGCGCCGGGCGAAGAACGGACCCATCGCACAGCCTGAGGGCCTACTCCCCCACGACGAACCGAGTGGGTTCGGTGAGCGCAGTCCGTGCCCCTGCAACGTCGGCGAGCCGGGCGGCCAGCGTGCGTTCGGCGAGGTGGCGAGGGAGCGCTGCGGTGAATTTCAGCCCGTGCAGGGCTTTGTCGTCGACTTCGGGCAGCACGATGCGCTCGGCGGCAGCCGTGCGGATGGCCCGCCACCGGGTCCGGTCCACGTCCCCGCTCAACCGCAGGTGGGTGTCGCGGACCTGCTGGCCCGGGTCAACAATCCCGCTGAGGGTGGCGCGCAGGGTGAGGTTGGCGCGCGTGCCCGCCCACGTCCACCAGCGCAGTTCCCCGTTGCTGCGGGTGATGACGGTGCCGTCGGGGTGCACGTGGTCGGCGTGCCGGTCTCGGGCGTGCGTTAAAGCGTCGACGGCACGTCGGGTCAGTTTCACGGGTGGATCCGTGCCGAGAAGCACGTCGCGCACGGCCCGCGCTAGTTCGAACGACCAGCCGAGCACAGTCCCAGAGTCCCAGCGGGCTCGTCCTTCCCCGCTGTCTGCGGGTTCCACGTAGCAGCGGCGCCGTTTCCAGTCGACTCCGGTCACAGCCCAGCTGCGGCCGGCGAGCAGGAGCAGCCGCGGCCCTTCCCCGGGTTCGGCTGCGGACAGCAGCGCCGGGTTGGTGCGGCCGATTTCGGTGCGGCCGTGCAGCACGGTGAATTCGGGCGGGGCCGTAAACACGCTGGTGAGTTCCGCGAAGTGCCGGTGCCCGAAGCGGCGTTCCGCTTCGGGGCCGACGATGAGCATGCCGTTGTCGCTGGTGAGGAATCCTTCGCGGAGCAGGTGGGCGAGGATCGGCTCCCCTTCAGTGAAGGGTGCGAGCCCGTTCCACCATTCCGTCCACAGCCGTTCTCCGACTTTGGGTTCTTGGAGGCTGAGGGCGAGGAGTTGTTGGGCGACGATGTGCCGGGGTTCGGGGGTGGGGTGCACGGGTTCCACCCAATGCTGTCCCCACAGGTGGAGGAGCCCGGCCGCGCCGAGCAAGCCCATGTCGTTGAGGGCGAGGAACAGGCAGTTGCGGGTGGTGTCGGGGCGGCGCCCGGTGCGGCCGATGCGTTGCAGGAAGGATGCGACGGTGGCGGGCGCGTTGATTTGGATGACCCGGTCGAGGTCGCCGACGTCGATGCCGAGTTCGAGGGTGCTGGTGGCGACGATGACGCAGTCGCGGGCTTCCGCGAAGGCTTGTTCGGCGCGGCGGCGTTCGTCGACGGACAGGGAGGCGTGGGAGAGGAACACGGTGACGCCTTTGGCGCGGAGGGCCGCGCCGATGCGTTCGACGAGTTGCCGCGAGTCGCAGAAGACGAGGCGTTTTTCGCCGCGGTGGAGGGCGGCGATGACAGTGGCGGCGTTCTCGGGGGAGCCCACGTAGTCGAGTTCGACTTCGCCGGGTGGTGGCCCGTTTTTCGCTGCGGCTGGGCTGACCCGGGGCACACCGGGGGCGATGACGCGGCCGGGGCGGTTGCCCGCGTTGCTGCCTTGCAGCCAGGTGAGGAGGTCGTGCGGGTTGCCGACGGTGGCGGAGAGGCCGACGCGTTGCAGGGGCCGTTGGGACAGCCGGGTGAGGCGTTCGAGGACGGCGAGCAGGTGCCAGCCGCGGTCGTCGGAGGCGAATGCGTGGACTTCGTCGACGATGACGGCGCGGACGTTGCCGAGGAGGGCGCGGTGGTCGACGGTGGTGCTCACCAGCATGGCTTCGATGGATTCGGGGGTGGTGAGCAGCACGTCGGGCGGGGTGCGGAGGATGCGCTGCCGGGCCGCGGCGGTGACGTCGCCGTGCCAGAGGGCGGCGGTGCGGCCGAGCCAGCCGGTGTAGCCCTGGAGGCGGGGCAGCAGGTTGTTGAGGAGGGCTTTGAGCGGGCACACGTAGAGCACGGAGACGCGGTCCCACTGCTGGTTGGCCATGGCGGTGAGCAGGGGGAACACAGCGGCTTCGGTTTTGCCGCCCGCGGTGGGGGCGAGCAGGACCGCGTCGTCGCCGTTGATGAGGGGGGCGAGGGCTTCCCGCTGGAGGGGGCGCAGCGTGGGCCAGCCGAGGGTGTTGGCGACGTGGTAGGCGAGGGTGGGGTGGAGCAGGTCGAAGCTGGTGGGGGCGGTCACAGGCTGAGTTCTACCTCATCGGCGGATGCGGCGCGCGGGGTCCAGGTGTTGCGTTCGGTTTCGGTGAGGTCGCTGGCGCGCACGGTCAGCTGGTAGTGGATGCGCGGGTCGAAGTCGGGGATGTCGTTGACCCGGTCGATGACGTCGACGAGTTTGCGGAGGAAGAGGCGGGGGGCTACTCCGACACGGCCGCCGAGTTCTCCGGCGACGGCTTGGGCGAGGTCGCGGATGTAGGTGTTGTCGACGCGGGCGCGGATCCGGTCGGGGGCTTCGGCTCCGTTGGCGTACAGGTCGCGGACGGTGGTGCCGAGCTGGTGGAGCCGGTCGAGGTCGAAGCTGGGGAGGCGGATTTGGACGGCCCGCAGGTTGTCGTGGCGCGGGTCGGGCATGAAGTCGGTGGCGAGCCGTTGGGCGAGGGGGGCGAGGCGTTGCACGCCTTGCGGCCCGTCGTAGAAGGCGGGGGTGCCGGTGATGACGAGGTAGAGGCCGGGGAAGCGGCCGGCGGTGATTTCGTCGATGAGTTGGCGGAGCGCGTTGAGGGCTTTGTCGCGGGTGTCGGAGCGGGCGCGTTGCAGGGTTTCGAGTTCGTCGAGGACGATGAGGAGCCCAGGGTGGCCGCAGTCGCGGAGCAGGGTGAGGAGGCCTTGGAGGGCAGCGAGGGCCCCGGAGTGGTCGAGGTCGCCTTTGATTCCGGCGTAGCGTTTCGCGGCGGCGGCCACGTTGGGTTGTCCGCCGAGCCAGGCGACGAGCGCGTCGGCGATGGCGTGCTGCCCTTCGGCTTGGGCGCGGTGGTAGCCGCGGAGGGCAAGGGCCACGGCGGGGCTGCTGCGGGCGACTCCGGCGAGGCGTTGTTCGAGGAGTTCCGCGACGGCTTGGGTGAGGGCGTGTTCGTCGCCGCTGGGCACAGTGCCGTGGTCGAGGACGTCTTCTTCGAGGGTGTAGACCCAGTTGTCGACGATTTCTCGGAGGGCGCTGGGCGGCTGGGTGGCGGTGGCGAGGCGTTCGGTGAGCCGCCGGTAGACGGTTTCGAGCCGGTGCAGCGGGGTTTCGGTTTCGGAGATTTGGATTTCGGTGACGGCGAAGCCGGCGCGTTTGGCGCGTTCGGCGAGCCAGCGGGAGAAGAAGGTTTTTCCGGAACCGTATTCGCCGCGGACGGCTTTGAAGCTTGCGCTGCCCGCGCCTACGGCGGCGAGTTCCTCGTCGAGCACGGTTTCGTACCGGTCGAGTCCGACGGCGAACAGGTCGAGGCCGTTTTGGGGCACGGTTCCGCGGCGGAGCGCGTCGAGGACTTCGCGGCGGCGGGCGGCGCTGACGGTTTTCACCTAGGAGGCACCTTCCGGGAATTGTTCTTTAAGCAGCGGGATGTTGAGTTCCACGGCTCGGTCGGCGTCGGTGAGGACGAGCACCGGGAACATTTCCACGTTGAGGACTTTGGCCACCATTTTCAGGAATCGTGCCGCGCGGAAGGGTTCTTTCCCAGCGGCTTCAGCGACGCGTTCGACGGGCAGGCGGGGCCGGTCGCCTCCGACTTCGGCGAGTGTGTCGATGACGGCCGCGATTTCTTCCTTGGGCGGACTCTTGGGGATTTGCTGGTGGACGTCGGCGAACACGGCCGTGTCGACGATCCGCTGGCCGAGGCTGCGCACGACTTCGGCGCGGCTGATGAGCGCGTTGTCGTCGTCGACGGCGGGGGCGCGTGTAGCCCGTCTCGGGGTGGGTGTGGTGTCGTCGGGAAGGCGGGTGGCGATGGACTGGTTCCACCAGGCGGGTTCGTGCTGGGTGGGCCGCAGGGTTTCCCACCTGTCGGGGAGGAGTTCTTTGTCGGGGAGGAACACGAGCACGGGGATGACCATTTCGGCGGTGGAGATGCCGCCGTGGTATCCGGCCCGGCGGGAGGTGTAGCGGATGCGTTCGTCCCAGGGGACGACGATGCTGCCGCCTCCGGCGAGCACTCGGTCGCCGGTGACGAGGATTTCCCCGTCGTGGGGGGTGCCGGTGCGGTAGCGGGCGGCTTCCCCGTCACTGGTTTTGCGGTTTTCGTCGCGGTCCCACACGTGGCCGTGGTCGGAGACGAGGATGACGGGCCGGTGGGCGCGGTGCGCGGTGTCGAGGAGGGTGCGGAGTTTCCCGATGCGGTGGACCCGCCAGGTCGCGGTGTCGCTTTCCCGGCCGGTGGCGAGGGAGTCGTCGACGATGTTGAGGACGACGGCGACGACCTGTTCGGTGTCGTCGATGGCCGCCTCGACGGGCTCCGGCGGCGGCTTTCCGCCAGAAGGCGGCGAATCCGGCGCGTTCGTCGCTCTGCCCGCCGGTGGTGAGGGTGCCGCACAGCAGGGAGGCCCGCGAGCAGGTGGTGATGGACGGCAGGGTGGCGAGTGCTCCTTCCCGTCCCCGGTCGCTGCGGGCGACTTCGATGAATTGTCCGCTGGCGGCGATGTCTTCCCCGAGTTGCACGGCGACTTCGGCGCTCATCCCGTCGAGCAGGATGATGAGCGGGGCTTGCTGTTTCGCGACGGGGACAGCGATCCGTTTGAGGAGGTTTTCGGCGAGGAGCAGTTCGTCGGTGTGCGAGGACACTTCGGTCCACGCGGCGACACGGCGGGCGAATGCTTCGTCGATGCGGGCGCGCCGTTCCCGGACGCGCGTGTAGAGCCGCTGGTAGGCCTCGCTGAGCGCCGGGTTGTCGGTGGCGGAGGTGTATAGGGCGCTGGCGGCACGGTCCACCCACGCGGTGACGGCCATGTGGGAGGCGACCCCGTCGGCGACGGTGGTGGGGGGTGCTGGGTCGGTGGCGAGCCAGCGGAGCAGGCGGACCGCGTTGAGCGCGCCCACGAATTCGGGGGCGGTGGGGTCGCAGCGCCGGTGGTCGCGGACTCGGGTGAATGCTTCTTCGACGTGCCCCAGGTCGCGGGGTTGCGGATCGTCTTTGCCGGGGTGGAGGAGTTCGCTGATGTGTTCGCCGAGCGTGGCGAGCCGGGCGTGGAGTCCGCTGGCGAGGAGTTGGCTGTTGTTGGCGACCGCGTCCGCGCCGACGGCGGCGAGGATTTCTTCGGCCCGCCTGCTGGCGCTGATGGCGGTGTCGTGTTCCGCACCGTCCATGAGGCGGAGCAGCGCGGCTTCGCAGTTGTCTGCGAATCGGCGCAGTTCGTCGCGGCTGGGCGGGGGTGCGCCGAGGAAGCGTTCTTCGATGCGGATGCGTGTCTCGGTCACACCGGGCAGGCTGCTGTTGGCGGGGTCGAGGAGTTCGCGGAAGACGAGTCCGAGCGGCAGCGTGTCGGAGATCTGCTGCCGGTCGAGGAGGCGGAAGACGACGGTGGCGACCGCGCCGATGTGCTGTTCAAGGGCGTGGCGGAGCCCGACGCGTTCTTCTTCGGGCAGGGACGTGTATTGGGTGATGCGGGCAGGGTCGCGGGTCCAGTCGAGGAGTGCGGCCGCGTCAAGCCGGTCAGCGTCCTCGTAGCCGAAGCGGGCCGCAGCGACCCGGTGGAGGGCGTCGTCGAGTTTGAGGATGGTGCTGCTTTTCCGCCACTCGGTTCCGAGGCTGATGTCGTAGAGGGCGTTGGCGAGCCACGCCCATTCCCGGGAGTAGAGGCGCGGGTCGAGGTGGCGCAGGTCGAGCTGGTCGAGGACTAGTTCCCAGTTGTTGACGGTGAAGACTTCTTGCCCGACGAGCCGGGAGAGCAGGGTGTTGCCGAGTTCTTGGGTGGTGCATGGGGTGAGGAGCACCAGGTATTCGGCGTCTCGGGGCCGGCTGAGTTCGGCGAGCAGCGCCAGCACGGTGGGTGCGGGGACGACGCGGGCGTTCACGTGGCGCCCGTCGTGGTCCACGGTGATTTCGTCGGGTCCCGCCCATTGGGGGGCGGCACGCAGGGCGACCGCGCGGGCGTGGGCCGCGGCGGGGTCGCGTTCTGCGCGCCGCTGCTGGCGTTTGAGGGCGCGCCGGAGCGCGCCGCGGACCGCGTCAACGGTGACGGGCGGAACGGTTGTCGTGGCAGTGGTCATCGGCGCACCACCCGCACGATGATCTCAAGTTCGGTGTCTTCAGGGATGTTGAGCCTGCTGCGCAGGTTAGCGACGGCCGCGGCCGGGTCCTCGCCGGGTGACACCCGGATGGTGGTTTCGGCGTTGGTGTAGGAAGGCGGCGGAGGAGGCGTGACCGGTCTGGGGCCAGAGAAGTCGTCCTTCTTTTCACCGCCGGGAGTGGAGGGGTCAACGCTTTTTTCGATAAGCGCGATCGCCTCGCCGGTGATCTGGTCGAGCGCGGTGGCGAGCTTCTTTTGCTGCTCGTTGTGGCGCGCTACTGTTCTGAGCTCTTGCAGTAGTCTCCTAGCCTCCGGGGCGTGCTCGCCTGCGCCTTTGGCGATTTTCTCCAGGGTGCGAAGGAACTTCCAGTGCGCGCCGTCGAGTGCTGCCGCCACGTTGGCAGCGGTTTCCATGCTGACCTTGTAGACAGCAGCGTCTCCGGGCAGGTCGGCGCGGGCGAGTGCGGTGATCAGCGTGCTGTCTTCGGTTTGGCCGCGGATCTGTCCTAGCAGGTCGTAGGTGATGTTCGCGGTGCGCAGCCGCGGGGCTTCTTCGTCAAGTTCGAGCATCTCGGTGTGCCGCTGGAGCTGGCTCAGCAGACTCTCGGTAGCGGCAAACCAGTCAACGCTTTTTTCTTTGAGCTGTTCAGCAAGCCGCTGCACGGCCCGCGCGTTGCGGACAGGCTGGGGTTCCAGGCCGAACAGCAGTTTGGCCCGCTGGTTGGCGATCGCGAAGTCCTCTTCCGAGGGCAAGGGCTGGCGGCGCAGCACAATGTCGCCTTCCAGGCTGCCGATCGCGACCTGGGTGTAGCGTCTGCCCGCACGGATCCATGCCCGGTCGGATTGGATCGCGTAGACGAGGACGAGCAGGTCGACGATGTCGTCGGGGAGTCCTTTGCCGTCGCCGCGTTCGCGGATCCACTTCTTCAGGTCGCGGACTTTGATGTCGGTGATGTCGGCGTATTCGGTGCGCGCCGCGTCGTCGAGCGCGGTCAGCCACGTATCGCGGAGCACGAATACTTCGCTGACTGTGGCGAGGTTCAGCGGTTGCGCGACGCGCCGCAGCGCCTGGATCTCGTTTTTGTTTTCCGGCTCGTAGCGCTGCAACCTGTCGGCTTTGGCTTTCTCCACAGCGTGGAGGACCGCGTTGAGGTCGCTGCGGCGCACTTCCCGCCGGGCCCCGCTGGTCGCAGTGAAGTCGGGGTGTTCGGGGTAGAGGTGGTCGAGGAGTTTCCCGGCGAGGCGTTGGAGGGCGTCGCGGAGCTGGCTACCCGCTTCGATGGCGATGTCCACGTTGGGCAGGAACGCTTCAACGTGTTGGGTGACCCGTTCGCCGACTTCGGTGTCGTCGGGTTCGGTGGCCCCGTAGAGGCTGCGCAGCAGGCCGCGGAGCCGTTCCCGAAGCTGGGTGGCCTGGTTGTCGATCTGGTTGTAGGCCTCGCGGCGGTCGTCGGAGCTCCAGTCGGGCGCTTTTTCTTCAATAACGCCGTCTTGGAGCAGGTATTCCATCATGAGGAGCCGTCGCGCGTCCTGTTGCCGGCTTTCGGAGAGGAAGTGCGGCAGCCAGACGAGGGTGGCGGGCGGGTTGTCGAATTCTTCGCGGAGCACCTGGACGCGCTGCCGGTCTTCGGCCGGGCTGTGGGTGCCTTCGTCGAAGGGGTAGTCGATGACGATCCGGATCGCCGCGGGGTCTTCCGGTTCGAACCGCTGACGCATGAGGGAGTCTTCGGACCTGACGTTGCCGAAGTCGAGTTCCACGGTGCGCAGGGTGCCGCGCCACAGGATGTGGGTGCGGGTGGCGTCCGGTTCGAGGCCCAGTTCTTCCCACAGGAGGCGTTTGAACAGCCGCCGCATGGCCTGGTCGCTGGCGGCGTGGTAGCTGCTGCGCATGAGGGATTCGGTGTCGACGCGCAGCAGGTTGAGGCTGATGGTGGGGTTGTCGCCGGGGCCGACGCGGACTTCACCGAATTGGGCGCTGAGTTCCCGGAAGAACGCGGCGGTCCGCGCGATGTCTTGTCCGGTGCGTCGCGCGGGGATGATGCCGTGGTTGAGGGCGATCATCCGGCTGACGGTGATTTCTTTGAGCGCGGGCACGTTGGGCACGAGGGCCGCCAGCAGCATGGTTTTGACCAGCAGGTCTTCGGCGCGGAACGGGTTGCGCACGTCGAGGTTGGCTGCGGTTTCTTCGGTGAGTTTGTGGCGGCTGAGCAGCCAGGGCCGCACCTTGTCGCGGTAGAAGTTGCGGATTTTCTCGTATTCGACGCTGAGCCGGTCGTGGAAGGGTTTGTCTTCCCCCGCAACGAGCACGTCGAGGATGGCGCCGAGCGGCACGAGCTGGCCGACGGGCAGGGTGGTGCGGTGGTCGATGAGCAGCTGCTGCATGAGTTTGAGGGCGCTGCGCTGGCGTTGCAGGGCCGCGGACAGGTCGACCATGACGTGCAGCAGTGCCGGGCTGAACGGGTAGAGGGCGCGGAAGTCGTCCCAGGTGTCGGCTTCCCCGCCGGACGAGTCGAGGAGGGTGTCGCGCACTTCGGGGCGGGTGTTGACCATGCGCTCGAAGGCGGCGCTGATTTCCGCGGCAGCCTCAGAGTTCTTGGGGCGCAGCAGCCGGTGCCGTACGACTTCGCTGAGGTTGCTGTCGTCGAGTTTGATGTGGCCGAAGCGGCCGTCCCAGTATTTGAGGGTGTCGAACAGGCCGCCGGTGGCGCCGGTGACGTTGGTGCCGACGAGGTCGCGCAGGTCACGCTGGCGGGGCACGAAGCTGATGATGGGGGCGGGCCGGTAGGACTCGGAGGATTCCACCAGCTTGGACATTTTCTGCGCTTCGGCGTTGATGCGTGCCTCGTCGCCGCCGAGGAATCGGGTGAAGCGCAGGATCAGCTCGTCAAGCAGGAGGACGACAGCGTCGTAGCCGAGTTCTTCTTTAGCGTGGCGGCTGATGAGGGACAGGCCTTCGTCGAGGGTGACGAAGGCTTCGCCTTTGCCGTGGACGACGTCGGCGTAGCGTTTGAAGTGGCTGCCGAGGAGGGCGCTGATCAGGTTGTTGCGGAGCCGGGCCTGTTCAGGGTCGGTGGTTCCGGCGGGAACGTTGAAGGCTTCGTCGAGTTTTTCAGAAGTCCACGAGTGAGCAGCCCAGGGCGTGTTGCCCCATCCACTGGATGCCGTGGCTCCTCTAGGGTTCGGCAGGTCTGCGATGAATTTTTCGTCGCCGAGTCGGGCGCGGAGTTCCCGTGCGTCGGCGAGCAGTCCGTCGGCCCGGTAGACGGGTGGGACGGAGGCATCTGGGTGGAGGCGGCGCACGGTGCGCACGTATCCGCCGAGGATGGCGGCTTCGATGGATTCGGCGTCGACGAGGTGGCTGGCGACGAGCAGGAATTTCTTGCCTGCCAGCCAGTCGTCGTGTTTGGCGAGGATGTCGGGCATCCGCGGCAGGCCGCGGGCGACAGGGTCGTGGCGGAGGATGGCGTGGAGGACCGCCATGAAGTGGCTTTTACCGGAGCCGAAGGACCCGTTGAGGTAGGTGGCGCGGGACTGGCCTTTGGCGAGCGCACCTTTGATGGTGGTGAGGGCTTCGTCGAAGTTGCGGGCGAGCTGTGGGGTGACGACGTAGTCGCGGATCGCTTGGGCTTGTTTCTCCTCGTCGACCCCCCCGGTCCCTTCGGAGACCTTGAAGACGAGGTCGCCGTCGTGGATCGCTTCGGGGATTTCGATGAGGTCGCCGATGAACCGCTTGCCGCTGGCGGCAGGGTGGGATGTCGTCATCGCCGTATGAAACCCTTCTCGCATTTCAGGGGATGTATGCCGCAGGTGACCGGTGGGAGCCGCCGACCCCGTTCAGCACTTCTCTCAAGGGTACGACTGTCACTGGTGGCGGTGTCCGCGGTCTGTCGTGGCCGTGTCAACAAGTCCGACAGCGGAAACGCACCCCAGTTTATGTGTTAACGACGATTTCATCAATAGCTCTGTTGGCGGTGCTCCGGTCACGAGGTTCCGGCAAACACTGGTACCTGCAAGAGACACGGACCCAGCGGCTTCTGGGCAATTCGGAAGTTGCCCCCAGGGACCAGAGACGCAATAGCTGCGAGCTCTGTCCCGGTGGGAGCCCGCGAGTATCCCACTATGTGAACAGTCGTCTCCCCAGACCATCCGTTCCTGCGTGGACTGTCATCTAGACCCTAGAGCGGAAACACCATCTTTTCCGGTGCTTTATGCCTTTTCAAAAGCCCATCTGCCGTTTCCAGATGAGTCCAAGGACGTTCAGCCCTCGAAAACAGTCCGGACGGGGCGCCCTGTCTGCCAGATCGGGGCCGTGAACAGCAGCGGCGTCGAGGGCTAGCGCCTAACTCCAGCCCTCGACGCCGCATTCAATGGACGTTACTTCTTCTTCGCTTACGGCTGCGGGTGGTGGTTTTAGGTCGCCATGCTTGCATGTCGCTGTCGGTGATGTCGGTGCGGTCTTTGAGCTCGGCGAGGTCTTCATCCAGGTAGTCAGCAGGGCTTTGCCCGTACTCATCCGGGGTGGTGTGCTACTGGTGCACCCAGGGGCGCAGTTCAGCCAGCCCGACCAGCAGCGGAGTCATTTTGTCCCGATCGTCGCCCCAGCCGTGTTCGTCAAGCCGTTGAACGCAAGATCAGGGTCGACATGTGCCAGGCCTGAACAGACACGCTGATGTTGTCGGTGACCATGGCTCTCTCGCGTTATCCATATTGGTGAAGTCTGTCAATGATTCAGAGAGCAGCTGCTCGAGAGCACTTCGAGACTCTCACCACGTCCCGCGGCTCCTGAGCGACGTCTGGCAACACCAGCCTCCTAGCCACACCGGGAGCTAGATATACCCGGACCTCTCGATGTGGTTCAGAGGGCTGCTGCTAAGCCCAGATTCCGCCTTTCAGTGACGCTCTTCTTGCGCCATACGGAGGAACGCCACCCACTCAGCGGAAGAGAAGCACAACACACCAGCCTCAGGGTGCTTAGAGTCACGGACAGCAATAGCACCAGGGAGCTCAGCGGCCTCAACACAATCCGCATTAATTCCACTGTAGCTGCTTTTACGCCACCTCAATTTCTTGTCTGTTGCGCCCATGCACTAGACCTTTGAACATCCTGTGTGACGCGGTCAAACATTCCCACAAAGAGAGATTCTTTCCTTATTTCACAACAGCCACAGGTGAAACTCAAACCTCTCTATATTACTTCAAAGAGCTAGAAACTTATCCATCCCAGAGAGCTAGATGTAGGTTTCCCCGATTCGTTTACAATGAATCTTTCGACTCCAAAGAAAAACCTCGATATCACAGCTCTTACTAACCGGATGCCTGAGGTTTCAGCACAGGAAGCCTTTGTAGGCGTGGCCTGCGGCAGACCACTGGAAAGGCAGCTAACGGCTATCCGACGAACAGGGCTGTGATCGGGGCGTCTCCATGCCCTCCTCCACCCTGTTCACCAGGTGTTCTAGAGGTGCTTGCTCCGGGCTGCCTGCAGGAACGCGACCCATTCAGCTGTGGGGAAAGCCAGCACTGCGGCGTCCGGGTTCTTGGAGTCGCGGACAGCAGTGGCACCGGGGAGGTCAGCGACCTCGACGCAGTTGTAGTCCCGGCCGCTGTAGCTGCTCTTACGCCACTCGAGCGTCTTACCTGCGGTGTTCATTCCTCCAGCTCCTTTGCGATCTGTGCAATGAGGTTGATGGAATCAACGTGGGTGAGAGCTACTTCGTTCAAGCGCTCTACTTCTTTTCTAAAGAACTTGATTTCTTCCTCGTCTTCCAGGAAGAGAGCACAGATTTTATGTTCCAGGAGCACTACGGATTTCTGTTCGGGCAGGTCGAGAAGCATGAAGGAGCCATCCAAGCCGTTGTGTGCTCCTAAAGAGAATGGAAGAGCGCGAAGAGTCACGTTGGGACGTTCGGCTGTCTCCACGAGGTGGCGCAACTGCCGCGCCATCAGTTTGGGAGGGAGTACAGGACGTCGGAGGGCACTCTCATCAAGGAAAGCCTGAAAGGCAGGGCCTGGTTCCCGGCTCAGAATCGCCTGTCTGCTTAGCCGAGCAGCAACACGAACCTCGATATCTTGCTCCGGTACTCCGCATGCCTTCATAAGGGCGCGGGTGTACTCGGGGAGCTGGAGCAGGCCTGGTATGAGCAGCGGCTCGACGCTCTGGATCTGGATTGCGTCTCGTTCCAGACGTATGAGGGTTCTGGTTTCTCTGGAGAGGCCGCCATCAAGCCCGGATTTCTCCCAGTGCCCGGGCTTATCTACCTTTCCCGCCTTGTTCACCAGGTAGTCCCGTCTCTGCCCGGTGATCCCGTAGATCGCTAACAGGGAAGCCACATCCTCCCGTTTCGTCCCTTGTTTCCCTGTTTCGATCTTGGAGAGCTTGGAGGCGGGCCAGTCGAGCCGCCGGGCGACCTCCCGCATGGACAGTCCGCGTTCTTCTCGGATCTCACGCAACTCGCTTCCGAGGTCGCGGCCTGCCACGGTGGGCCGCCTGACTGTCATGGCAACCTCCTCATGTCTAGGGCTGGGACAGAGCCTAGTCGCTCGGGTTGCTCCCGTCCCAACCTGTCAACCACTCAAGAAATGTTTCTAGAAACATAAGAAACACCAATCGAAACGGTTCTATAGTGCTCTGTGTTCACGGAAGGCATCAGGAGTCTTCCACTGCGTGAAGAGCTCTCCCATGTCTGAAATCGGCCACTTCCCCTTAACAGAGCAGACCAGCGACCGCACCGCCCACCTCTCCCGGCTCGCTGACGCCATCCGCTCCCTCGGCGTCACTGCCCTCATCGCCCTGTCGGCCACAAGTCACCCGGTGCTCTACGTCCGCACACGCACGCGGCTGGTCCCCGTTGTCGTGGTGGAGGACATCGCCGGTAACCAGTGGTTCATCTGGGGCCGCACCGGTACCGCGCACGTCTCCCAGGTCAACCACGCCGCTGCCGCACTGTGCGGCCTCGACCGAGCGGTCACCCGTTCCCGGGTGAACCCGGTTGCTGCGCGGCGCGCCGCGTTGCGGGAGGCAGCTTGATGGACACTCCTCCCAACCCCAACGACCAGGAACCCGACCTGTCCGCACCTGGTTCTGGTCCCGGCCGGCTCACCGTCTCGGAGTTCTGGGAACTGCCCGGAGACCCTGCGTTCTGTCCCGAGCTGCGGCACCGCATCCGCCGCAGTCTCGCCGACTACCCGCACGCGGTTGACGACGCCGAACTGGTGGTAGCTGAACTGTTCGCCAACGCCTGCCACCACAGCGTCAGCGGCGATGGCGGCAAAATCTCGGTGACGCTCTCCGCCCTCCGCACTGGCCTCGTGCTCGTCACCGTCGCCGACCAGGGGCCCAAAGCAGACCCGCACACCCGCCTGCCGAGCATCCCGCACACCCGCACCGACACCGGCCTTCTTTCCCTCGGGGGACGCGGGCTGCATCTGGTAGCTGCTCTCGCCGCTGACTGGGGCCATTGGAACATCGACAGCGGCGGCTACACCGTCTGGGCGCTATTCGCCCCGCCGGGAGCCACCCGACTACCCGATCCTCCCCTCCCCGGATCTAACCTCTGATCCCGATCCCCACCCCAAGGACTTCAAGCTGCTGTGCCGACCCCTCGCCCACACCACGGCACAGAACAAAGCCACCGGTCCGTGGCCGGTGGCCCCACACACCCGAAACTGTTTCCAGCCACTCCACCACGGGAGCTTCCATGCTCGTCAACGTTCCACAAGCACTCCAGCACAGAGACGTGGGAGGGGCGTCTCATCAAAGGACAACGGAGGCGGAGAACAGCGCAACACAGGCACTCGGAAGCCGTGTCTCCCCGCGCTGTTTACCTCGCGCGAACGAACGCGAGTGGTGCCAGGCTCGGCGCCGTCCCGGAAGCGCTCTGCAAGAGCATCTACCGCCGCCGCCCAGGAATATCTGTTGACTTCCTCCCCACGGCTGAAGCCGGGGGATTCCAACCCGTCACTGGGTCGGGCTTCCTGTTTCATCGGGCCGCGCCTCCCCGGAAGACTCCGGGGCCGGTCTTACCGGCCCTCCGCAGGCGTTTTACCTCTCCGCCAGCCCGG
>SMEX01000011.1_pt1 | contig 39511 bp, 69 predicted proteins | sample 2456221 | NCBI WGS metagenome assembly SMEX01 (sample SAMN10132603, study PRJNA489261) | soil metagenome | isolation source: day120 control-silt loam soil ammended with composted manure from dairy cow... | place: USA | collected 2015-05-01
GCAATGACACGATCACCGCCGCTATTCAGCACCAGATCGCGCAGGCCGATACCGTCACCGCCTTCACCCCCGCCGTCGCTGTCCCAAAGGGCGCGCTGGACGAGCTGCGTGAAGTCTTTGACACAGCGCCTGACACGCACACGGCCCCCCGCAGAACGCTGCACTACTCGCACGCCATCGCCCACTTCTTGAAAGCCGTGGACGAAGCGAACGGGGACGACCGATGAGCGCCGACGTCGCCGGGATGCTCGTCCTCCTCGCCGGTTGCGGCATCGCGCTCTGGTTCGGCCACCGCGTCGCCCACCTGCCGGATCGCATCGACGCCGACGACCGCCGCCCCGAGTACGTCGAGGTCGGCCGCATCGTGTGGGCCGACGGACGACCGCACTATGTCGTCGGACAGTACCCGTCGCCCGTCGCTGAGGCTGAGGAGCTGCTGCGGGGGATGGGGGGATGAAGCTCAACGTCCTCTCTCTTTTCGCTGGCATCGGTGGCTTGGAGCTCGGCCTAGAACGAGCAGGCATGACCACCGTCGGCCAGGTGGAGATCGACCCCTACTGCCAGAGCGTGCTGGCCCGACACTGGCCGGAGGTTCCCCGCCATGACGACGTCCGAACTGCCCCTGCCTGGTGGGTCAACGAGCCACGTCCCGCTGTCGACGTCGTCTGTGGTGGCTTCCCCTGCCAGCCGTTCTCTCACGCCGGACTCCGGCAAGGAACGGCCGACGACCGGTGGGGATGGCCGTGGATGGCTGACGTCGTTCGCGCAGTACGACCCGCCTACGTCGTCGTGGAGAACGTCGCAGCTCTCCTTGCCGATCGAGACGCCTTCGGGTGGCTCCTCGCTGACCTGGCCGAGATCGGGTTCGATGCGGAATGGGCAGTGCTTCGTGCGTCCGACTTCGGAGCGCCGCACCGCCGCGAACGCCTCTACCTCCTGGCCTACCCCGCGGGCAGTGATGGCGCGGATCAAGGTGCAGCCGCGGGAGAAGCGCCGCGCTGGAACGAACCTCGAGGAAGCGGTCTACATCCGAACAGGCGAGCACGGTGGTTACCTGAACCCGCGCTGGATCGAGTGGCTCATGGGCTTCCCAGTCGGGTGGTGCGAGATCCCCTGCACGCCCTCGGAAACGCCGTCGTCCCCGCCGTCGCCGAACATATCGGCCGACTGATCGTCGAGGACGCTGCTTGGCGCGAGCAGGTGGTCGCATGACCACCCGCCACAACGTCGGCCCCGCCGTCATCATCGACGCCGTCACCCACCGCCTCGGCACCGACCCGCTCACGGCGCTCGGCGAACGGGGCCGACCGATGAGCGACTGGTCCCCCGACGTCATCGAGGCCGCCGCGAAGGCAGCCCGAGAGGAATGGTCCGGCCACACCAACTGGCTCGCGGCCACCGAATCCGTGCGGCAGGGCTACCGACGCCTCGCCGCTGCCGTCCTTGATGCCGCGGAGGCTGCCCGATGAGTTACCCACTGTTCGCCCTCCTGCTCTGGTCGACGGGCTACGCGCTCGCCGTCCTCCTGCCGGACGTTGACCTCGACCACGAGCACGTGTTCACGGACCCGGAGTACCTGGGTGTCGGCGCACGGTTCGACCGCTGCCTTGTCTGCGGTGACGAGTCGTGACACAGCTTCTCCTCGACTTCCCGATCGTCGCCACCAACGTCACCCATGCGCTGCTGCCCGACATGAGCCTCGCGTGCGGTGAAGCCTTCCTACCCGACGGTGACACGTTCACCACGGGCGGCGACTGGACCCAGGTGACGTGCCCGTGGTGCCACTCGCTCGGACGCGCCTGGTTTTGGGCTGTCGGTTCGGACGTACAGCGGAGGCCGGCATGACGCGCATGTCCGGCTGGTGTCTTGACGAGTTGCAGGCCGCCGCGTTCAACCGTCCCGCCGTCGCCGACCGACTCCACAACCGCTGCCACATCGAAACCTGCACCTGCCCGAACCACGAGGGAGCCACCGATGGCTGACCCGCGTTACAAGTCCTGGCCGTCACCGCTCGGACGCCGATTCAAGAGCCGCTGCCCCCACTGCGGTCCTCTTCCCGGCCAGTTCAACAACCGTGAGCAGGCCATCGAGCAGCACGACACGCACATGGCGACCAAGCATTCGGGGCGGGTTGCTGCGGCGATCGAGAAGGCGGTCAGCTGATGACCTGGATCGACGACTGGCACGACGTCTGCCGCGACTACGCCGAATACCACCGCTACTGCGACGTGGAACAGCGCCTCGTCTGCAACGGCGGCTGCGACCACGACGAATGCGCCGACCGATGACCCGCAACAGGGCCAGCGCCAAGAAGGCCGGAACGTCGTGGGAGTCCGAGATCGTGCGGACCCTCATCGCGAACGGATGGCCGCACGCAGAACGACGCCGACTCTCCGGAGCCAACGACAAGGGCGACATCGCAGGCGTCGTCGGAGTCTGCATCGAAGCGAAGAACACGTCCCGGATCGAACTCGCGGCCGCACTTGACGAAGCACTCGCCGAAGCACGGAACGCGAACGCCGCCATCGGTGCGGCCTGGATCAAGAGGCGCGGCAAAGCATCCGCGTCAGACGGCTATGTCGTTCTCGACGGCCGCACATTCACCCAACTACTGAAGGAAGCGGGTTACTGATATGCCGTCGTTCCCCGAGGACGAAGAGGTGTACGAGCGGTATCACGCCGACCGTCCCAGCAAACTCGAAACCGCGATCGAACGTGGCTACGACCCCGCCGAAGAATGCGCCGACCGGGTCAGGCGAGTAGGGCGGGACCGATGAAGGCCGCGCTCGAGCCCATCACGCAAGAGGTCAACGTCGGAACCTGCCCCGTCTGCCGCGCCTACCTGTGGGCCGAGGTTGACGTGGTTCGCGAGATTTCCGAGCCGAAGTGGGAGAAGCCGGTCAACGCCTACGCCGCCGCAACCGCGACCGCCTACGTCTCCTGCCGCCTCGATGCCATGCGACTCAACCACGAGTGCAAGAAGGACGACGACCGATGACCGCCACCGTCGAAGCGACCTACTCGTGGTGGTGCAGCGACTGCCTCGAAGGCGTCACCGACTTCACCGATCGGGACAGCGCACAACTCGACGCATGGGAGCACGACCGCGAACAGCACGGAAAGGCCGACCGATGACCCTGCACATCTTCCCCGAGGTCGAGCAACGATCCGACGAATGGTTCGAGCAGCGACGCGGAATCGTAACGGCATCCGTTGTCGGCCAACTCATCACCACCAAAACCCTCAAGCCCGCCGACAACGACAACTCACGCGGGCTGACGGCAGCCCTGGTCGCCGAACGGATCACCAACTACACCGAACCCACCTGGGTCAGCGCCGACATGGAGCGAGGCATCTTCGACGAACCCCTCGCCCGCGACCTCTACTCCGAGACGTGGGAGCCGGTCACCGAATGCGGGTTCATGGTCCGCGAAGAAGCCGACTGGAAGTTGGGTTACAGCCCCGACGGACTCGTGGGCGACGACGGGCTCATCGAGGTCAAGAGCAGGCGGCAGAAGAAGCAGCTTCTCACCGTCCTCGCCGACGAGATCCCCGCCGAGAACATGGCCCAAATCCAGGCCGGCCTCCTCGTCTCCGGTCGCGACTGGTGCGACTACCTCTCCTGGTGCGGCGGCATGAAGCTCTGGCGCAAACGCATCACCCCCGACCCCCGCTGGTTCGACGCCATCGAAGCGGCCTGCATCAAGTTCGAGCAGACCGCCGCCGAGTGGGTCAACCGCTACGAGCAAGCAACCGAAGGGCTGCCCGACACGGAGCGGCCGAACTACGACCTGGAACTGGTGATCTGAATGACCGACCTCGACCTCACCGAAAGCACCCGGCCCAAGAGCGACCAGCTCGACGCCGTAGACCTGCTCACCGGACCCCGCACCTTCACCATCGAACGCGTCACCAAGGGCAACGCCGAGCAGCCGTTCAACTACCACCTGGCCGAGTTCCCGCGCCCCTGGCGACCCGGCAAGTCCATGAGGCGCGTCCTCCTCGCTCTGTGGGGCAAGGACGCCGCGGCCCACGCCGGACGCCGACTCACGCTGTTCTGCGACCCGACCGTGAAATTCGGCGGGGAAGCCGTCGGCGGGGTGCGGATCTCGCACATGAGCCACATCGACAAGCCCAAGAGCGTTCCCCTGATCGTCACGCGAGGCCGCAGCGCAACGTTCCGCGTCGATCCCCTCCCCGACGACGCACCCACCGAAACACTCCCCGAACAACTCGCCACCCTCACCCCCGACGACATCGCCGAATGCTACGACCTCGACCAGTTGCGCGACTGGCACCGAACCGCAACCCCCGAACTCCGCGAACACATCACCACCCGCGCCAACCAGCTCAAGGCACAGGAGGCCGGCCAGTGATGTCCAACGCCCGCTCCGAAAACGTCGCCATGTGGAACCCCGACCTCCAACCCTGCAAACGCTGCGGGATCCTCCGAACCGCACGCCCCCACAACAGGACCGAATACTGCCTGTCCTGCGCCACCGTCCGCCGCATCAAAGTCCCCTACGACGACCCCGACCTCGAGCTCACGGGCGGACATTGGGCAGCCGACGCGCACGGCATCCAACGATGGATCGCCGCATGAACCTCCCAACCTCACGCATCGGACTAGTCGAAGGCCGCCACCCCCGCCCCGACGAACCCCGAACGAGTTGCGGATGGTGCGGCCGACCCTCACCCCACCCCACCTGCCAAACCTGCGACAGCCTCGACCGACGCGCACAACCCACCGACAGCCACGCACTCCCCGACGGCCAATGGATCAAGAAGGGTTCCATCTGGCATTACGTCGCGGACCCCGTGCAACCCCGGTTCAACAAATGCGAACAGTGCGGGAACCGGTGCCGCGGCCAGGTGTGCCGCGACTGCTGGCGAGCACGAGCCCACGAGGACGACCCCGCCTGTGCCGACTGCGGAGAAGCCTGCCGAGGCACCTACTGCCGCCCCTGCTACCTCCGCAACCAAACCGGCGCCTGGACCGACAAGGAGGCCAAACGAGCCCACGCCGCATACGTCCGCGGCAACACGTCCGAGTGGGCACGACGCGGCGAAAGCGCATACAGCGCCGCACGGTCGATGGCCCGACGCAAGGCACAACGAGAAAGGGAGAGCGAGGCCGCATGACCGAGTGGACCGAGAAGTACGACGTAGATCCCGAGACGGGATGCTACGTCTGGAACAGGGCGCGACAGACACGCGGGTACGGGGCCGTGTGGTTCCGTGGCCGGGTACACCTGGCGCATCGCGTGGCCTGGTTCCTCGCCAACGACTCGTGGCCGGACCCGAGCAGGGTCGTCGACCACGTCTGTAACAACAAGGCGTGCGTCAACCCGGACCACCTACGCGAGTTGTCGAACAGCCTGAACATTCGTCGCGCGTACCCACGAGGCGACGCTCGCACCGAGCGAATGCGCGCTCAATGGCGGGCCGCCAACGCACGGCGTCGCACCTATGCCGCCGACTACACGGTCGGGGGTGAGTGAAATCCCCTGGTTCAAAGTCGACGACACGCTCGCCTTCCACGCCAAGACCCTCGCAGCCGGCAACGCCGCGATGGGCCTATGGGTGCGAGCCGGGTCGTGGTCGATGCAGACCCTCTCGGACGGCTACGTCCCAACCGACGCCGTCCGGCAGATGGGCGGACTGTCCCTCGCCAAGAAGCTCGTCGCCGCTGGTCTGTGGGTCGAGAAGGACGGCGGCTACGCGTTCCACGAGTGGACCGAACGGCAGCCGTCGAGGGCGAAGGTCAAGGCTGACCGTGAGGCGAATGCTGAACGGCTCCGGAAGTGGCGTGAACGCAAGGCCGGTGAAACGCATGGGTAACAGTGTTAGTAACGGTGTTTCAAGCGCGTTCGTAACGGCACCCCAGCGAAACGCCACCCCCGACCCGACCCGACCCGACCCGACCCGACCCGAGTATCTACTGACGTTCCGAGCAACACCGCGTAGCGGTGTGCTCAGGAACGTGACTGAAGTAATCCCTATCCCTTCAGTAACGCAACGCGCGAGCTCCAAGGCGAAGGGGCAGCAATGTTGAGCCGCGCAGAGGCCGAGCGCATCGCCGCAAGCGGCTCCGCGCTCAGGCCAGCATGGAGCCAGGAGCAGATCCTCGCCGTCCTCGCCGATCCCCGCATCCGCGTCCACCGCACCCCGTCGGACACCGCCGCAGCCCTGGCCCGTCTCGCACTCGATCCCGACACCCGGCAGCCGACTCGGATGCTCGAGGCCGGCCCGTGGTGGACGACGAACCCGGCCGACCGGGGCCCCGTCTACCGCAAGCCCGAGCCCGACGACTGCCACCACTGCCACCGACCCCAACATCCAGACATCCCCGGTGACCACGACTACCTGGCGGCGAAGTCGTTCCGTCCGCAGCCGACACCGATGCCCGACGAGGTACGCGAACGACTCGCCGAGGTGGTCGAACAGCAGCACCTCGCCGCCACTGCCGAACGCGCAGAGACCCCCGAACCCGAACCCCGCCCCGTCGACGAGATCCTCGCCGACCACACAACCCAGGAGGACGCATGAGCATGTCCAACAGCGACGCCCGCAAGCGCCAGACCGAGCGCACCGAGCTGGCGGCGGACGGTGGGGAACGGGAGGCGCTGGGCCGCCTGTTGCTGGGTTTGAAGATGGGGGCCAGCAGCATCGAGGAGGTCGTCGACGTTCTGCTGTCCCGCACCCGCACCGAGGGCGTGTCCGACGCAGCGTTCGATGAGGCAGGCCACATGTGCCCAAACTGCGTGACGCCGTGGAAGTGCAATGGCCCGCACCTGGACGAGCAGACACCCGCCGCCCTGTCCGCTCCCGTGCCCGATGACGCCGAAGGCGGCACCCGACGGGCGGATTGCGAAGCTCCGCCTGTCAGCGTGGCTGCGGAGCGTGTGGCGGCTATCAAGGCCGAACACGGCGAGTTCATCGCGCAGGCGATTCAGGCGGCGAGACCACCGCATATGACCCGTGACTACACGCCGGTCGATCAGGCATACGACAACGCCGCTCGCATCGCCCGCGCTGCCGCCCTGACCACCGAGGCCGAGGGGAGCGAGACGTGAGCACAGGCTGGCCGCTTCCGACCGGGAATGGCGGGGCGATGTACGTCATCACCGACGCGTTCGACCACCGCACCACCACCGAGCAGCCGGACGACAGGAGCGAGCGCCGTGGGTGACTCCGACAGCGCCGCACGAGCACTGGCGCACATGCCGCGCTGGGTCGCCGTGCACGAGAACGTCCTGGCGATGGCCGAGACCGTCATCGCAATGGCTGGCGGTGCGCTGCCGATCGTGGACGACATCCTCCGCGACTTCGACGACGCCCGAGCCGAACGTGACCGCGCTATCGGCGTCGAGATGGACCACCCGACCACCGAGCAGCCGGATGGCGCTCACGACGAAGGAGATTCTGATGCCTGACGCAGCCTGGGTGGCGAACGACCACGACCACGGCCCCTACGCAATCTCGCTTCATGCGACAGCGGGGGAAGCCGCTAAGAGTTCCGCTCGGCAGGGCTACGGCAGGGTCGCGCGCTGGGACTTCGGCGCTGAGTTTGGCGATGCTATCCGCGAGTGGGAGGGACGATGACTACCGCCCTGACCTCTGAGCAGGTCGCTGAACTGAGGGCGCTGCTGGACGGGCCGAACAACCTCAGTCACGCGCGGAAGTCCGAACTCGCACTCAACGCCCTGCCCGGACTCTTGGACGAGTGCGAGCGGCTGAGGGCTGAGGTCGAGCGCGGGAATCAGGCGAACATCCAATGGAAGAACACCGACGCGTGCATCGACTGGCATTGCTGCGGCCCCGAGAGCAGCCGCTATGAGCACCACGAGGACGGGACCACGTTCGGTCAACTGACCTGCCCAACCTGCGGCAGCGTCTGGCTGCTGCCGTTCGCCGTGACCCTGACACGGGAGGACGCATGAGCACGCCGCTCGAACGACTCCGCGAGGCTGCGGAGAAGGCGATCGGGGAGCACGACGCCCGCAACATCGGCTGGGGCAACGTCGGCTGTCTCGGATGCGCGTGGAGCGGCGACGGATTGGATCACGCCGCCCACGTCGCTGAGGCTGTCGTCGCCGCGCAGGTTGAGGCGCTGGGGTTGGTGGTCGAGCCGCGTTCACACAAGGTCGACAGCTTCGGTGCGCGTCTGATCATCAACGGACCAGTGACCGGATGGACGCAGGAGCAGCGACTCGTGTCCGAGTGGCAGGAGGTCGAGGGATGAGCGGATACGAATGGCCCACTGTCGAGATCGACGGGCGGAAGTACGCGGAAATCCCCATCCAGCTCAACCTGTGCTGCGGGATTCGCTCGTACCGCCCGCTGGGTAAGCCGCCGCACACCTGCACCGTCTGCGGCAACGAGATCGAAGGCGGCGAGTACGAGACGTTCCGCGCCGACATCACGCCCCAGCACCCGGACGGCTGCGACGAATGGGGGCAGCGAGTATGACCAGCCTCCCGCCGTCCGTGGTCATCAACCGTTACGAAGCCGAACACCCCTGGTGCCGTAACCCCGACTGCATGTTCCGCGCACGAGCCACCGTGTCCGCCTACTGCCCCATCCACGACCCCAACCCCTACATCGGCCGAACCAGCCACCACCACCGAACCCCACGACCCAGCATCCTCGCCGCACTCATCAGGAAGGCCGCCGCATGACCGACACCATCAGGTACTGCGCCAACCAGTGCAGCCGCGTCAACAACGACGGCAACCGCGAACCCGTCCACGCCAAAATCGGGAACATCTGCGGAAACTGCATGACCCGGCTCGAGAAGTGGCTCCGCGAAATCCCCGACAGGTACGCCGAAGTCCCCACCTACCTCGAACCCACCACAGACCTCGACCGCAACCCCGAAGTCAAAAACGGCAGGAAACGTGCCACCGCCCCCGCACCCATCAGACTCGCCGCACTCGACCTCCTCGACACCCGACGCGGCCGACGCTGGCAAGGACTCGTCCCCACCGAATCACGCCGCGGCGCCCTCGGAACGCTCATGGAAATCGGGAACGAGCTGCGAGCCATGCGCGGCGTCCGCCCAGTCCTCAACGCGACAGTCTCAGGCGAAGCCGAATACATCCGCGGCGGCCTCGACAGGCTCGCGTTCTCCGCCGGCATCGACGACACCTACAAAGAACTCAAGGCCCTGCACCGCCAACTGGGGGACGCGATCGGCGACTACCCCGCCAAGCCCGTATCCACATGCCCCGAGGAGTACGACGACGGCGTCTGCGGCGGACCGATCCTCCCCAACGCTGCAGGCGGCGTCTACTGCCCCCGCTGCGGCACCCGATGGGACGTAGAACGGCTCCGCTGGCTCGGTCGGATGCTCGCAGAAGGAGAAACGGCATGAAGCGATCAGGGAGCCTGCAACGGGTGACGTGGGACCAGGCGGCCCTGTTGCAGCTCGCCAGCCTCCAAGGGTTGCGGGCGCTCGGGTTCAACGACTCGACGCTCCGCAACTGGGCTGCTGCCGGCCACATCCACCCGGTTGCGAAGGCTCCGGGTGGGCAGTTCCTGTACCACCGGCCTACCGTGATCGCGGCTAGCGAGTGGATCGCGACACGTGACCGCGCAAATGCTTGACAAGATGTCCGCTTTTAGCGGACAATCCTTTACAGACGGATCACCCATCCCTGAAGCCGCCCGAACATGGTTCGAGGCGGCTTTCGCATGTGGTGGTCCGTTTGTCGTTCCCCCACCGACCACACACGACTCCCGAGGACTCCGGGTCGAGATGCGCGGGAACCGACACCCCCTCCCCGGAGCCTCGTATGAGGACGCTCCGCGGACACATCCGCAGGACGCCGAAGCCTCCTGCCGAGCAAGGGAAACCGCGCATGGCAATCGCCGGCATCGCTAAGACAGGTCCGACCGCCATCACCAAGGGGCCACCGTGCTCCGTGTGCGACGCACTCGCCACACTGCCACCGAAGGAAGCCGACGCCCTACGCGGGCTGCTGGCCGACCCCGCGTGGCGGTACAGCGAGCTTTCCGACGCACTCGCAGCCGACCCCGACACGCCGCTCATCATCTCCGGCAACACGCTGTCACGGCACGCTCGAGGACGCTGCTCGGCGCGGGAGAAGCTGCGATGAGCATCACGGACATTGCGGCGACCCGAATGCAACCGAACACCGCGAAGGTGCTCACCATCGACATCGAGCGACTGGCCGGCACCGCCTACGCGTTCGACCCCAAGACTCGTTACATCCCGGCCGGCAACTGGATCACCCGGCCACGCACGGTCTGTTTCGCTGCCCGCTGGTACGGGCAGACGCGTCCGATCTTCGAGTCGGAATGGAACGACCGCGACGCCATGATCCGCCGCTCCTGGGAACTGTACGACCAGGCCGACATCGTCTACACGTACAACGGGATCCGGTTCGACAACAAGCACTTGAACTCGCTGTGGTTCGAGGCCGGGCTGCCGATGCCCTCCCCATCGAAGCATGTGGATCTGTTCGCGGTCATCCGTTCCACGTTCGGCTGGGAGTTCAAATCCCTGGATGACGTCACCCGCAGGCTGGGTCGCCCCGGCAAGGTCACCCACTACGACGTGTGGCAGACCCAAGCGGCCTGTGACGGCGACAAGGCCGCACAGAAGGCGCTGCGGACCTACAACATCGGCGACATCGAGCTGACCGAATGGTTGGCCGATCGCCTCCGTGGCTGGATGCCGAACCATGCGTTCCTGGGCGTCCACGGCGACGAGAAGGTCTGCCCGCAGTGCAATTCGACAGACCTCACGAAGCAGGCCAAGAACTACCGCGCGGTCGTCCTCGACTACGCGTTGTACCGCTGCGACCACTGCGGCGGCCTCGTGCGGGCTGGGTGGCAGGCTCGAGCGGCCAGCACGAGGGGCGTCAAGTGATGGTGACGGCCGCGTATCGGCTGCGGCAACTATGTGGATCTCACGGTCTACATGTTGCAGAAGGAAATCGCGTGGCTGCGGGGGCAGATAAATGACTGACCGCCGCGACAACGGCCCGAAGCAGCCCGACTGGATGCCTGAGCCTCACGCCTGCCCGTTCTGCACCATCGACGCCCGCATCTGTGGCTGTCCGACCGGTGAGGCGCTCACGGTCGGCCCCAACGTGGTGCTTGGCGAGGACTGAATGTCACTCATGTCCGCGATCGCGAACATTCGACGCCCGAACGTCGCATAAACGCGAAGATCAACTCCGCGCTCGACCTTTGGCAAGATCGTCGCCGAGTACGAGGAGGTCGAGACGGGTGAGTGACCTCTCCCGCATGGACGACGCCGTGCTCGAGGGCATGTTGCGGTACTTCGATGGCCTCTATCCGGGGTCGTCGGCCACTGAGCGTTGGACGATCCACCTGTCTGTGATGCAGGTCGTCAACGAGTTGAACCGGCGTGCTGAGGAACTGCTCGCCGAATGATCAACCCGGCCGGCCTCACCGAACGACAAATCCGAGACGAGATCAGCCGCCTGTACGTCGAACTGCACGCCAAGCTCGGGAACCGCCCAGCGGTTGAGGCGTGCATCCGCGTCTACGAGACCGAACTGTCACGACGGCTCGGACTGATGTTGGAGGAGACCGCGTGACCCTGAACGTTGACGCAATCACCGACCAGAAAATCGCCGTCGGCCTCATCGAAAACCCCTGCCGGGACGCCCTCATCGAACTCGCATCCCAAGTACCCGCCGACCAAGCAATCGTCGAACTCGGATCATTCCGCGGCCGCTCAACCGGGCACCTTGCGCTCGGTTCACATCGAGGCAACGGCGCACCCGTTCATGCGTTCGACCCGTGGGACGAAGGCGTCATCCCCGACGGCTACGAGAGGCACGCCCGCTCCGTCGTCGAATACACACGCTCCGAAACCCGTGAGGCGTTCGACGCGCACATGAAACTCACCGGGGCCAGCGAATACGTCACCGCCCACCAGGCAACCGCCACGGATGGCGCGAAGGACTACGACGGCCCCAAGGTCGGGCTCCTGTTCCACGACGCCCTCCACGACTACGACAACGTGTTCAACGACCTCAAAGCATGGCTGCCGCACATGGCACGCAACGCCGTTGTCGTCCTGCACGACGTAGGCGACCCCAGCTTCGAAGTCGACAAGGCCGCAGGGGATGCGTTCACCCGCACCAAAACCCTGCGCGACCGATGGGACTGGGAAGGCCGCGAAATCCACCTGTGGGCCAAGCAGCCGAACAAGCGCGGGTTCGTCATCGTCCGCACCCGGTAGCCTATGAGCCTCGACCTGCTGTGGATCGTTGGCGGTCCACCAGATGCACCCGGCCGCGAGGAACTGAGGTACAGCATCCGGTCGGCAGTCGAGAACTTCCGCTTCCCCTATCGGCACGTCGTCATCGCCGGTGACGCACCTGACTGGTTCGGCGGTGTGCGTATCCCGCTCGAGCCCGACCCGGACAAGTGGCGGAACCAGGCCAAGAGCCTGTCGGCGTACCTGAACTATCCCGGCGCCGCGGACGAAGTGATCGTGATGAACGACGACATCTACGTCACCGAACCCATCGCCGGCCCGCTGCCGATCTACCGCAACAAGGCCCGAGCGTCCGAATGGAACATCGACCACGCCACCCACGGTTGGGGCTGCTGGACGTGTGCCGTCAAAGCCTGCGCCGAATGGATGAGCAACAAGGCAGGCGAGGACATCCACCTGTACGAGTGCCACGTGCCGTTGCGGTTCTCCGTGCCGAGGCTGCGCGACCTCATCAACGAGTACCCCGACGGCCGACAGTTCATGGTCGGCGAAGCGTTCGCCATCGCCGGCATCGGTGGACCTGGCGAACACGCAGGGAACGCCAAGGTCAAAGCCGCCGACTCGCTCGACGACAAGCAGGCCCTGCCGATGCCGTACCTGTCAGGCAACCCCGACTCATGGGCCGGAGACCTAGGCGACTACATCCGCAGCGAATACCCCACCCCCTCCCCCTGGGAAAAGACCACCCACGCCCCCACCGTCGACACCACCCACCCCGCCGCATGACCCGCCGCCCAAAGGTCAACGCCAACGGACACAGGCGACGCCAAGTCGTAGCGAGAGTCAAAGCCGAAGAAACCCGCTGCGCCCTCTGCGGAGAATACGTCGACCAGACACTCCACCACCTCGACCCACGAGCCGCCGTCATCGACGAGGACATACCACGAGCAAGGGGCGGCTCCCCCTACGACCGCAGCAACTGCCACCTCATGCACCGGGCGTGCAACTCGTGGAAAGGCACGATGACGCTCGCAGAAGCCCGCGCCAAGTGGCACAGCAACGACACTGCGTCCATGCCGAAACAGGTGGAGCCGTCACCCATCTGGTGACCCCTGGGCCACCACCCCTCCCCGCCCCGAGCCGCGGCAGTCTTCCGGCATACGGCTGTTCTGTCTATCTCGTTTTTCCACACAACCCCATAAACGGCTCTGGTTGATCCCCGGAGCAAGGAAGGCCCGCTGATCCTCTAGTCGGCGGGCCTTCCGCATGCCTAGAGGAGTTCGCGTGTCGGGATACATCCGCCCTTCGAGGCTTGACCACTGCGGAGGCTGCGGGGCGGAGGTTGCCCGAAGCGGAACCTCTGCGGCGGTCATCTATTGCCGGGCGTGCAGGGCGAAGGGCTTGGCCCCCCGCAAGCTTGCTCACGGAACGCCGCGCATGTACCGCGCCGGGTGCCGATGTGTGGCGTGTCGAGAGGACAACAATCGTCGCGGCCGGGAGCAGGGCCGCAAGGCCCGAGCCCGGGGCTACGTCAGGCCGGGCCGCCGTGGGATACCCGACGTCGCTTGTGACTGGTGCGGGGAGCACTTGCTGTGCCGCACGGAGTCGGCGAAGTATCACAAGGAGTGCAGGCCAAAGGCGCTTCACGCCGCCGCCAGGCGGCGCGCAGCTGAGCGGCGTCTCGCGAAGGCGCAGGCCGGCGTGCCTGCCAATCCGAACTGGCCGTTCACGGTTGGAGTGTGTCGCTACTGCTCGGAGCATTTTGTCCGCCGTAATCGGCCGTCCCCGTATTGCTCGAGCCGTTGCAGGCGGAAAGATGCGCCGGATCCCGTGCGCCCGTCCGATCGCCGGATCGTGTTCGAACGAGATGGGTTCGTTTGCCAGTTGTGCGATGAGCCGACCGAGCCGGACGCGGATCCGCTGAGCGACTGGTACCCGACGGTCGATCACATCGTGCCGCAATCCAAGGGTGGCGGTCACGAGCCGGAAAATCTGCGCTGCGCCCACCGCTGGTGCAATTCGGTGCGTGGCGACGACACCTACTACACCATCGCAATCTTGCGCCGTTCTGAGGAGGTTCAGCGTGGCGGCATCGAAGCCGAACCTCCGCGCAGTGACTCCCGGCGAGAAGCCGCAGTCGCCGCCTAAGCAGTCCGTCGCGCAGGCCGCGGCGACTGGCGACCATCGCACGCTGTTGGTCGCCATGCGGGAGCGGATCGCGCGCACGGTCTCGGATCCGGACTGCCCGCCTCGCGACCTGGCGGCCCTGACGCGCCGACTTCAGGACATCGCCAAGGAGATTGAGTCGATCGATCTCCGCGCGAAGGAGGAAGGCTCTGATGCCGACGACGTCGCAGAGGACGAAGACCTCACCGCCGAAGCTTTCTGAGATTGCCAAGCACCTTTCGGTGCCAGTCGATATTTGTTCGTCGGAGTGGCGCGCGGTTCACAAGACGTGCACCGAGAAGCTGGGGATCAGGTTCGATCACTGGCAGGAAGAGGCCGGACGGCTGATCCTGACGAAGCGAGCGGATGGAACGCTGGCGACGACGATCGACGGCGTTGGAATGTCCCTGCCTCGTCAGGTGGGCAAGACGTACCTGATCGGTGCAATGGCGTTCGCGTTGTGCGTGAACAAGCCCGGTCTCCTCGTGATCTGGTCCGCGCATCACGCACGGACGCACGCCGAAACGTTCTTGTCGATGCAGGGATTCGCCGCGCGCTCCCAAGTCAAGGGCCACGTTCAACAGATATTCAAGGGCTCGGGCGACGAGGAGATCCGGTTCCATAACGGGTCGAGGATCCTGTTCGGTGCCCGCGAGCGTGGCTTCGGTCGTGGCATCCCGGGCGTGGACATTCTCATCATGGATGAGGCACAGATCCTTTCCGACAAGGCCATGTCGAACATGCTCGCGACGTTGAACACGTCGCGGTTCGGGCTCCATCTCTATATCGGCACGCCGCCGAAGCCGGAGGACATGTCCGAGGCGTTTACGCGAATGCGCCGGGAGGCGCTGGCGGGGACGCTGCGTGACGGTGCGTGGATCGAGTTCGGGGCCGAGCGGGGTGCGGATTCGGGCGACAGGGAGCAGTGGCAGCGTGCGAATCCGTCGTATCCGCGCAGGACTCCGGCGCAGTCGATGTTGCGTCTCAAGCGGAAGTTGACAGAGGCGGACTGGTTGCGCGAGGGAATGGGCATCTGGGACGACGACGCGGATCTTGTGAGTCGGGTCATTATGGCCGACGAGTGGGGGGCGACAGGCGTCGCCGAGCCGCCATCGGGGGGGACGCCGTCGCTTGGCGTGAAGTTCTCCGCTGACGGCTCTCGAGTGGCGGTGTCCGGCGCGATGAAGCCTGATAGCGGCCCGATCCACGTGGAGCTGATCGGCGCACATTCGGGCTCGATGAGTTCTGGGACGGCGTCCCTTGCGGCGTGGATCTCCGAGCGGTGGCGCAGTTACGCGGCGATCGTCGTGGACGGCAAATCGCACGCGGGCGCGTTCGTGAATGACCTGATCGAGCGGGGCGTGAACAAGCGGGCCATCGTGACGCCGACGTGGCCGGAGGTTGCGACGGCCAACTCGATGCTGCTCGAGGCTGTCATTCAACGCCAGGTCACGCATCTGGCGTCGGAGGGGCAGTCGGTGCTTGACGATTCGGTCGCGGCGTCGGCGAAGAAGGTCCGCGGTACGGACGGCGCTTGGAACTGGTTCGCGCCGGCCGATCCGGGCGCGGAGGTTCCGGTCGCGTCCGCAGCTCTTGCCCATTGGGGCGCCAAAACATCCAAACGTAAGCCAGGACGGCAGATGACAGTGGGAGGCATGACGTGAGCGTGGTTCCCTCGCATTTCCATCCGGTTCGCTTGTTCGATCCGCCGCAGATCCTTGGTCTGAATGGTCAGACGCAGGCGTTGTTCGACGAGTTGATCCGTCAGTGGGCGTGGAGGCTGCCGCGGAACATCGAGCGGATGGTCTACTTCGACGCGAAGAACAAGTTGGACGATCTGGGCGTGTCGTTGCCGCCGCAGTTGGTTGATCGTCTCGACGTGGTCGTTGGGTGGCCGGAGAAGGCCGTCTATGAGGTGTCGAACCGGATCGTGTTCGAGGAGGTTCGGGCGCCGGATTCGTCGACCGACCCGTTCGAACTGAAGCGGCTGTTGCACGACAATCGTTTCAAGATCGAGTTTCCGCAGGCGGTGGCGTCGGGGGTGGCGCAGTCGTGTTCGTTCGTGACGACGACGCCGGGTGATGTTTCGGCGGGTGAGCCGGACGCGCTCATCATGTTCCATTCGGCGCTGTGGGCGACTGGTCTGTGGGATCGCCGCCGCCGCGCGCTTCGTGCGGGCCTGGTGGTGTCGGAGATCGACAACATGGGCTTGCCTGTCGAGTTGACGATCATGACGCCGACGGAGCACGTCGTTTGCGTGAAGGGCGGCAAGGGCTGGTTCGTGCAGGACGTGGTCCCGCACCGGCTGGGACGGACGCCGATGGAGGTTCTTCCGTTCCGTCCGACGACGGATCGTCCGTTTGGGCGTTCGCGGATTGACCGGACGGTGATGTCGTTGACGAACCGCGCGGTTCGTGCGGGGTCGCGGCTCGAGGTTCATTCGGAACTGTTCACGTCGATGAAGTTGCTCCTGTTGGGTGCGTCGGAGGATGCGTTCAAGGACAAGGACGGCAACACGGTTCCGTTCTGGTCGTTCTTCCTGGGCCGGTTGAACACGTTGTCGAAGGATGAGGACGGCGACGTTCCCGAGTTGGAGAAGATTGCTGCAGAGTCGCCCGAGCCTCACATCGCGATCGCGCGCCAGTTGGCGGGGCAGTTCTCGGGCCACACGGGTGTGCCGTTGTCGTCGCTCGGCATCTCGAGTGACAACCCGGAGTCGGCGGACGCGAAGCTGGTGGCACGCGAGGACATCGTCAACGATGTCGAGAAGCAGCACATCATCTACGACGACGCGCTGCTGCGGACGCTTGAGAACGCGGTGATGATCCGCGACAACCTGGATGCGCCGCCCGACGAGATGCTGGACCTGTCGTTCAAGTGGCGTCGCGCGGATCGTCCGTCGTTGGTGTCGATCGCGGATGCCGGGTCGAAGCAGGTCGCAGCCGTTCCGGAACTGGCGACGACTGAGGTGGGTCTGGAACTGCTGGGGCTGGACCCGGATCAGATCCAGCGTGTTCGCGCCGAGCTGGGTGAGCGCGTTGATCCGATCGCGGCGCTCGCGACGACGCTGGATCAGCAGACGCAGGCTCTGCCGACGACCTCCTCTGACGCAGTGGCCTAATGCCGTCGAGCACGCCCGCGACTCAGGACTACCAGCGGGCACAGGTCGCGTTGCGGGCATTGACGTACAAGGACGTTCCGCGACTGTGGGCGTTGCTTGACCCGGAACGACTGGACGAGACGTTTACCGTGTTCGCCGCTGCGACGTTGCAGCTGGTCCGTCAGCGCCGCGAGGTCTCGGTCTCGCTGGCGCGCCGCTACCTGGCGGCGCTACGTGCCGGCGTGACTGAGCCGGCGCCGCAGGTTGACCCGCCGCAGTTGGTGGCGGGGGAAGTCCTTTCTGACCTTCGGTTTGCCTCGGTCATAGCCATCAAGACGGCGATGACGAAGGGTCGTCCACTCGAGTTGGCGTCCCGGAACGCGCTGGTGCGGACGATGGGTGTCGCGGACAAGTTCATCAACGATGGTGGCCGCGAACTGATCCGCGCGAGCGTAGAGGCGGATCCTGCCGCGCGGGGCTGGGTGCGCGTGACGCTCGGCACTTGTGACTTCTGCAAGGAGCAGGCTGCGGGCGACCACCTGAGGCCGGGGACGGCGGACTTCCCGCGCCACGACCACTGCGGTTGCGTTCCGGAGCCCGTCTATGACGGCGGGCTTCAGCCCGAGCGGGAGTTCGTCGACAAGATCAAGCGCAACATCCAGGACGGCACCTGGAGCGAAGCGCAAATCCGGGCACTGCTCGACGACCCGAAGATCGGCGACCTGGCGAAGCTCAACGCACGCACTGCGCTGGACGAGCTGGCCGCAGAGGCTGCCGAGTTGGCGGCACGCGAGGCGGCTGCCGCCGCCGCGAAGGCGGCCGAGGATGCGGCGCGGCGCGAGGCGTTGGCGGCCAAGATCGACAAAGACGCGTTCCTGTCGGCCGGCCAGTACGACGCCCTTACGCCCCAAGCGCGGTGGACTGCCGAGCGGCGCGAGGAGATCCTGTCCGCGCTGCGGGAGACCGACGAGGGAAGAGTCCTGGCCGACACCCTCGAGAGGTTCCAAGACGGCGGGTCGATCGCGCGCCTGCGGACCAACATCGAGAAGTACCTTTCTGGCGTCGAGATTGACGCGACCTCCCGGAAGCGCGTCGAAGCGCTTTTGAACGCGATCAAGCACGCGCCTGACGATTGGGCGCCCGACACGCTCTACCGCGGAATGACGGTCAAGGGGAAGCTCGAGAACGTGCTTGCCAAGTACGTCGAGGGCGACTCCATCGACCTGAGCCTCACGTCGTTCTCGTCCGACCGGAAGATCGCTACTAAGTTCCAGTCGATGACAGCGAAGGGCTCCGGAAACGAGACTCGCGTCATGGTCGAACTTGTGGGCGACGGCAAGAAGGTCATCCCGATCCAGAACCTCCCGCGCGACCAGCGGCTGTTCAAGGAGAAGGAGTGGGTCTCCGCGGGCCGCTACGAGATCGTGTCGGCGAAGAAGTCGGCGGGCTCGATCCTTCTGCGAATCCGACAGGTAGGCACGCTATGACGCCCCCTGACTTCGACGAACTTATCGGCGGCACGTTCGCGCTCGACGCGCAGATGCCCGACCGACTCGCCGCACTGTCCGACGACAGCGACGACTGAATACTTCCCGCCGCACGGCGGAAGAACACAACACCCACGAACCCGCATGGGTTGCGTGGCGATCCCGCACGGGAGGAACACCGATGAGCGACACCCCGACCGAACCGACCACTGACGAGGCGCAGGAGCCGACGACTCCCGAGGCGCAGCAGTCACCTGCACAGGAGGCTGCCGCGGCGAAGGCGGAGGCGGACCTGGCTAGGGCTGCCGGCGATGAGCTGGCTGCCATCAAGGCCGAGGCCCGTAAGTGGGAAGCCCAGGCCAAGGCGAACGCCGAGGCCGCCAAGAGGCTCGAGGAGATCGAGGAAGCGTCCAAGACCGAGGCGCAGAAGCAGGCCGAGCGGCTTGCTGACCTGGAGTCGAAGGTCAAGGAGTACGAGACGCGCGAGCAGATCGCGACGTGGGCGAAGGAAGTCTCTGAGGAGACGGACGTCCCGGCCGACCTGTTGCGTGGCTCGACGAAGGAGGAGCTGTTGGCGCACGCCGAGCAGCTCAAGCCGCTCATCGCGAGTGGTCCGCAGGAGCCGGCTCGTCCGGGCAGCGTCTCGACTATCGGGAAGCAGCCGCAGGGTGCGCCGAACATTCCTTTGAGTGAGCAGATCGCGCACGCCGAGCAGGCGCGCGATGGTGCTGCGCCCGGCTCGCCTGAGTGGAAGTCCGCTCAGGAGAGGGTGATGCAGCTCAAGGGGATGCAGCTTTTCGAGGCCGCTCAAGTCGCCAAGTGACCCCCACGGCTTGACGCATCCGCGTCAGGCCCTTTCCCAAGGAGTAATCAACTATGGCCGGTATCACCGGGCAGGGGACGACCTACAACCTCCCCAACTTCACGGGTGAGCTTTTCGCGGTTTCGCGTGAGGACACCCCGTTCCTTTCCGCCATTGGTGGCCTGACTGGCGGCAAGTCCGCCAACGGTTCGCCCGAGTTCACGTGGTCGACCTACGACCTGCGTGACGCGGAGGATGACCGTCAGCGCACCGAGGGTGCGGACGCTCCGACCGCCGAGGGCCGTGTCCGCGGCGTCGGGTCGAACGTGCTCGAGATCCACCAGGAGCAGGTCGCCGTCTCGTACACGAAGCAGGCTTCGGACCGGTACATCAACGCCAACTCGGCTGCGAACGTTCCGACCGGCGCCGGCAACGCGGTGCAGGATGAGCTGGGTTGGCAGATCCAGCAGGAGCTGAAGCAGATCGCTCGCGATGTCAACGCTTCGTTCCTGACGGGCACCTACCAGAAGCCGTCGAACAACAGCACCGCGCGCAAGACCCGCGGCCTGCTGTCGGCGATCACGACGAACACCACGGCCGTTACCGCGGCGAACCTGACTGCGGACCACGTGCTCGATCTCATGCAGGAGATTTACGACAACGGCGGCATCCGCGAGACGGATACCCGCACGATTCTCGTCGGCTCCCGCATGAAGCGTCGGCTGTCCAAGGCGTTCGTGACCGATGCGAACTACCGCGAGCAGTCCCGCAACGTGGGCGGCGTGAACCTCCAGACGATCGAGACCGATTTCGGTCAGGCCAACGTCATGCTCGAGCCGGGCATCCCGGCCGACGTGCTGGTGGTCGTCTCCCTGGAGGAGTGCGCCCCGGTGTTCCTGGAGATCCCCGGCAAGGGCCACTTCTTCGCCGAGCCGCTCGCCAAGACCGGCGCCGCCGACAAGGTGCAGCTGTACGGCGAGATCGGCCTGGAGTACGGCCTGGAGTCGCACCACGGCAAGCTGACCTTCACGGACAGCGACGCCTCCTCGTCCTCGTCCAGCTCCTCGAGCTGACGTCAGGGCTAGTAGTTCAACAAGTCGAAAGGGTGCGTCATGCCTGATCCGTTCGCTACGGCCGCCGATTTGGCGGCGGGCTGGCGCACCCTTTCGTCGGACGAGGAGTCCCGCGCAACTGTTCTGCTTGCGCGGGCTTCTCGTATCATCCGGGCGCGTAGGCCTGGTATCGACGCGCTCATCGCGGCGGGCGATATTGACGCCGATCTGGTGGGTGACGTTGCCTGCGCGATGGTGAAGCGTGCCATGCAGGGCCCTGTCAACATGGACGGTGTCACGCAGGCGCAGCAGACTGCGGGACCGTTCTCACAGGGCGTGTCGTTCGCGAACCCGTCGGGCGACTTGTATCTGTCGAAGTCCGACAAGGCCGACCTGGGTATCGGTGTGCAGCGCGCCGCCTGCATCGACCTGATCCCCGAGTCGTCGTCCGATTCGTCGTCGAGCAGTTCCTGATGTTCCCTTACGGAATCACCGTCACTCGGCAGCGTGGTACCGCGGTTTTGGACCCGTATTCGGGTGAGGAGACGGGCATCTCGTGGGCTGATCCGGATGAGATTGAGGTCGAGGGTTGCGCGTTCAACCCTGGCGGTTCCACTGAGCCTGTCGAGGTTGGGCGTGCGGCGGTCGTGTCGAAGCCGACCGTCTATGCACCGTTCGGCGCGGATATCAGAGCGAAGGACCGCCTGAAGATTGGCGACACCACATATGACGTTGATGGTCGGCCTGCGCCGTTCAAGAACCCGTTCACGGGGTGGGAACCAGGTCTTGTGGTGACGTTGAAGGACGTGGAGGGCTGATGGCTGCGAACTTCAAGCTGAACCACGCGGGGATGCGCGAAGAGTTGAACACTCCTGAGGTCCGCGCAGAGTTGACTCGTCGCGCAGCGGCGGTCCTTGCTGCCGCCCAGGCTGACCCGCACGACGACACGGGTGCTTATGAGGCTGGTCTGCATATCGTCCAGGCGACGACTGATCGTGCTGTGGTGCGTGTCGTGTCGGGTGACTGGAAGGGCGCGATCCTTGAGGCGGAGTACGGGATCCTTGGTCGGGCGCTGGGGGCGGCTGGCTGATGCGTCCTGTGATTGTGACTCCGGATGTTGAGTTGTGGGCGACTGGTTGGCTGCGGGAGCAGTTGGCGGCCCGTGGCGAGTCGTATGCGTCGGACGTGTTCGTCGCCAACTCTGTGCCTTCAACGCGCCGGGACCGAATGGTGATCGTTCGCCGCGATGGTGGTCCTCGAGCCGACCTGTTGCACACTGTCGCCCGGCTGACGGTGAACGTGTGGGCGAAGTCGACCAACGGAACCGAGCAGGACGTCATCAATCTGGCGCGGCTCGTCGAGGGCCTGCTGCTGTCTGTGAGCGCGACCGCCCCTGTCGAGTCTGTTACCTCTCAGGCTGGCCCTATTGCGGTCGCCGACGAGTCCGGTGTCCCGCGCCGTTTCTTCACCGTTGAGGCCGTTGTCCGCGGCTCTGTATCTAACTAACCCCTGATTCACCCCACGCCACCCCAGAAGCGCGGCCACGGTCGCCGAACCTAGGAGAACTGATGGCTGGAACTGCCACGAACGCCGGCCGCTGGCCGGAGGCCGATGTTTGGACTGCGCCCAGCGGTTCGGACATTCCGTCAACGATCGATACTGAGCCCGGCACCGATTGGGATCTCGTCGGCTACCTCGACGGCGATGCGGGTGTCGTGAAGGCGCTCGATGAGGACTCGGACACCCTGAAGGCTTGGGGTGGCGCTCCGATCGAGGACGTGTCGACGTTCAACGGTCAGACGATCGCGTTCACTGCGATTGAGGACAACGACGTCGTGTGGTCCCTGATTTATCAGGGGTCGGATGCGCCGTCCGCTTCGGGTGGTGTGACCACTCGTGTTGCGAAGGTGCCGGTTCGCGCGCCGCGCATGTTCCTGATCGAGCTGCGGAACGGTTCGAAGAAGAAGCGTTACCTGGTCGAGAAGGGTGTTGTTCGTCCGACGTCTGACATCACGGAGAACGAGACGGACCTGGGTGGCATCGAGCTGACGATCAACTGCCTGGTTGACGACAACGACGCTCTGCACACCGAGCAGATCAAGGGCTACGACGCCGCGGACTCCTCGTCCTCGTCCTCGTCGTCTAGCTGACCTAGACGGGGCGGCCCGGCGCTAATGGCGTGGGGTCGGGCCGCCCTTTCCTACTTTCCACGCCAACCTCCCCACGCCGATTGAAAAGGAATCCACGCCATGAACGAGTTGAACCCTGAACTGTCCGCGCAGATCGCTGAGGCTGCCGAGCGGGGAAAGCCCGTCGCTGACGTCAAGATCAAGACCAAGACGGTGCAGTGGCGCGGTAAGCCGTGGCAGGTTCGCGCGAAGCCCGGTGCGGCGTTCCTCGCCCACTATGAGGACGACCGGATGATGTCCGCGGTTCGTTCGATCGTTGGTGCTGAGCAGTATGCGGCGATCCTCGAGCTGGACCCGGACATTGAGGGCCGTGACGGCGTCGAGGGGTTCATCGCTGCGTGCAACGTGGCTTGGGGGATCACCTCGGGAAACTGAGGAGCCTCGCGTGGTTGCTTGTCAATCACGGTGAGGCTATAGAGGCGGACCTGGCGTTACGTGGGTTCGACCTGCTCGACTTCTATGCCGGCCCGATGTCGGTGCGCCGGTTGTGGGTGTTGGTGTCGGGGCTGTTGCTGATTGATGGTTCGATCGCGCGTCCCGGTACGGCGTTGGCGACTGCGATCCACGGCCCGATTGGTGATTGGACGCGCCTCGAGCTGTTGACGGCGTCGGTGCATGGGATCCCGCTTCCGGAGGACCGCCAGAAGGTCGATTGGAAGCAGGTCCAGCAGGACCGCATCAAGCGGTTGCGGGCGGAGCGGGCTAGCCGGACATCTTGAGGTTGGTGCCGCAGCCCATGCACTTGGCGCGTTTGGGCATGGCGAGCGCACCGACGCCGACGGTGGCGATGCCGACGAGTTTGGCTTTGCCGGTGCGTTTGATGGCGAACGAGTTTTTGGCGCCGCACTTCGGGCAGGTGACGTTCCCCTCTGCGTCAACGCGTGTCTTTTTCATGTTGCGATCGTAAACGATTTCAGTTAGGCGGTGACCCGGGTTGGCTGAAGTCGGTTCCGCTTATGTGTCGCTGATTCCGTCGGCCAAGGGGTTTGCTGCGGCGACGTCGAAGCAGTTGGACAAGCCGCTGGAGTCTGCGGGCCAGTCGGGCGGGTCGAAGCTGACGTCGAAGCTCGGGTCGGTGTTGAAGAAGGGTTCGCTGGCTGTTGGTGCGGCTGCGGGCGGCGTTCTTGGTACGGCGCTGTTCAAGGGTTTTGAGCGTCTGTCTGCGATTGATGAGGCGCGGGCGAAGCTGACTGGTTTGGGTAACTCCACCAAGCAGGTCGATCAGATCATGGATGACGCCCTTGCTTCGGTGAAGGGTACGGCGTTCGGGCTTGGTGATGCGGCGACGGTTGCTGCGTCGGCTGTGGCTGCGGGCATCAAGCCGGGTAAGGATCTTCAGCGGACCCTGTCCTTGACGGGTGATGCGGCGACGATTGCTGGCGTGTCCATCTCTGAGATGGGCGCGGTGTTCAACAAGGTCGCGACTGCGAACAAGATCCAGGGCGACGTCATCAACCAGCTCAACGATGCTGGCATCCCGATCATCCAGCTTCTCGGCAAGGAGATGGGTAAGACGGCGGCCGAGGTCACGGACCTGGCGTCGAAGGGCAAGATCGATTTCAAGACGTTCCAGAATGCGATGGAGGAGGGTCTTGGCGGGGCGGCCCTGAAGTCGGGTAACACGTTCAAGGGTGCGTTCGCGAACATGAACGCGGCGTTGGGTCGGTTTGGTGCGGCGTTGCTGTCGGGCGTGTTCCCGTTGGCGAAGAAGGTGTTCGGTGGGATCACCGAACTGTTGGACAAGTTGACGGCGAAGGCTGGCCCGGTTGCGGATGCGATCGCGGAGAAGTTGCCTGTTGCGTTTGAGAAGGTCGGCAAGGCGATCAAGTCGTTGACGTCGGGTAGTGGCGGGTCGTTGCAGCCGCTGATTCAGGCGTTCAAGGATTTCGCGTCTGATGTGGTGGACGCTGCGGTGAAGGTCGGCCCGAAGTTGAAGGATCTGGCGACGGATCTTGCGCCGTTGGCGAAGGCTGCTCTGACGGCTGCGATTGTGGCGTTGACGGCTACGTTCACTGCGCTCGGTCCGGCTGTGAGTGTCGCCGCCGACGCGTTCAATGTTCTGGCGACGGCGATGGGTCCGTTGGCGAGCTTGGCCGGCCAGTTGGCGTCGGGGTTCAATTCGTTGGGCGGCTCGAGTCAGACGCTGATCGTGTTTGGCGCGGCGGTTGCTGCCTTGTCGTCGAATCTGTTTGGTCTGCGGCAGCGGGCGTCGGAGGCGATCCTGAATCTCCGCACGATGCCTGATGCGACGCTCCGGGCGAACGCCGGAGCGGTTGCGTTGAAGGGTGGCGCTATCGCGGCTGCTGCTGGTTTGGCGGCGTTGTCGTCGGCGTCTGGTGGCGCACAGACCGAGTTGGGGTTGCTGTCGTCGGTGGGTGCGTCGGTGGCTGCTGGGTTCGCCGTTGGTGGCCCGTGGGGTGCTGCGATCGGCGCCGGCGCCGGCCTGTTGTCGGTGTTCTCGTCGCGGTCGGCGGCCGCTACTGCGGCTCAGCAGAAGTTTGATTCTGCGGGTAAGCAGGTTGCGGCGACGTTGAATCAGCAGACGGGTGCGTTGACTGCGACGACGAGGGCGACGGTCGCTAAGACTCTCGCTGACAATGGTGCATTCACTGCGGCGCAGAAGGTGGGCGTCTCGTACAAGGACGTCACCGATGCGGCGCTTGGCAACAAGGCTGCGACGGAGCGTGTCGACTCTGCGGTCAAGCAGTACATCAAGACCCAGGATGGGAACTTCAGCGCGCACGTGAAGGCCGCCGGGGTGGCTGCGACGTTGACGAAGGCTGTTCATGGCACGTCCGACGCGATCGCGGACGAGCGGGTGAAGATTGACCAGGTGAACGCGGCGATGGGTCGCGGCAAGGACAAGACGGTCACGTACACGGTCCGCACCCCTGGCCTTGGTGGCGCGCTTGCAGGCTTGGCCGCGCTCGGTAGTCAGATCGACGCTGTCATCGCGAAGCAGGGCCGCGTCAATGGCGTCGGTCAGAACGCTCGGGGCACGGATAACTGGCGTGGCGGTCTGACGTGGGTTGGTGAGCGCGGCCCGGAGCTGTTGAACCTGCCTCGCGGGTCGCAGATCATCCCGAATCACAAGACGAAGGGTGTGTCTCCTGCGGGTGTGGCGGGTGGTGCGTCGGCGGATGACATTGCCGCGGCCGTGGCGTCGGCTATGGACGGCTTGTCGATCACGGTTGTTGACAACGGTGTGATGGCGAATGAGTTCGCGGGTCGTATTTATGCGGATCAGGCTCGGAGGCTCTGATGGCGGCGGTTGCTTATAGTGCGGCGGGCACTCTTGCTTCTTCGTCTGGTGATGTGTCGTCGTTGTCGGTGTCGTGGCCGTCGTCGTCTGCGGGGAAGCTTGGTCTGCTGGTTGTGACGTTCCAGTTTGATTCGTCGGCTGTTGCTGATGCGCCGACGGGTTGGAAGCTGATTGATTCGAAGTCGGGCATTTTCGTGTTTTCGAAGCTGGCGGGTTCGTCTGAGTCGGCTGTTTCGGTGCAGGTGCGGTCGCGGTTTGGGGACAAGGTTTCGGATGTTGTGGGCCGGATTTTCACGTTCTCGAACTGTTTGCGGGCGACGAAGCGTGGTCGGGCGATCACGGTTGGTTCGGACAATGCTGGCGCGTGGGTGACCCGTAACGAGTTCGACGATTCGGGCGTGACGGAGCAGACGATTGGTTTGAACTTCACGTTGGGGTATCGGACGTCTGCGGGGTTTTATCAGCCGACGCAGGAGGTGTCGTCGGATCCGATTATCGGGATGGAGTTGGAGTCTCGGGTTGGTCCGAGTTTGCCGACGATCATTTCGCCGTCTGCTGGTTTGGAGTTGTCGAACACCGAGTCGGTGGTGTTCCGGTGGTTGCATAACGGGTTCGCTGGGCAGGCGAAGTTCAAGATTCGGGTTCGTGAGGTCGGCGAGTCGACCTGGAACTATGTGCAGTCGGATGGGACGTTGACGACGACGGAGACTGAGGTGACGTCGTCGCAGGAGACGATTGCGGTCCCGATCACGGAGTTGCCTGAGACTGCGTATGAGTGGTCGATGTGGACGTTTGACGGCCAGGAGTGGTCGCCGTTGATGCCGACTCAGTCTTTTACGTTGGTGTCGCCGCCTGATGTGACGGTGACTGCTCCGTCGGCTGAGGTTGAGGATGATTTGTCGCCGACGGTGGAGTGGTCGGCGACGTTCTCGGGTGCTCGCTCGCAGGTCGCTTTCCGGGTTGAGGTGATCGGTGGGGATGGTGCGACGGTCTATGACTCGGGTGTGATCCTTGGGTCGCAGACGGCTTACACGATCCCGGCGCAGGATGATTTCGTGAATGGTGAGTCGTTCACGTTCAAGGTGACTTTGACGCAGACGGGTGGCGCGTCGGGTTCGGGTTCGACGTCGCAGGTGGTGTCGTGGACTCCTCCGACTGCTCCGACGGTTGTGGTGGCGAACACGGAGCCGGGTGTGCAGGTGACTGTCACTGCGGACGTTGACACCGTGATCGACATTCAGCGGACTGTGGATGGTTCGACGTGGGTTGACGTCGGTGTCGGTATCCCGAAGCGCACGTCGGCGGATCTGGTGGTTCATGACGTCCTTGCTCCGTATGGGGTGGCGGCGACGTACCGGGTCCGTTCGGGTACGACGTTGGAGGGCATGAAGCTGGCGACGGATTGGGTGGAGTCTGACCCGATCACGTCGTCGGATGCTGAGTTCTACATCGTTGATTCGCATGACCCGTTGACGTATGCGGCTCCGGTGTTGCAGGAGGATTCGGGGCGGGCGTTTGTGCGGTCGGGGTCGTTGGTGTATCCGATTGGTGCGTCGCAGGCTGTTGTTGATTATGGGCCGTTGCAGGGCGATTCGGGTTCTTGCACGGTGTTGACGATGACGCAATCTGAGGCGGATGACGTGAAGGCGTTGTTGACGTCTGGTCGTGCGGTGTGGCTGCGTTGGCCTCCGGATTCGGGTGTGGATGTGCCGGCATCTCGTGTGACGGTGACGCCGGATTCTGTTGTGCACGAGCGTCGCTATCAGTTGAACCAGCCGTATCGCGATTGGCCGTTCAAGTGGGTTGAGCAGCCCGCCTAAGTTCCACCCCCTTCTTCCCTTCTTTCCCTTTCGACCCCGTCTCATCCCGAGGCGGGGTTTCTGCATCCCCAGGAGAAACACATGGCAAGCAACGTTCGCCTTTCGGACCAGACCCGCAACGCGATGAACGACGCCCGGGCCGGAGTTGCGGAGTCGGGGAAGATCGAGATTCGTTCCGGCACGCAGCCCGCCACCGTCGGCGGCAGCGCGACCGGCACGCTTCTTGCGGAGCTGTCGCTGGACTCGACGCCGTTTGGTGCGTCGTCTGCTGGTTCGGCTGCCCTGTCGGACACTCCCGTTCAGGTTGACGCGACCGCGTCGGGCACGGCTGGCTACTACCGGATCCTCGACTCGGAGGGGAACATCTCTGAGGACGGCACGTGTGGCACTTCTGATGCGGACATGATCCTGTCCACGACGTCGCTGGTGGCTGGCGTTCAGTTCTCGATCACGTCTGGCACGCTCGCCGTTCCCGCTTCTGCTTCCTGAGATCCCTTCCCTCACCACACGTCTCTAGAGGGGAGGTGAACTAGATGGCGGTCGCAGTCGCATCTGTCGGCGCGTACCTAACCGCGCAGGCGAGCAGCTTCCCGTCCGTCCCGGTCGACAGCATCGCCCCGGCCGCGCCCGCGAGCGTCGCGTCCAACGACCTCGTGCTCATCGTGGTCACGGTCGAGAGTGCGACCTGCGCGACGCCGTCCGGGTTCACGTCCCAGTTCGGCATCACGTCCGGGTCCGTCAACCACTACCTGTTCTGGAAGCGGTCCACGGGTTCGGAGCCGTCGACCTACACGCTGACCACGACCGGCGCGGATCGGGCGACGGCGCAGACGTTCCGGATTACTGGTGCGGAGACGTCGGGGTCGCCGTTCCGTAGCGCGTCGAGCACTGCGACGTCGACCGCGTCCACGGCTTCAACGCCGAACGTCTCGCTGACGAGCATCCCCGCCGACGATCTCCTGTTCTGGACTTACGGCTCCAGCGGCTCCCGGTCGCTCAACTCGCTGACCGGGTACACCGAGGTCGGCACGTCGGGCAACCTGCACCAGCACGTCGCCGCAAAGACTCAGGCGACGACCGGGAACACAGGCAACGTGTCCGGCACCCTGTCCGGCACCCTCGCGCGGCACCTGACGTCGCTGACCGCGATCAAGCCGTCCTCGCCGCCCGTCACGTCCACGCTGTCCGCCACCGCCCCCGCCGCGACCGCATCGTTCGACGCCGAGCTGACCGTCCCCGCGACACTGTCCGCCACCGCCCCCGCAGCCACGGCATCCTTCGAGGCCGAGAACGCCGCCAACTCGTTCAATGCCGTCGCACCCGCGGCCACCGCCTCGTTCGAAGGCACCCAACAGTACGGCTCCCTGTCCGCCACGGCCCCCGCAGCGACCGCGTCATTCGAGACGCTCCTCGAGGTTCCCGCCGAGTTCTCCGCGACCGCCCCCGCGGCGACCGCTGCGTTCACTGCCGGCGTGGAGTCAACGGCCACGCTCGGCGCCGTCGCCCCCGCCGCGACCGCATCGTTCGAGACGGAACAGGCACGCACCCCCGGCTGGCAAGAAGTCGTCCGCTCCACCGCGTTCCTCGAGGCCGCCGCCGCACCCCGCCGCACCGTCTCCGCACACGTCGAAATGATCGACGACAACAACATCGTCGTCGCCACCCTCCCCGCACTCGCCGGCCAAGTCTCCTGCGACTCCACCGCCATACAACGCTGGGAAGCGAACCTCACGTTGGGTGCCGCCGAATACATGCCGTCCGAAGTCGACGACCTCCTCCACCCGTTGTCCGGACTCCGCGCACGCTTCTGGTGGCACCTGCTCCTCCCCAACGGACTCGTCGCCAAGATTCCCGTCGGCACCTACTACACGTCCGCGCCCTCCGCACGCCTCGCCTCCAACGGCGACTACGCCATCACCGTCAAAATGATCGACCCCATCTCCAAGATCCGCCGCAACAAGTGGGGGCCCGGAGACGTCATCGACCTCGGCGGACAAACCGTGTCGGACGCCCTCGCAACCGTCATCAACGACCGGGCGCCCTTCTTCAGCCCGCGCATCACCCCGACCACCGAAGTGCTCCCAGACATCTACGAAGTCGGACAAGTCGGCCGCGACCCACTCGAGGACATCCAAGCCATCGCCGACGCAGCCGCCTACCAGGTGTACACCGACCGCGAAGGCCAGCTCGTCGCCGAACCCCGCACCGCAGCATCCAACGGACAGACCGTCCTCGACCTGTCCGTCGGTGACGACTGCCGCATGGAATCCCTCAGCCGCACCCTCGACGAAGCGCAACTCCTCAACCGGCTGACCGTGCGGTCCAAGTCCCCCGAAGTCGACCCACCCGTCTACGCCACCGTCGAGGACGACGACCCCGCCTCACCGCTCTACATCGGCCGCGGATTCATCTACGCCGACGTCATCGACTCCGACGCCGTCACCACCGAAGAAGCCTGCCGCAACCTCGCCACCGTCGAACTCGCAGACCGGCGCGCGCTCATCGAATCCGTCGACCTCGTCCACACCGTCCGCCCCGAAATCAACCCCGGCGAACTCATCGAGGTCACCGAACCCAAAACCGGCGCAACGGGCGTCTATCAGATCAGCTCGTGGGCGATCGGCCTCGAACCCGGTTCCCTCATGCGGACCAGGGTCACCGACCGGCGCATCAACATCTAAGGGAGTGGTGGACCGATGGCATTGACCGCACGGGAGATCGCGCAGCGGAAGAAGGACGCAGCCGCCGACGCCGCCATCACCAAACGGAACGCCGCCGCCGCTGCTGCCGCTGCGAAGCCACCGCCGCACATCAACCTGTCGATGCCGAAGATCGGTCCCGCGAAACCGTCCGAGGATCTGGCCGTCGGTGTCGTCACCGACATCGCGACCACCGTTGATGGTGTCACCTATGCGTCCGTTGACATCGCTGGTTCGGAGTTCCGGATGCGTGTCCCCGGCTCCGTCAAAATCGGCGTCAAGAAGGGGGCATCCGTCTCCGTCCGCACCGAAGGCAACGCCCGCACCATCGTCGCCCTCACGTCCGCGCTGCCCTCCCCGACGTACACGACCAACCCGTCCGTCGAACGCCGAGGCGACACCGCCGCCCCGCCGTCCACCGGCTCCTCGTCGGCGATCTCCTGGTCCAACACCGCGATCACGTCATTCACCATCGACGACGCCAGCACCCTCACCCTCGCCGAGTTGAACCGCGCGTTCGCCACGTGCCGCGCGCTCCTAACCCGCATCACGGGCGGCTCCGGTGCCATCTCCACCCAGCTTGGTATTGCGTCCGGTTCCTCGGTGACGATGGAGAACGCCATCGACGACATCTACTCCAAAATCAACAGCCTCATCACCGCCGTCAGCCAACTCCGAGACGCCGTCGGAACCCAAGCCGCCGACCTCCGCGACATCGGACTCTTCGAATGAACGCGCTCGCCAACCTCGACGACTACGGCGTCTGGATCGCAGCCGTCGTCGGAGGACTCGTCGCCCTCGGATGGCTCGCCAAGAAAACCCGCCAAGGCATCCGCGAAATCCGACACTTCACCAACGACATCCGCAAAGTCCTCCGCGTCGCCGACCACCAGTTGACGAACAACGGCGGCACCTCACTCCTCGACAAAGTCGACCGCATCGAACGCAACCTCGACGCCGTCACCGAAGTAGTCGACGGACTCGCCGAACGCTTCGACGACCACCTCACCACCCTCGCCGAAGCCAACCGCGCCATGTGGCCCGCCGTCGAACAAATCGCCAAAAGCACACCACCCGACGCCGCCTGACCCTTCATTCACGCGAAACCCACCGCTTCATCCGCCGCCCATGAAGCGGCTGCCTTCACCTGCCCAGGAGGACCACATGGCCGCACCCGCCAGCCAGTCGATCGGCACCAAGTACGGCGTCAAGGGCAACATGTGGGCGGCCGGGCATCACACCGGCGTCGACTTCCTGACCCCGACCGGCACCACGCTCAAGGCGCCGGTGGACTCCAAGATCATCCACGCCGGCACGGGCGGCTGGGGCGCGGCCTACGGCATCCACGTCATCGGCGAGTGCAAGGTCGGCGGCAAGACCTATCGGTGGATCACCGCTCACATGAGCAAGGTCAGCGTCAAGGCCGGGCAGCAGGTCAAGCTCGGCGCGACCCTCGGCAAGTCCGGAGCGACCGGCAACGTGACCGGCCCGCACTGCCACTTCGAGGTCCGCGTCTCGAACTACGCCTACGGCAAGGACGTGAACCCGTCCGTGCTCATCAATGTGAAGGCTAGCGAGACGTACAAGTTCACCAAGCGCGTCGACACCTACGTGGTCACCACCAAGGCCGTGCCGCTCAACGGCCGCAGCGGACCGGGAACGAGCTACGCCGTGAAGTCGTCGCTGCCCAAGGGTGGCACGTTCGTGAGCGCCGGCTACACGACCATCGACGGCGCGCTGTGGATCCAGAGGGCGAGCGACAGCGCGTGGTTCGCGGGCGAGTACCTCGACCTCGTCGTCGCCAAGCCCGAGCCCGAGCAGCCCGAGCAGCCGCCCGTCGTCTGCGAGGTCGACCCCCCGACCAAGCCGACCGATCCGCCCCCGCCTCCCCCGCCGCACAAGGACACCGTCACCATTCCCCTGATGCTGATGCCCCTCGCGGGCTACAACAAGACCACCGCGGAAGGCGTCACCAACTGGGAACGGAACACCCTCGGCGCCATCTCACAAGTCACCCGGCACAAGCCCAGCATCCTCGGCGTCACCGAACTGAGTGACAAAAAGGTCGCCAAGATGAAGCCCCTCTTCATCCAACGCGCCACCGCCTACACCACCCACGGCGGCAGCGACGGACGATACGCCTTCACCCGCGACAAGTACACGACCGAACACATCGCCCACGGAGCCTGGACCGCACCCGCGAAGCTCAACGGCGACGGCAAGCAAATGGGTTGGACCGCCGACGTCGTACATGGCGTCCGCATCGCCGTCGGTGTGGCCCATGCCGAGAACGAGAACGGCCGCGACACCAAGACCGGCAAGGACGCCAACGTCATCAAGGTCGAGCAGGCCCTCCAGTTCGCTGACCACCTCCTCGCGATGGCCGAGCGGTACGACTGCAAGCCGCTGCTGATGGGCGACTTCAACCGGAGCACCACCGTCCGCGACGCCCTGGCGAAGCGCGGCTGGAAGGCGTGCCCCAAGCCCGGCAAGGCGACCGGCTGGGACCACTCCGGCGGCTCCGTCACCGACTGGATCTTCGTCCGCGAAGGCACCCTCACGTCCGAAGTCCACGACAACGAGTTCTCCGACCACACCATCGTCACCGCCGCCTGGACGCTCGAGGTCTGATGTCGGACCGGGCGTGGCAGCTCCTGATTGCCGCCGCGCTCACCCTCTACTGCCTCACCTGTTGGGGCCTCTCGATTTACGCAGCACTCAACCACTAGGAGAACCCAATGCGCCTGCTCGTCGACCTCATCCCCGCCAAGTACCGCCGCTACCTGTACGCCATCGTCTCCGCCGCATCCGTCGTGTTCGCCGCCTACCAGGCATCCGACGACGACTGGCGCGAGTTCGCTGCCGGCGTCATCGCTGCTGCCGTGTCCGCGCTCGCCACGGCCAACACGAACGCCGACTAGTCCCATGTGGCGGGAGAGGGTCGCCGCGGCCGCGTGGGCGGTCATCTTCGAGACAGCCGTCTCGGTCGTCGTCCTCGCCCTACTCCTCGGTGTCGGCGCATGTGTGTTCGCGCTCGTGCAGGAGTTGTGGCCGTGAACTGGATCCAAGGCAGCCTGTTCTGGATCGCTGACGACCTGGCAGCCCTCGCCCGCTGGTTGTGGCGTCTCGTGCGCCCCTAGGTTTGCCGGGCCTGGCCCCTTCTCCCCTCACCCGGCAACACGAAACCGCCCCCCACCGGAAACGGTGGGGGGCGGTTTTCGCTTGCTACGGCACGCTTCTGTCTGGTCCCATCCTACGGCACGTCACCCACCAAAGCGGCGCACCAGATCCGACTTCGACAGCAGCCCGTCCGCCAGTCGACGCGACCCAGCCTCATTCGGATGCGTCCCATCGAGCGTGTACTTCCGATCCAAGAACCGCACCTCCACATACTTGAACCCGTAAGCCTTGGCGTACTTCCGCTGCGCCCGCCAAATGTAATAGTGCTTCTCACGGATCACCGTCCCCCACGGCGTGAACACATACACGTTCGAACGCGGAACACCAGCACGATCAACAGCCGCAGCCAGCTTCCCCAGATACGACTTCACAGCCTTCTCCGACGACGACCGCTTGATGCCCCGCTGCTGCGACCCATGCCCCGTACAACCCCGGTAGTCATTCCGGCCACCAGCCACCACAACCACATCCGGCCGCACGCGAGCCACCTGACCCAACCTGTCACCGAACGTCGTACCACCACACAGATTCCCCCGATCCCAATACCCCGAACCCGGCTCAGCGCTCACACGCACGTTCATGTTCAACCGCTCACCCACAAACGACCACCAGGCCCGAGACGGCGAACCCTTCTCATCCGAATACCACGACGAGATCGAATCACCGAACACCAGCATCGTCCGCCCCGACACCGAGCTGCTGGCCGGCGCACCCGACAACAAGGCGAACACCAACGCCACCACAGCAAGCGGGGCGGAACGTCGCACAACACGACCCGTAGACTCAACCACGATCGAACTCCTTCACAGTTCGGTCACAGCCCCTCACCGATGCCAGTCGGTGGGGGGCGCTTTCGTGTCACGGTACACGTTTCGCGCGCTATCGGCTACAACGTTGGCTACATTCCGGGTCAGACACCGGTTGGTGGATTCGGAATCGTCCCTGCTATTCCAGTAGTGGGGAGGGTGGGGCTCGAACCCACGACCTAAGGATTATGAGTCCCTGAAAGGGTACAATGAAGGCAGGCGGAATGCTGCAATATCAGGCAAAACGTAGGGCTAGGTACGGTAGCGTTAGGCTCAGTTAGGCTGTCAGATTGGCTACACGGAGGACCGAACCGAATGGCGAAGAGGCGCGGGCGCGGCGAGGGCTCCATCTTCCAGCGACACGACCACCCGTCGTGCCCGCCACTCATCGACGGCGAACGAGCCGAACACCGCTGCCGAGGCCGATGGGTCGCCACCATCAGCTACGGCATCCAAGGCGGCAAGCGCGACCGACGCACCATCTACGGCGGCACCAAGAAGGAAGTCCAAGACAAGCTCAAGACCGCGCTCCGGCAGACCCCCAGCACCAGGCCGTCCGACATGCCCACCGTTGCCGACTGGCTTGACGAGTGGATGCGCGACTACAAGCCACTCCTCCGCCCGCAGACCCGCAAGTCCCACCTCTCAAAGATCGAGCAGTACATCAAACCCCTCGTCGGCGCCAAGCGACTCGACCGGCTCACCACCCTCGACGTCGAACGCATCGAGTCCCGACTCACCATGCGGTGCCCCGAACCCGATGCCAACGACAAGTGCCGCCACCACCCCCACCACGGACTGTCCGTCTCCACTGCCCGCCAGACATTCATGATCCTGCGCGACGCGCTCGGGGACGCAGTCAAGGCCAGGCGCATCACCGAGAACCCCGCGGCACTAGCTGACGCCCCCGCCACCTACCAGAACCAACGACCCCATCTGACCACCCCACTCGCCGACCTCGTCCTCGATGTCGCCAAGGAACGCGGCGAAGAGGCACGGTGGGCCTGCGCGCTGATTCAGGGGCTCCGGCAAGGCGAGGCCCTGGGGCTCGTCTGGGGGCTCGTCGACCTCGATAACGGCTCCGTGTCCATCCAGCGCACGCTTGAGCAGACTGGCGCGGCCGGCATCCCCAAGTCGGACGCCAGTCGCCGCACCATCCCCCTCACCACTCGCCCCTGGATGGCTCTCCGCGCACTCCATACTCAGCTCGTCGCGGAGGGCCGCGCCCCCGCGCCGACAGACCGGGTGTTCCCCGCCACCCCGGACGCCGACCGCGCCGCGTGGCGTCGGCTCCTCAAGGCCGCGGGCGTCCCCTATGTCGCGCTGCACTCCGCACGCCAGTCCGCCGCGCGCCGACTAGAGGAAGAGGGCAGGGAGGCCCGCGTAGCCGCACAGTTCCTCGGCCACTCCAACGTCAACATGACGTACCGCTACCAGCGCGGCGCCGGACTCGAGGAACTTCGAAAGGCAATCGAATCCTAGTCATCAACGAACCGCGCCGGCTCAACCCCTAGGGCGCGTGCGACCCGCTCCAGCTCGTCAGTATTGAACGGCCGCACGTTGTGGATGCGGTCGAGGAGTGTCGTCCGGTTGATGCCCGACTCGTTGGCGACCTGGCGCAGAGATTTGCCTGACGCGGCGATCTCCGACATGACGGCGTCGGCGACCGATTGGGAGAACGAACCGGGCACTCCTTATCGTCACGGCACTCCGCTGCCAATGTGTGCCGAATGCGGCACTCGTCTTGCAGTGGCAGATATTTCTGCCACGATCAGATGTAGAGGAGGCCAACCCCCTATGGAAACTCCCCGCCGAAACGATCCGCATACCTGACTCCGTCTGGATCCCCGCCAAGAGGATCGCCGACCGCCTCGGCTTCTCGATGAGTCAGGTGATCCGCGGCGGCCTGGAGGGCTGGATCCGTCGCCGTCGTCATGACGATTTCGAAGATTCTGGCGACTGAAACTGTGGTTTACGCCACAACAGAACACGTTGCAGCGTAGAACTTTGGACAGTATCACAAACCCGGCGTCCAGCTCGGTGGCGACGGGAGTCCATGAGGGAGTGACAGGAAGTGCAGATGCAACTGCTGCGGGCGCTCGGCGTCCGCGTCATCGAGGTCGAGGATCTAGACGGCGACGCACACTATGTGCCGGAGCCACAACTACTACTGGTCGATGCGGCGCTGACCCCCCGGCAGCGCGCAAGCATCACCGATCAGCTTCTGCCGCGTCTGTGGCAGTCAAACGAACCGACTCATGCTCAGTGACCTTCACCAACGACTCTGGTAGGTAGCCGGCGTCGGTGAGGGCGGCCTCGAGCACGTACCGGTAGGGCACCCCGAGGACCGCTGCGAGAGAGCGCAGGTTCTCCGGGGTGGGGAGCCGCTTGGTTCCGCGATGCCACCACGAGCTGAGGGTCTGTGGGGACACGTCCATCTTCCGGGCGACCCACGACATGGATCGCTCGTTGCGGCTCGTGTAGTTCTCCACGAGTTGCTTCAGCTCGCTCACGTTCCCATCTTCCTGACAGCCATCCACGGTTCGCAACTTGGATGTTCACCCGTCCGTCTACCTCCCGACACGCCGATTCGCAGAAAAACCGTCTACCGGGTGCGGAGAGAATCTAGCGGAAAATCCTCTGTCCTGCGGAACCACACGTTTGTAACTACCCTTGCACCGTCTACCAACTCGGAGTATGTTTTACGCATACGGTTGACAGTGACCCGTCTACCAACGAATGATGAGAGGCACATCACATGACCACCCGCAAACGAACCAGGGGTAATTGGATGCGACTCGCTTCCCCCGAAGTCCTCAAGGCGATGATGGATCGCCGAGGCTTCAGCTACGAGCGACTGGCCCGCTACGCCGGCTGCTCCAAGTCCTTCATCGGACACCTCCGGTCAGGCCACAAGACGACCTGCACCGAGAAGCTGGCCGTGGACATCGCGGAGGCGCTCGACGTGCCCCTCGACGTCCTTTTCGTGAAGTCACCGTCCACAGATCGCGGCGACTCCATCCGCAAGAAGCAGCGAGCCGCAGCGTGAGCGCCGACGACCTCCGCCCCGTATACGTCTCCCCCAAGACGGCCGCCCAGCTCTTCGACTGCTCCCGCGACCACATCTACGACCTGTGCAACAGCGGCGAAGTCGTCTCGAGCAAGTCGGGCTCCCTGGTCCGCATCGAGTACGCGTCGCTGGTCGAGCACTTCGAGCGCAACCGGAGGTCCGCGTGAGCGTCTACTTCGCCCGCGTCAAGGGCTACGTGAAGATCGGCTACTCGAGCAAGCCCTACAAGCGCATCCTGACGATCGCCACCGGCACGTGCCTCAAGCCCGAGGACGTCACCTACGGCGACGACGTCGATCTCCTCGGCTGGGTGCCGGGCGATCGCAAGGTCGAGCGCGCAATGCACATGCGGTTTGCCGACCTGCACGTGGTGGGCGAATGGTTCTGGGACGCCGACGACTACGACGCTCTGATCGAGGCCGACCCGTTCGGCGTGCCGTGGCATGACACGCCCTGGCCGGTCGTCTCGTGGATGGGCAAGTTCCCCGACCTCACTCGGGAGCAGGTCACCCAGGTCTACAACGAGCAAGTTGCGAAGGAGGAGGCCGCGAGGGCCGAACTCCGCGAGTCCGCCGGCATGACGTTCGAGTGGATCGAGCAGACCAAGGAGCAACTGGCCGCCCGCCGCCGCGAGGACCGCGCGTTCTGGCGAGCACAGAGGGCTGCCGCATGAACGCCCCGATCGATTGGGAGCTGACCCACATGCCGCGGGTGGGGCTGGCGCGTAAGCCGACCGCCCCCGCCCGCACCTGACCAGCCCGGTGTCGGTGCCGCGACATGCTCCCCGCGGTTTTCCCTCCTCGACCGGCACCGGGCTCACCTGTTCGTCACGACATCTAGGAGAAGGCAATGAATTCGAATGACCACTACCCGCATGGTGCGCCGAAGCATATGGCGGCTCGTCCGTTGAATGCTCCGTCGCTCGCTGAGGGTGACTATGCAGTCGAGCCTCACAAGCACGTGTACCGGGGCGAACTGTTCGAGGCGTTGCGGCGGATTGTGGATCCGTCGGACTTCCCCGAGGACGCAGCATGAGCGCGTCCTCGTGGCCGGGTTCGCCTGCCGCCGAGCAGGTCAACCTGATGACAACGGTCGGCATTTACGCCCTGTATCTGGTCGTGGTCGTCGCCCTGATCGCTGCGGTCCTGGTGCTCGTGCAGATGGGTCAACGGTCGGCTTCTGAGCATTCGTTCATCGACAACCACCTGCCCGAGAACGAGGACGTGTCAGTTGAGGCGTCCGCTGTCCGGGCTTCGATGCTGCGGAAGGCGGCCGACCGATGAAGCAACCGATCGAGCCCGAGGACATCCGCAAGGGCGACCTCATCCGCTACGAGAACGGCGACCTTATCCGCTTCAGGGCGGGCGAGTACCGGGCTGAAACAGATGGGGATACATGGGGGCCGCATCCTGGCCGCTACTTCCTCCTCGACCGCCCGAAGTCTCCCGTGGACCTGCCGACCGAGCCGACGCTGGGGTGGGCATCGTTCGAACATCATCACGATCACTTGGCCGAAACCGAACTCGGCGTGTGGCGGCACGTCGTTCACGGCAACGGCAATGACACGATCACCGCCGCTATTCAGCACCAGATCGCGCAGGCCGATACCGTCACCGCCTTCACCCCCGCCGTCGCTGTCCCAAAGGGCGCGCTGG
>SMEX01000012.1_pt1 | contig 37684 bp, 30 predicted proteins | sample 2456221 | NCBI WGS metagenome assembly SMEX01 (sample SAMN10132603, study PRJNA489261) | soil metagenome | isolation source: day120 control-silt loam soil ammended with composted manure from dairy cow... | place: USA | collected 2015-05-01
GGGGGTGTGGGCGGGGCGGGGTGGGAGGGTGGGGACCGAAATTCGGGTCCGGCTTGAGCGGTAGGGCTTGGCAGAATCGGCGGCATGTCGACGCGGGAGCTCATTGTTTTGGGGACGTCCAGCGCGGTCCCCACCAAGCGGCGCGCCCACAACGGGTACTTTCTGCGGTGGGATGGGCACGGCATCCTGTTCGACCCGGGGGAAGGCACCCAGCGGCAGATGCGGTATGCGGGAATCTCGGCGCATGACATCACCCGCGTGTGTGTGACGCACTTCCACGGTGACCACAGCCTGGGCTTGCCGGGGGTCATCCAGCGGATTGCTCGGGACGGGGTCACCCACCCGGTGCGGGTGGCCTACCCTGCGGCGGGCCAAGAGTATTGGGAGCGGCTGCGTTATGCCACCTCGTTTGTGGACACTGAGGTCATTGAAGCGCAGCCGCTGGCCGGTGACGAGGTGGTCGTCTCCGGTGAGGACGAGTTCACGGTGACCGCGCTGCCGTTGGACCATTCGATCCCCACTTACGGGTACCGGATTGCTGAACCGGATCGGGTGCACATGCTCGCTGACCGGCTCGCGGCGCGGGGGATCCGCGGGCCAGCGGTCGGCAGGCTGAAAGCTGAAGGGTTCCTCATTGACGCTGCGGGGAACCGGGTGGAGCTTGCTGACTACAGTGTGGTGCGGCCCGGGCAGGTGTTCGCGTTTGTCATGGACACGGGGGTGTGCGACACCGCGGTTCGGTTGGCGGAGCGGGCTGATCTGCTGGTGATCGAGGCGACGTTTCTGAACGCTGAAGCGGAGCTGGCTGCCCGCTACCGGCATTTGACTGCTGGTCAGGCGGGGATGATCGCTGCGCAGGCCGGGGTGCGGCGTCTGGTGCTCACTCATTTCTCTGAACGCTACGGCCGTGAAGAGGAGGACCGGTTTATTGCTGAGGCGGCCGCCTGTTTTTCTGGGGAGATTGTGCTGGCCCAGGATGTGATGCGGGTGGCGGTGCCGTCTCGCCGGTCGGAGGGTGGCGGAACCGTGGCGGGTGCTTGACCAGGGTGGAGCATGGCGGGTAGACACGGGTGCGGCCCTGGACAGCGGGGGTGGGTCGGGTGCGGGGCCGGCAGACCAGTGGTTGGTGGAACGCAAGGGGCAATGCGTGACAGGTCGATTCGTGGGGTTGAAGCCTGCCGTGGGGGTGGCTGCGGCGGCCGGGGTTGTGGCGGCTGTGGGTGTTGGGGTGGTTGTGGCGGTTCACGGAGACGAGGGTGGGGGGTCGGCGGATGTGGGGGTGGTAAGCCCGCTGCCGCGGCATGCCCCCGCGGCCGGGGTGGAGGCGGGTGGGGAGGCGGCCCGCGCCAGGCAGCAGCGGGCGGTGGCTGAAGGGGTGCGGAGTCGCACGGTGGAGGTGGCGGCATCCCGCCTTCCCGAACACCCCGATGCGGGGCAATCTGGACAGTGTTTGGCCTCAATGTATGGGGATCCGCAGCCGACCGCGTCCGGGGAGATCTTCGATCCCACACAGTTGACCGCGGCACACCCCACTTTGCCGTTTCACACCATGGTGGAAGTCACCAACACGGCTACCGGGCGGAGCGTGACCGTGCGGATCAACGACCGGGGCCCTTATGTGGCGGGGCGGTGTCTGGATTTGAGCACTGCAGCGTTTTCCGCGATCGCTTCCCTCGACCAGGGGGTGGTCCGCGTGTCGTGGCGGGTCGTGGGCTGAATTCCTGTACCGCCATCACCACCAAGATCACTGGTAAAGGCCGGGATGTGGGGCGTGTAACGGGTGCGGTACGTGGTAGACGCGTCCACCGCGGGCCCGCAGTGGGCTGCCCGCAGCTCAAGGATTCTTTCGGCACCGAACAGGAAGGTGATCGCGATGGCGCTTCCCGTGACCCGCCGTCGGGAACGGCTGATTCCCACCCAGTGGGGCGCGTTCCCCGAGTTTGAGGAACTCTACGACCGGATGGGGCGGCTGTTGGAGTCCGCGTTCGGTGAGCCGATCATCTCTCCCACCACGTGGACACCGTTTGCGGACCTGTTGGAAGACGACAAGTCCTACATTGTGGAAGCTGAAGTCCCGGGGATGTCCAAGGACGACATCAACATTCAGGTCAGCGGGAACGAGCTGATCATCTCCGGGAAGGTGGAGGAGCAAGAAAAAGAAGGGGTGCGCGCCCACCGGCGGATGCGCCGCTACGGGGAGTTCGAATACCGCACGGTGCTGCCCGGGGAGATCGACGCTGAAGGGGTGCGCGCCAAACTCGACAACGGTGTGCTGACGGTGACTGCGCCGAAGAGTGCGCATGAGCGGCCCCGCCACGTCGCCATCGAAAGCTGACCTGTTCTCGCCAGGGCTGTCGCGTTCCTCCTGTCGTGGGGACGGCGACAGCCCTGTTCGTCTTCGGCTGCGGGGCCGAGCCGACCGGGCGGGGCGTGGCAGAATGCCCGCGAGCAGGACTTTGCTTGCGGGGAGGGGCCAGTGTTCCGTGCCGGACCAGTGTGGGTGGTTTCCCCTGCCGACCTTGTGGATGTGGTGGAGTGCCCGCACCGCAGCGTGCTGCACCAGGCGCGGGCCGCGCATCAGGAGGGCGCTCCCACCCCTCAGATTGTTGACCCGCTCGCCGGGGAGGCCCGCGAAGAGCTGGTGGAGGCGGAGCTACGGCGGCTTCGCGCGCTCTTCGGCGGTGATGCGGTGGCCACCGTCGCACCGCCGCGCCCTGTCCTCGACGAGGTGCACGTCGCTGCTCAGGCGACCCGGGAAGCGATCCGGGACCGGGTTCCGGTCATCCACCACGGTGTGGTGGTCGCGCCGATCCAGCCGGGGGTGCTGTTGTTCGGGCAGGTCGACTTCCTCATCGCGACCACGGTGGACCCGGAAACCGGGGCCTGCCGGGAGGGTGTGCCTGCCGGGTATGAGCCGTGGCAGGCGGTGGGGCACGCCACCCCGCGAACCATTGTGGAGCTTGCGGCGTGCGCCACCATGCTGGCTGACACCCTCCCGCAGGCTCCCGAGTTTCTGCATGTGCGCTCAGAGAATGGGCATCATGCGCTGCGGGTCAGCGACTACGTTCCCCTGGTGGGGGTGGCGCAGGACCGGCTGATACGGCGGCTCGCCGCACCCCCCGAACTGCCTTCCCCGGTGTGGGGGGAGCCGTGCCCGGCCTGTGAAACGTGCGGGTTTGCGACGTGGTGTGCCCAAGGGCGGGCCCGGGACCGGCATGTGAGCTTGGTGGCGGGCATCCGCGGTGATCAGATCGTGAAACTTCAAGCCGCGGGAATCACCACGATTGACGCGCTTGCCCGCGCTGGGGAGGAGCAGCGGCCGCCGCTGTTGGCGCGCCGCACCTATACCCGGTTGCGGGAACAGGCGGCGCTGCAAGTCCGCCAGGACGCCACCCGCACCGCAGACAACCCGACGGGGCGCGTGTTCGCCACCGTGTATGCCGAGGACGGGCTGGTGCTGCTGCCTGCCCCCTCGGCTGGGGACGTGGTGTTCACCGTGGCCACCACCCCGGTGGGCGACGACGGGGAGTTGGCGTTCCTGTGGGGCGCGTACCTTCCCAGTGAGGAGCGGCACTGTGTGTGGTGGGCGCACGACCGTGCCGAAGAGCGGGTCGCGTTCGCTGCGTTCGTGGATTTTGTGAGCGGCCAGTTGCGCGCTGACGGGGAGGCTCACCTGTACTGTTACACCCCGCAGGGGGCGAGCCGGCTTGCCGCGTTCGCTGCTTCGCTGGGGGTGCGGGAAGCCGAAGTGGATGACCTGCTGCGGCAGCGCCGGTGTGTGGACTTGTCTGATGTGGTGAAGAAAAGCGTGCGGGTGTCCCAACGCTCCTATGCGTTGTCGGCGCTTGAACCCCTCTACTTGGGTGACGATGCTCAACGGTGGGGTGGGGGCGAGCCGCAGCCCGACGGGTATGCCGCCTACCGTCGCGCCTGCCGGGCGGGGGATTCCCGGCAGGCGCAGGCTGTGCAGGAGGCGCTTGCTGCCCAGGTGCGCCGCGAGTGCGTGTCGGTGGCGCGGCTGCGTGACTGGTTGGAAAAACTCCGGGTCGACCATGGGATCGTGGCTCGACCTGCACCCCCCGAAACGGTGGGGGTGGACCCCGGCCAGCAGGAGCAGGCTGCGGCCCGGCGGGCCGCAGTGGAGGAGCGGATCCGGTCTTTGACTGAAGCGTTGGCGGGGCCCGCGGCAGGGGAAGGGCGGGGTGAGGACCAGGACGCCTGGGATGTGCTGAGTGCGCTGCTCGGCTATTACCGGCGGGAAGAAGCCCCGTTGTGGTGGGATTTTTTCCGCCGCCTGTCCGCCCCGGTCGAAGAGTTGGAAGCGGATGCGGACTGTGTGGTGCCGTTGTGGGTGCGCGCTCATGCGTGGGTGCCCCCGCAGGGGCGGCAGCGTAAAGCGGCGCGGCACGTGGAGGTGGGCGCGGATCCCCGCCGGCTGCATCCTTTTGGGGTGGGTGACCAGGTGCGACTGTTGTACCCGGGGGTGGCCGGCCAGGGGGCGGAGGCGGTGCCGGCAACGGTGGTGGAGGCTGCGGCCGACCGGCTGGTGGTGGTGGAGAAAGCAGACGTGGGTGCGGAGCATGACCGGCAGCCGCTGGCGGTGCTGCCGGGGGCCCCGGTGCGGTCTACACCGAAAGACGAAGCGTTGTGGGAGGTAGCGGAACGTGTCGCCGCGGCTCTTCCCCGTCCGCCTCAGATGGCGGGGGTGGATCTGCTGCGCCGGGTTCCGCCGCGGCTGCGCGGCGGGGGTGCGCTGCCGGATCCGGGCGACTTCGGTGGGGACACGGTTGCTGCGGTTCTTGCCGCGGTGGACGCGTTGGACGACTCCTATCTGGCGGTGCAGGGCCCGCCGGGAGCGGGGAAAACCTATCTTGCTGCGCGGCTGATCACCCACTTGGTGGGTCGTGGCCTCCGGGTGGGGGTGTGTGCGACCAGCCATCAGGCGATCGAGAACGTGCTGCGCGCGGCGGTGCGTGCCGCAGCGGAGGCCGGGGTGGGGGTGCCGTGTGCGAAACGCCCATCAGGAGTGTCTCCTGATAGACGTGTGCCGTGGGAGCAGCCCAGGCAGGTGCGGGACTTGGTGCAGTGGTGCCACCGCCAGGAGGGTGGATACCTGGTGGGGGGAACCGCGTGGAACTTTACGCACCCGCAGATGCGTGGCCTGGGGGTGGATGTGCTGCTCATCGACGAGGCCGGGCAGTTTGCGCTTGCGGATGCGGTCGCGGTGTCGGCTGCGGCTCGTTCGCTGGTGCTGTTGGGGGATCCTCAACAGTTGCCGCACGTGGTGCAGGGGGTACACGCGGCGGGCGCGGACCGGTCCGCGTTGGAACACGTGGTGGGGGACGCCGACATTATCGACCCCGCCTACGGCTATTTTCTGGCGCACACCCGTCGCATGCATCCGGGGGTGTGCACGGTGGTGTCCCACTTGGCCTACCAGGGGCGGCTCAGTGCCCACCCTGATGCGGCGTTGCGTGGCCTAGCCGGGGTGGAGGCGGGCGTGTACCGCAAGGTGGTGGCGCACCAGGGGCGCAGCACGCACAGCCCTGAGGAGGTGCGGGCTGTGGTTGAGGTGGTCGCGCAGTTGGTGGGGCGGGAGTGGTGTGAGCCGGGGCGGCCGCCGCGGCCGTTGCAGGGCAGCGACATTATGGTGGTGGCCCCGTTTAATGTGCAGGTGCGTGCGTTGCGGGCAGCGTTGGCGGAAGCCGGGCTGGAAGCGGTGCGTGTGGGCACGGTGGACCGGTTTCAGGGCCAGGAAGCGCCCGTGGTGGTGTGTTCGATGACGGTGTCGAGTGCGCGGGAAGCACCTCGGGGCATGGAGTTTGTGCTGTCCCGCAACCGGTTGACGGTGGCGTTGTCGCGGGCCCAAGCGGTGGCTGTGGTGGTGTGTGCGCCGTCGCTGGTGGAGTCTGCGGCTCGCACGATGGCTGAGCTGCGGGCCTTGGCGGGGTTTGCGCACGTGTGGGCCCAGGCCCGCGACTGGCCTGACCCGGCCCCAGGGTAGGGCTGGGCGGGGAACCGTGGATCTGCCGGGACGGTTCGTCGTTGACGCAGGGGTTTGTTGCCGCCTGCGACCAGGCCCCTGGCAGAGAAAGGTGGGGGGTGGACACGTGCCGTGTCCACCCCCCTACGAGGGTGTGCGGCTAGGAGAGTCGGGCTTCGATCGCTGCGATGATGCGGGGCCGCAACTCGGCGGCGGGAATCACCTCGTCGACCGAACCGACTCGCACCGCGCGTTGAATGTCGTGGATGCGGTCGAACTCTGCGGCCACTTCCCCGAGTTTTTCGGTGCGGACCGTGGCGCGCAGCTCCTCCAACTCGGCGGTGAGCGTGGCCCGCAGGGTGCCGGACGCTGCCGCCACTTGGGCTTCCAAGTCGCGGACCCGCGGGTCGGCTGCGGTGCGGGCGTCCACTTCGCGGGAGAACACCACCGCGGCCGCCGGGGCGCCGCCGAGCACGGACGCGAACGAGCCTTCCACGGCCAGCACGGTCATGTTCGGGTTGAGGGCCTTGGAGAACACCACGAACGCGCCACCGTGGTAGCGGGAGATCACGCAGAACACGATGGGGCCGCGGAAGTTCACGATGGCGCGGCCGATCTCCGCCCCATACTCCAGTTGGAGTTTCCGCATCGACTCAGGAGAGCCGTCGAACCCGGACAGGTTCGCCAACACCACGAGAGGACGGTTGCCGCTGGCCGCGTTGATGGCGCGGGCCACCTTCTTCGACGACTGCGGAAACAGGGTGCCCGCAGTGTAGGTGTCGGGACCGTCGGTGGGGGGGAAGCCGCGCCGCGGAATCGAACGGGATTCAATCCCGATCAAGCAGACCGGGATGCCGCCGAGACGCGCGTCGTAGACCACAGCGGTTTCCGCGTCCGCCATGCCCGCCCAGCGTTCCAGCACCGGGTGGTCTTGGTCGCAGACCGCGCGCATGACCGTGCGAATGTCGAACGGTTTCTTACGGTCCGGGTTGGTTTCCGCGGAGAAGATGTCGCCCACCGTGGCGAAGTCGCTGCCGTCCACCTGGTGCGGGAAGGTGCGGATGTCCCGGTCCACGGGGTCGCTGGTGGGGGCGCGGCGCGGTGTTGTCTCCCCGGGCGCGATGTAGGTGTGGGCGTAGTGTTCCATGAGGATGTCGCGGGCCGCCAGCAGGTTCGGCGCCCAGTATTGGGCTTGCCCGTTGGGGCCCATCACCCGGTCGTATCCGCCGATCCCGAAGTTGTCTTCCGCGGACACGCCGCCGGAGAAGTCCAGCGACTGTTTGCCGGTGAGGACCATCGCCGAGTCCGGGGTCATCACCAGGATGCCTTTGGTGTGCATGAGCATCGTCGCTTCGGCGTTCCAATACGGTTGGGCGCCGACGTTGATGCCCGCAACCACGATGTTGATTTCCCCGCCGGCTTGGGTGAATTCCACGATCCGTTTGAGGGCCGCAGCCACCCAGTCCATGTTTTCGGTGCCGGATTCCATGGAGATGCGCGCCCCCGAGGACAGGGCATACCACTCCACGGGCACCTGCATGCGTTCCGCCAGGTCGAGGGCAGCGATCACGCGGCGGCATTCGGGTTCCGCCAACGCGCCCAGCGACTTGGTGGGATCCCCCAGCAGCACGACGCGGGTCACCCCTTGCGGGTGCAGCGCGGTGGGGGTGGTGACCACGCCGACCACCATGCCCGCCGTGTTGCGGCCTTTCGGCCGGTCCACGGGCACCAGGGTGTGGGTGTCGTCCAGGTCGTATTCCTGGAATTCGCCGAGCAGGTCGGTCAGCTCGTAAGGGTAGACGGTGTTGCGGCTGCTGGCACGCAGCACTTTCTGCCGGTAGTCGTCGATCGGTTCGATCGGCTCGGTGGGGGGTTCACCCACGGTCAGCGTGGTGCCGCCCGCCGCGTCAAAGGTGATGCGGACCGCGATCGGGGTGAGCGCTCCAGTGTGCGGGTGGCGTTGCCGGGCCAGGAACAGGATTTCTTCCAGTCCGGCGCCCGCTGTGGTGGGCAGGACCCGTTCCACGAGCGTTTCCAGTTCAGCGCGGGTCAGGTCGCTGGGCGGCCACACATACAGGGTGATCCGGTTGGTGGGGAACCGTTGGGGTGCGGCCTGGCGGGAGCGGGCGCGGCGGATCGAATCCAGGCAGGTCGCCACCACGTCCTCGGCGGTGGGGAGCGCGACCAGGCGTCCGTCGTGGTCACGCAGCGCGGTCAGGTCCCGGATTTGCGCGAACGCGACCAGCCGCCGATCGGCGGGGTTGTCGCGGGCCACGCACTCAAACAGGTACACCTCTTCGTCTGCGGACGGCAGCCGGGTCAGGTGGAATTTGCTCAACCGTTCCAGTTGCAGCCGGTGCGCGATCTGCGGGTGCAGGCCGCGGATCAGTCGCTCCTCAGCGAACCCGGAGTCGGTGGGGCGGAATGTGAAGTGGTGGTGCATGACCGCGCCGTCCCGGCCCGCCACGGTGGTGGTCACCCGCCGCACCTGCGGGGGCAGCACGTGCGCGTTGATGCGGGCGCTGAGTTCCTCCGCCATCGCGTCGAACGTGTCCGGCTGTTCCTGCCAGGCCAGGTAGATGTCGACGTCGACGGTGGCGTGCCCGTCGGCGAGGCGGGCGAGTTCCCGCAGCGCGTCGTCGACCGTGTCAAACCGGGCCGCGGCTGAGATCACACACGAGTCGGTGCGCTGGGCCACCACGAACGCGCACCCGGGGGTCCGGTGGGTGTGGACGTCACGCAGCGCCCGGTTGCCGTAGTAGCGGCGAGCCAGCACTTCCAGCATGACCGTGTTGTCGCGGTCGTCGCGGACGAGTCGTTGGCCGAGCAGCCGCACCAACGGTTCGGTGCTGCGCACCATGTCCGCGATCCGTTCGGCCCGGTCTGGGGCGTTGGGGTGGGCGTCCAAATACCGCAGGTGTTGACGGACGTTGGCGTAGACGCGGGCGCGGTTGCGGCGCAGCAGCGGCTGGGCGAACCAGGCGAACACGACGCCGCGGGCCAGGTCGGCGATGGCGGGGAAGCGAACCTGGGTGGCTGCCACCAGCCGTTCCAACGCCAAGCCGACGGGTTCGTGCAACGCGGCGGGCGGGGGTGGTTCCTGCAGCCAGGTGCGCAGCAGCGCGGTGATGATCGCCGCGTCGTGGGAGGCGCGCTGCTGGGCGAGGAAGATCCGGAACACGGCGGCTTCCAGCTCGGGAGAGCGTTCCAGATCCGTGACTCCGTAGTGGGCGAGAGCGGTCGCGAGTTTGGTTTGGAACGTGTCGGGCAGGCCGGCGCGTTCCACGTCCAGGCTTTGCAGGTAGGTGTGGAAGTGTTCGCGGGCGCTGGGCACGTGGCTGTGGCTGTCGTCGCTGGCAGGCCGGTTGCGGCTGAGTTCCGCCAGGTCCGCGAACACGGTGAGGAGACGCAGTTCGTCGGCGAGCAGCGAATGGCCTTCAGCGAGCGCCTCAGCGCGGGCCGTCAGATAGTTGTTGAGGGTGTGCTGGTCGTCGCACAGGTCCGGGTCGAAACCCAAAAGCCGGTTACGCAGGTCGGTGATGCTGCGTTGGGCTCGCACGTGCGCGGGGACCGGTTCGAGGGCTTCCGGCAGGTCCACGTTCACGGGCGGGGCGGCATCCTGGTCGGCTGTGGTGGTGTCGCTGAGCGGTTCCAGCCGCATCAAGGGTGCGCCGGACTCCACCTGGGTGCCCACGGTGACCAGGCATTCTTTGACGCGGGCTTTGAACGGTGCGCGCAGCACCGTTTCCATTTTCATGCTTTCCACGACCAGCACGGGGTCGCCGGCCTCCACCTCCGCGTCCACGGCGACCGGGGTGGCGACCACCAGGGCGGGTGTGGGGGAGCGCAGCACGCCGCCTTCGTCCCGGCTGACCCGGTGGGTGACCCCGTTGACTTCGACGAGGAACGTGGGCCCGTGGGTGCCGGTCAGGAGCCGGTAGCGGGTGCCGTTGACGGTGATACGTCCACTGTGCGGGCCGAACCGGTCCAGTTCCACATCAGCGGTGCGCACCACGCCACCGGTGTCAATGGCGGCGCGGAACCGGTGGGCGCCGACGCGGGCCACTCGCAGCCGGTAGGTGGTGCCGCGGAGTTTGAGGTCGAGTGGTTGGCCGCTGTCGTGCTGGACTTGGGGGCGGCCGCCGAACGCGGTGGTCAACAGCCGCTGCTGTTCGACGCGTTCCTCTTCTTCGTAGGCTTCGATCGCGGCGGCGATCAGGGCGATCGCGGAATGCGTGTGGCTGACCAGGCGGCCTTCGCTGCGGACCCGGTCGATCCAGCCGGTGTCTGCGGTGGCGTTGACTACCTCCGGCTGGTTGAGCAGGTCGAGGACGAAGCTTTTGTTGGTGGTGCCGCCTTCGATGAGGACGGTGGTGTGGGCGAGGGCGCGGCGCAGGCGGCTCAACGCTTCCTCGCGGTCACGGCCGTGCGCGATGATCTTCGCGATCATCGAGTCGAAGTCGGAGGGGATGACGTCCCCTTCCGTGAACCCGGTGTCCACACGGATGCCTGGCCCGGTGGGGAGTTCCAGGTGCACGATCCGGCCGGGGGAGGGCGCGAAGTCCCGGTCGGGGTCTTCCGCGTTCAGCCGTGCTTCGATGGCATGCCCCTGCTCGATGGGGGGTTCCCCTTCGAGTTTGCCGCCGCTGGCCACCCACAGTTGGGCTTTGACCAGGTCGAATCCGGTGGTGGCTTCGGTGATGGGGTGTTCGACCTGCAGGCGGGTGTTGACTTCCAGGAACGCGAAGAGTTTGTCGTCGGGCCGGTAGAGGAATTCGACGGTGGCGGCACCCCGGTAGCCGACAGCAAGAGCGAGGCGTTCCGCGGCGGCTTTCAGGTCGGCGGCCTGCACAGGGCTGAGCACGGGGGACGCGGATTCTTCGATGATTTTCTGGTTGCGGCGCTGCACAGAGCAGTCGCGCACCCCCAGTGCCCAGGCGGTGCCTTGGCCGTCGGCGATCACCTGCACTTCCACGTGGCGGGCGCCGGTGACCAGGCTTTCCAAGAACACGGTGTCGCTGCCGAAGGCGCGGGCTGCTTCCTGGCGGGCCCGCTCATAGGTGTCGACAAGCTCGGCTTCGGTGGTGATGATGCGGATGCCGCGCCCGCCCCCGCCGGCGGCGGCTTTCAGCATCAGCGGATAGCCGATGGTGCGGGCCGCAGCGATGGCCTCATCGAGGGTGGTGACGGGGCCGCGGCTCCACGGGGCCACGGGCACTCCGACTTGTTCGGCGAGGAGTTTCGCGCCGATCTTGTCGCCGAGCTGCCGCATCGCGTGCGGGCTGGGGCCGATAAAGGTGACTCCGAGCTGTTCGCACAGTTCCGCGAAAGCGGGGTCTTCCGCGACAAACCCCCAGCCGACCCAGGCGGCATCAGCGCCGGTGTCGACGAGCGCACGCTGCAGCACTTCCAAGTTGAGGTAGGGACGTGCGGACGCGGGACCGAGGTCGTAGGCGATGTCGGCTTCACGGACGAAGGCGGCGGTGCGGTCAACATCGGTGTACAGGGCGACCGTTTCGATCCGCGTCCCGGTCTCTGCGGCGATGTCCCGTACGGCATGGATAAGCCGCATAGCGGCTTCACCACGGTTGACGATGGCGATACGGTTGAACACCCCACCGGGCCCTTCTGGTCGATCAACGGTGTACCTGCCGCGGCACCACGGCCCCGGCAGTGTTCCACCCTCCCGTATACCGGACGGCAATGCCATGGTGCGCCTAGCTGAGGCTGCGCCCCCGCAGTTTGTGGGAAACAACCAAAAACCCCGCCGCGGCCCGGGGGGGAGCCTGCGGCGGGGTGCGGGTGGTCGATGAAGATCACAGTGGGGAGGGGTCGTCGACGAGCCACGCCCCACCCGTGTTGACGAGGGTGAGCGTGGTGGTGTCCGGGGTGCCGGTGGAGGTCACGTGCACGGTCGCGGTGGTGCCGTCCGCGGAGAGCTCCACGGTGTCCACGTGGGCGGTGGTGGCGGGGTTGGCGAGGATGGTGTGGAACGCGGTGGCGCAGTCCACGGGGCTGTCGTCGGAGGCGGCGAGTTCCGCGGTGGCGGATTCGATGAGGGCGGCGCGGGCGTCTTCGGTGAGCACAAAGCAGCCGACTTGGCCGTCTCCGGTGCGCACGGCTTCCAGGTAGGTGTCGGCGGCTGAGCGGGCCCCTTCTGCGGCGTCCCCTTCCAGTACGGGGTTTTCCAGGGGGTTCACTGATGCTGTGGAGCTGGGGGAAGGCTCGGACGGTGGGGCAGGTTCCGGGGAGGACGTGCCGCATCCGGCGGTGAAGACGAGACTGCTGGCAGCCAGTACGACGGCGGGCCGCAGACACTGTTGCACGACCATGGGTGCTCTCTTTCGTTGTGGGGATCCCCGGGGGCCGTCCCGGGGTGGTCAATTTCCTATCGCACTGCGTGCCCCGGCCGCTACAGCAGGGGAGGTTTCGTGCCTGGGCCTGGGGCGGTGTGTTCGTGCCCGCACGCGTATCCCGTTTAGGGTGGCCAACCGCAAGACACCCACGCCCCGCGTGTTTGTTGTGGCCGGAGGATCCGCATGGCACCGAAGAAACGCAAGAAAACCCGGGCCCGCCGCCCTGCCGCGTCGCGCACCCACGCCACGCCTCCCCTCAAGGTGAGCCGCACCCCGCTGCGGGTGGACGAGCCGCCGCGCTGGCCGATGCTGGTGTGGAGTCTGCTGGTCGTGGTGTGGGTGCTGGGCTCGTTGACCGCGTTGATGGGGGTGATGGCATCGGTGACGGTCCTGTTGGACGACGTGACCGATCAGGCGCGGCGGCAAGGAGCGTGGGCTCTTGTCTGGCTGCTGGGGTGCGGTCTTGGGGTGCCGCTGGTCGGCACTGTGTGGGCGGCCCTGCTGCGCCGCCGGGTGGCTGCGGCCCTGTTCGGGTGCGCGTTCGTGGGATCAGCCGTGCTGTTGGGGCTGTTGGCTTCCCCCGGGGAGATCTGGGCGGCGCTGCGCACCGGCCTGGCTTTGTGAGGCATAGCGTTTCCGGGGGCCGTATGCGATCATCCGGTCACCAGGACGGCTCACCGCCCTGACGGGAGGGTGAGTCATGATGGGGATCAGGACCACGGGATGCACACCGGTGCGTGGCAGATCGGTGGCACGCGCACCTTGCGCATCCTGCCGCACACCGGTGGCTGACACCACCGCGATCGGATGGGGGCTGTGACCGTACCGTGCCCGAAATGTGGAAAAATGCCCAGGTGATCGATGCTTTTCGTGCCGCCTTTCAGGAACTGATCGACGCTTCCCTCCTGGGTGACCCGCAGCGTTTCGGCCCTGCGGTGGGTCGGGTCTATGAGCTCGCCTCCCACGTTCCGGTCTCCGAACGGGAGATTGCCCTGGAGGCGTTGGGGCCGATCTTTTCTGGACACCACGTTGGTCCGGGAATCGAAGCCGACCTGACCGTTGTGGCGGGCGCCCTGGTGGAAATGGGAACCTCGCCGGGGAACACGGGGATCGAAGTACTGCGTCTGCTACGTGAAACCGGGCGAGCCGCAGGCATGTTCCTGCACGCCTGGGACAAGGTGGGGGACGGCGACCCACCCGATCCCGACCAGGTCACCGCAGCCGACGAAACCAGGGTCGCCGCCGTGCTGGGGGACTCTGCCCCTGTAGCGACCCTGTGCTGGTGGACGGCACGCCGCTACGGGCTGTCCGCGAAAACCATGCTGAGCTCCGCGCAGGTGCGCGCCGCCGTGCGCAGCGACCCCGAGCTCCACGGTGACTTGTTGGCGATCGCTGCGCAACTGTCAGCCCACCTTGCCGAGTTCAGCGAGGTTGTGGCTTTGCTGCGCATGGACGAGGTGTCGTCAGCGCTCGTGTTGGACCGGGGCACCCGCCGCGGTTTTCGGGTGCGGTTCGAAGGGATCGCCGACAACTTCCAACTGCACACCCTGCTCGCGGATGCGCTGATCGGGGAGGAGGGCCGCGGACTGCCTGGGCGGCGACCGGATCCGCGGTGGGTGGCGGCCTTCCGCGACTCCGACCCTGATCCGCAAGCAAAAATCGTCCACGGCTGGTGGAACCTGGTGGGTTCTGACGGCAGCTGGGTGTGGAACGAAGGGGTTCCCGCCGACATTCCCCTGCTGAACGGGGAACGCGTCCTCATCCTCGAAGAGCAAACCTATCCGCGCTCCTGGAACGCGGGACGCATCTACCCGCTGGTGAAAGCAGACCTGTGGGTGGTGGAGGAACTCGACCCTGCGGAGGCCGCCCACTGGTGGTCGCTCGTGGAACCCGAGGACGACACCCCCGCACTGCCAGCGGCAGCGGACACCCCTGGGGAAGAGGCTGCCCCCGCCCCGTCGCCGTGGTGGCAGGAGACCGAGCCTGCTGCCCCCCGCCCCGCTGAACCCCAGCCGGCAGCTGACGCCCCGGCCAGCGTCGACCCCCTCGCTGACCGCGGAGAGGACACCGACCACCCCACCGCATCCTCTCCCACAGCCGTCGAAACCCCGCCCCTGCAGGATTCACCCGCCGACAACGAGCAGGCCGCACACGACCAGCTACCCCAAACCGAGCACATCCCGGTCCTCACCGACGAGCTGCTCGCCGCCTACGACGCGGCCCGCACCACTAGTGACCCGGACGAAGACGGCGAGGACGACACGTCCCACCGCGACGCGCCCGGCTCCACCCTGCTGCCGCCCCTCCCACCCGGGGTGTCCGACAGTTCCGGGTGGGGGCCCAGTTGGCGGTAACCCTTCGCGGTCACACGCAGGCTCCCGCCCGCCCTCCTAGGCCACCACGTTGAGGGTGGACGGGAGCCCGCAGACTTGCTGGGGTCAGACCGGCCGGGAGATCGGCTCGTCGTCCCTGTCGTCCAACAGGGCCGCGAACCCCTCGTCGTCTTCGTCTGCCTCGGCCGCGTGCGCGCCACGCGGCCGATAGCTCCGCCACCGCGACGGGAAAAACAGCGGAATGAGGAACGCGACCGCTAACGGCAGCACCAATCCAGCCTCCAATAGGGCCCGCACCCCTTCTTCCCCGGGAAGCTGGACCACGCCCAAGCCCGGCACAGTCAGCGGGGCAAACACCTGATCCGCCCACTTCGGCTGCAAAACGTGGGCGACTGTCGCCCCCGTTAATACCACTCCCGCCATTCCCGGAATCAGCGGAGTCAGTTTCGGGGGCACCAACACCAGCGCAACCACCAGCGCCAACACCATCAGCGCGGCGAGAGTGAGGAATTCACTGGGACCAAAAAACCCTCGCGTGGAGTTCACCAGCGCGCCTACCCGCGGCGTCACCCATCCGCCCGCCACGAGAAGCACCGGTCCCAACAACAACCCGAAGACAAAACCAAAGAAATGTCGCACGGGGGAGGTCTCCTCTCAAAAATCACGAGCACTTTACCGACAAAACACCTTTAATGGGTCGATCGTGGATGCCGTGTTTTTCCCCCGGCTGCTGCGGCACCCGCCCGGCCCGGCTGTGGTTGCGCCCACCGGTGCCCTCCCGCGTTCTAGGCTGGACCTATGGAGAGTCCGCACGCTGCCGACCCGGAGGGCATCGACCCCCAGGTCGTGGAACTCGCGACGACGATCTTCGCGTTGGCGCGCGCCGGCGACACCGCGTCCCTCGACGCCTACATTCGCGCTGGAGTTCCCGCCAACCTCACCAACGACCAGGGCGACACCCTCGTGATGCTGGCCGCCTACTACGGTCACGCCGACACGGTGGAGTGCCTGTGCCGACACGGGGCCGACGTCAACCGGCTCAACGACCGCGGTCAATCCCCACTCGCCGGGGCCGTGTTCAAAGACGAAGACGCCGTGGTGAAAACCCTGCTCGCCCACGGCGCCGACCCCACCCTCGGACAGCCTTCCGCCATCGACACGGCCCGCATGTTCGGCAAAGAGCACTACCTGGAACTGTTCGACAACGCCTAACCCATCCGCACCGGACGAGTGCCCGCAGCGGCTGACCAACCCCGCCCCGCAGCCCCCTGCTGTGACCGGGTGGTGGACGGCCGCTGCGCGCCCCGCGCAGCCATCCACCACCCGCGAAGGACGCGGCCACGGGGCGGGCGTGCCATACCCACGCGCGCACGTGAGGGGAAACCAGCCACGCCGCTGAGAGGAAGGACCGTGCCACACCACCACACCCTTCCGGCAGCCGACGCAGCGTCTTCAGCAAAAAAAGGGGGCCTGCTGCCCGTGCCGCAGCGTGACGCTCTCCCGCATGCCCCCTTCCGCTCCGCCGCGGTCCACCATGCTGCGGCGCCCGCCCATCACCCGGGGGAAGAATAGGAGTTACCCGACCCCATCACGGAAAGAGTCCACGTGAACGACGTGTCCCGCCCACACCCGGTCATCGACCCCGACCTGCCTGAGAAGGCACGCACCCAGCTTGAAACCGCGCTCCACCCACCCCAGGACACCCCACCGGCGGAACACCGCCGAACCCTGCTGCCCCAGCCCATCGCCGACCACCCGGTGGCCACCGTCGTCATCACCCTGCTCGTGCTGCTGGTAGGCATGCGTCTCCTGGCGCGCGTGTTCGTGTTCGTGGCCGCCGCCGTCCTCCTCATCGGAGCAGGCATCCTGCTCATCGCCCTCCTCGCCCCCCGACGCGACCCCCAGCGCGCTGCGCGTCAGCTCCGCGACCGCTACCGCGACCACTATGTGACCGCCGACGATCTTGACGAAGAAGCAGCCGCACTCCTCGCGCGTGCCCAACGCGCCGTGGCCACGATCACCAGCGCGCACGTCGTCCGCGACGACATCCTCGACGTCGCCCTCAACACCGCGGTGCTGCCCCGTCAACTGTGGGAGACTGCTCGCGCCCTGCGCAGCCTCACCGAGCTGCGGTCCCGCCCCACCCCCAGCCACGGCGACGACACCACGATCGCCATGCTGCTGGACGACCGGAAACGCGCCCTGCAGGCCATCCACCAGTCCGTGGCCGACCGGGTGGCTGCCCTCGAGGACTACGCCACCCGGGTCAGTGAAGCCGAGCAGGCGTGGCAGCGTGTGGCGACCCTGCGCCGCCTGATCGCGGAACAGGAAGAACTGCGGGACCTGTTGGCTGCGACCGCCGCTGACGAGGTCGCGGTCCGCGAGCTTGCCGAACTGACGGAACGGGCCCGTGCCGCAGAAGCCCACCTGCAGAACGCGGCCCACCAGGCCGCACAGGCCGCCCTGCGCCTCCCCGGCGTGGACTAGGTCACGCCCACTGCACCGGATGCCCGTATTCCAAGTAGCGGACCGTGGAGCCAGTGCCCGCCACACACGCCGCGACCCGGCGCGCCTGCGGCTCGGGAAGATAGTCGCCGATCCGCTCCGGCTCCACTAAATGCGCGTCGCTGAGTTCGTCGGGGGGCAGCCGCACCGCCTCAAACTGGCCGGGACGCAGCAGACCACCGAACACGAACACGGTCGCTGGCCGCCGGTCCGGGCTCGCCTGGGCAGGTAGCCAGTCCACACACACCAGCCCACTCAACTGGGGGGTGAACCCGAGCTCTTCGGAGCATTCCCGCAAACACGCCTCCCGCGGAGACTCCCCCATCTCAATCACCCCGCCCGGCAGCCCCCACCCGGGCCGGTAGGTGGGCTTGACCAGCAGGACCCGCCCCGCCTCGTCGCGCAGCAACGCACTCGCCGCACCCCGGGTCCGCGGCAGGCTGTCGAAAAACTCCAACTCGCTGTCGGCCATGACTTGACCCTAGCCACGGCCTGCCGCGCCCGGCAGCGGTCCCGGCGGGGTTCCCCACTCGGCCACCACTCAGTCAGACGAACCACCGTGGTCGCGGGCATACCGCCGCTGAAAGTCAGCGCGCAACCGCGCCGAGGAAGCAGGATCGTCCCGGTGCAGCGCCTCATACTCGTCCACCGAGATAGCGTGCCGCGCATAGTCGTCGTAGGCAGCATCCCCTGGGCGCAGCACCGTTGTCCCACAGCCCAATGCCGGTTCGGAACGGTCCACGTAGCTGACCGGAACCCGCAGGCTGCCATCCGGGTAGCGGACCGCTTTCACGCGATTCACGCCATCACCCCATAAACCCCGTAGTAGGTGTGGAAATATTCCACGATCGCGTACGCCAGATCCACCTGGCCGCCCAGCATGGTCACGAGCACGTGCTCCTTGCGGGCCAGCGTGATCGCGAAGCACTCCGCCCACCATTCGTGGCGCCGGTGCCAGTACTCCTCCACCAGGTGGGGGACGCACGCGTCGTGCAGGTCCCGCCACTGGCGGGTCTCCGACATCATGCGGTCGGCCACATCCAACACGTGCCCGATCTCGTGGAACACCAGGGACACCGACGTGTGCGGGCTACTACCCAACACCAGGAAACCGAAACGGTAGATCCCGGCAAGCCGGTCGAACGTGGGGGCCTGCGGGTCGTCGGGATCAGTCGACACCCCACGCAAATGGTTGAAACAATTCAGGTCAGCAACGGACCCTTCCCCGATGTAGATCCCGTTGACCTCTTCCACCACCCGGTCAACGATGGCGGGAGGAAGCCGCGACAACGCGTCCATATGGTCGAGAATGCGCGGAGAGGGGATAGTCCCGGCAGGCCAGCGGCGATGCAACACCGCTTCCAGCCGCCCCAGATGCCGCCGCCCGTCATCAGGGAACGGACGCACCCCCTGAGGATGCGGGCCACATTCCAGGATTTCGTTCACGAGTAAGCAACATAGAGCGTCTCCAGACCTCTCGGAGCCATCCACCGCCCCGCTGCCCCGGCCCGACACCGGCAACCCCACGGGAACACGGCACGCCTCCCGCCCCAGCACACCCCCGTTGTCCCAATCAGCGTCCAACCACCCCAGGGCAAGGTCCACAACGATTGCGTCACATCCCCGATTCCGTGGCGTTGCCCTGCGCGGCCGTGCGGCACGCCACCGCATCCGCCGCATCCATCACCAACCGGGTAAACAGCGTGGGCTGCTCCAAGTTCACCATGTGGCCGGCACGCGGCACCACCAGCAGCCGCCCGTCCACGCACGCGTCCACAAACAGCTTCTCGTGGATACGGAAATGGTCCCGCGCCCCGTTGATCAGCCACACCGTCCCCGGGTAAGAGGACAACAACGTCAACACGTCCAAGTCGGTGATCTCGTCGATCACCGCACGCCCCACCTCCATCGCCAGCCCGCCGTCCAACACTGCTTCAGCAGCCTCCGCAGGCAGCGTCCACCGGTGGAAACGCTCATTGACCGACTGTCCCCGGTCCGGAAGCCGCTCCAACAAGACGGCAGGAATCCGGTACATGTTCGCCCACCCGTGCACGGGACGCGCCGAACACCCCGCTGCCACCAGTCCAGCGACCCGCTCCGGGGACGCCGCAGCCGCCGCAATGGACACAAACCCGCCCAGGCTCAACCCCACCACCAAGGCGGGACGCCCCACCGCATCCACCGCCTCGTGCACCGTCTCCACCGCGCCGCGCAAGGTGAACGTCTCCCCACGCCGGTCCCCGTGGCCCGGCAAATCCACCGCGACCACCGTGCGCCCTTGCGCGCCGAGCATCTCCAGCTGCGGACGCCACATGGTTTTCGACGTGCGCAGGCCGTGCACGAACACGATCGGCACGTGCATCAGCCACCCCCTTTTTTCCCCGGCACCGCCACCGCCCTCACCCCTCATTCTCCCCGCCCCGCCGCCCCTCCTCGGGGACTAGCCGGCATACACCACCGTGACAGGGGCGTGATCCGACCACCGCTGGTCATGGGACGGCGCCCGCTCCACCCACGCCTCCTGGGCGCGCGCAGCCAAACCCGGCGTAGCGACCTGCAAGTCGATGCGCCACCCCGCGTCATTGTCGAACGCCCGCCCCCGATACGACCACCACGTGTACGGGCCGTCCTGATCAGGGTGCAACGCCCGCACCACGTCGACGTATCCCGCCTCCTCATACACCCGGGAAAGCCACTGCCGCTCTTCCGGAAGGAAACCCGAGTTCTTGCGGTTGCCCCGCCAGTTCTTCAAGTCAGCCTCCTGGTGCGCGATATTCCAGTCGCCGCACACCGCAAGCTCCCGCCCCTGGGCCTCCACTTCGGTGCGCCGACGCACCAGATAGGGCAGGAATTCCGCCATGAACCGCTCTTTCTCCTCCTGCAACGGCGTGCCCACCTGTCCGGAAGGCAGATACAGGCTGGCCACGCTCACCGGCCCGAAGTCCGCCTCCACGTAACGCCCCGAATCCGCGAACTCCGCAGAACCGAATCCGATCCGCACCGCATCCGGTTTCATCCGCGAATACACGGCCACTCCGGCACGACCCTTGGTTGCGGCAGGCACCAGCACCACATGCCAGCCGTCCGGCTCAGCCACCTCGGGGGGAAGCTGATCGAGTTCCGCGCGGGTCTCCTGCAGACACACCACGTCCGCTTTGGTGCCCGCCAGCCACTCCACGAACCCTTTCCGCGCTGCCGCGCGCAGCCCGTTGACGTTGACCGTCGCAATGACCAGAGAAGACATGGCCAGCAGCCTAGCCCGCACCCACTACTGCCTTCTCCCCGCGAAAGCCTCCCCCTCAAAGAGGCGAGGGCGTGAAACCGACGGCGGGGAGAAGGCGGGGAATACACAACGGTGGGCGAGCCGCCCCCACGCGGCCCGCCCACCAGACCATCCCCGCCTCAGGGGATGCGTTTCGCTACCCAGGTGGACACCACGTGCAGCGGACCCTCCAACGGGCCGCGCCGTTTCACCAGCCGATGCCACAGGGTGGCGAAAATCAGCGAGCCCAGCAGAACCGACAGGCTCAACCATTCCGAGAGGAACGACAGCGGGGTGCCGTCCAGCATGTCGTTCTCATCCAGCCAGATCAGCAGGATGTGCCCCACATACGTGGTCAGCGACAGCGACCCCACAGCGATCAGCGGGTAGACCAGCCAGCGTGCCCGGCCCAGAGCATCAGTGACGATCAGGCACAGGCCCAGCAGTGCGATCGCCACACCACCCGCACCGTAGACGTCCATGAAGGTTCCACTGTGCGGAGCAGTCACCAGCAGCCACGCCCAGTCGGTGGCGGGCACGGTGCCCCCCATGCCTTCGGCATACAGTTGGTTGAACCCGTCGATGCCGAAGGGAATACCCGTGTCCGGGTCGAGGGTGGCAGCCAACCGTTCGTCAAGCCCCAGCCCGCGGATCGCCAGCCACGACAGGGTGTAGGCCGCGGCCGCCATTCCCGCGCCTACCGCGACCAGCCGCCAGCGCACACGCGGCTGCCGCAGGTCAAGACGGCCGATCGCCAATCCCGCGAACACGAACGGCAGCCAAGTGATCGCGGGATAGGAGCCGGTGAGCAGGAAGTTCACCACTCCGTCGTCCGCCAACGCGACGAGCGGGTCGTAGGCGTTGACGGTCTCCACGATCCTCGCCATGGTGCCCCCTCGGTCGATCCGGGAGCGGATCCAAAACGACACGATGGGGCCGATGAAACCCAGCGTGGCGGCCGCACCGGCGATGACGGTCCACCGCTCGGTCAGCAGCATGCAGGCGAACACGAAGAACACGGCGTAGTAGGCGAGGATCACCGACACCGGGGTGCCCAGCATGGTCAGCGCCGTGCCGAGAATCAGCAGGATCACGGCACGCACCACCACACGCCACAGCGCCACGCCGAGGTCTTTGTTGACTTTGCGGTCGTGCCCCCCGGACAGCAGCGCAATGGACACTCCCGCCAGGAGTGCGAACAGTGCGGCGGAGCGTCCCGCGGCAAGGGGCTGCAGGGGGTTGGTGCCATCAGCGAGCGTCCACCCCACCCCCACGTGCACGACGAACATGCCGAGGATCGCCACACCTCGGGCAACGTCGACCCCGAGAAGACGCGGGACCGGTGGTTTGACTGGCGGGGAGGACCCCTCCTGGGGAGTGGGAGCGCGATGCTGGGTGCGTGTTTCGACAGAAGAGTCGGTCTCAGGTGGAGACATGGGACCGGGAAAAGAAGTGGATCGGCTGGAACTGTTCGACACGCATATGAGGATCCCTCGACTGCCCCGAGGATCCCAGTCTTTTAACCCACTTGTGACCGGTTGTGGCCAACTCCGTTCGCGGCGGGGAGGGGAAAGCCGCCGCGCGCGTGGGACGCCGCTAGGGGAGTAGCCCACGGGGTAGTCATGCCCTCCGTGCGGGGAGGGGGAAAGTGTGTCGAACAGTTCCAGACGCGGGGGATCGTCGAAGGAACCGTAGCTGGGGAGTCACGGAACATCAAGGGACCTGCCGGAAACGCCCCCATGAATCACGGTTGTTCCACTGTGATGGGGTGCCAGCGGTAGGGGGTCTGCTTCCAGCGCCGCCGAAAAGTCCTCCCGCGAGCCTTGTGCTGTCTGTGAAGCGAGAAAGTGCGGGCCGACGTGGTCGCGCAGCATGGCTGGGGAAGGGTGTCTTGCGGCAGGGGAGGCCCTCCACCCTGTCTACTTGACATAATATTTATTATCGGCGATCAGGGGAGGTGGGGGAGTGTCGCGGGTGGAGCCCGCACGATACACCGTGATCCCCGACCACCGCGTTCCCCCGCCCGGCGCTCCCCGCCTTGCCCTGCGCCCGCCGACACCTCGAGCCGGGTAAGAGCCAGCGTGCCACGTCGCGCCGGCGGTTCCTCCCAGTCCGCGCCACCCGGCTGGCCTTAGGCGGCCGCCTTCGAAAGCCTGAACTTCCGTAAGACGGGTTCTCTTTCCCCTTAGGGTGGTCGCCATGTGGCAGCGTGATGTGGACCTTGTGGTGCCCCTGTGGCAAGGGTGCGACGATATGCGGGTCGCGGCTGGGGCGAGCGCGCTGGCGCGGCTGGTGGCCACGGCAAACCCCAGAATGCACATAGCGGTCTCTGACGGTCGGCGCGGCGCTGTCGACGGCGTGCACCACCTGGAATTGATCGCCCGCACCATGCGGCAGGTGCGCACCCGGATGGCCCGCCGAAACCCGGCCCGAGTCCTCACCCTGGGCGGGGACTGCGTCTCCGACCTGGCGGCTCTCGAGCATTTATCCCGCCGCTATCCCGGCATGGCCGTCTACTGGGTGGACGCCTACCCCGACCTGCACACCCCGCAGTCGTCCCCCACCGGCCTAGTGCAGGGCATGGCGCTGCGGCTCCTGCTCGGTGAAGGACACCCCCACCTGCTGGGGGCCAGCCGTCTCGTACCTTCCCAAGTGAAGCTGATAGGCGCCCGGGTGGCAGCCCCGGAAGAAGTGGAGTTTGTCCGCAGCCGACGGATCGAGGTGGTGGACACCACCCGGCTCACCGTGGACGCACGATCAGTAGTGGCCGGCCAGCAGCCGGGCTCCCCCGCCTACATCCACCTCAACCTCGGCGCCTGCGACCCCCAGGATTTCCCGGCAGTGGCGTTCCCCGCGCCCGTGGGCCCGCGGGCAGCGTTGCTCACAGCGGCCGTGGCGGCGATCACCGCCCACCACACCGTGGTGGGTGTAGGAGTGTGCGAATACACGCCCGCCGTCGCCCACGATGTGACCGTGCTGCAGTCCTTGCTGCAGGCGCTCAGACTCGTGGATCCAGCCCCACCACCACCGCAGGAAGGAGCGCGGGAAGTCCCCGGCGTGCTGTAGCAGCGGCGAGCAGGCATCGCCCCGTCCTGGTGCGCCGCTTGCAGCGGTCGTCCGGTGGCGGGGCTGTCGGGGCGTGGGCGAAAGCTGTGCGGGCAGGGATGGGGTAGCATGCCACCCACAATTGTTACCGACTAGTAGTTATGGGGGTGGGTGCCCCCGGGCCCGTGCAGAGGAGCAGCCATGCCGACACTCGACCGCCACGGCGACGTCTACGTCCTCGACCTCGGCGACACCGAAAACCGCTTCCACCCCGACTGGATCGCCTCCGTCAACGCCGCCCTCGACGAAGTCGAACACACCCAAGGCCCCTGCGCCCTCGTCACCGCAGCCACCGGCAAATTCTTCTCCAACGGCCTCGACCTGGAATGGCTGGCCGCCCACCCCGAACAACGCCACGACTACGTCGTCAGCGTCCACCGCCTCTTCGCGCGCGTCCTCACCCTGCCCATGGTCACCGTCGCCGCCCTACAAGGACACACCTTCGCCGCCGGCGCCATGCTCTCCCTCTCCCACGACTTCCGCGTCATGCGCGCAGACCGCGGTTTTTGGTGCCTGCCCGAAGCCGACATCAAAATCCCCTTCACCCCAGGCATGTCCGCGCTCATCCAAGCCCGCCTCAGCCCGCAAACCGCGCACGAAGCCATGGTCACCGCCCGCCGCTACGGCGGACACGACGCGTTCGCCGCAGGAATCGTCGACTCTGCCGTCGCCGAAGACGAAGTACGCGCCACCGCGCTGGACATCGCCGCCGCCCACACCACCAAAGCCGGCCCCACGCTCGCCACCATCAAAACCCGCATGTACCGCCAGGCTTTGGACGCGCTCGCTGAAACCCCGATCCCCCTGTCCTGAACCGGCGAGCCTGCCACCCCTCCCTGAACTCCTCCGGCGGCAGGCCCCGTTACCCGCCCTGTTGTTGTCCCACTCCAGGCGGCAACAACAGGGATTTCTCGTTTGATGCGCGCAAACCCCGTCTTACGGCAAGCGCAACCATCCCGTGCGCACCCGCCACGAACCGCCGCGCTTCAACAAGTCGAGCACAGCATGCTGCAGGCGGGTCACCGGAGTCACCCGGTCAGGCGCCACCTCGGGACACTCGAAAACAAACCGGAACATATCCGCGTCCCCAGGGCCCTCGTGGTCCGACAGCACGAAACGATCCTGGAAAGCCCGGATATTGGACTCCGGCGGCAGATAGTCCCGCAACTGCGGATCCAGCAGCCACGACGTGCACACCGCCACACGCACCCGCTCCCCGGTCACCGCGGACAGCACCTCACCCGCCCGGGCCAGCGAAGCATCCACCGCATCAGCAGACAGCGGCTCCCCAGCAGGAATATGCAGCCGAGCCACCAGGCGCTCGTCCACCACTCCCACCAGCTCCGGAAAATCACCGCTGTCCAGGTAGGCCGTCTCATACTGCAAACGCCCCACCTCATACAGCGAACCCCGGTAGTGCAACGCGATCCACACCGGCAGGTCCAGCCCCACCCGGCCGTACATGCGGCGAGTCTTCGCCACATGCCGCCCCAGATCCGCAAGCGTGGCCGCGGTGACATCCTCCGGCACGCCGCGGCTGCGGTGGCGCTCCCGCAGCACATCCACCGCGGCAAGGAACGCGTAAATGGGGGCGCAGCGCACGCGAGGGTCGTCAGCAGAGATCACATCGGGCCAATCCACCCAACCCGGGCGGCCCACATCCGCGAGGATGCGCGCATAACAGGCATCCACCAGCCACCGGGCCGCTGCAGGCCAGTCCTGGTCCGGCCACAATGCACGCAGATCAGCGCGATCCGCACCCTCCACCGCGGCCGCATCCAGCAGCTCATCCGCAGCCTCTCGACCAGGCAGCGGAGCAGGGGGCGGGTCAGGGAAATCAGCAAGGGAGGACAAAGTGGCAGCAGCCTCAGAGGCAAGCCCCAAGGCGCGCGCTTTCGATGTGAGATCCATACTGCCATGCTGACAGGAACCCGGAGAAAATGCCCAATGTTAATCGTGAACTACTCCAGGTAGGCAGATCATGCCAATTTTTCTTTCTAGTGAGGCACACGTCACACACGGCGCATAGTCTTTAAGTTCAAACACACCTCATCAACCGTGAAAGCTCGCGAAAGGGGACAGACAGCGATGGCCGACCCCGAACAGCAGGTCCGCGAATGGCTCACCGCCTACACCGCACCCACCATGAGCGTGGCCCACCTGCTGTGCGATCGGCACGACCCGACCCGCACGGCCGTCACCGAAGTCCAACCCGACCTGTCGTCCACCACCCTCACCTTCGGTGACCTCTCCCGCCGTGCCGCACACCTGTCCGCTGTCCTGGCCTCCCACGGAGTCACCCCCGGCGACCGGGTCGCCACCCTGCTGCCCCTCGGCATCGACCTGACCATCAGCGCCGTCGCAGTGTGGCGGCTAGGCGCCGTCCTCGTCCCCCTCCCCCCGGTGCTGGCCGCCTCCGCCATCGACTGGAGACTGCGCCAAGTCAACGCCACAGCCGTCCTCGCCCCCGCCGACCAGACCAGCAAACTCACCACCGGCTCCTGGACCGTGATCGACCCGCACAAGGAAGCCGCCACACCCCCACCCGACCCCGCCACCGTGGGACCCGACGACCCCCTGCTCATCAGCCACACCCCCGGCATATCCGGGCCCCCGCGGCAAATCACCGTCCCCGTGCGCGCCCTGGCCGCCTTCCACATCCACCACCACTACGGCCTGCACATCAGCGACGACGACATCTACTGGTGCTTCAGCGAACCCGGCGACCCCCACGGCCTGTACTACGGCCTGGTCTCCCCCCTCCTTGCCGGACACACCTGCCTGCACCTGCGCGCCGGCTTCGACCCGGAACTCACCTTGGACGTCATGGAAACATTCCAGGTGACCCGCCTCGCCGCCGCGCCCACCATCTACCGGGCCCTGCGCACCGCCACGAAAACCCTGCCCCCCGGCATCATGGTGCAAGGACTCGCCACCAACGGCGACGAGTTCCGCACCGACCTGTCCGAATGGGCGCTCGGCACCTTCGGCGTCGGCATCAGCGACCACTACGGCCACCCCGAATCAGGGATCGTCGCCGTCAACGACGGGCACGGCGGCCCCCTGACCGCCCTCCCAGGATTCCGGCTGACAGTCCTCGAGCCGCTCAGCGACACCCCGGCCGAAACAGGAGTCCCCGGACGCGTAGCAATCGACACCCACAACAGCCCCGCCTGGTGGTTCGCGGGCTACCCGGACGACCCCCTGGCCACAGCCCAGCACTTCAGCCCTGACGGACGCTGGTACCTGACCGGAGACACCGGCACCGTGGACGACACCGGCGCCGTCCACCTCACCCGCCACAACGGTGAAGTGATCATCACCTCCGGCTACCGGATCGGCCCCTACGACGTGGAATCAGTACTGCTGGAACACGACGCCGTCGACGAAGTCGCCGTCTACGGAATCCCCGACCCGCTCCGCGGCGCACTGGTAGCAGCCAACGTCGTCCTCACCCCGGACGCCTCCCCCAGCGACGAACTCGCCGAGGAGCTCAAACGCCTCGTCGCTGAACGGTTCGCAGAAACCGCGGCCCCCCACCAGGTGACGTTCGTGCCGCACCTGCCGAAAACCGCGAGCGGCAAACTACGCCGCAACCGGCTGCGCGCCAGCGCTGCCTAGCCTTTCTCGGCTAGTCGACGAGCGTGTCGATCCGGGCAGCCATCTTCAAATCGCGTTCGGTCACATGGCCGACATCGTGGCTGGTGAGCGTGAACGTGAGCGTCGTGTAGCGGATGTCGATATCGGGGTGGTGCTGGGCTTCCTCAGCAGCCTGGGCAACCCGGTTGACCAGCTCGATGCCGTCCAGGAAGCTCGGCACGGTCACGGTGCGGGTAATAGCCTGCCCTTCCCGCCGCCACGCGGGCAGCCGGTGCATCGCCGACTCCAACGCGGCCTCGTTCTTTGTGTCCACCATGGTTTCCTCCCTGCCTCGAGCTTGCCTCTGCGGTCCAGGGCAGTGCCCGGCGCCGTCTTTCCTCTACCCGCAATCACCCCGCCCCACCAGCACCCCGCCGGTCCAGGGCAGGCCCGGGTGATGCAGGAGACAGGCGTGGAAAGGGCAGCAACAAGACCGCTGAACAGCTCCACCAAAAGCTCATCAAGACCGGACAGCGTCGTCGGCGCCTGTTTTCTCTACTGGTGGAACCCACAAACGCCACGCCTTGGCCCAACAATCAACGGCCTCCACCACCAACGACACACCGCTCCAGACCCGAAGAAACGAGCGCGCCCAACCGACAAACACCAAGACTCACACCACACACGGCACGTCCCAGCCACCAAGCCTTCGAAAATTGGGATAGTCCACGCCAAAGGTGCATGTTGGATAATTTTGCACCGTGTGCCACTTTGGTCGGTTTGGTGTGGCGTCCAAAAATTAAAACCGCATCCCCAAACCTGCTTTTGCGGGGGCCGAGCTGGTGGAAGGCAGTGAGGAGCAGTTCTGTCTGCGGTGATCGTCTTCTGCTGGCGGATGCTGCGCACACGCCGCGCCCAGCAAGCCCCGGTCTGGTTGGGCTGGCTCATTCTCGCCTCCTAGGGCGCGGCAGCACTGTTGGCCGCTGGTCTTCTCGCTGCCGTATGGCTGCTGCTCGGCTCTCCTGGTCTTGAGGTTCCTCAACAACTCACCCCGAAGGATCTGGACTCGATTGCTACCCGATCCTTCGGGGTGGTCGCAGGAATGGGCGCCGTGGCCGCGCTGGTGATCAACTACCGGCGCCAACGATTGTCTGAAGCGGAAAACAGCCGCAAAGAAACCCGCCTGTTTACCGAACGCTTTGAAGGAGCCAGCGAAAAACTCGGCAGCGAATACGCCGCAGTCCGTCTGGCTGGAGTCCATGCTCTGGCGCATGTGGCCGATGGTGCTCCCAGCCGCGAGTTACGACAGATGTGTATCGATGTGTTGTGCGCCTACCTGTGCCTGAAGACGCCAGCAAAGAGGAACACGTCGAGCATCAGCAACGCACCCTCCGGTTCGCCTCGTTTCGGGAGGTGCGTCACACCATCATCCGCATCATCGGTAGACGGCTCCGCAAGGATGCCCCTGTCTCCTGGCAGGGCTGCGACTTCGACTTCACCGGGGTCGTTTTTGACGGCGGCGACCTCTCCGATGCCCATGTCACCGGAGGTCGCATCAGCTTCCGCGAAGCACAATTCACCAACAGCAGGATGGACTTCACCGGCGCGACGTTCTCCGGAGGCACAGTGGACTTCACCGACGTTCGTGATCTTTCGGTGATGCCGCAAGGCTTGCGGGAAGCCACGGTGAAGGCTGCGCCGGAAGCGAAGGTGCTGCTGCCAGAAGAGTGGCTTTCGTCTTCCCCTGCGGATTAAGTCAGTAGAGCTCTGACTGGTTTCCTGGTTGCCGTCTTGGCGACGACCGTTCAGACAAGGCCCCTTACGTCGCCTGCACCGCTACGATGCACCCTCCCCTTACCCGGACACGTCCCAGCCGCTTTGGCTTTCACCGTGATGAAAACAGCCCGCTCGAGAACTAAAGGCTATTGACGGTGGCCCACCCTCACTGCTCGATCCTCAACCGGCCTTGAGCAGGAGCCAGGCCGGTTAAGGATCGCGTTGTCCAACCCGTGTCAGGCGCTACACCCGGTGGTTAAGGCCAATCCACGCCAGGGCTGAGGGTTCCGCTAAAGCTTGGGGACGACCAACCGGGGGGATAAACCTCATCGTCTTTTTTGACGGTGGTTGCGGTCGTGTAGCGTCCCGGCTCGGCGGGTTCAACGAAAAAAGGTCCGCATTCGCGCGCCTGGTGAGTGTCGAGGGTGACCCGGCAGGAGTTCAGGGTCGATGGGTCCCGTGTCAAGTGATACTGCTGACTGTCGATCAAGTCGGGATCGAGGTCCATCAACCAGACCCACACGGTGACGTCTGTACCAGCTATCTCGGCGCTGAACGCTTTGACTTCTGCGGAAACAGCAATCTGCCCGTTTTCTTTCTTGATACAAGGGCGCACCTGCACGGTGTCGTTGATCATGCTCGCCCACGACCGGCAGTTTTTTGTGGCTACGGAAAGCTGTTCTCTCGGTTCTCGTGGTTCTTCTGTTTCTTCCACAGTCGCGGGAAGGTCCGCAGAGGAGGAGGGCTCTGGGCTCGCTGAGGGTGAAACAGAAGCCGAGGGGGAAGGCTCTGCGGTGGCTGAAGGTAACGCTGATGGGGAGGACAGTGCAGCTACCGACGGTGAAGAAGACGTCGACGAATCCTTTGAAGACAGAAAATAAACAACTGCAGCAATCGAACAGACCGCACCGATCGCGGCGAACAGTGAGTGGACCAGGAGCCGTCGGGGGACGGCCGCAGCATTTTTCGCCGGGGAGCTGGACTCTGACCCTCCGGAATTCGCTGGTTCTTCCTGCCCCTTCTTCTCTGCAGGAGAACTGTACTGCTGGGCTTCCAGGCAGCGCGCGGCTTGGCTTCCCCAACTGCGGGGATACCGTTCTGAAAGCCGGGCAGCCAGGTCCTCCACCTGCCTAGTGATTTCGCGCAGCCTTCGCGCCTGGGAGGGGTTCTTTTCTTGAAGGCCAGTGTGGTTGATGAGGGCGTCCACTTCGGCCGTGCCGGGAAGTCGCCGACTCTTGATCTGGTGGATCTGTTCGTGGCCTTGCATCCACCCTGATAAATCGGACTGGTCCACGCCCATTGCCTGAACCAGAGCTTTACGGCCTGCCCCATAGTGTTCGAGGACTGTGCTGAGCTCTTCAGCGAACTCATCCAGGGCCTTGGCTAGCGCGACGGCATCCCGCTCAAAATCAGTGTCAGGAGTCGTGTCCCGCTCCGCCATCCCACCTCCTTCACCATTCCTTGTCACACCTCAACGGTGTTTCTCCTGCTCATAACCGCACTCGGTTGCGGTGCCGCTACACGCCATTCCTCTCCTCTTTCTCACCTGGCTGCGAGGCGACGCGGCTTCTACCAAGGCCGCAGCCACCACAGTCAGGAAGGCCCCCATACCGAGGAAGGAAAAATGCGGAGTTTCACGACATATTCTCAAAAAATGTCGTCATTCTCTTCGAAGTTATCGGACTGTTGAGGTTCTCTTGATCTGCCGTGTCCGTTGGTGTGACAACCACGAGATGTTCTGCTCGTTCTTCCAGCACGGCAGGACCCGACTCGAGGAGAGAAATCCACGCTGGCCGCACAGCAGTGGCCGAGGAACGTGACGAAAGTCGTGGGACACAGGTTTTCCGCTGATCAAGGAGGACGAGGGCCCATCCAGGGAACAAATCTTCCCGGGTAGAGCTTGGGGGATTGCTCTCCAGCGCGACCCTTTCCACCGCAAGGAAGCCCTACGTTATCCCGCAATCACCTACTGCAAGGAAAGACTGGCATGCGGTCGTGGACACTCGCCGCATGCAGATACGCGGCACAAACCCACGTCTCCGGCCCTCCGCTGCCACGAATCTCGCGCTCCCCACCAGCGCAATGACCACGAGTCAAGTCATGCGAACGCACCAATCGGCGACGAGACGCTGCAGCGACCCATTCCGGCCACCCCTATAAGCCGCCACGCCACCCGCAACGACACTGTTCTCCCGAAGCTCAGCCCCATGCCGAAAAAACCGAACCGGACTAAGTTGCTGGAGACGAACAACCACGCAACGCAAAGGAGACTCCATGACGGCAGCAGAAAGCGCACGCCTTACCCTTCTCGTCCTCTACAGCGACCGCATGGAAGAGTGCCGCGCCTTCTACAGTGCCCTGGGACTGTGTTTTGCCCGTGAACAACACGGTCAAGGACCACAGCACTACGCGGCCGTACTCGACGACGGTTCCGTATTCGAGATCTACCCCGCCTCCCCCGAACGCCGCACGGGTATCACACGACTCGGCTTCCGCGTTGACAAGACTTTGCTTCAAACACCCCTGGAAGCCGGACACCATATCTTGACCGACCCGGACGGCCGCAAAGTCGACCTTCACGTGGTCTGAAACCCTCCCCCCGGAAAAAGGGCTCGTGACCGCACCACCCTCCACGAAACCCGCCCCGCAGCGAGCACCGTGAAGTCGTCACCCGACCGCACAAACACGCGGCCTCTAAGGTTCACCACTGTCAGGCACCGCGCCGGGAGCACCGCTCCCCCGCGGGCCCACTCACCCAATATCCGGTCACATACTGGCGGGGATCATTGCCAACACCCACAAAGCCACCCGCCGCCACGGCCACACCCCTGGAATAGCCCACCTTCCCCGAACACACCCCCGTAGCAGGCACCCAGTCGTGCCTGCACCAAACCCTGCGGCCCCACCCCGGAAACACGCCACCGGCATCATGCGCAGCTCACTCCATGCCTGCCCCTGGGGTTTGGAAAACCCCGAACCACGGGGGTTAAGGCGTGTGGGAGGAAGACCGGCTTGGCGGAATCACGGGGGATTCAGGAACCCGGATCACGATCACAGCGACATCGTCATCGTTGTCCTCAGGGCGGACGCGCTCAATGAGCAGGTCACAAAAGTCGTCGAGCTCGTGGTGGACGAGCTCGGCAGCATGCTGACGCAGCTGCGCCATACCCTCGTCCAGACCGTGGCGGGTGGATTCGATAAGCCCGTCGGTATAGAACACGACCGTACTCGCCACCGGCAGTTCAACAGCGGAGTCGGTGCGCGGAATATCCGTCTCAGCACCCAACAACAGGTCGTGGTGCTCGTCGAGGAAACGGGCCTGCCCGTCCCGCAACACCAGCAACGGCGGCAGGTGGCCAGCGTTCGTCCACCGCAAAACCCGCCGCCCTTCAGAACCGTCTTCTTCAAGCCGCGCAAAAACCATGGTGGCCATGGAGACTTCACTGATGTGCCCCAACGCGTGGTCCAACCGGCTGACGATACTGCTGGGCGGCTCGTCACGGTCCCACGCCAACGCCCGCAGCATGTTGCGGATCTGCGCCATGTGAGACGCGGCCTGCAAGTCGTGGCCCGCCACATCCCCGATAACCAGAGCAGGGGTGCCGTCTTGAAGACGAAAAGCGTCATACCAGTCCCCACCCACGTGGGAGGCATCAGGCGCAGGATGGTAGCGCACCGCCATCTTCACCAAAACCGTTTCGGGAAGCGGCGACAGCAGATACCGCTGCATGGTTTCGGTGACCCGCTGCTGACGCTCATACAGTCGCGCATTGTCGATAGCCAGCCCGGCCTGACGGGCCAAGTCGTCGACCAACGCCAACTCGGTGCTGGTGAAATCGTGGAGCTGATCGGCACGCCCCAAAGTGAGCGCCCCCAGAATGGCGCCGCGCGGCCCCCGCAGCGGCGCGGTGATGGCCGCGTGAATCCGGGTGCGTTCAAACAGCGTCCGCTGAGCCATGGCCAAACCCGTGTCGGGGGGACGCTGGTAGTCGCGGAGACTGACCCGAGTCGTCGACGCCCCGCGCAGCACCCGCGACAGCGGCATCAAAGAGGTTTCTGAAACGGGTGGCAGCGGCCCCTGCATCTCTTCCCGACGGATATGCCGCCCGTTTTCGTGGTGGACCACAAGCGCCCGCTCCAGTTCCCCTATCTCGTTGAGCAGGTCAATAACGACCCAGTCCGCAAGACGAGGCGTGACCTGCCGCGCCAGCAGCCACAGCGCTTCCCTGACCTGCAAAGTAGACGTCAGCACCGAAGTGACCTCGGCGATCAGGGAAAGACTGTCAGCAAGGTCGGTCAGCGTGGTCATCTGGTCGACAGGAACCTCCTCAGAAGAGGGGTCACCCCGCGGGTCACGGGGATGGAACAACACCAGCGCCCCCGTAGTGTCCCTGTTAATGCGGTACGGGGCGGTCAACCAGATCACGGGCAGCAGGGCGCCGTCACCACGCAGGAACCACTTGTTGCCACCGTAGGCGCTCTGTCCTTGCAGGAAGGCTTTCATCAGCGGGCATTGGGAACGAGGCAGCAGAGCCCCGCCTTCAGCCCGATGCAGCAGGTCATGGGCGTTACGCCCTATCATGGCGGACTCAGAGCGACCGAGAAGTTTCTCCCCACGAGGGTTGACCGCAATGATCTGTTCGCGGTCATTAGTCACGTACACCCCGATTTTGAGCCCGGACAGGACTTTACGCGGCAAGTCCTGCTCCGATGCGGAAAACGAGACTGGATGCGGCTGATGGTCGCTAGGCACGGCGCTGCCTTCTTTCCACGCGCAAGGCTGCTTACCCGAGTCGAAACCGGTCACAGACTCCAGGTGTTCCCATAGGCCTCCCCTCCCCACCCAGGGCACTACCCCCACACAGCGTTCTGTTTCAGGGAAGCCCAGACCGCTCCTCCCGGACTGCCCGCAGCCCACAGGAAAAGAACAGCAGACGGTCCACCGCGCGCCAACTCACCCCACGAAACCCGCGCTGCCTTCCAGGCCAGGGCTAGGCGCAGCCGCAGTGCTCAAAGGCCCACGTGACGCATGGGGTTGTCGTGCCACGCATCCGCGGGACGAATATAGGTATCGACAACGGACGAGTTCGGCGACCAGCGCCCCTGCCGGGCAATATAAGCACGAGGCACCCGAGCCTCAGCGGCCGCAGTCGCCGCACCCGCCCGCAGAGAATGCGCAGTGATCGGCGCATCGATCCCCGCGCGACGAGCGAGAGTCTTGATGATGTGATTGATCCCGGCACCGCTCATCCGCCCTGAACCACGCAAAGCAGCCCTCGGGCTTCCCGCAGGCCGCCCATACCGGTCCACCGCACGCAGCAGCGGACCGTCAGTGATACCACGTTCCCGCAGCGCATCAATCCACGCCAGCGTGGTACGCACCGGGCAAGTGCGCGCCAGAGAACCATAGGGAACAGCAACAATCGCGCCAGCCGACTCCCGGTCAGTTTTAGAGGTGCGCACCCGCACCTGAAGCCCTTCGGAAACCGCGCGCACATCAGCGATATCCAAGCCAGCCAGCTCGCTACGGCGGGCCATCATCGCAAAACCCAACAGGCAAAGAGTGCGGTCCCGCAGCCCAGCAAGGTCGTCGCTAGTGGCCTCAACCATGGCACGCAACTGTTCCACCGTGAGCGCAGGAGCGCGACGCGGCTCATATCCGGCTTGCGCACGCTCCCTGCGATAGGCGCGCAGCACCATGCGGGCAGGTTTAGTGTCGAGCGGCAGGCCAAGCGCGGTGTGGTGGGACTGGATAGTGCCCAGCATCCGGTCAAGGGTGGCAGGAGCAGGCGGCGGAACAGCGTGGGTAAGCGCGTCAAGATAGGTGGCGAGCGTGGCAGCAGACGCGGGAAGCGGACTGCGGTTTTCGCGGGCGCACCACTCTTGGAAAGCAGCCCAGTCCCGCCGATAGGCAGCACGCGTGTTCGGCGTCCAGCTTTCGGCGATACGCGCGGCCGCAGTAGCACTCAGTTCCCCGCTGCTGGTGATCGGAGCGGGAGCATGGGCGGGCATGAGCGGGCCGTCAGCGCGGGAAGCGGTCATCGACAGTCCTTCCTCGCAATGCCGCCAAAGAATCGTTTCCCCTGAATCTTGAGACACCTGGCGGACACGCAGGCACAAACCCGACCGTTGCGGAGTGTCCCAGCCATTCCTGTCCACCACGCACGTCCCACCCGGCACATCTTATGCAAGAAAACCGGGACACGACGCGGATTCCGTACACGGCGGCCGAGCGCACTGCTTTCAGGCAGCCCCCGGTGAGCCATGCCCAGAACACGCCCCTGACCCAGGCAGCAGGATGGGACGATTACACACCCATACGCGGCGGGCAGGCCGCGCTGCAGGTGGGGATAGCCGTCGACAGCCCATCCGCACAGCGCCACCAGAGAATGACTCCCCTAGCGACTGCGGGCACGCGGGCACAACCTGGGACAGCAGAGTGCCGCGGGCCAGGGGGTCAGGATTTCCAAGGGCCGATACGGTCCAGCCGGCGCCGCTGCTGGCGGGCAGCAGCCGCATCCAAGCCCCGGCCGCGTGCGACAAGCCGATCAGCAACCATAGTGCGGTGCGCCACAGGCTTATGGTCGTCGTACTTGAACTTGGCCCGCACCTGCGTGACCTGCAGGCGCAAACCGCGAATACCGGACAGCATCCGACCGTAGGGAGGCTGGCCGACGACGACGTCAGCAGAATTGCCGTCAGGCTGGAAGTAGTCCATTTGGCGGCGCAACAGTTCAGCCTTCCCCTCGGCGTCGTCGACGATGTCGGCCCGGCAGATGAACTGAACGGCCGCATAGTAGCTGGTGGGAACCCCCTCCTGCGGCGGGGATCCTGCCGCGGCACGCCACGTGCCGGGCACAAAGGCATAATCACCGACGACAGTGACGACAACGTTGGGGTCGCGTTCAAGCGCCGCCCAGACCGGGTTAGCGCGAGCAAGGTGGACCAGTAAAGCGTCCCCGTCGCGAACGAAATGGGTAGGCACAACGAAAGGCGGCTGGCCCGGCAATCCATTAACACAGAGCTGGCCGAAGTCATGGCCTTCAGCGAGCCAGGCCTGCCACTCGGCGTCGTCCAAGGCGGCATCCCAGGGGTGGATGAGCACGTCAAACCTCCTCAAAAGGCGGGCAGAGCGCACCCGGTCGGGGAACGGTACCGCAGCAGAACCTCCCACGCCACGCCTTTTCGGACCGTAGCCTTCAACGACAACGCTGCAGGCCACGGGTGGACGCTGCCGGTGCCAACTCCTCGCCCTGACTTCGACAAACCGGTCCCGGCGGAGAGTTCACTCACCACCGTCACCGTCGTCCTCCGCATCACCACTGCCTCTCCTACCGGAGATGAGGAATGCCAGCACTGCCACGGCCAACATGCTGATCGCGAACCACTCACCTCCTTCAAAGTAGAAGCCGAGGATCACAGCGGAGAGCGCACCGGGAAACAAACCGGATCCGATGGTGTCCAGCAACCCTCGGAATTTTCTCCACCCCGTTTGCGCCTCTCCCTCACCGGTGCTCGCGCTCCTCCTCAGACTGACCTCGCCAACGAGCATCATGAAGAAACCGACAACCCCCACACCTGTCGCGCTGAGGATGAGCGGGCCGGACCCTTGAGCGAGATCGATCACTGTCATGGCAGGGAACATGCACAACCACAACACGGCGCCAAGGACAGACAAGAGCTGCCACGACGTTTCGTTCTCCTCGCCGCTGCCCTCACCCGCCTCACCACCGGTCTTGGTTTTGCTGAAGAGAATCAGCGGGGCCAAGCCGGAAACCCCTGCGCCTACCACGCCGAGCTCAAACCGTTCAGTTTCTCCGAGATCACCGCTGATCATCAGGGCAGGGACAGGGACAATGCCAAGAAACAAGAGGATCCCGACCACGCTCAGGAGTTTCCGAAAGCCCACCAATCCCATCCGGACACCTCTGTTTCCAGTGAGAGGGATGCGCTGAAAAGTGGGGAGTTCTGGTTCTAACGGGGTGGATGCGGATGGGATTTCCTCGGTTTTTGAAATCCTGTCCTTCCGTCCACAGGCAGATCAGTCAAGCTCTTCGTTCAACAGGGTGCGACAAGACAGAACCAGCACCGTCTTCCCTGAGACACCGACTGCCGGTCTCCTTCTCAAGGGTGCGCAGGTCCACCCGCAGATGCCGTGGGCATTGCGGGAGCCGAGGTCCCCTCGTTGAAACGTGGCTTCCCGACGTCAAGAGAAGGTTACGGGCATGAGGTCCATTGGGAATTCCAAGCACCAGCGTTCTATGCAGTCGTCTGGGGTTGGGACCAGCGCGGGGGACTACCACGTGCCCAGGTGATGGGTGCGCCGTACATGAACTCACTGCTAGGGAAGCTGACGAGGGCTGCTCCGACCTGGGTGCCGCCACACACAGTGGAGTCAGGTGTTGTTGTCGTCTGGTGCTGCACTGGAATTACAGCTTGCGGAGCAGCGCGAACGTCCTGACGTGTGGCTGTCGGCTACTGATTCGCCTTCATGGGCGCGCGTTTACCCAGACCGCGTCGAGTAGGGCGGCCCTCGCAGGCTGTGGGGGGAACTCGAGCAGGCCCACGCCTGGTGGGTCCAGCGCGGCCGCCCGGAAGTGTCAGAGTTCGGGCTGACGGTGGGACCGCAGGGCCATGTGGTGTGGTTCGAATCCCCCGACGGCCCCTCATGGCGCCATTGAGGGGACGATGCTCGGGAAAACGGTTTAGAGTGTCGTGTATGGCGAAGCTGCCCACAATCCAGATAACGAGGAGATAACGCCTCGCGAAATTGCAGGTCAGCTTC
>SMEX01000064.1_pt1 | contig 34428 bp, 77 predicted proteins | sample 2456221 | NCBI WGS metagenome assembly SMEX01 (sample SAMN10132603, study PRJNA489261) | soil metagenome | isolation source: day120 control-silt loam soil ammended with composted manure from dairy cow... | place: USA | collected 2015-05-01
CGGCACATCCACCCGGCCCGTGCGCGTAGGAATTGCACGGCTTGTATGGCTGGTAGTCCGTCGAGGTCGAGGCCGTCGATCTGGAGTTGCGCCCATCCGAGGAGGGTTCCGATGACGGGCAGGGTGCCGTCGGGTTCGTCCTCGGGTTCGGTGTCGTAGAGGCCGCCGTTGGCGGTGGAGCGCCAGTCGAGCATGGAGATCACGGTGTCGTCGGCGGGGCTTTCCGAGTGGTAGCCGGGTGAGCCGCGTTCGGCGCCGAGTTGGAGCCGCTCGGGGGTGACGAGGGTCAGGTATGTCTCGATGTCGCCGAGCTGGCGCGTGAGGGTGCGTTGGCAGGTTTCGCAGGCGAGCGCGTCTTGGTCGATCACTGGGTCGAGCACGGTGCAGGTGGTGATGGCGCAGCGGGTGGTGGCCAGCGGGACACATGCTCTGATCTGGGTCATTGTCGCCTCCGTCGGCTAGAGTCCGGTGTGACTCGTGGGGAGTCCGATGTGGGGCGACGGGCCTCCGGCTGGCGGGCCGGGGGCCCGTTTCATGTCTGCGTGTACTTCGCTGGCAGGTGGTAGGGGCAGAACCGTTCTCCGGCCAGGGCGTTCCTCTTGCAGCGTCCACAGATGCGTGGCTGGTTCTCGGAGCGGTTCATCCGGAGGTGTGCGGCGTCGGCGACAGCCAGCGCGATGAAGGTGATTCCCTCGGCGTGGTTGCCGCTGATCAGGTCGGCGGTGCCGAGGATCGCGGATCCCCACATGACGGCAATGCCAACGGTTCGCATCGCGGGCCTCACCGCCATACCCTCACGGTCGCTTTCGGGTGGCGGCGGAAGTCGTCGAGTAGCCGGTCTAGGGTAGGGACGAGGTGTTCGTACTTGCCCCAGCCGTTTGGCGAGTCCATCGCTCGGTATTTGTCGGGGTCGCGACGCAGTTCAGCGATGGCGTTTGTCAGGGATTCGATGCAGTCGTGTGCGGTCTGGCCGTCGAAGTCGGCGAGGTCGGCCCCGGCCGCGCGCCACATGCCGCTGATGTTGCTGGTGCAGTTCCAGCCGTCGGCGATACGGCAGGGTTCGGGGCCTCCGGTGTCGACCTCCAGCCAGATGTCGTAGCTCATCTCTCCTCCGTGGGTGTGATTTCGAGCCAGAGGCGCCGTTTCCCGGGCCCGGGGTGGATGACGGGCATGACTTCGGTGACGTGCTGGTCGTCGTCGTTGGGCACGATTCCGGCGTCGATCAGGCCGTCGATCGCGGGTTTGGATGTGGCGGTGAGGTTGGGTGCGTCGGTGACGGATCGCCGGTCGCCGGGCGCGTAGTGGAGTTGGACGGTGATGTGGTCGGCGGCGGGGATGAGTTTCGAGCGTGCCCAGAGGTAGGCGGCGCGGCGGATGTCCTTGACGTGCCGGGCGCGGGCGTGGTGGTGCAACCGGTCGTTGTGGGTGAGTGGCCGGCATCCGGTTTTGAGCTGGATGACCATGGGCAGGTCGATCTCGGTCACCGTGGGTACCGGGTCGGTGGGGCCGTAGGCGCTGACGATGAGGCGTGTGGCGTGCACGATCTCGTCGAGGGTGGGTTCGGCCCGCCCGGTCACGTCGCCGCTGGTCTGGTCAGTCGGCATCGGTCACTCCTCCCCGCAGAAGCAGCCCGAGCAGATGGTGCAGTTGCCGCAGCCTTTGCAGCGGGAACGTTCGAGGCAGCCGCACGGCTGGAACTTGCCGGACTCGTCCACGTCGTAGCGGCCCAGCGGGCAGGGGATAGCGATCGATGCCTGGCAGTACTCGGCGCTTTCGCAGCCTCGCGGGCAGGTGCGGGGAGACGGGAGCGGCGGGAGTGGCTTCGGGTCTGGTGGGCAGTACCAGTCCTTGCCGTCGTGGTGGCCGAACATGCTGGACGGTTTGCCGCACTTCGCGCAGTGGTAGTGCGATCCTCCGATCCAGTCGTTGCATCGCCCGCACCATTTGCGCCACGACTCGGTGGGGTGGCGGTCGCCGTCGCGTGGGGTCTGGTCAGTCGGCATCGGTGGTCACCCCCAGTACGAGACGAGCAGCCACGCGGGCTTCGCCTGCTTCGGGGTGATGCCGAGCGTCTTGACGGCGGCCTGGAGCTTGGCGTCCCAGCCGTTCCGCTCCGGCAGCGCAGCCAGTTCGGCAGGGTCGATCACTTCGGAGTCGCCGCGATAGACGGTGATCTTGTGCGCCGCCAACACCCACATCGGGTAGTCGCCAGAGCAGTACGACTCGAACTTGACACCGAGGCGTTCCTGGGCCTCGCGCTCCCGTCTGAAGTAGCCGTCGGCACCGTCCTCGTAGGTCTCGGCGAAGCCGACCGACTCAAGCAGACGCTGCTCGGCGGCGGAGATCAGGTCAGTCTCTTCGTCGTGGTGCCAGTCCGGTTCCCACGCGCCGTATTCCCCGGCTTCCTCGATCTTCCATTCGCTCTCGTCGCCGCCCAGGTCGTAGCCGTAGGCGAGGACAGCGTTCGTTGACTGGCCCATCAGTTGGTCTCCTCGGTGCTGGGGTTGGTGAGCGCGGCGTGCAGCGCGACGCGAGCCATGGAGAGGTAGTGGCCCTGGAGCGGCCAGTCGAGCTCGTCGAGGTCGCGGAGTTCCTCGCCGAAGTGCTCGGCATAGATCTGGGCCAGCCGGTCCCGCTGGGTCTGGTCGGTCACCGGGACTCCGACAGGTGGTCGCATCCGCAGGTCTGCGTGTGCCGGTCGCCGTGCTTGCCGTCCGGGCCGAGCGGGCGTTGCCGGTCGATGTCGTTGATCAGGCGGCCGAGCCGGGCGAGGTGCACGGGTTTGCGGTCTTCGTCGGCTGGCCACTGGGTGATCGCGGACTGTGCCTGGCAAAGCGTTTCGCGGATCATTTTGAGCGTGTCGGCCGGGTGCGGGGCGTGGATCACGGTGTCAGCCACGGTTGTTGTCCTCCTCGGTGTCTGGGGTGGGGGTGGCTGCTCCCGTGGTGTGGCACGGCTCCTTCGAGGCCGATCCGTAGATGTTGGTGCCGTAGGCGAGGACGGCGTCTCCGCATCGTTTGCAGGTCCAGCGGCGCGCGGCGGTACAGGCGGCCGGTGGGTCCACCTCGACGTCGTGGCCGAGTTGTACGGCTTTGCCGATCGCCTCGATTTCGATCATGTCGGTCATGTCTGGTCCTCGCTGTTCTGCGTGACGTGGTGCTCAACGCTCGCGCCGATGGCGAGCGCGTAGCGGCGGAGCGTCGAGAGACGCGGATCGGCGCTGGCGGACTCCAACTCGCCTACGAACTCGGGGGTGGTAGCCATGAGCGCGGCAACGTCGAAGCGCGTGAGGCCCCGTGCTTCCCGGATCTTCACTAGGCTCGTGAGCAGGTCGTAGTCGTTGCTGACGAGAGTGTTCGCGAGATGCTGCACGGGGTCGTTGGGGTCGATGCCGAGCAAATCGTCCAGGTCATCCACGGTTGTCCTCCTGGTCCTCGCTGTTCTGGGGTGACGGGGCGGGGCGGAGGTCCTCAGCGCGCTCCCAGCGCTGCTCGCCGAACGGCCAAGTCACGAGGACGCGGTGGACGTAGGGGCAGCACCGGTTTTCAACGGTGCCGACCACGGCGAGCCGGAGATAGGTCACTCGGTCGCCCTTACGCCACACGTGCCGCGTCTCCCCCCGTTCCTCGGCCGGAGCCGGGCGGGTCCTGTCGAGTTCGCGACGCAAGGCCGCGACCGCTTCGATGTTGGCGTAGTAGCTAGTCGGGTCGTCGTGGCGGGGAACGCCGAGGACGTCGGCGAGAGCACCCTGACGGATTCGCATGTCCGCCTTGAGCCGCGTGAGTTCCTCGCTGGTCGCCTGGTGCGCGATCCGTTCTTCGGCGAGTTCGGCTGAGATCTCGCACACCGCGCAGTCGTGCTCCTCCTCAGGCCGGAAGCTTTCGGTCTCGCTGCACAGTGGTCCGTGAAGACCAGGCCGGCAGCCCTCACCACAGGAGTTGTCCCCGCTTTGGGGATCCTTTGGGGCGGGTGTCAGCGTGTCGGCAGCCTCAAAGGGAGGTGTCCATCCCTGCTCGATGACCGCCGAAACAGCGCGTTCAGCGTCCCCGACGAGGAACGGCACGGTGCGCCGCTGGACCGACGAGTTCACCTTCTTGTGGATGGCCTCGGCGAGTCGCTCGCGTTCCTGCTCGTACCGCACGGCCTCATCTCCCAGCCTGGGGGAAGTTGGGAGTTCGCTGGGAGGTGCCGGGTCGCTCTCGTTGCAGTCCGGCAGGTGCGTGGCGGCAGAACAGCCGGGGCCCCCGTCGCAGCCGCTCTCCCCGGCCAGGATCTCGACCCCGATCATGCGCCCGTCGCGGGTCCAGTCCACGTGCACCGTGTGCTGTTCGGTGGTGCGGGCTACGGGCTCGTCGAGCAGGCGGATGTACCAGGGGCCAGCCTCGTCGTCGACCTCCAGGCGCGGGCCGCTCTCACCGGCGGGGCGTTGGGCTTTGAGTAGCGCGGCCCCGATCCTCTGGTCGATCTCGCTGTTGTGTCCGGTCGCGGCACGGAGCGCGTCGAACGCCTCCGGGGCAACGTCGCCGCGCCGGAACCCGGCCTCGAACTCGCCGTCTCCGGGGTCTTCGGCCGCGTACTGGTCGATCAGGACACGCACCCGGGCGGTGTTCTCCTCGGCCGGTTGGGCGAGGCAGTCCCGGATCTGTCGCGCGCTGATGTGCTCGGGATGGCCACAGTCGTCGGGCAGCCCGCCTGTGTGTGCTCGCGCGTCGGGGCATGGCTGGTAGGTGGGGTGGCCGGACACCTCCACGTCCCACCCGTCCCGGTCCTGGGGTTCCCAGTCGTGCACCGCGGCGGCGAGAGCCTCGGACAGGGAGTCCCGCATCTCGCGCGGCAGGTCCATCGGCACTCGGACGGACACCTGCCACATGCCGGTGGGTGGCCGCATCTCACGCGCGGTACCAAGCTCGGCACGTAGCCGATCGATCTCGGACCGGGCGTTCCCGGCAAGCCATCCGACGCGGACGGTTGGGGGCTCGTCGGGGTACAGCGGCGCCAAGGCGGTCCGGACGCGCTGGGTGTCTTCGCGGCTGAGCCTCAGGTCATGGTGGAGGTCCTGCCCTGCGCAGTGCATGCAGCGGCAACCGGTGGACTCGCCGGCGGTGTTGGTGGTCTTGTCGTCGGTCATGGTCATCCCATCCATGTGCGGTATCCGGCGTGCTCTCGTCTCTCCATCACGTCCGCGACCGTGACGCCGCCCTCGGGGTGGGACAGCATCGCGATGGCCACGTCCTCCATCAGGTCGAGGAGGTCACGGTCACGGTCATCCAGGTCGAGGTCATCGGCCACGGCCCATCGCGCGGCTGAGAGCACGTCTCGGAACCTCTGGTCCGGGGTGGTGGTCTGGTCCTGGGTCACTGGGACTCCCCTTCGCCGCCAAGTGCGGCGAGGAAATCCTCGGCGCTGATCCGTTCGAGGTAGCGGGCCTTCACCAGCGGATACGTGCCGATGCCCCACTCCTCGTCTTCCGGCTGCCGGATCTCGCCGGCGGTGTCGGTGGTCTGGTCGTCGTTCATCGCTCTTCCCTCCTTCACACGCAGTCCCGCGGTACCCAGCCGGACCAGCTGACGCCCAGAACGGCGGCGCAGTCGGGGTTTTGGCACGTCACGCAGCTGGCCGCCGCCGTCAATCCCGGTGTTGCTGGGATCTGGATGTCTGTGTGTGTGGTCTCGTCGCACCATTTGCATATGCCCGAACCGCGAACGGTAACGGTGCTGGTGGTCTGGTCCTGGGTCATGATCAGTCCTCTCCGCAGAAGCAGCCGGAGCAGAGGGTGCAGTTCCCGCAGCCTTTGCAGTGGGACCGCTCCAGGCATCCGCAGGGCTGGAACCGACCGGACTCGTCGGTGTCGTAGCGGCCCAGCGGGCATGGGGAGATCAGCGACGCCTTGCAGTCGTCAGCGTCTTCGCATCCTCGCGGGCAAGCACGGCTGGGCGGGAGCGGCGGCAGTGGTTCCGGCTTCTGCGGGCAGTACCACTCCTTCCCGTCGTGGTGGCCGAACGGGCCAGACGGCTGAAAGCAGTGGGCGCAATGCCAGTGCGAGCCGCTGATCCAGTCGCTACACCTCTCACACCACTTACGGAGCGGCTCGATGGGGTGGCGTTCGCCTTCACGGGGCCTGGTCTGGTCCTGGGTCACTGGGACTCCTCGCTGGTCAGGGCTTTTCGGGTGGGGCACGGCCAGCACGTCGCCGAGCCGTCGTGCTTGTGTTCGCTCGCGCACGCTTCGGTCTGCCACTCCCGTGACCCGCCGGTGCAGCAGTTCGCGCAGATCAAGTACATGAATCCGTCCCCGCAGGCGAGACCAATCTCGTCGATCTCGATCACGTCGGGGTCGTCGTCCTCGTGGTGGTGGCCGCACTCGGTGTAGACCCGGAACTGGCTGTGCAGCGCGAGCGCCGCGTCGATTCGAGCTTGGAGATCCGCGTAGGACGGGAGCGGAACGGAGTGCATCTGCGTGGACATCGGTCAGTCCTCCTCGCTGGTCGGGGCCGTCTCGGATGCGGCGGCGGGCTCCTCGGTGGCGGTCGGCTCCTTGCCCTGTAGCACGTCGCGGATCTGCTTCAGCAGCAGAAGCTTGGAGACCTCGGAGGTTGGCTGGTTGTAGAGCGCCAGTGCCTTCTCGATGCGGGCCCGGAGCTCCTGAACCTCTTCGCAGCACTCGTGCACTACAGACGTGAACAGTGGGCCGTCGGGGGTTTCGATCGCTTGTGCCATGTCAGTTCTCCTTGGTGGTCTCGGCGGCGGTCAGGGCGGCGAGGATTTCGAGCACGGCGGCCGACGCGGGGTCGCTGATCGCGTGCTCGTCGACGAACGCGTTGGCCAGCGCTTTCGCCTGCTTGACCTGTCGCCTGAGCGTGTTCCGCTCTTCCGTCAACTGCTGCACTCGCGCCTTGAGCAGGTCGCTGATGGTCGGCTGCTCGCCCGGGGCTGGCACGGTGCATCCCGTGTGTCCGCACTCGTCCACGTCTTCCTGGGTGGGTGCGTGGCGCAGGAACACGCCGCCTGCGACGGGTGCCATGCGACCGCAGCCGGGGCACACCTGCTCGCTCGCGGCCGGGGCCTGGGCGGCGGGCTCGACGGCGCGGAGCAGCCTGTGCAGCAGCGCCCGGTTGGCCTCGATCTGGGACACGATGTCGTCGTGCAAGATGCGCGCGGGGATCTCATTCGTGGCCGGGGTCTTGCGCCATCCCGCCTCTATCAGCGCATCGGCATACCGGTCGGGGTCCGACTCGCCGTAGTCGTAGTCAACGCGTTCGATCAGCTTGACCAGTTCGCTTCGGTCGCTCGTGGTCTGGTCTTGGGTCACGGGGTTCTCCTCGGTCACTGCTGGTCCTTCCTGGCGTTGCGGCGGTGGATGATGCGGGCGAACCGGTGCGGGTCGTCCCAGTGGTTGCACATGGGGCTGTCGATCCGCTGGCAGCAGAGGATCGAGCCGTGGCAGCGGTATCGGGCACGCCAGCGCCAGGGCTTCACGGCTGGGGCTCCTGGCTTCTTCCTGGACCAGCCACGCGGCGGTGTGCTCGCTCATCGTGTAGTCGCCGCCCTTCCAGCCCTGGAACGTGGCGCCGAGCGCACCCCGCGCCGCATTGAGCATGTCCGCGATGGTGATGGCGGTGGTGACCTCGAACGCCACCTCGTCGTAGTAGCCGCGATACGAGTGCGGCCGGTGGAAACCCACAGCGATCCGCGTCGCTGGGTCTTCCTGTTCCAGGCGGTCGATCACCTCGCCGAGGGTGAGATGCCGTGGCGTAGTGGTCATGTCGTTGCCTTTCCGGTGGTGTGGGTGAGGAGCTCGCGCGCGAAAGCGAGGGCGTGTTCGAGGCCGTCGACCGGGTACGGGGATCCCCCGCTCTCCACCTGGTCACGGTTGTCTTCCGTCTGCTCGGCGACGGAATCGAGCCACGCAGCGAGCGGCACGGAACCGACCACCAGCGCGGGTGTTGCCCGCAGCAGCGCGGCGGCCTTGCGGAGATCGGTGGTCGTGGTCGGCTCGTCCTGCTCGGTCAAGTCGTTGCCCAGCTCGGAACGCAGCCGCATGTTCTCGGCCTTGAGGTGGTCGACCTCGGCGGCGAGCGCACGCCCGGCCTCGACGAACCGGTCTCGCTCAGCGACCACCCGGCGCAGGTCAGCCTTGGACTCCTCGTAGCCGAGGTTGAACGAAGCCGCTGCGATCTCCTCGCGGCTAGGGAACGCGTCGGGGCCGGTGGTCTGGTCCTGGTTGGTCACGGCTGGGTCTTCTTTCTCGTGGTGTGGGACTCATCAGCCCGGTCTCTTTCCCGGGGACGCCTCACGGCGTTTCGTCCAGATCAGTTGGCGCGGCGCACCGGCGAGGTCGGGTGCCCCTGGTTGTGCCGCTTGCCGCACTCGCACTCGTAGGGCGGGCACAGGGCGGACAGGTTCACGCCGTGCACCCAGCGGCCGTCGGTGAGCCGGATCAGCGCGGTGCCGCACGCGCAGTCCGCCGTGGAGCTGGACCGCTCGTAGGCGATCAAGGCGTGGGAGTTGCCGACGCAGTAGTCCGGCTCGATCGGCTCGGTGTCGCTGCCGAACGCGGCGGCCATCAGGGCCTGGGTTGCGGTGGTGATCATCGATGCTCCCTCAACGTTCCGAATGTGTAGGCTCGATCGTATCTACGTTTGTACCTACACGTCAACCTGATAGGCGCGGTATCTCCGTAGGGCTGAATGTGGGTACACTCACCGCCATGAACGTCGAAAACATGAAGTCGTACAACGTGCGGATCAAGCCATCCGTCTGGGACACCGCACGCAAGATCGCCGAAGCCAAAGGCGACCGCATCTCCGACGTGATCCGCGACCTGCTCAAGGAGTACATCCGCAGGAACCGCAAGATCCTCGACGAGTAGGGCTCAGGGCTGGGCATGGCGGCCCTCCCGTCGCGCCAGCATCCGGGCCAGGCGCTGCGCATCGGTCGGGGCGGCCCAGCCATGCCAGCGGGCCTCAGCGGTCCACCGCTGATAGTGCTCGCGCTCGCCGATCCCGCAGTGGCGGCAGGCGTTCGGCTCAGGGAGCGACATGGGATCCCCTGATCAGGTCGGCGACGCGCTCCCGCATGATGCGGAGTCGCTCAGCGAAGTCTTTAACCTCAGGATCTTTCGGTTCCCGACGCCACTCCGCACGCGACCGGGCCGGCGAAACCGTGGCCCACACGTGCATGTACGCCTCGAACTGGGCCTGGCTCACGCGCCCGGTGTGGTATTGGTCCTCGACCTCGGCCAGCGTCAGCCGCACCAGCCGGGCCGCGTCACAGTCCAAGCACAGGCCATCGAAGTGGACGCCTGGGCAACCGAGCCACCCGGTGCTGGCCTCACGCTCGGCGAGATCCTGCGCCGTTGGTGGTTCGTACCAGAAGAGGACCGGGCAGCTCACCGTCACCTGCCAGGGGTCCACGTGCGGGTGATGCGTGGCCAGGTAGTCGACCAGCTCCCGCAGGGTGAGGCCGTCGAGGATCGTGAGCTTGCACCGCATGCCCGGGGTGCCGGTGTTGGGCTTCCAGGTGCGGTAAAGATCCACATGGGGACCGGACGGGCGCTGAGCGGCCCTCTGAGCGTCGCGGGCCGCGTGATCGTCCGCAGACACCAGCGGGGCCGTGATCGTCGCTCCACGGGGCGACTGGGCGGGCGGAATGATCACGGCTGGCCTCCGTGTGGACGGGTGGAAGTGGACGACAGGTCTCGGGGCCGGGCGTCGAGGTTCGAGCCCCACAGCCGCCGGCGTCGGTTCTCCGGCAGGAACTCCGGATGGCAGACCAGGCAACGCAACGGCTGCTCGTCGTCGAGGGTGTGGCCGAGCTGCCATCCGTCGGCGCAGTCGATGCCGGGCCGGTGCTGCTGGTCGGGCGGTTCCGGGTCGCCGGTGCGGTCCAGGCGTGGGGCTTCGTGGGTCATGGCCGTGTCCCGGCGTGGGTTGGGCAGAGGTCCCGGTCGCCGAGCTTCCAGCCGCGGGCTTCGGCCCGTTGGCGTGCTTCCTCGATCGTCCGTGCGGCCTTGCTGTGGTTCAGGCAGATCCCGTAGCGGCTCGGCTGGTCGCAGCTGATGTAGACCACGGTGCTCAACGGGTGCTCCTTCGACGGTGGCGGTGATGGCTTCGGGCAGGAACGTCCGCACGGGTGGCGCCTGTCGGGTGTCGCAGCGTTGGCCGCCGACGCGGTGGAACCGCATGGACGTCTCCAGCGGCAGGTCCTGGTGCGGCTGGTGCATGAAGAATCCGGGCGTGTTGCCGGTCAGCTCGGCCAGGGCGCAGAGCTGCGACCAGGTGGGGTAGAGGGTTCCGGCTTCCCACCTGTCGACCTGGGGTTCATGCACACCACAGGCTTCGTCGACGTCGGGGCCTTGGAGGCCGTGGAAGTCGAGGGCGATCGTGATCCGGTAGGGCACGACCTTCCCGGCCCGCCAGTCGCGGTAGGCGCGCTGCTCGTCGAGCTCGCGGCGGTAGCGGCGACCCTCGAGCTTGGCGGCTTCCTGGGCGGTGAGGGGCACGCCGGCTTTGCCCCAGCGGCGGCGGGTCATGGCCGGGCCTCCTGGAGTTGCCAGCGTTTGCGCTGTTCGCGGGTGGGTCCGGTCGCCGGGATGCCTTCGAGGCTGCGGAGCCGCGCGAGTTCGGCCGGGGTCAGCACCGCGCGCTTGATCGGCTTGCGTGGCTTGGGTTTCCGGCCGCGATTGGCGGATTCGCGCAGGCAGGGCTTGCAGTCGAGGAAGCCGGTGAAGGGCCTCCGGTAGGTGTTTTCCCTGGTGCGGGGGTGTAGTCCGCGGGCGCACATCGCGGTCACGACGCCTCCCGCTGCTGGGCGCGCCGACAGAGGGCGCAGGTGGCGGAGAGGCCGGTGATGGGGTGGGTGAACAGGCCGCCGTCGGTGCCGTGTTCGCAGCGCATTCGTGGATCTGCGCGGGCTTCGTCGATGTTGCGTCCGATTTGCTCGGCGCGTTCGGTTTCGGCGTCGTCCCAGGTTTCGGCGGCGCGTCGGGCGTCTGCGCAGTTGCCGCAGGGCGGTGGGTGTGGGTCGTTTCGATGCTTGGGGCATCGGTCGGGGGGGCGGGTCGCGCTCTCGCGCGTACCCCCTTCCTGACCCCTGACACCTGACACCTGAATACCGGCAGACTTTTCTAGACGGCGTCCAGACACGTTTAGAACTTGTCTAGACTCTTGTGGAACCGCAGGTGGTTCCAGGTTTTCAGCCTCAATCGGCGAGTTATCCACAGGCGCAGTGCCTTTCGGACTGTCCACACCCGCATCCACAGTCGGAGCGGGGCCATGCGAGCCGGTTTCCTCAGTCGGAGCCGGGTACTTCGAGGCGCCTTTGAAGGCGCCGTACTGGTGCTCACCCCAGTTGGTGACTTCCAGGTACTGCTTGCCATCCACCTGGTAGCGCACAATGCGCCCCTGGGCGGTGAGGATGTCGAGGTCTTCCTCGATGTCCTTGAGGGACACGTTGTCCAGCGGCCACACCGCGCCCTTGATGAGCCTCACGTTGTCGCGAGCGCGGCCGTGGTTGTCACAATGCGTCCACAGACCGATCCATGTCAGGCGTGCGCGTAATGGCAGCTCTGACACTGCTTCGCTGGTGAAGAACTCAGGCTTGATATTGCGGATGCGGGCCATCAGTTCCCTGCCGTCCGGGTTGTTGCCCTGTTGATCTCGGCCAGTTCCTGGGCTATCCCTTCCCAGACCTCGCCCGTTGATGGCGACATTTCCCACCTCTGCCAGCGGTCCACGGCCCGTATCTGCGCCAGGTCCTGCTGCTCTTTGGGGAAACTGCGGATCAGCGTCTCCAGTCCTTCAGCTACGCAAGGCAGTTCGGCGCTCAACTCCTGCGCGGCGGCAATCAGGAGTGCTTGATCTTCATTGAGCTGGATACCGTGGTCGTCCCAAGCCTCTTCAGCGACTTCCTTCGATCGAAGGTGAAGCGACTCAGTAATCGGGATGTCGTCCCTGAGGGACAAGATCCCGCGAAGGGTTTTGTCGACGTACTGGTCAGCTTCACTCCGGCCAGGCGTGGTCTGTCCGGGCGCTGCGCGGTGGTCCAAGAGGCCTGCGTGCGCGGCGGCTTGGAGGTCATTGACTCGCTTCCAGGCGACACCGCAGACATATCGGAAAGTGTTCTGCGCGTCGACCTTCTGGTTGCGCATGCCAATGTCGACGCAGTCAAGCAAGACTGCCATTGGCAGGCCGGCGGCCAGGAAGTTGTCGACCGAGATCTGCCAACCGGTCGGCAGCGGGATGGGCTCGCCCTTGACGGTCCAGGTGTTCCACTTCGCCTGAAACTGGCCGCGCAGTTCCTCTCGCCTGGAGAGATCGACGAGCATCTTCGCCGCGGCCTGCTCCATCGCTTTCGCCCAGCGGAGCGCGTCCTCGGCGACCTGGTCGACCAGGGGCGCGTCCGGGCTGCTGGCCGATTTTCCGCTGTTGCAGTCGCTGCACGCGGCGACGAGGTTGCTCGGGTCGTCGCTTCCGCCGAGCGTCGTGGGGACGACGTGGTCGACGGTGAGCTTCACATCCGGCGCCCTGCCGCCGCAGTATCTGCAAGCGTGGTCGTCGCGCCGCAGCACTTCGTAGCGCAGACGCTTCGATACGGCCATCGGGTGGCTGCTTCCTCTCGTGGTGTGGAAGTCCGGGCCGCCGCGGGGTGATCGGGACACTCGCGGCGGCCCGGCTGGTCAGGCGGGGGTTTCGTTCTTCTTGCTGGTCTGGATCTGGTCCCAGATGGCGAGGTAGGAGCGGATTTCCGCGACGTCGCGCTCGTCGAGTTCGACGCGGATGACGGGCTTGGCGTAGTTGCCGGTGACCACGTCATCGACGTACTTCGAACCGGCGAGCCGGTGGCCGTGTCCGCTGCCTTGGTCGTCTTCGCAGGCGATGGACATGCGGCCTTTGCTGTCGGTCTCGATGACGACCTTCGTGTACTTGCTCATGTGTGTCTCCTGTGGTCAGTGGCTGGATGGTGTCGCCGCGCCAGTGCGGGCGTGGCCTGCGGTGGCGGTGGTGCTGGCCTGGGGGCGGCGTGGTGCGGTGCGTCCGATGAGGCCGTGTTGGCAGGCGATGTAGACGAGGTTGGCGCGGTCGCGGGCGCGGAACTTTCGGAAGAGTTGGCGGGCGTTGTTGCCGACGGTGGTTTCGCTGAGGTTGAGGCGCCGGGCGATCTGGGTGTAGGTGAGTCCGGCGGCGATGCCGCGGAGGATGGTCATTTCGCGGTCGGTGAGGGTGCTCACTGGCTGCCTCCGAGGAGTCCGCGCCGGTGGGCGGCGTCGACGGCGGCGGCACGGCCGGACACGTCGAGCTTCGCGAACACGGCTTTGACGTAGGTCTTCACTGTGTTGAGGCTCAGGTGGAGCGTCCGTGCGATGGCGGGGTTGCTCATGCCCTGGCTGATGGCGGTGAGCACGTCGAGTTCGCGTTCGGTGAGGGGGTCGGCTTTCTCGGTGGTGCGCAGGGTCCAGTGGCCGGGTCGCCGGGAGTGCGGGGCGACGTACTGGCCTCGGGTGTGCGCGAAGGCGCGGAACGCGATCCAGGCTTCGGGGTCGACCTCGATGGTGAGGCGGCTCGGGGGCGGTACGACCGCGGTCATGACTCGCTCCCGACCGGCTCGGGCAGCTGCACGTCGACCACGGGGTGGCCAGCACGCGGCCTTGCCGTGCTGGTCGTGCCACTGCACGAGTGGCGCGTAGTCGGGTGCGGTTTCGGTGGCTCCGCATCGGCATTCGCAGAGCCAGAGGGTCGCCTTGGCGTTGGCGTCGCGTTTGATCACGCGGAAGGTGCCCATGTGGAAGGCGTAGGGCTTGCCGGAGTGCCCACACTCGACCTTGCGGCCGTGCTTCATGTAGTGGTGCGTGCCGATCGTGCCGTCCTGGCGGATGCGGATCTTCTTTCCGCACCAATCACATTCGGCACTGGTGATCCGTTCGGTAGTCGTCATCGGTATTCCTTCGATGCTTGGGCGCGTTGGTGCGCGCGGGTGATGTCGGTGGCCGCGTTGGTGAGCACGCGGTTGGACCAGGTAGCGAGGCGGGCCAGTAGGCGCGCGAGGACAGCGAGGAGGATCACGCGATCGCCTCCCGGCCCATGTCTCGCAGCCCTTGACGGGCGAGTGTCAGCAGTTCGGTGAACGGCTCGGGCTGGGGTGGCTCCTCGTGCTGGATTCCGGCGCGGTGTAGCGCTTGCAGCATCGAGTCGACCTGCGTGTAGCCGAGCTGGAGGGCGATTTGTTCGTTCGGGACGCCGATGGAGCGGAGGAAGGTCCACTCTTCGCGGAGTTTGTAGTCGGGCACGGTGTCGCGGTGGTCGATGATGGTGTCGGCGCGTGCGGCGTTGCGGGCTTTCTGGTCGGCGTTGGCGCACGGTCGGCAGTCGGGGCGCGGGTAGACGCGGCCTTGGCCGTTGGAGCGCTTACCGAACGCGTCGAGCGGCTTGGTTTCACCGCAGGTACGGCACTTCTTGGTGTTCGTCACCGGCGCTCACCGCCCTGGCTCTCCCTCACGGCCTCGTATTCGTCGGTGAGCCACGTGGAGTGCCAGCCCTCGACCTGTTCGGGCCGGTCGTCGACGAGCCAGCCCCAGACGGCGCGGAGGGCACGGAGGAAGCGGGTCATGCGAACCACCTCTTGTAGTCCGCGTCGAGCACGGTGAGCGCCGCCGTGGCGAGCCCTACCGGGTCGGGGTGGCCGTCGCGGATCTGCTCGAGTACGGCACGCGCGAGGTTGTCCTCGATGCCGTGGCCGACTTCGGGGTCGTCCTGGCCGAGTGCGGCGAGACGTTCCCGGATGTCCTCGGCGCTGAGCGTGTGCCCGGCCGGTTCGAGACCAGCGGCGGGCAGGGCGGGCAGGATGTCGCTCACCGTCCCTCCCCTCGCCGGTACTTCCCGCACATGCAGCCCCCGCACGTGGGTGCTTCGCGGCGGCATTCGGTGTCCGGTGCCCACGGGAGCCGGTGCCGGATCGTGGAGCCGTCCAGTGCCCACGAGACGAGGTCGGCCAAGCACTGGCCGGGGAGCCGGTTGATCAGGGCGGCGATGCGCCAGCGAATGAGGTGCCTCACGACGCGACTCCTTCCCGCTGCTGGGTCACGTCCTGCTGGTCGCGCCGGAGTACGTCCCAGAGGGCGACGTCCTGGTCGTGGAGCGACATGGTGGGCCAGTGGGAGCGGTGTCCGGCGGGGACGTAAACCACGACCCAGGGGCGGGTGTGGCCGCCGTAGAACCGCATGTCCCGCACGGCAACCACGTCGTCGGGAGAGATGCGGATGTCGGTCACCGCGCACCTCCCAGCCGGGCCAGCTCAGCCCTCCAGTCGATGCGCTCGGCGCCGAGCGGCACGAGCGCGGTGGTGGCGTCGAGGAAGCCCTGGAGGTCCGGCTTGTGGAAGCGCAACACGAGCTGCCCGTTGGGGCTGCGCAGCATGACGTCGATGGCTTCGCCGAGCGGGACGAACAGCATGTCGCCGTAGGTGGCGGTCGGCTCGGTGAGGCCTTGCGCGAGCAGTTCGCGGGAACACATCCATTTCCGGATCTCACGGAAATACCAGGCGACGGCGTAGGGGTCGGCCGGGCGCCAAAGCAGAGTCACCGAAAGGTCGCCCCATCCGCCCTTGATCGGGGTTGCAGCGCGAAGTTCGTGCGCGACGTGGTCCATCACAGGCCCCCGATCCGCTGGTACAGCCAGGCGAGGCCGATGGCGACGAACACGAACCCGGACGCGACGGCGACCGCGACACGCACGATCGTCATGGCCCTTTTGCCGGGGTAGAAGGGCACGAGCAGCCCGGTCACGGTCACCGCGAAAGCGAGCCCGGCCAGGACCTGCAATACCCGGTTGACGCCGGGCAGGAACCCGACCGTGGCGAGCGCGCTGACCGTTCCGGCGAGCACGATCACCACGAGGGCGCAGAACCCGACCGCGCCGGCCATCAGCCGGTCACCGCGGATGTACCGCTGGGTTTCGGTGATGCGGGCGCTCATCGTCCGACCCCCGTGATGTCGTCAACGTGCAGCAGGTCTGTCGAGCCCTGGGGCTCCAGGTTGTCCACGGTGGTCGCGGTGAGTCGCCCGCCGGTCCGCTGGTCGACGCGGACCGTGCGGATGCGTCCGCCACCATCGCGCGGGTCTCCGCCCTGCTGGCAGCGGACCACGGTTCCCGGCTGGACCTGGTCGGTGTCGACGCCGTGGGAGTTGCGGGGCATCACACCCTCACCTCCTCGGCGACGGGGCGGAGCGGCCACTCGCGCGGGCAGTGCACGGCGTCGGCGGCCTCCTGGCCCTCGTAGCGCAGCTTCACCTTCCGCAGGTAGCTCTCCTGTTCGGCGGCCTGCTCGGCGTGCCACTCGATCTGTCGGGCGTGGAGTTCCGGCAGGCGCATGGCGCCGATCTCGGGATGCCGGTTCGCGAGGACCCAGGCGAGCCGGGCGGTGGCGAGGGCGTCTTTAGCGGCTCCGTGGGCATCGATGGTGGCGAAGTCAATGCCGTAGATGCCGCACGCGGTGCCCAACTGGTGGCCGCCCTTGATCTTGCGCGGCTGGACCTTGCGGTCGATCACCAGCGGGTCAACCACGGCGGCCACATCCAGGGGCATGCCGTCGAAGTGGCGGCGCAGTTCCCTGTCCAACAAGGTGAGATCGAACGGGGCGTTGTAGACCACGACCGGTTCCAGCCGCATCCACGCGCCACCGAGAACCGAGGCGATCTCGTGCACGACCTTCGCGGCCGGTTCGCCGTGCTCGCGGGCGTGTTCGGTGGTGATGCCGTGGATCTCGCTGACCTCGGTCGGGATCTCCTGGCCGTCCACATCGGACAGCCACTCGCGGACATCGGTGGTGCCGTTGGCCGGGTCGACCCTGACCACAGCAGCAGAAACGATCCTGGCCGTCGTGTCGACGTCCCTGCCGTTGGTCTCCGTATCGAAGGCGACGAAAGGGCGCTCGTGCCAGCGGGTCACGATTCACCGCCCTCGTTCGCGTTGGCCAGGGCGAAGTCCAGGGCCTTCTCCGGATCGGCGTCCTTGAGGCAGCCGTCCAGAATGTCGATGACGAGCCCGATCTCTTTCCGGTCCAAGTCCTTCGTCGTGGAGATCTCACGGCGGGCCAGGGTGCCGACGATCTGGTGTTTCTCGCCGTCGCCGATGTCGAGCTTGGTCAGCACCGTGTGGAGCTTTGTGAGCTGCCCCTGGGTAGCGGGTTTGTAGACGGGGCCCGGCTCGGGTGCGGCCGGCTCGGTGGCCGGTTCCGCGGTGCCGGGCTCGGGGGCGAGGAGGGCTTCGACCATGTCGGCGAGCGGGCCCTGGTCGGCGAGGTCTTCGAGCGCGCGGATCAGCTCCGAGGCCTCGGCCTCGGTGAGTTCCTTCGGCGAGGTGATCTCGCGCTGGACCAACTGTGTCGTGATTCGCAGCTGCTTGTCGGCGTCGACCCCCTTGAGGAGTGTGCCGAGTCTCTTCCATTGCTCGGCGGTGATCGCGCTCTCGGCAGGTGCGAGCAGGGTTGCGGCGGTTTCGCGGCGTGGCTTGGCCGGAGGCGGGTTGTCGGCCTGGCCCATCTCGTCGTCGGTGTAGATGTCGGCGAGGTCCTGCGGGAACGCCATGCGCCACGCGGCGGCCTCGGCGCATTTGGCGATCTGCCCGGCGGGACGCTGCGTCCACATCGCGTTGAGGGAACCGTCGCGCTTGGTCTGCTTGTATTCGTCGAAGTTCGCGATCGCCGTGAACGGCTGTCCGTCGCGGCGGATCGTGACGCGGGCGGCGAGCGGCAGTCCCCACGCGGCGGACCACACGGGCACCCATGCCCCGTTGTCGCGGCACCATTCCGGGGGTTCCACGGAGATCGTTTCGCCGGTGCGGGCGGCGGCGCGGCGACCGATCAGCCGGTAGCCGTCGATGCCGGTTTGAATGGTCTGCTTGGTGACCTTGACCCAGTTGCCTTGTGCGTCCCTTTCGGACGCCTGACGGCCGATCATGTAGATCTGGCGGGCGAACGGGTCGAGTCCGGTGCGCTTGACCACGTGGAAGAACACGTCGAGGTCACCCTGTGAGGCGTTCTCAACGCCGATGTGGGCCAGGGCTTGCGTTTGCGCCTCGGTGAACCGGTGCTGCTCGTCGGCGATGGTGAGGGCCGTCTGCGACGGCGGGGTGTAGGTGACCATGTCGGTCATGGGTCAGAACTCCATTTCGTCGAGGGTGTCGGCGCGGTACCAGGCGGGCGGTTGGATTCGATGCACGCCAGTCGGTATGCCGGGCCACCGGCCGGTGGCCTCGCAGTCGGCGTAGAGGTTGATCGCGTAGCGGACGCGGTCGTAGGCGACAGCCAGGAAGTCCGAGTCGAGTTCGACCACGGACACCAGGTGCGGCGGCTCTTTTTCCACGAGCACATGGATGAAGCGGGGCGCGGCGCGGCCGGTGAGGATCGCGGTCCCGGTCTGGTAATGGGCGCCCTGTTCCGGGTAGCCGTACTCGACGGCGTGCCGGGCGAACCGTTGCGGGTCCGCGCTGCGCGCCGACTTCAAGTCGACGGCGACGTTCGCCCTCTCGTGCCAGTAGTCGAGGCGCCCGCGGCAGCGGATGCCGGCGAGCGGGTCGTCCCACAGGAGCGACACCTCGGGCTGAGCGCCGGTCAGAAGCGGTCCGGCGTCGGGGTGGCTGAGTACGGCGTCGGCCATCGCTATGACCTCGGCGTATTCCTCGAACTTGAGGACGGTCTTGCCCTCTGCGCGTGCTTCGGCGACGAACGCTTTGGCCGCTTTCGTCGACGCGGCCCCGTTCGTGGCGAGCAGGTCTTCGGGGATCACCGCGACGGGCAGGCCGACGCCGAGGACGCGGGCGTGCACGGCGTGCCCGAAGTCGAACGTCTTCTTGGGCTGCGAGGGGTGGTCGGCGTGCCACCGGTACACGGCGGGCGCCTGCAGCATCCGCTTGATGCCGGTGGAGGACAGGCCGGGCAGCGCGTGGTAGATCCCCTCGGGGATGCCGTCGTACACGCCGGGTTCGGTGATCTGGAGGCGTTCAGCGGTCGCGGTCATCGTCGCCCCCGTTCTGCTCCTGTTCGCGCTGCTTGCTCTGTTCGGCGATCTGGTCGGCGGCGTCTTCGCAGGCGTGCACGTCGCCGTGCCGGCGGATCCAGTCGTCGGTCACCGCGGGCCTCCCGCCTGCTCGATGCGGGCGTGGGCTTGGGCGTCGGCGTGGTTGGCGCGCTGGTCGACCTCGCGGAAGTACTCCTCGCTGTCGCGGGCGGCGTTCTCGCCGATGACCTCGGAGATGGGCCGGTTGCCGACCGGCTTGAGCGGGCGCCTCACTGGTCACCTCGCCGGTCGTCCAGGTCACCGATCGCGCGCTCCGTGCCGATGTACTCGGCCCCGTCGTGCAATCCGCCCGCGTTGCCGATAAAGGTCGGCGACCATCCGGCGTCGACGAATCCGCGCGCCTGCTCGATCGTCATCGGACGCCGCGAAGGTCCGGCCATCTCGCCGCCCTCGGGCGTCGTCAGCCACTGCGCCAATTCCTCGGCAGTGGCGAACACCGGGGACACCGGGGAGCCTTCGGAGACCGTCTCCCACAGCTGCCAGCCCTCGCCAGTCGGCGGCTCCGTCGCCTTCCACGCCTCGGCGTCCGCGCGCTGCCCGGGATACGCCTCAACCGAGCCGCGTCCGGCGCATTCCTGGCAGATGCCCCAGGTGTCCGGGTCGAGCCCGGCGGCCTCGATCAGCTTCTTCGTGGCGTGCCACTGGTCGATCCCATCGTGGCCGAAGAACCTCGCCTCCCGCCCGCCCAGGCCGGTGCCGAATTCGGCGATGTCCGGGCTCGGCCGCACGTTGGCCCGCCACCTCCATCCGTAGGGACGGGGCACGCTGTCGAAGTACGGGTGCATCGGGCGTTCGCGCTGCTGCGCGTCGCGGTCCTCGTCGAGCATCAGCGCGAGTTGCGCGATCTGCCCGACCCACGCGCGTGCCGACGTCGCGCCAGCCACGCATGCTGGCCCAGCGGGGCATGGCTTCTCGTCGAGAGAGTCGGGCCTCAGGTAGCCCGACCAGACCTTTTGGAGCGGGGCGTCGAAGTCGATCGGGACGCGCTTCACCTCACGGCTCACCGGTCACCGCCCGTCCGGCCGCCGTCCTGGGGCTGCTCGTTGAGGTTGGCGATGTCACGGTCGATCTCGGCGGCGGTGCGCTCCTCGGGTCCGGCGATGACGTCGGCGAGGCGGTCGATGAGGCTCACTGGGCCACCACCTGAGGCTTGACCTGGTCGGCGAACCTCTGCCCGAACTCGCCGTCCGTGAAGATGTGCAGCAGGTCGAGGGCCAGCATGTAGGCGTTTTTCTGGCCGAAGTAGGCGCCGCGCTGCTGGGTTCCGAACGTGCCGGAGAACTTCTCCTGGTCGACGGCGCCCTGGTACGCCTTGTGCGCCTTGTCCCTCTGAGCAGTCAGTTCCTGCTCCAGGCCCTTGAGGTTGTGGCTCACTTCGTGCTCGCTTCCTCGCCCTGCTCGGGCGTGGTGGTCTGGATAGTTGCGGCTCTCTGCTCCTTGCCGCTCTGGCCGTAGGCGCCGTCGCTCCAGATGTGCAGGTGGGACAGCGCCCGGCGGAATGCGGTGGCCCGCCCCTGATAGATCTGCGCCACCACGGGAGAGTCGGACTTCACGGCGTCCGCGGTCGCCTCGTCCCGCTGCTCGACCAGCCCCGCCGCGTAGCACTCCAGGCGCTCGTGGCTGATCCGGGCCGCGTCCTCGGCCGGGCCGGACTCACCGGCGCGCCGGATCAACCCGGCGATCACCTCGACCGTGTCCTGCTCCCACCCGGCCAGCCACGACAAGACGTCCCGCTCCTGCACCGAGACGGTGAGCCCGGCGCCCGCGCAGGCGTCGAGCAGCACGGCCAAACGGGCGGTGTTGTGCATGCTCATGGCTCCAGCACCTCGATCGTGTGCGGGTCGACGCCGGCCGCGAACGCGACGGCGTGCTGACGGCAGCGCACGTCGTGCGCGCGGCCGTCGTCGGTGTGGTGGTAGATCTCGACGTCCGCCGGGAGGGGCTCGCCGTCGATGCAGTCCACGCAGGCCTTCGACGCCTCCCGGTTGGGCAGGACCTGCACGGTGGGGCAGAGCATGCGCAGCTCGGCGACCAGGAGATCGGTCTCGGTCGGCTGCTCCAGCGACACGCGGGGCATGACGACCGTGGTCGAGAGGGCGTCGTCCAGGCGATGCTTGGGCGCCTGGCCGCGCTTGATCTCGACGCCGTGCTTGGCCAACACGGCGGCCAGGTGCTCGTCGACGCGGGTCACGCCTTGCCTCCCCTGGTGTGGGTGGCGGCGCACTGGCGGTTGAGCTTCTCGACGTCGGCGACGTGGCCCTCGTGGTCCAGGCGGCGCGGGTCGGTGCGGTCGACGTGGCCGAAACCGTGCCGCTCGTCGAGGAGGACGCGCTCCCGCGTCTTGGGCTTGCGGTGGCGGAGGTTCATCGCGCACCGGCCAGGCGGCGGGCTTTCTTCGTGGACTCGCGGCGCGCCCGCTCCCGCCAGGCCAACTCCGCCGCGGCGCGACCACTCAGGCCCTCCCGGCCGAAGCGGGCGACGACCCGCCGCAACAGGCGGTCGCTGGCCGAACTGCCCTCCTGGACGCGGACGCGGTCCAGGAGGTGCGGGTCAACTTTCACGTCGCGGATGGCCTCGCCGGACTCGGTGAGGATGTCGACGAGCGCGACAGTCGGGGTGGCGTAGCCGCGACGGAGGGGGTAGCCGGTCACGGTCTGCGTGTAGCCGTGGCGCCAGACGGTGCCGGTCACGGTGCCGTGGGGCAGCCGGGCGGACTGCTCCTGCTCGGCGGGGGGACTACTCTTGGTGTGGTTCACCGGGGATCCTTTCTGTGGTGTTGCCGGTGGCTGGCCCGTCCCGCGTAGCCGCGCGGGGCGGGTTTTTGCTTGTCAGGCGGCGCGTGCGAGGCGGAGCCGGGTGCAGCCGCAGGCGGTGGTGCCGTCCTGCTTGCGGACCCACGCTTCGAGCGCGGCGGGGTTGATGTGCCAGTGGCCGCGGCGTCCGCGCTGGTGGCCGTGGAGTTCGCCTTCGCGAAGAGCGACGCGGATGGTGTCGACGTGCCGCTTGGTGGCTTTGGCGGCCTGTTGCGGGGTGAGCCAGTCGGTCAGGTCGCCGCTCATGCCGCCGCCTCTTTCGCCCGCACGCGCTTAGGCGCTTTCTTGGTGGTCTTCCGACTGGGCGGCGCGCTTGGGTCCTTCGAGGGCTTTGGAGGCTGGGGTTCCTCGGTCGGGGTGCTGCCCTTGATCTCTTCGAAGGGCAGATCGAGGACGCGGGCGAAGCGGTGGATGATGCGGTTCGAGGGCTTGTCCTTGCCGCAGAGGATGTTGGCGAGATAGCCCTCGGAGATCTCCACCAGCTCCGCGAGCTTGGCGTTCGACAGGTCGAACTCGTCCCGTCGGTCGCGAAGGATCGAGAAGTTGATGCCGTCGTCCATGTTGAGAAACGTACAGAATTATTCAGAGACGTTCAAGTCACGAACAGGTCAAGCCGACCTGCCTTGCCAACTTCTGACCATATCTGTACTTTTCTGAGCATGCGCGTACTTAAGCGAGCCCACGATCCCCCAGCTAGACGGGTACTTTCCTGTGTATTTCTGACATACTCTGGCCGCGTGGACGCACGACGGAAGTTGCTGGGCAGGCGCATCTTTGCCGCGCGAATGGCAGCCGGCTACGACACGCAGCTCGCGTTCGCCAACGCGTTGGGCATCAGCGAGGGCAGCGTCGCGAACGCAGAGCGCGGCGCCTCCCGGGTCGGCAACAAGGTGTTCACCAAGATCGAGGGCAAGCTCGGGTGGCCGAACATCTGCATGCGGTACATCGAAACCGGCGATGAGAGCTTGCTCCCCGGCGAGCCGGACTTCGAGGACATCGCCGCGTTCTGCCAGAACGTGGCCGGGATGAGCTACGACGAGACACATACGGCGGCTCAACACGTCCGGGCAAAAATGGGTCAACTCGCCGCCCGCGCGTTCGTCAGATTCGCGGTCGATCTTCAGGAGTTGACCCGCCTGGGAGATCAGGATCGTGAGACCGTCAGTAACAACGGAAGTGACTGACAGTATTTCGAACCGTCCGCCGATATAAGTCAACCAAACTGTTATATCGCGCTTGGTCCGGACGGGTGACCCTTGTTAGCCAAATGTGCAACAACTCGTTGGCCCGAAGAGACTAACCGGCAACAAGGAGTTACTTAGCATCCAGAACGGAGCGCAATGACCAGCGCGACCAGCACTCACAACGACGTGCCATGGACGGGCCTCTGGGGCGGCCTCATGTTGACTACCTGCATAACCTTGCTCACGATCTGGCTGGCATGTACGGACAGGATTCCCGGCGCCGTCGCCGTGATCATGAGCCTCCTCACCCTGGCCGATTGGCTAGCTGTAATCGCCACGAGGCTGACATGGGTCATCATCAGACGCCTTGCCAAGATCGAGGAAAGAATCGATCAAGCTCAATTGAGCGCCTACCTGGACGGCGCCTACTCCGCTCGCAATCTCCCGCAAAACTCTCACGATAGTTGAAATTTATATAATCAAAGGTCAGGTGAAATTTGAAATGGCGTGGACCCGCATCCTCCCCTCCGGGAAGTACCAGGGCTGCTACCGCGACGCCCAGGGCATCGAACGCTCCGCAGGCACCTTCACCCAGCACGCCGAAGCACTCCGCAAGGCCGGCGCCAAGGAAGAGGAACAACGCGGCGCCCTGGCCCTGGACATCGACGGCGGCAAGATCACCTGGGAAGCGTGGTTCGAACTGTGGATGGGCTCGCGCATGCTGGCCTACGCCACTGAAGACTGCTACCGCTCCACCGCGGCGAACCACATCATCCCCGAGTTCGGCCGGACCAAGCTCGCCGACTTCGAGACACTGCGGATCTCCAAGTGGGTCAAGGAGATGAGCCGACCTCCGAAGCGGGCGAAACAGAAACCCAAGTCCCCGTGGGTCGTGCGCAACGCCCTCATGCTCCTCAAGACCAGCCTGAACGCGGCGATCGAGGCCAAGCGGCTCGCGGTGAACCCGGCCAAAAAAGTGCCCTACCCGGACCTGCCCGAGGGGCTGGAGCGCTACCTCACCCCGGACGAAGTCGAGGCCATCACCTTCTACATGGACGGCAAGAACGCCCTCATCGTGTGGATGGGGGTCCAGACCGGGCTACGGTTCGGCGAACTGTCCGGGCTGCACTGGAACCGCCTCGACCTCGACCGCGGCATGATCCGCGTGATCGAACAGTTCAACCAGAAAAGCAGGCTGATCGACGTCCTCAAGGACAAAGAGGGCCGCACCGTGCCGCTCCCGCCCGACCTCGTGGGCATGCTGCGGCGCACGCGAACGGGCGCCGCTGCGAATCCGATCTCGTGTTCCGGGGTGCCCGGGGCGCGGTGCTCAAGTCCAACGACTGGGGCAAGGGCCCGTGGAAGACCGCGCTCGGCCTGGCCGGCATCACCGACCGGGTCCGGCCGCACGACATGCGCCACACCTACGCTTCGTGGCTGATCCAGGAAGGGCTTCCGATCCCGGAGCTGGCTCGCGTTATGGGTCACTCCGACTGGGAGGTGACGAGACGGTACGCGCATCTGTCCGACGCCGGGTTCGAGACGGTGCGGGATCTGCTGACCAAGCACCGCGGCGTCGAGCCGGAGCCTGTCCAGTCGGACACCGCGGATCTCGCCGCACGGCTGGCCGCGATGGAGGAACGGCTCGCCGAGCTGTCAGGGCGTGCAGCAGGCCATGCCGCAAACCCACCTCTTATCGCACCTTATCCGGCCGTTTCGACGAACATCGAAACAGCGCTCTGACCTGCACGAACCACACCATATCTGATCAACTCTTATCCCGCCTTTTCCGCTGAAAAGGGGTCCGTGCCAGTGAGAGTTCGAGTCTCTCCGGGCCCACCCTCGCGGTTTGACCTGCGACGCAGCACAACGCTATTCATGATCCAGAACAGCGCGTGCAGCAGAAATGCAGCAAACCCTCTTATTGGCGGTGTGGTGGCCGACCCGAAGGACCGCCCATGCTCTCTCGAATTCGATCTTTGATTGCCAGGCGCGGCGAGCAGTGGCCGCTACGCGACCACTTCGTCATCACGTCCGTTTACGCGGCGATGGTCTTCATCGGCTTCGGCATCGCCGGGCGGCAACTGTGACCGCCGCGCGCATGAGCCACGAGGACCTCACCGCGTTCGCCGCCCGTCTGGCAGAGATGCGGGACGAAGCGACCGACCCGCGTGACGTGCTCGCCTACACCCGCGCGCTCGACGCGCTACGGGCATGGAGCGGCGGCCAGTACGGGGAGAGGCCGCGGCTGCTGCGGCTGTGGGGGGCCATGTGGCGGTTCCGTTCAGGTGTCGGACGCGGGAGCTATTCCTCGTCGAACAAGCTGGGACCGCCCGGGAGATAGGGCAGATCGACCCACACGTCCCCGACCCTCGTGCCGATCGGGAAGTCGTCCTCGTCCAGGGTGAACAGCACATCAGCCGCGGCCTCGATCGCGCTCGCGACGTGGATAGCGTCCGCCGCCTCATACTGCTTGGTCAGGTGCAGCTCGCGGGCGCGTAGGGCAACTGGCTGACTGAATTCGACAAGGGCCATCCGCGGCGTGTCGAGCCGTGAGAGCACTCTGGCGTCCAACCCCATGTCGGGGTTCGGCGTCGGCGACTGCGCCAGGCATTCCACGAGGGTGAACGCCGACGTGCACACCTCGAACTGCTTCGCGTCGGCAGCGTCCAGGATCCGCTGAATCCGTTCCCACCCCGCGCCGCGAGCGAAGTATCGAGCAAAGAGGCAGCTGTCAAGGTATGCCATTTCGTAGCTGTCAGGCCGTGCCACGCATGTCCCCCACGTGCACCTTCACTCTCGATGTTGTGGCGTCCGGCGCGATGCCGGCGCCGGTGCCGAGCGGTGGCGATTCGTCTCGGTCCTTGAGCCGGGCGATTGCCCGGAGTTCCAGAGAGATGGGGCGCCCCCGGTAATCGCGGACCAGCTTGCCGCGCGCGACGACCCGGCGGCCTACCTCTTGGCGCACTTGGTCAATCTGTGCCTCGGTGAAGCGGATGACGACCGCGCTTCCTCCACGCTCTGGCCACAAGCGTGCCTCGCGGCGGCCGTGGAGGCTGAGGGAGTCGAGGCGTCCCGTGACCGCGCCGATGCTGGTCCGCTTGGTCTCGGTGACCTCTTTGAAGTGGTCACGAGCAGTGCCGGTGACCCGGACTTGGTCGACGACCACGGTGCCGTCGCGCAGCGTGAGGTCGAGGCCGTCGTCGCTGAATATCGTGAGGTTGTCCGAAAGGGCGCGGCCGTCTTGGACTGCGGAGTCGTCCCACCCATCCGGAACGGACGGTGCATCTTCCGCTTCGCGGAGGCCCGCGAGCATCCGCCGGAACGCGGTGTCGGTGTCGTCGGAGGCACGGATCGATCGGAATCCGGTGTCGACGCTGCCGTTCTGGAGGTGCGTGAACTGGACGGGTCCACCGCCAAGCGCCTTGACGAGGTCAACGAGGTGATGCAGCCCGGTAAGCACGCGGCGAGCGTCCATTGTGTCGATGTCGCCGTGCACGTAGATGTCGAGTTCCACGATCCGCACCTCCTCCCGCATCATGCCCCGTTGTCCGCATCACAACACCCGAAAGGTGACCAGTGTTGCCGTTGGCGCCCGGACCACTCAAAAGGAGTACCCATCAGGACACAACGTCGCACACTTCCGGGCAAGTGGTCGCGGCCTGTCATGCGGGCGTTACAGGCTCACTACCCGTAACACCCCGCAACCGTGCCGCGACTGATCGGCGAACCGGACAGGAGGCCCCGTGAAGCGCGCATCGATCCTCATCCCCGCCGCACTACTCGCCGCGGCATGCTCGTCGACAGGCGGGACAAGCGGCACGCCGGCCAGTTCGACGCCCGCGGCCGTCACGGCATGGTCGAGCACGCCATTGACGCCGACCTTCAGCATGAGGGGCGTGTTCAACCTTTACGTCGTTCAGTCGGACCCCTCGATGAAAACAGGGGTGCGGTGCACAGGACTCGGCCCGTACGCGTACGCCATCACCAATGCGCCGGTGAAAGTCTTCGACGGGCACGGGCATCTACTCGCGACGGGCGAGTTGGGCGAGGGGGTGTTCAACTCGAACCCGCAGGTCACGATGTGCCAGTTCGAGTTCACGATCGACGGGGTTCCGGATGGCTACCCCAGTTACGCGATCGAGATCGCAGATCAGGGCGTACATGAGGTGTCGTCCTCAACCGCACACGCCCAGGTTTTTCTTCACGACGGGCTATAACGCGAAACGGCCCCAGGCGTTCGCCTGGGGCCGCCGTCGTCCTGGGGCTACATCTTCGTGCCGCACCTGGTGCAGCGCCACTCACCTTTCACTTCGGCGTAGGTGTGGCCGCCCGGTCCGGCCGGGCAGCTGTCGTCGTCGGGTCTCATGGCACGGCTTCCGCGCACACGTCCCAGACCTCCGTCCGGCTGGCCTGCACGGTGGCGTAGACGCTGGCGCCCTTGCGTGCGGTGGCCGCGTACACGTTGGCCGGCCGGACCATGAGGCCGTTCTTGACCTGGGCCCATTGGTCGGCGTCCTTGGACAGCTCGGCAACGGTGCGGCCGATCCATTCGGCCACGGTGTCGGGGCTGTTCAGCTCGACCTCGCCGGGCTGGGTGAGGCGTTCGGTGGCGCCGTCGCGCTTACGCCCGTGCACCTCGTGCATGTTTCGTCGCTCTATGTATCCCTGCCACATGCGCTCATCCTGGCCAGGGACGCGGCGGGACGCAATCCGCCGAACGAGGGCGCACATGACAACGACCCCCAGACGAAAGTCCAGGGGCCGTCGTCGTGCGCCCGTCAGTCGAACTCGCCGGCCTTCACGCCACCGATGAAAGCGGTCCATTCGGACGGCGTGAAACGCAGGGTGGGGCCGTTAGGATCTTTGCTGTCGCGGACGAGCCGGCTACCGTCCGGCTCGTCCGCTACCTCGACACAGTTCGTGTTGCCGCTTCGTGTGGACTTCTTCCATTGTCGTTCTGCCATGTGCTTCGCTCCATTTCTTCTGCACGCTTGGTGATCAGGCGTAGGGACGGCTCCAGCCCCAACGCGAGGGCTGCGACCGCGTCGAACTTTTCGTCGTAATCCTTGGCGTCTTGGCCGCTGAGGAACAGTCCGGTGCCCGGGATTTCGACGTGGACCATGGGTCCGTCCTTGGTGTTGAGCCGCACGAAGGAGCCTTGGAGTCCTGGGTGGAAGTCGCTGTCGAAGGGGACGACGCGGATCTCAACGTTCGGCTGCTTGGCCAGGTCCAGGAGGTATCGCAACTGGTCGACCATCAGGGCCCGGTTGCCGACTACCTGACGGAGGACAGCCTCGCCGAGGAAGACCCGGTAGGTGGCCGGATTTTTCCGCGTGATGACGTCGCGTCGGCCAAGGCGGGCGCGTACGTGCGTTAGGCGTTCTTTTTGAGGAACGTGGCTGCCCTCCATGACCCGCTCGGCGTATGCGCGGCTCTGGCCCAGACCGGGCACCATGAGCGGCGCCCATGTTGAGCAGGTTGGCGCGTGTTTCCTCGTCGACGCCGAGGTTGTCGCAGATCTCGTTGATTTTGCTGACGCTGGGCTTCTGCTTGCCGTTGACGTATCGCGACCACGTTCCGGATTGGATGCCGGCCAGCTCGCAGAACTTGCGCGCGCTCTTCGGGGCGTACTCCTTCTCCAAAGCCAGGAGCGCGCGTCTGAGCGCGACCTCTCGCATGGTTACGACCGTGTCGGTGCTTCCACCCATGTAGCACAGCATAAGGCACGTCAGCGGCTATGTGGCTATCGCCCGGTCGGAGTATTGAGTTAGAGTGCTGCCAAGTGCTTCCATATTGAGGTAGCAATGGCAGCGCCACTGATGAGGCCGCTGACCTGGATCGAAGCGTAATGGAGGATCACTGTGGCCGCTGGAGATGCGCTGGTGTGGCTCGATCGAACACCCACGCCAGCACGCGGACTCGTGGGTAGTCCCGTGTCCATCTCCGGCGGCCTGATCGTGCCGAAACATGGCGCTGACTTCGGTGTTTACGTTCCTGGCGAGTACGCCCTGCTCGGCCCCGGGGGCTGGAACGAGCTGATCGCCAACCTCGTAGCCAGCCAGGAAGCATGGAAGCGCTTGCAGCAAGGCGGCCGCTCATGACCGCCCCGTCTCCTCGTGGCCCGTGGTCGGCGACCGTGACCCGCGCCGATACCGCTGAGCGCACACCGATCGTGCTGCTGCTCGCCAAGGTGGGCGGCGAAACCGTCGCCCAGATACTCGCCGGACCCTGCCGGTTCGTGGCCGACGCGGCCGACATCCGCGCGCTCCGCATCGCCCTCGAACAGGCCGAAGCCGCGCTGCACCAGGCGCGCCGAGTCGAGGACGAACAGCGCCGCGTCCAGGAACAGCACGACCGCCGCCAACGCAGCCAGCAGCAGCGGAGCGACCGGCGATGAGCGGCCGCGCCCCCTTCCACGCCCGCCGCTACCTCGGCCAGATCCACCAATACCCCGCCACCGAGTTCGAGCCGCCGCTCCAGTCCGTCGTCACCCCGCTGCACGCCGACGCGAACCTCAACCCCGACGACCACAACCGCCGCGAAGTCAGCGACATCGTGCTTGACCTCGCGGGCGAAGACATCTGCCAGCCCTGCAACACCGTCGCCCGCATCCGGGCACACACCACGGCCGTCCAGTCCCGACCCCCCACGGGACACCCCGAGCAGGACGGCCCTACCGCCTCGGCGGGCGCGGCACCTGGGCCCGCCGCGCCCGCCGAGGCCACCCCAAGGAGCCAGCAATGACCGAATCCCAGCGCCCCCTCGACGCCATCCGGCACCAAGCCGAAGCCGCCGGGTTCCGCTTCACCACATCCGGGCCCATGGTCACCGGCATCCGCCACACCCCCGACCACGTCGACTTCCTGTGGCTGTCCCTGGCCAACACCGCCAGCGGCTCCATCGGCGCCCGCTACAGCGCCGACGACGCAGACCGCGCCACCGGGAGTAACCCGCCCCGGGCACTGCTGCGCACCAAAGGCGCACTCAAAGAGGTCGTGTTCGACGTCCTCGACTGGCCCTGACCCCAAGACCGCCGGTCAGCCAACCTCCCCCCATGCACGGCTGACCGGCCCGGTGCCCCGAGCCCGAACCTCCCCCCTCGCGGGCCGGGGCACCACCTAAACCCCGGACGGTGCGCGTCGACATGGCCCGCGCACCGGACGGAGGTCCTCCCGAAAGGGCGTGGAGGACCAACCCGGGTGCGGCCCGCCCCCCGAGCTGCGGGCCGCACCCACCTACAACGACAGGAGAAAGACATGACACTCGCCAAACTGCCCATCACGATCACTCGCACCCCGGGCGACTTCGTCATCAAAACCAGCATCCCGAAAAGCCAGGTCAAGCTCATGAACGAGTGGCTGGAAGAGAACAACTACTCCACCTGGGCCAGCGACTGCCCCGCCCTCGCCCGCGAGATCGAGAAGCGGTACCCGGGCGGCCTCCAGAGCTGGAGCGACGACGCCGAGTACCCCATCGAGTTCCAGGTCGAGTCGTGATCGAGTACCCGGGCAGCGTCCTCAGCGACGCCGTCATCACCGAGATGCGCGAGTGGATCGCCGACTGCAAGCAGGCGCTCCTCTTCCCCCCGGGCATCCCGCACACCACCGACCGCGAGGTGGTCAACGCGGTTGCCCGCTGCTACCCCAACGGCGGCGTGCAGGCGTTCCTCGCGGCCGGACGGGCGGCGAGCTGATGACCTGGGAACCGATCCCGTTGCCGACCGGCCCGATCGCCAAGAGCGAGTCGGAAACCGAGGGGCGCTGCGGCTGGTGCGAGTCGCCTGATGGCGAGCCGTGCCGGACGACCGAGTGCGGCACCTACGACTACGACGACGCCCCGACCACCAAGTAAAAGGCGGGCCCCGACCGCGACTCCACCGCTGGCCGGGGCCCTTGATCGACTGAAGAGGAGTCGACCCGATGAGGGAACTTATCGACCTCGAACCCACCCAGCGCCCCGAAGGCTGGAAGGTCACCCGAACGGAGCTGCCCGGCGGGAAACGCCGCGTCATCATCCGCGACCACGGCGAACTCGTCTACGACATGACCCTCGACGCCGACACCGCGCCGCTGTTCGCCGAGCAGTTCGCCGAGGGTGGTGAGCGGTGATGGCGCGCCACACCTGGTTCAAGAACACCGCCACCTCCGGCGGGAAAGTCCTGCGTTCGACCAGCTACCCGGATAACCAGTGCTGTGGGTGCGGGACGAAGCGGGGCCTGACCAGATCGAACGGTTACCTGCACTGCCGCAAGCCCGCGTGCACCCGGAAGGCGGCCGGTGGGTGATGTTGTTCGAGACCCTCGACCGGCGCGGCACCTGGGCGCTCCTCAAGTTCGCCGGCGCCCTGGTGCTGTTCCTCGCGCTGCACCTGACCCGGATGCCGCTCGTCCTGCTGGCCCGGGTCCTGGAGATCTCCGCACGCCGCGTCGACGCCTACGCCACCCGACAGGCCGCCCGGCTCCCCACCGGGCCGATCAACCAGTTCTACCCAGCAACGGAGGACAACCGTGTCCGCGCCTGAGCGCCACCCCACCGCACCAGACACCACCGGCGGGCAGCTCGTCCACCAGCCCACGGTCACGCTCACCCGCACCGAGCGGACCGTGAGATGGGCAGGGCACCACCTCGGTGAGCTGCTGGCCGTCGCCCTGCCGACCGTGGCCGCGATCTGGTCGTGGTGGTGGCTGCTCGGCACCGTGGCCGCCGCCGCGCTGTGGGTTGTGCACGAACAGCGGGTGCGACACAGGAAGGGTGGTGACGCACAGTGACCGCCAGCGTGGTGGATCAGGTTCGCCAGGCCGTCGAGGAAGCACGGCGCAAGGGTGAAGAACCGCCGGGACGGCCGACGCTGATCAAGCTGACTGGCGCGACCGATCACCAGGTGAAGGTGGCGCTGGCGACGCTGGCGAAGACTGGCGACCCCGAACCGCCAGCGACCACCAGTGAGCGGTCACCGGCGTTTAAGTACTGCCCGCCAGCGCGTCCGTTCGGCAGCGACGGGGCGACCCAGGAAACACCCGAAGAGACCACGGGCGAGCCGGAGCAGACCGCGCTGGCGATCGCTGGTGATGCGCCTGGCGCCAGCACTGGTGGTCCTGATGACCGGGCTGGCGACGCTGGCGACTCGCGGGTAACCCACGGGATCCGGGGCGGGAAGTTCGTGGCGTGGGTGGGGTTCACGTTTGGCTCGATTGTGTCGATCGCCGCGAACGTGTTGGCCGCCCGGGTTCCGCCACGCGACGCGCCCGCCGGGTGGTCGCCGCGCCTGGACTCGCAGGTCGGCGCCGGTGTGTGGCCGGTCGCGCTATTGCTGTCGGTCGAGGTGCTGTCCCGCATCCCGTGGCCGGACGGGCGGTTGTGGAAGCTCGCCCGCTACGGCGGTGTCGGGTTCGTCGCGCTGGGATCGGCGATCATTTCGTACCAGCACATCCGGGACGTGCTCGTGTCGTGGGGCTACCCGGTGCTCAGTGCCAGTGTTGGCCCGCTGGTGATCGACGGGCTGATGACCGCCAGCGGTTTCGCACTGCTGGCGATCGCTGGCGGACGGCTGGCGAAATCGGTCACCAGCGCTGGTGACGCTGGCGATAAGGCTGGTGACACCCGATGAAGAAACGCCGCGGAAACGACAAGGGCAAGACCGATTCGAACGTCGTTCCGTTCGCCAGTCGCCAGCCCGTCCGCCAGCCTGGCGACGCTGGCGCCAGCGCTGGCGAAGTCCTTGAGGGCACGGTGCTCACCGCCGCGGAGTACGACGCGATCCAGCGCCAACGGCGGGACGAGCGTTACGCGGAGTACGTGCACACCGTCCGGGTCGTCGCCGGTGGCGTGGTCGCCGTCGGCCGGGTCACGCGCACTGCGGTCACGCACCAGCGGACCCGCATGGCGTGGGAGCACGCGAAATACCCGTTCAAGGGCGCGGTCGTGGTGGCCGGGAGGTGGCGGGACACGCGCGGTGTGGGCCGGTATGAGCGGATGATGCGCGCGGCCGAGGCCGCCGGTGACCAGGAAGCCCTGCGGTACTGGCAGGAAGCCGACGTGGCCGAGAAGGAACGCCGGCACAAGCGGGTCATGGACTGGGTGAAGTCGCCCCTGGACCTGATCAAGGCTGCCGGGATCGGCCTTGGCGCCCTGACTGGCCTGCTGCTCGTCATCGGGATCATCCTGGCGATCCGCAACGAAGACGGGCACCTGATCCTCAAGCCGATCGGTGCCGCGCTCGACGCGATCGCGTTCGGCTGGTGGTTCCTCACCGTCTACGGCGTGTTTCTCCTGGTCGCTGGCACAACCGGCGCGATCGCCTACCTGTACGGGCAGGGCCGGAAGCACACCGACCCGCCACAATGGATAGTCGCGCAGGGGCCCGACGGTGGCGATGTGATGGACCAGCTGCCCGACGAAGGCATGGTGCTCAACGCCCTGAAACACACCGGCATACCCGGGTTCAACCGCGCACTCAAGGACGGGTGGCGCATCCAGTGGCACCACCCGCCCATGCCCGACGGACGCGGCTGGAGCTGCGAATTCGCGCTCCCGCCAGCATCGCCAGTCGAGGAATTCGTCAAGCGTAAGGCGATGCTCGCGCACAACCTGCGCCGCTACGAACGCGAAGTGTGGCTCACCGAGCCTCGCGCGAGCGTGCTGCGGATGTGGATCGCCAACCCCGGCGTGCTCACCGGCGCGGTCGACCCGTGGCCGCTGCTGAAAGACCTGGACAAAGCCAAGACGGACTACTTCGCCGGAATGCCGGTCAGCATGAACCCACGCGGCGACCAGATCAACAGCCGGTTGTCCGAGGCCAACCACGCCTACGGCGGCATGATGGGCTCCGGCAAATCGACCTTGGCGATCACCACCGTGCTCGGTGCGATGCTCGACCCGCTGGTCGACATCGACATCGTGGTGCTGGCCGACAACGCCGACTACGAGCCCATGCGGCCTCGGCTGCGGAGCCTGATCACCGGGCCGCCTGAGAAGACCGTGGTACTCCCCGGGGGTAGCACGACAGTCGGCAAATGGGCCCGTCGCCTGCTTGTCGAGATTTACGAGGATCTCGCGATCCGCGGTGAGGCGTTGCGTGAGCACGACGTGCCCGCCGTGAACAGGGAAATCGCGCGCAAGGACCCGCGGCTCCGGCCTCGAATCATCGTGATCGACGAGTGCCAGAACCTGTTCCTGTCCGAGGGTGGCGAGGACGCGATCGAAGCGGCCGTGAAGGTGCTGTCCACGGCCCGGAAATACGCCGTGACCTTGATGTTCCTGACGCCCGAACCCACTGGTGACAGCCTTCCCCGGCGCTTGATGACGATCATCAGTCACAAGGCGTGTTTCGCGATCGGTGACCAGACCGGCAACGACGCCGTG
>SMEX01000024.1_pt1 | contig 27725 bp, 40 predicted proteins | sample 2456221 | NCBI WGS metagenome assembly SMEX01 (sample SAMN10132603, study PRJNA489261) | soil metagenome | isolation source: day120 control-silt loam soil ammended with composted manure from dairy cow... | place: USA | collected 2015-05-01
CGATCAGATCGGCAATCTCAGCGAACGACCGGCCGCCGTCGTTGAGCTCCGCAAGCGAGTCGTCGTCGTCCTCGTCGTACCCGTTGACGTAGGACATCGAAGGGTTGTCGTTGTTCAGGCCGGCCCACGCCCTCACCGACTCGGGAAGCGTGTCTTCGTTGCCGTCGTACGACGTCTTCTCGAAACCCACGGGGCGAGCGCGGTCTTCGATTACCTCGACCGTCAGGCCGTCCTTAACCGCCAGGTCACACAGGACGCCCAGGCAACAGAACGAATTGTTGACCGGGTCGCGAAGGGTGCCTTTCGTCTGCTCGTACTCGCCGCTCCGGAGAGCGGCCACCCATTGCGCCTTGATCTCTGTGTTCATTCCCATTCTTGTCTCCTCTCAGATGCCCAACACTGCCCGTGCTGGCGGGTTTTCCAGGTAGGCCGCGGCACGTCGTGCCGCGTCCGCTGAGTCGCGAATGTGTCCTAGCCACTTGTTGTCTGTGCTACAGATCAATCCACGTACACACTGTCCACACGAGATCGGCCCGGGGCAGCATCGGTGATCGTGGTCAACGGCCAACCTCTTCGTTGCCCCGGTGGCTCGCTGACATATGAAGCACTTGCCACCCTGGGCCCTATAGATCGCCCAGTACTGCTCAGGCGTCAGGTGGTAGGTGTCCCAGAGCCGGCGTTCCCACGCGGTGTCCCTCGTGGCCTTCTTGCGGGCCCTGTGGTGGCTAGTGCATCTTGGACCCGGATGCGGAGCCGGCCGATTCGTCTTGATGCCTTCGGCTACACAGTCTTTACAAGTTCGCGATGATGCCAAAGACCACCGCCAACGCAGCCGCCAACGCAGCCAGAACTAGGAATACCCGGGGTTCAGGGTTGTCCCCGTCGAGTGCCATCATGAACAAGCCGCCGGACGCGAAAGCGAACAGGATCATAGCAACGGATACCATCTATTCCTCCTTTTGACCGTCGCCCGTTGTCAAATAACGCAGCCTAAAAAGGTTGCTCGAACTCCTCCCGCTGCCTCCGGTCCTCGGAGGCCGGCGGCCCGGAAGGGGCCGCCGCGGGTACCGCGTAATCCGGGTCCCTGATCGCCATCGTCGGCCCGTCAAAGACCAGCTCTGCGTACGACTTGCCGCTAGGGTCCGCCTTGCCGCCCCGGTACTTGACGGCTGAGACGCCTAGGCGGTCATCTTCCGGCCGCCAGAGCGTCAGGACGAACACAGGCACCCGGTGGATCTGCTGCTTGATGCCGTTCATCGGGATTGGTTTATCCGAGTTGCTGTATTCCCCGGTGACGTGGTGCAAGCCCAACACGCAAGCCTGAGTCTCCCTAGCCATCGTGTTGAGGTAGTCCATCAACCCTTCTAGGCCGTCGAACGGGTCCCCGTTGGACATCTCGGACCGCAGGTTGGTCACGTTGTCGACGACGATCAGCGAGGGATACTCGCCGTAGACCTCTTCATACGCGGCTACCGAGGTTTCCACGTCATCCAAGGTCGGCGAGGCCCGGTAGTTGAACCGGGCCGGATGCCCGGTCAACGCCTCCTTCACGCCGCCCAGGTCGTCGGACAGAATCATCCGGGCGGCCGTCGCCTGGTTGACGCCGGCCAAGATGCAGACGGCCCGCTTCAGTTGCTCGAAGGCGTCCGAGTCAGCCGAGAGGTACAGCGCGGGAACCCTGGATTTCAGGGTGTAGGACAGCGTGAAAGCCGACTTACCGGCGCCAGGGCCGGCACAGACCAACCCGAATTGCCCGCGACGGAAGATGATTCCCTTCTCTTCGAGTGCTTTGTAGACCGTGGGGAGCGGCTCTCCGGCCGCTCCGCGGGCCCTGACCGACTGGAGTAGCGAGTAGATGTCAGCCCCCCTCGATCTCGTCGGCCCAGCGCTTCAAGCGCATCGTGTAGTCACACGCTGCGTCTTCGTACGCGTTCATGTCGGGGATCAGTTCACGGAGCACGGCTACAACCGTTGCCCGGACGCTGGCGTCCACGATGATGCTTCCCCGGAAGGGTCGGCCTGTCGTCTCCAAGACCGCCTTAACGTGGGCTTCCCTCTCTGCGTCCTTGGCAGACCGGAGCAACCGGTTAGAGAACTCGGTCACCTGTCCTCCCCCTTCCTCCGTCGCCACGCCCGACGATCACGACGGTTAGCCCGCTGCTTAGCCCGCTTCCGCTGACCCGGACGCCATCGGTACCAATGCGGCGCGTAGAAGGCGTCTTGTTCGTCTCCGTTCTTGGCCGGCCGCTTCAAGTCTTCCTCTCTTCCCTTCGAGTCGACCCATGCCGCAAAGGCGATGACGAAGAGGATCATCAGCACGAACGGCATTAGGCCCCCTCGTCGGCCAGGGCGGCTAGGACTTCGTCCCGCTTGTCGAACCTGACGTCCAAGGCGGACATCTTGATAAGCAGGTCGCGCGCTTTGTCGATGCGCGCCTGAAGGGCGCTCCGCTCCCGGGCGTTTACCGTCGCCGTGTGCCGCTCGGTTGCCAAGTCCGCGCGGATGTCGGCGTTGTCTACGGACAGCTCCGTAATCTCGTCCACGAATCCGTGCGCCACGCCCTTCAGGCGCTCGATCTCCGAGTTCGCCTGTGCCAACACGGCTTCCCCGCTCTCCAAGGCGGCCCGGTATCGGTTGGCCATGTCTTCCGCCCGGTCTTCAGCCGCCCTACGGCCATCCCGGAACCCCTGCGTGTAGTCGCGCTTGTCGACCACGGCGCCCAGGCGATCCAGGAAGCGGCGGACTTCGGGGTATTCGGCTTCGGCCTCAGTCCACCCATCGTCGGCCACGATCTCCGACAGGTGGTATCCGTCCGTTAGGGCCGGTCCCCCTGTTGACAGGCTATAGATAACCGGATCCAACTCCAGCGCCAGCCACCGAATGTCGGCCTCGCGCTTGCGCGCCTTGACGTCTTCCCAGGGGATCACTCGATCACCTCGGTAACCGGGAACTCGTGCTCGGGCAGCCACGTGGACATGCCGCCGTTCGGTTCGTAGGTCCAGAGCCAACCGGTTCCGTAGCGCTTCCGAATCTCCCCGGTGTTCATCGTGACCGGGAAGCTCACGTCGTCGAACACGACGAAGTCGGCATCGCCGACCGACCACCGGATGCCCGCGCCGTTATCCACCCAGCACCACCCGTTCGGGACCCGGACGGAGGTCCATCCCTCGCTGTCCTTGACCGCCTTCACGTCAGCCGGGATGTCCTCGGTACGGTGCCACTGCCGCGGGGTCTTCGGCTCACCAAGGACGGCCACTTCCAGCCTCCGGAAGGCGGACTGTACCGCATCTCCGATGTCCAACGCGGCGTCTACGCCGGCCTTGAAATCGGCAAACCCGTCGTACCTCACGAAGTCGCCGAACCCTTCCGGCACCTCGATACCACGGTAAGTCACCTTCAGGTTTTCCATTAATTCCCCTCTCGATTCCGTATCTTCAGTTGGACGTGGCGAAGGCTCATGATCGCCAGGTCCACGTCCGCCATGTCGCCTGTCGTCGGCATCCGTTCGGCCAAGGCTTTCATGCGCTCGATCAGGTCGTCGATTTCTTCGAGCATCGTTGCTCTCCTTCGGGCTTCGCCCGTTGTCAAAGGTCAGACCTAAGAAACCAGAGTTGTCCCGAGCTCGGTCAGCGCGTCCAACAGGTGCAACAGGTTCCGTCCGGTGTTCTGGCCCTCAAGTACCTCTTGTAGACACTGGACGGCCCGGTTATACGAGGTGGCCGCCGGGCCTTTGGCCCGGGACTCCACGGATCTCCGGGACATCTCCAGACGTCGGGCGAACTGGTCAACCCTGCGGTTCTCCGGGAAGAACACTTCGACGTCCGAGACCTCTTCGTCTCGAACCTGGCCGACCTTGACACCATCGTCCTTTGCGGACTTCGGCTTGCTGGGGTTGGCCTCGCGGTAGTAGTACGTCCACGTCTTCATGTCGGGGACGTCTACGTCTTCGCCGGGCTCCATGGAGTCCCGAGCCGGCACGAGGCCCGCGGCGGCCATGGCGTCCCAGGTGCGGAGGTATGCCTTGACCGTATTGGTTGCGATGCCCGCGAGTTCGGCGAACTCCCCGGCGGATACCTTTGAAGTGTCATTTTTGACACTTACTCCGGACTTACTCAGCTCCACACACCGCGCAATCAACATCGCCGTGTACGGCTTGGACTTCCGGTACAACGTGCCCGCCAGTTCGGCGTCCGATTCCCAGCTCACGCCAGTACGCTCCTCGCTTCCTGCAACTTCTTGAACAGGGTGTCTCGCTCCTCCTTGGCCGCGTCCCGCTCGCTCTTCGTCTTGGCCAACTCAGCCCGGAGGGCAGCGTCCGCCGGAACTGCCTTAGCCGGCGTGTCCTGGAAGTCAGCCACGGTGACCCGAAGCGCCTCAGCGAGGCGCTGAGCGGGTCCGTCCGAGTACGGAGTAGCCCTGCCGGTCAGGTACCAGGCGACCGGCTGTGCGATCTGTGCGCCAACCTGTGCCGCCGTAAGACCCTTCCGGCGAATGATGCTGTCCAGCTTGGACCGGCTGAAGTTGTCCAGCTTCGGCCGGTCGCCGGCCGTGATCAGCTTCGGGGTCGGATGGGCTCCGTCCAACTCCGTCCGGAACTGCGTCACGTACGGCGGAACGCTGGTAACCCCGATGCTGGCGCCGATGGTCGTAGCCCATCGGACGATTGAAGCGTGGCTGTCCCCGCGGTCGTACCGGTTCAGGAATTCCCGCTTGTGATCGGGTGTCCAAATGATCATTGTTTCCTCTCTCTACCTCCGGGCATCGCCCGTTGTCAAAAATCAACCCGAAAAACGGAACGGGCAAGAGGTAGCAACCCCGCACCGTTCACACGCCGGCCCGGGATTCGGAGTCCACTCCTCCGCCCGGATACCTTCGTCGGCCCGCTGGAAGACGTCGGCTATGCGGGCCCGGTCCCACTCCGCCAGGTCGTAGGGCTTCGTAGGCTTCCCTGTGTCTCCCATCCAATAGTCGCCAACGAAGGCCCGTTGCCCGGTTAGCTCTTCGACCTCCAGGTCGTACACGGCTAGCTGAAAGGCGTCTCCGGGTTTCTTGCCGGACTTGTTGTCCCGCGGGATCGGGCGAGGCTTCGCCTCGTCCCGAGCCTTCTCATAGTCCGCAAGAGCGGCCTTGGACTTCGACAGAGCCCCCGACGCCGTCCTAGGCGGCGGGATAACCGGCTTCACCATGACGATGACGTCGATCAGGCCACGGACCTCAACGCCAGCGAGGTCGATACGGAATTCCAGCTCTACAGCTGGCTTGCCGTCCGGGGTCCGCCAGGGAACCTCTTGCGGCGCGGTCTCCGTGTAGTACTCGACGTATCGGGCGACCTGTTGCAGCCCGATGGCATAGCGCCTTTCGATGTCCCGCGGGCCCTTGTAGGGCCCGCTGGCCCACCAAGCGTCAGCGTTCGGGCTTCCCTCAAGGAATCCGTTCACTTCGTCCGCGTAGGATTCCCGGAAGACGTCCTGAGCGGCCTCCAGAGGCATCTTCCGGCCGGATAGCTCCCATTCCTCCGCCGCTCGGTGTACGGCCGTTCCCTGGGGCCGCCAGGCGTCCGGACGGTCCCACGCCCGCACACGGCGGCTGAGGTAGTACCGGTACCCACAGCCGCCCATCTCCCGGAGGTATTGCCTAACCTGAGATACGGACCGATAAGTCACCGGCCCAGATTCCGTCATCCGTTATCAGCCCCCGTCGCGATGATCTCACCGTCCGCATCTCGGATGGACGCCACGGCGCCGAAGTCCGGGTCCCAGATGATCTCAAGTCCTGGAGTCTGCGACACGCAGGCTTCCCAGAGCCCCGGGTCGATCCAGTTCCCCATCGTTATCCTCTCTCGGCTTCGGTACGGCCACGCAGACGTGTGGCCCGTTCCCCGGGCACACCTCCCAGATTTGCCGAACCGTTAGCACAGCTTTCTGAAACTTCATGTCAGGGTCCGAAAGGGTCTCCTCGGACAACACCGTAGAGCAGTGCGACCCCAAGAAACCCCGGACCGGTTGATAGAGCTCGCCGTGAGTCTTCACGATGACGCTCCGGTATTCGACTAGTGCTGTCCCACTGTCGACCTTTTCTATCGTCGCGACCAGGTAACCCGGTTCGCTGACGATGATTCTGCAAGGGTCGTCAGGCACTTAGCCCTTCTCTCTGATTCTTCTAGGCTGCCGGCCAAAGCTCCCGGTCAGGCAATCTCCATAGTTCCTTCTCCGCCTTACTCAGCTTCGTGTACTCGTTGATGCGCAGGATCAGATCACGATCCTGGCGCCCTCGGTTTCTGTACGCGAAGTGTCCGTACTTCGAGCCGTGGTGAGGCTCGATACCCGGGCTGTATTCCAGCACCTCATTACGGTCGGCCAACATTTCGTACCACTGGCGCAACCGCCGAAGGCGTTCCGGCGCCATGCCGGCCCCGCCCGTGTCCATGTAGAGCACGTGATCCCGTAGCCTGCGGTAGGGTTCAGAGTTCCGCTTGACCTCTCCGGGAACGTCGTCCCAGGGAAGCCGGGCCGCGGCCTTCGTCGCGGGGTCCGTGTAGCCCTCGGTACTCCCGTGCTTCAAGTGGTAATTGACTACCGCCCGAGACACTCCTAACGCGCGGGCCACGTCGGCCTGCGACATCTGGGGATTCCGGATCATTAGCTCTAAAATCTGCGTCCTCGTAATTACCGGTTTCGGTGGCATTGTCCGCTTCCTCGTTGTGGACTGTTACCGAAACTTTACTACGGGGTCGGCCCGGAGTCATAGGACGCGGGCCACTGCGGTGCCCTGCCCCCGACAGCAAAGCGTGCATTCATTGTCAAGTCCTCCTCGCTGCAAGCGGAACCATACCCTCCGGATCGCCCAGTTGGGGGAGAACGTTACTACTCTTGGCTACGTGATATACGTCACATAGGAATCTAGCGGAGCCCGCGTCACGGAACGCTGACCGGCGACTCTAGGCTTGTTCACCAGCTGCCAAATATGGCCTCGACCTGCGAGCCGATGACCATTCGTACCAGCTCAGCACCCGGCTGAACACGCACCGTGATGGAACCATCAGGCTCCCTGGCGGTCTCGATGACCAAGGACCCGTGTTGCATCCGGTCGTGTTCTTTGATATCGGCTGTCGATCGCTGATTTAGCACGGCCAACAGGTCGGCAATGGCGCCCTCGTGGTCCCAGCCGCTCACGCCGGCCTGGCCGTCCTTCAACAGCGGGTCCGGCCCGAGGGGGAAGACCAAGGTTTCCAGCAGCGGGCCGTAGGACGCCGCTGACACCACGTAGTCCCGGCCGTCCACGGTGATCAACCACGCCTCCCCGAGGTATCCGGGGTGATCCTTGGTCATGATCTCGACGTCAGCCCTGGTCAGCATTCCTCGCCCCATTCGATAACGATTACCCCGGCCCGCCAGTCGCGGAGCTGCCTTCGTGCCCTCCGGCAGATCTGGCACGTTCTGACGTGCCAGAGCATCCTTAGTCGCCTCATGGCGCCCCGGCCGCCTTTCGGACGCCTTCCGCGGCCTGGGATGCAAGCCGGGCGGCTTGCATTAGGGCCATCGAAAAGTCAGCGCTAGGCGCCAAGCCCGCCAGTTCTTGAAGCCCGTCCGCGAGGACTTCGAGATCCTCTAGGGCGCTCGTGACATCGGAGGCGTATTTGAGCGACCGAGCGAATTTGGTAAGCGCGTACTCCGTTTCGTCCATGGCGCTCAGACCACCTCGGTAGCCGAGGGCGTCAATCTCACCCAGTCCGCGGGCACCTCGTCAACCTCGATCGCTTCGTTCCACAAGGAGTGTACCTCCCAGAACCCGCCGTCTCCAGGCGTCTCGTCCACATCGGACACCAAGGTGTACCGGATCGCGTTCCCCGGAGGGGACCGCCAGACTATGAAAAGCACGTTGCCTCCTCTGTTAGCTCTTGTCTTCCTTGAGCGCTAGGCGAACACTGATTCCGGGTCGGCGAGGATCTCGTGAGCGCGCTTGAACGAAACGGACGTGTCCAGCCTTTCCGTCCACGGACACCGGTCGATACCGATCAACGGCCGACCGCCGGCCAGGTTTAGGAACACCCGGCGCTTATAGGTCTCAGCGCCCCACCAGCGGGCCGGAATGTTCTCCGGGGTGGGAAGCTCCTGCGCCCACCGGATACCGCCGCCAAGGCGCTCCCAGCGCCCGGAATCCACTGCTTCCCGGGCGGCTGCTGCTAGCTTTTCCTGCGCCGGTGTCAACGTTGCTCCTTTCCAAGGGAAAGGCCCCGCCGAAGCGGGGCCGTTTGGTCTACTCGGGTCAGTCGACCACGTAAACCCGGATGAACTTCTTCCCTCCGCCGGCCTTGAAGACCGGGACATCCGCGTACTCCCGGCCGTCCTTGCGGCCCCAGGTCCAGCCTTCGACCCCGTAGAACGTGTACGTACGCCCCCGGTAGCTAAAGTCGTCTCCGACGACCAGGGAGAGCAATGCGGCGGAAGTCATCGGCGTCACCTTTCGGTTTCGGGCCCCTGCGGGTTGCTGGGCCTCTTTGTTCATACCGAAAGCTTAACGCCGGTCTTCGCCCGTTGTCAAATAACGAGCCGACGAAAGCGGGCCCAGTTCAGCACGGCCGCCGCCAACGGCGGCCGGTGCCCTGTGGCCTCTACGTGCGCTACGTAGGCCGTAGCGAACTCGTGCGGGTCGGCCAGGTCGACATCATTGAGGAGTCGTCGAATATCGACGGAGGTCAAGGGGTCTCCTCGGTCTCGCACTTGCGGGCGTACCTCTTCAGCCGGATAGCGTCCTGAATGGCGTCAAGGCCGGCTAAGGCGTCGTCGTACAGCTTCACCGTCTCGGGCTTGCACCCGAGCCGGATAGCCATCTCCTTCCGGTGTTCGAGTTCGGTTATCGCGTACCACAGAGGCAGCCTTCGGGGGTCGTGGCAGAAGTACTTACGGGGGATCATGACACCTCATTCCTTCATGACGATCACGCAAGCTTCACCGCTTGGTGTCCAGTGGCCCTTTGACGTGGCGAACAGCTTGCCCAGGCGCCGGCAGGCAGCCTCCCCACCGGAGGGCACCCAGACTGAATAGAAACGGCCGTCTTCGCGCACTCGGAGCCCTTTCCAGGGGAGCCCGGCCTCCCTTAAGGAGGCTCGGGCCGTCTGGGCTATCTTCGCCTTCGTCATTCGCCGACAGCGGGCCAGTCATCAATATCGTTGGCACAGTCCGCGTGTTCGGCGTAGTCGTCGTGATCCATCGGCCCCCCCTTATTCCGGATAGGTGGATTCCAGCCCGCTAGCAAGCCCGCAGAGCGGGTTTTCGCACCACCGGAATATTCCAGGGTGGCTAGTGTCGTGTTCGCGTCTTACAGACGCAATCAGGCTGGAAATGTTGTGGTAACTCTCGTCGTAGTTCTCCTGAAGATCTTGCAGCTCTTCACGGAGTTCTGAGATCTTCTTCGCCATGTGCGCTAACCCCTCAGGCCGTCAACCCTGTTTCATGAGCGCTTTTTGTGTGGCGCGCACCCAGGTAGCACCAACCGCAACGGGGGTTGTAGTCAGCCCCCGGTTGATAGTCGCTGATGTCGTCACGCCCGGCCGCGTGCAGACCCTCGGTGAAGGTCTCTCCGTCGTTCGAGACATAGCGGTCCCTGCGATACCAACCGCTACCGTCGATTCGATGAACGGGGCCGACGTGCCGAACTCCGTACCGATTGTCATACACCGCCCGACCGTAGCCGTCTTCGTTACGACGTTGGCGGCCATGCGAGTCTGCGTCGGTGACGCCGCTGGCGTCCACATGCACATACCGGCCGCTACGTACACCCCAGACGCCACGGGGCGCCAAGGCCCAGAATTCGACGCCGTTGTCTTCGCATAGGGAAACTGCGGGCTCGATGTCTTCTTTCGTCTTCATGCGTCACCCGGGGGAATTGAACCCCGTTGGTCGTGCCCTGAAGTTCCCTTACTCTGGTACAGGTAAGCGGGAGAGGTCATAATGACGTGCGGCTTACCGCCAGGGGAACACATTGCATAACCGGCTTCCTAGCGCGGATGACACCCGGCTCCCCGGCCTTACGGCGGCGGATCTTCGCTAACACGGTCGCTTTCGGCTTTCGCCGGTCATCGCACCGCGGTCAACCAGGTTGACCACGCAGGCTTGGCTTTCGCCAGAGCCCAAACCGCTCGGTATCAAAAAGCTGTGGCGCCCTAAGGGCGCTTGGCCGGCTCTTGGAACCCTTTTCACTCGGGTAACTGTGCCTAGTGGGCAGAGCCGGTCTTCGGCTATCCGTTCGGGCGTCTAGGTAGCCCCCGCGGATCTCGCTGTTTAGTTATCTAGGTTCGCGGTCTGGCCTTCGGTTCCCCGTTGGCCTGACCTCTATAACTTTACGTCGGTCGCCGCCCGATGTCAAACATCGTAGGCTAGATGTGAAGTGCATCACATGATATCTGGTGTTTCCGCAGGTGGGGAGATCGACTTAGGGCAACCTAAGAAAAAAGTAGACCCTACATATAAGGTGACTAGTTAACTTGGTCAGCCTCGCTGAATCCGCTGATATGGCTGGCGGGTCGTCAACCCCAGAGACCACACAGCTTCAGTCAGCCGAGTCGACGGCACTCCCGAAGCTCGAATTACCTAGTTGACTCGATTAACCGGGAGTGGCCGGGCCGAAGGCAGGAGGCCACGACCAGGTAACCAAGCTGACTAGTTGACCTAGGTTGACGGTCGAGGCGCTGACGCGCCTCGCCCGGCCGACAGAGTCAACCTAGTAACCAGCTGACTGGTAACTAGCTGTCTTAGGTAGCTATGCTAGCCAGGTGAACCCAGATGATCCACGGCCTCCGTATCAGCAAGTAGCCGCTGACCTTGAAGACCAGATCGCCTCCGGGCGGTTCCCGCCCGGAGCTCAGTTACCTTCTCGGTCAGCCTTAGCGGCCAGGTACCAGGTAGCTCCGATGACTGTTCAACGGGCTGTCCAAGAGTTGACTAACCGCGGTCTGGTCGTCGGTCGACAGGGCCAAGGAGTCTTCGTGCGGACCCGACAGGGTCCGCCGATCCCCTCAGCTGACCTAGCTAACTTAGCCGACCTAGCCGACCAGATAGCTAAGATCGCTGTGAACATGTCCCAGGTTTCCGATCGCCTACGGGCGATCGTTGACAAGTATCGGTAACACTCCGGCCCTAGCTGGTAGAGCGCCTTCGGCGCCCAGACGCCCTCCTCTCCGTCTGTGGCGGCCTCTGCTGGCTGCTCCCGGCTAGGGCCGGTCACCCGTGTCGGCTAGCTACCGGCGACCGGTTGCCCTCGGGCCTACGGCCTAGGGCCGACCGGAGGCCCGTGGGATTCGGGCCGTCTTAGCTTCCGGCCGTAATCCATCCGTCCCCGTGTCACTGGGTGTCGGTCGGCCGGGCACACCTTCGACAACCAAGGAGGCCGAGTGACGATCCGTCTGGCCCTCTTTGGCATCCCTGTATTCACCTTGGTGATAACCCGCCACGAAGAGACGGCCGTGGTGTACTGCCACCCTGAGGTGACCGACCCGGACGAACTGGCCTTCGGGTTCGCTCCGCCGATCGAGGCAGCCCACGATGGCGCGTAGGGCCTTGCAACCGTGCTCCCTCCACGGCTGTCCTGAGCTAGTCGACAAGGGCCGCTGTGCCATCCATAGGCGGCAGGCAGAGCGCGCACGTGGCAGCGCTAGCCAGCGTGGCTACGGCAGTCGACATGAGGCCCGCTTCCGTCGCGGCGTGCTGGCTCGTGATCCCGTATGCCGGCTGTGTGGCCGTGCGTGGTCCGTGCACGCTGACCACTGGCCAGTCGACCGACGGACGCTGGTGCTCCGTGGTGCTGACCCTGATGACCCCGTGCACGGACGTGGCCTATGCCACTCGTGCCACTCGCGGGAGACAGCTAGCACGCAGCCCGGTGGCTGGCACGCCCGGTGACCTGCCGAAAAGATCTTGAAATTGCCCCTTGACTTTTCGTTGATCATCTGCTAGGCGGGGGGGGGTGGACCCTCCACAGTGGACGGCCGGGACCGCGGGGGAGGTCTCTGCCCGGTGCGCCAGGTTCAAAGGGTTACCTAACTATCACAAAAAGATAACCCACCTGCCTCCGTGCACGCTTAGTGACGTGCAATTACAGTCCGATTTGACGAAAGAAGGGAGGAAAGATGCCTAGTGGTGGAGCGCGGCCCCGTTCCGGGCCGCCGCCGGACCCCGAAGCCCTCCGTCGCGATCGGCCATCGGATTCGGCCGGGTTTACTTTCCTGCCCTTCGAGGGCCGGCAGGGGCCGGCCCCTATCTGGCCGCTGATCGGCTTCACGGTCCGCGAAGAGGAACTGTGGCTGTCTATGTGGCGGAAACCTCAGGCGATCATGTGGGAGCGCCTGGGCCAGGAAATCGAAGTGGCCCTGTTCGTCCGCAAGCTCGCAGAGGCCGAGCTGCCAAAGGCGAGCGTGGAACTTCAGAAGGTGGTCCGCCAGTACCTAGACAGCCTCGGGCTGTCGGTCGGCGGGATGCTCCGGAACCGCTGGAAGCTCACGGAGCCGGTGTCCGAAGAGGACTCAGCCGCCCCGGTCGTTCCAAAGAAATCGTCTGCCCGCGACCGGCTGAAAGTCGTCGGTAAAGACTAGGGCGCACAAGGCGCCCCGCGAAGGGGCGCAATGCCTGAATTCACGGTCTCATGGCCGACCCTGTGGATTATCCCGGATTGGATCGAAGCTCACGTTGTAGTCCCCGACCGGGCCGCCCAGGGCGACCCCTTGGAGCTGTACGACTGGCAGCTATTCGTCTTAGCCAACCACTACCGCATCAAAGACGGCGCGGAACCAGACCCGCGGCGTGAACAGGTCGCCTCGAAGTTCTATTACCGCCGGTCCCAGATCGTCATGCCGCAGAAGTCCGGCAAGGGCCCCTTTGCGGCGGCTCAAACGATCGCTGAGGCCATCGGGCCCACTGTCTTCATTGGATGGTCCCGGGGCGGAGAAGTCTACCGGTGCCGGGATTACGGCTGTGATTGCGGCTGGTCCTACGCCTACGAGGTCGGCGAACCGATGGCGGAGCCCCGAAGGGCTCCGCTCATTCAGCTACTCGCCACCTCCGAGGACCAGGTAGACAACGTCTACCGGCCGCTACAGGCGATGCTGAAATTGGGCCCCATCGCGGACCGCTCAGACGTCCGGGTCGGCGAGGGGTTCATTCGACTGCCGAATATGGGCCGAATCGACGTCGTGACGTCCTCGGCTCAGAGCCGATTGGGCAACCCGATTACTTTCGCGGTCCAGGACGAAACCCAGCTGTACACCAAGACAAACAAGATGCTCAAGGTCGCCCAGACGATGCGACGGGGCCTCTCCGGCATGAGCGGCCGGGCGATCGAGACTACGAACGCCTGGGACCCCTCAGAGGGCAGTACGGCCCAGCAGACGGCGCAGGCCAACTCCCCGGACGTCTTCCGGTTCCATCCGATGGCGCCGGCCGCACTGTCCTTCAAGAACAAGGCGGAACGGCGCAAGATTTACCGGGTTGTCTATGCCGGCTCGACACACATCGACTTCGACGCTATCGACGCCGAAGTTGCCGAGCTCATGCGGACCGATCCGGCCCAGGCCGAACGGTTCTTCGGCAACCGGATCGTGTCCGGTTCGGACTCTTGGATTGACCCCGCGGATTGGGCCGCCTGTGAGTCGCCCCGAGTCATCAAAGACGGAACGTCCATTGTGCTCGGTTTCGATGGGTCGGACGTTGATGACTGGTCAGCCATTCGGGCAGAGACGACGGACGGCTACCAGTTCACTCCGACCTACGGGCCGTCGAAGCGGCCCACGGTGTGGAATCCGGCCGACTTCGGCGGCCAGACGCCACGGCTGGAGATTTCCGCCGCTGTAGATGAGGTGTTCAAGCGGTACCGGGTTATCCGGATGTACTGCGACCCGCCGTATTGGGAAACCGAGGTTGACCAGTGGGCGGAGAAGCACGGCGATAAGAAGGTAGTTCGGTGGTTGACTCGTCGGCCGGCGCAAATGCACGACGCGGCCGAGCGGTTGAAAACCGACATTACGCGGGCTGACCCGGACAGCCCCTCTTTCACCCATGACGCTTGCCCGTTTGCCGCTGAACACGTCGGCCACGCGCGGGCCGCAGCACGGCCCGCTGAGCGCTATGTCCTCGTCAAACCCTCCGACGCCCAGAAGATCGACGTCTGCGTGACGTCGATCCTCGCCCACGAGGCAGCCGGGGACGTTCGAGCCGCCGGCCTCGCGAAATCGAAGAAGACCTATCTCTATTCCGCCTGAAAGGAGGGTGTGTGGCCACGTATGAACAAGCCCTCCAGTTGGTGGCTGCGCTAGAGGCCGAGCTGATTCGCCGCCGTTGGGAGACCGATCGGAACCGGTGTTATTACCGCGGAGAACAGCCGCTGAAGTTCGCATCCGACGCCTTCAAGAAATACCACGGTGACCGGTACAAGAACTTCTCCGATAACTGGGTCCAGGTTGTCGCGGATTCCCCGGTAGAGCGTCTGACGCCTATCGGCATCAAGCCGGCCGACATGACAGAAGCCGACAAGGAATCATGGCGTGTCTGGCAGACCAACGCACTGGACGCCGATTCGCAGCTCGGCTTTCTTGGCGCCGTGGTCGGCGCCCGGTCATTCGTCCTCGTGTGGGGTAACCCTGACGACGAAGAGACGCCAGAGGTGACCTTCGAGGATGCCTCCCAGTGCATCGTGGCCTACGAACCGGGTTCGCGGCGTAGGCGCCGGGCGGCCCTGAAACGCTGGCAGGACGGCTGGAAAGACTACGCCACTCTCTATCTGCCGGATGAGGTCTGGAAGTTCGAGAGGCCGCTACAGCGCCAGGAAAAGTCAGCTCAGATGTCCGATGTGGACAACGAGCTAGACAGCTGGGAGCCGCGGGAGTTCTTCGACGAACCCAACCCACAGCCCAACCCTATGAGGGTTGTGCCGATGGTAGAGCTACCGAATAAGCCGATGTTGATCGACGATCCGATCTCAGACGTATCCGGCGTGGTGGCCATGCAGGACGCCATAAACCTTTTGTGGGCCCAGTTGTTCACCGCCGCGGATTACGCGGCCTTTAAGCAACGGGTGATCCTGGGCGCCGAGGTTCCTACGATTCCCGTGTTGAACGACGCGGGCGAGGTCATCGGCGAAAAGCCGGTCGACATGGAGAAGTTCGCAGTTGACCGCGTGCTGTTCTTGACCGGCGAAGACGCCAAGATTGCTGAGTGGTCAGAGACTAACTTGGCCCTCTACACGGATGTCCTTGAAGTGGCCGTAGGCCACATCGCTGCGCAGACAAGGACGCCCCAGCACTACCTCATCGGCAAGATGGCCAACCTTTCCGGTGATGCTCTGATTGCCGCGGAAACCGGCCTAGTGAAACGGGTTGAAGAAAAACAACTCTGGTTCGGCCAAGCCCTCCGGGAGATGTTCGGCCTTATCGCGCTCGCACAAGGAAACGAGGCGAAGGCGCGAGACATCCGATCCGGAACCGTCCTTTGGGCCGACGCGGAATCCCGGTCGCAAGCGCAGCTGGCGGACGCGCTTCTGAAGCTCCGACAGATCGGGTTCCCCTTCGAATGGTTGGCCGGCAGGTACGGCCTGACACCGCAAGAGGTCGTAGACCTCCTTGAAATGCGTAAGCGTGAATCCGAACTCGACCCCGTCCTGTCGCTCGCTACCGGGCTGAATGGAGCTGTCAATGGCGAGCCTACAGGCGATAGGGGGTGCCAGGGCACTAACCCGACTCCGCCTATCCCGGGCGACGGGTAAGGCGGCAAGCGCACTGTGGCGCCGGCTTGACCCGGCGAACCTCAATTCCTGGGCCAGTTCAGCCGCCCGACTCCTCCAGATCGTCACCGCGGCCCAACTACTACAGGCGCGAGAGTCGGAGGAATACGTAGCGGAGGCCCTGGCCGTGCAAGGCGCCTTACCGCCCGCCGCCGGGTTGCTCAATCCGGCGGCCCTAGCCGGAATCGCCAGCGACGGCAGAGACCTACTGAGCTTGCTTCAGATACCGGTTATCACAGCGAAGACAGCTATCCGGGACGGGGCGAGTACGCCCCGGGCGATGGCTATCGGAGGAGCGCACCTCCAAACCATCGTCCGCACTCAGGTCTCCGACGCCGGCCGGGTGGCCGACTCCGTGAGCACGATCGCCCGCGAGGACTCCCGGTGGGTGCGCGTGCTGTACGGCAACAGCTGTTCCCGGTGTGTCGTCTTGGCCGGCCGAATCTATCCGTCCCGGGCCGACTTCGAGCGACACCCGCGGTGTGACTGCTACTCGGTCCCGGTCAGCACGGCTCGGAACGCCGAAGACGCCGGACTCATCACAAACCCGCGAGCTTATTTCGATTCGCTGTCTGAAGCGGACCAGAACCGGGTGTTCACTAAGGCCGGTGCCGAGGCAATCCGGCACGGAGCGGACATCTCCCAAGTTGTCAACGCCCGCCGCGGTGCCGCCGGATTGGCCCCCGCAGGGGGCCGGCTCACGGCAGAGGAAAAGAAGGCGATCGGTTCCGGTCGACTACAGACGACCAACGTCTTCGGGCAACAGATCTACATCACCACCGAAGGCACCACGCGGCGAGGCTACTACGGCCAACTTGCCGCCCAACGTGGCACCCGAATGAAGGCGGAATCCGCCGAAACCGTAACCCGCCAGTCCCGCAATGGGGCCGTGCAACGAATGGTCCAGCGCCAACGGGCACAGGTCCCCCGGCTCATGCCGGAGTCCATTTTCCAGCTGGCCAAAGACAGAGACGACGCAATCCGTCTCCTGAAGCTTTACGGCTATCTCTTCTGATTAGAAAGCGGAGCGCAATGCCCGACGAAATCACCCCGCAAGACCAAGGCTCTTCGGAAGAAGAGATCACCCCTCCCGAGGTGACTGCCACGGGCGAGGATGACGCCAACCCGGAAGGCGCCGAGGCACTCGGCGACGCCGGCAAGAAGGCTCTCGATGCTATGAAAGCCAAGCGGAACGAATACCGTGACAAGTTGCGTGCGGCTGAAGCCGAATTGGAAACGCTCCGCAACGGAGCTGGCAAGAAAGATGAGCCGAGCGCAGAAGACATCCGCCGGCAGGCGGAAAAGGCAGCTTCCGACAAGGCTAACGCACGAATCGTTCGATCGGAGATTCGTGCACTCGCGGCCGGGAAGCTTGCCGACCCGAAAGACGCCCTCGTCTTTATCGACCCCTCAAAGTTTGAGGTGGACGAAAACGGCGATGTGGACTCCGAGGAGATCGCCGAAGCAATCGGCGATCTTCTTAAGGCTAGGCCCTACCTGGCAGCCGCAACGGCGAAGAGGTTTCAGGGCACCGGTGACGGTGGTGCCGCGCGCAAGGCCAGCGGGAAACCAACCCAGGTCACCGAAGCCGAACTCAAAACCATGACGCCCGAACAGATTGTGAAAGCCCAAAGCGAAGGTCGGCTTGCCGACCTGATGGGCGCTGGCTAAACCAGAAAGGGGCCTACGAATGGCCATTACCCGTTTCCGCCCGGAAATTTGGTCCGCTAATCTCCTCGTTTCCCTCCGGAAGGCGCTTGTGTACGCCGGTCCGGGCATCGTGAACCGCGATTACGAGGGCGAGATTGCCCAGGCCGGGGATACGGTCCGGATTACGTCGATCAGCGACCCCACCATCGGGACCTACAGCCCGAATAGCACCTCGGTCTCCCCTGAGGAACTGTCGGACGCTCAGCGGACTCTTGTGGTCGACCAGGCGAAATACTTCGCGTTCTTCGTGGACGACGTTGACGCCCGTCAGGCCAAGGGCAACGTGATCCCGGAGGCGATGAGCCGAGCGGCATACAAGTTGGCTGACACAGTCGACCAGTACGTTGCGGGTTTCTACACGGGTGCGCAGTCCGCGAACGTGGTCGGCACGACCGGCGCCCCCGTTCAGGTCGCGCTGACCAGCAACCCGAAGAACGTCTACGACGACGTTCTTGTGCCGCTGCGTACCAAGTTGACCCGGGCGAACGTTCCGACTCCCGGCCGCTACGTCATCGTGTCTCCGGAGATCTACGGCCTTTTGCTGAAGGACTCGCGGTTTATCAAGGTGAACGAGTCCGGCACCAGCGAAGGACTTCGTAACGGCCAGGTCGGCCGGGCCGCGGGCTTCGACATTCTTGAGTCGAACAACGTTCCCAACCCGACCGGCAACGTCCATGTTGTACAGGCTGGCGTGTCCATGGCTCTCACGTTCGCGGAGCAGATCAACAAAACCGAAGCTTACCGCCCGGAGGCGAAGTTTGCCGACGCCGTCAAGGGCCTCGCGCTCTACGGCGCGAAGTTGGTTCGCCCGGATTCGCTCGCGGTCGCTTACGTAGACCCGATTTCCGCCAGCTGACAGGAGAACTGACTAATGGCACGCACCGCAATTCCGTACACCAACGCCGTCCCCAACGGGAGCGTCGTTGCCTCGCCGACCACCATCGACGCGACAAACGACCACGTGATTGCCAAGGCTGAACCGGAGAAGACCGTTCTCCGGGTCGTGGCGACCACCGGTGGCAACCTCACCATCAAGGCGGGCGTGAACCCGCCCGCGCTTGCGGCCGGACTGGGCGACTTGTCCGTCACGGTCGGCGTGGAAACCCGGGACATCGGCCCGTTTGAGTCCGGCCGCTTTTTGCAGGCTGATGGCTCGTTGCTGATCGACGCCACCACAATCGTCGGCACGATCGTTGCCCTGAAGGTCCCGAGGAACACCTGATGGCAGAGACAGCCTTCTTCCAAGAAGTCGAAGGTCATGTCATTGCCATGGATCTCCCGCTCCCCGAGTCGTTGCATGACCGAGTTGTCCGGGGGACCTTGCGGCGAGTCAACGTGGACGGAACACCTTGGACGGAAGAGCCTCGCGAGAGCGGGGGTAGCGACCTTACCAACGGTGTTCCACCGCGCCCGGCCCTAAACGCTGCCAAAGCTGAATGGGTCGGATACGCCGTATCGGTCCTTGGACTGAGCTCGGACGATGCCGAGGCGAAGACCAAACAGGACCTTATCGACATCGCCAACCAAAAGTGATAGGAGGCCGCCGTGGCGCTCAATCCACTGGCGACGGTGGCAGACCTCACCGACAAGGGAATCGATACGTCTGATTCCGACAGGGTTAACTCGTTCCTGGCCGCGGCTCAGGCCGCGGTCCGGGACGCTGCCGGGGTCCCGATTACCCGAGAGACGTTCACGGTAACGATTCCTGGTACCCGGAGCGAATGGCTGGCCCTTCCGGGCCAGCCGGTTACAGATGTCACAGACGTCGTTGTCGACGATGTCTCCGTAACCGGCTGGAAGCTTGTCGGCGGAAGCCTCTGGAACTGTGCCGGCTGGCAAGCCCGCTGTGGGGAGCCGTCCACGGTCACCCTGACGATAACCGGCGGCCTGGACCCCGTTCCGGCGGACATTGTGGACCTAGTGTGCGCGATTACCGGCCTGGCGCTGAATCTGTCCCAGGACCGCGGTTACGCATCTCGTGGTGACTTGATCGGCTTGCGCATTGACGACTACATGGAGCAGTACGAGCGCACGGACACGACCCGTACCGCGGGTCCGATCGAGCTCCCCCCGGTTACCCGTCAGCGCCTGCGATCCCGGTTCGGGGGCAACGTCGTTGTCCTGAGGTCCCGGTGACGGCCCGGGGCGCCGTTGGGCGCGGCCGGCGGGCGGCAGAAGCCCAGATGACCGACGCCTGTGTCATCCGCCCGGTAGCCGGTGACACCACTGACCCGGTTACTGGGGTGGTGTCTACGTCCTACGGCGATCCGGTCTACACGGGACGTTGCAAACTCCAGAGGATTAAGGACGCCTACCCATCCACTCCGGAGGGTGGCGACCGCCGGTGGACGACCTCCCCGGCCACCTTGCATCTCCCGGTGGCCGGGTCCGGAAACGTCGGAGTCGGTCACGTCGTGACCATGACCGCGTCTACCGACGTCGAAAACGTCGGCCGGGAATTCCGTGTGCGCTCCGATGACCGCAAGTCGTTGCAGACAGCTATCCGATTCGTCATACAGGAGGTGATCGACTGATGTCCGTCGATTTCTCCGAGGTCGAAAGGCTAGCAAGCGACCTGGAAAAGGTGCCCGACGAGACTCGTTCGAAGTTCTCCAAGGTCGTCGAAAAGGGCGCCCTGAACGTTAAGAACGGGATGCAGCGTGATGCCCGCAACTCCGGGCATTACAAGCACTTCTCTCGCTCGATCAGCTATGACATGGTTGGCGAATTCGAAGCGGAGATCGGCCCCGACAAGGGCCGAATCCAAGGTGCCCTTGGCAACCTCTTGTACTTCGGACGCTCCACCACGGCCGGCGTACTGAACATCAACGGGCCAATACACCGGGAACAGCCGCGGACGGTAGACGCCATTGCTGATGTGGCGGAGGACATCTTATGACCGCTCGATTCAGCGAAGCCAGTGACCGAGTCTCCTTCACTGCGGAGGCTCCGCCGGCCCCCGGCAACGGGTTGACGTTCGTATGCTGGGTAAGGCTGCATTCAGACCGCAACGACTTCTCGACCTTGATGCGCCTATTCGGCGCATCCACCACGTTGACTCTCTGCACCGTGGCGGACGGCGTTACACCAGCCGCCGTGTCCGTCGGTAATACCAACGGAGTCCGCGCGGGTGCTGCTGTGCTGACCGTCGGCGACTGGTACCGGGTGGCCGTCACGGTTACCGGGACTACCGGCACGCTGTATGTGGCCAGCGGGCAAGACGGCCCCGTTATTTCCGGCACTGGCAACGTATCGGGCGGGTCTACCACACCAACCGGGCTCGCCCTGGGCGGCCGGGCTCCCGCTGACGCTACACAGTGGCTTGATGGGGATCTGGCGTACGCCCGCGTCTGGTCTGCCGTGCTTTCTCAGGCGGAGATCGAGGATGAATGGAAGGTTGCCAGTCCTCAGAGGACTAGCGGCCTCTGGGCGTCTTGGCCGCTCACCGCGGACCTGACGGACGACTTTGGACCCCGGGATCTAGTAGCGGGTTCCACGGCAGTGGACTTCCTGGTAAACGACGAACCGCCGTTAGGCGGTCCGACACCTCCGGTTATCACGGCCCTTTCGGCGACAGTCAATCATTCCAGCGCTACGGCTACGGTTACCGCAGAAGACGCTCAGGGGCTTACGGGTGCCGATTACGTCTACGACTGGGGCGACGGTAGCTCGCCGACAGTTGCCTCTGTAAACACCGCCAGCCACACGTACACAGCCAGCGGTCTGTATGCCGTCCTGGTCACCGTCACCGACAGCAGCGGCTTGTCCGACTCAGCAGCCACCGCTATTGAGATCGTGGTACCGACCGGCGGCGAGGGGTCCCGCGCAATCAGCCTACATTACCAGGCCATCGTAGGACTGCTGTCGGGAATACCAATGACCCTCTATGAGGGTCAGGTACAAAGCCAACCGTCGTTCCCGTACGCGGTGCTGTTCGCGGACACCGGGACAGAGGAATCAACCCGGTTTACCGGTGAATCAGACCGAATGGACTACCGATTCCAAGTTACCTCCGTCGGACTGACGGCGGAGTCCGTTCTTGTCGTGGCCGATGCGGTTCGCTCTGCTGTCTTAGACGTCCGGCCGGTGATAGCCGGCCGGGTGTGCGAGCGAATCGACCACGAGATTTCGATCCCGGTCCGCCCGGACGAGGACATCACGCTCACCGATTCCGGCCGCCACCCGATGTTCGCCGTGGACACCTACCACTTTGTCACCTACGACACCCAGCGAGAGCCGTGATGCCGAATCGACACGTAAGGGCCCGGTGCCCGGCTACAGGGGCCATTGCTGCTCTGCCGGAGCAGGCGCTGGAACTCGGGCACATCCCTGGATGGGAAAAGGCGCCTGGGCCGATCCCACGGCGGCCTAAGCCGGCTGCGTTCCCCGAGATCTATCAACGGGCCGACGAGTCGGCCGATGAAAGCAAGGAGTAATTCATGGCCGATATGCTGAACGACGGCAATATCCGAGTTTCCTACGTGCCGTCCATCGCGGACATTGCGGCCCCCACGGTTACCGAGCTGACCGCAGGTACCGCGCTGGAATGCCTGCTTACGGCCGACGGCCTCAAGCCGTCGTCCGATGAGGACACCGTAGCGGTTCCGAAGTTGTGCCAGACGATCAACGCGAAGGCTCCGGGCCGGACGACCTACGGCTTTGACCTGACCTTCGTCCGCCAGGACGACCCGACCGACGATGTTGCGTGGACCACGCTACTTCGCGGTACCGAAGGCTACCTAGTGATCCGGTACGGGCTCGCCCACGGCACCGCTTGGACCGCGGCCCAGAAGGTCGAGGTCTACCCGGGCAAGGTCGGCGAACGCCGGCCCCAGCAACCGGAAGCCAACGGCGCCACCACCTTCATGTCCACCTGGTACGTGAGTGACCAGCCGGAGCTGGATGGCGTCGTCGCCGCCGGTTCCTGACAAGAGCGTGCCACCATGGCCTACCCCGATCCGGGCCATGGTGGCATTTCCATTTCTGGGATCGGGGGGATCGGGATCGGGAAATGGACATTCGGGAACTTGACGCTTTGTTGGCCTCTGCGAAACGGCCGGAGGCCGTTGTTCCGGTCTGCCTCCGGGGTGACCTTCAGGCAGAGTGGGAGACGCTGGACAAGAGGCTTACAGAGCTCCGCACGCGAAGCCTCGGCAAGCTGGCGCCGGCCCCTGAACACCGCGAGATGGCGGACCGGATCGTGGAGCTTGAGAGGACCATGGCGGACTCCACAGTGGACGTCCGGCTCCGCGGGCTGGACCGGCGGGCGTGGCGTGAGCTAGTCGCCGCTCATCCGGCACGGCCGGATGTCAACACCGATGGTGTTCTTGGCGTCAACGGCGAAACGTTCTTCGATGCGCTTGTCGCAGCGAGCATTGTTGAGCCTGAGATGACTTCTGAGCAGACGTCATCCCTTCTGGACGCCCTTACGTCTCAGCAGTTCGATTCCCTCGCAGACGCCGCCTGGGGGCTCAACAGGCGGGATGTCAGCGTCCCTTTCTCGTTAGCCGCCTCGCAACTCAACCCGACTGGCGGCGAGACGTCGAAGCAGCAATCCGACTCGGGATCTCGTACAAGAGGCTCTCGGGGTGGGAGCCGGCGGAGGTAACCGAATACCTCTACGACGATGGCGGCCGGCTGATCCGGTCGGTGACCACCCGAGAGACTGAGTGGACCGACGAAGAGCGGACGACGGTTCTCGCGTATCTGGACTACGAAGCCCAGCTGTGTTCCGGGTGCGGCGGTTGGCTGGCAGAGACGACAGCACCCGAAAACTCTGGGAAATACGTAACCAGCGCCCCTCACCGGTGTTATCGGTGCGACGCGCTGTCACGGAAACAAGAAGCCTACAAAGACCAAAAGCGCCCGGAGGCGCTCAAGGTATGGCCGGTCGAGAAGCGCGCTTAGCGCTTCCGACCCACCTTCACGGCGATGTAGATCAGCAACCCGATTATCACGATCACGGGAAGAGCCGTGCCAACTACGACGGAATTAATGAGGAATCCCAGCGCAACACCGATCGCGATAACCACGGCGACGATAAACGCTAGGTTACCCGCGATTGTCGCCGCGGCTTTCGCCTTTTCCGATCTCGTGGCCATTTACCCCTCCTCGGTTGGTGGCGCACATTATACCACATAGGGAGTCGTGATGGCGGACCGCACGGTTTCGGTGAAATTAAGGGCCGATGTCGCCGAATACATGGCGGGCATGAAGGCCGCCGGGCAATCTACCCGGGAGGTAGAGAAAGCCGCCCGCGACGTGCGCAAAGCGCACAACGACGAAGCCGATGCGGCCGGCGCTGTCCGGGTGGCAGAGGCTCAGCTCACCGAACTACGTGACAAGAGCACCACGAAGACCTCCCAACTAGCAGCCGCTGAGGAGCGGCTGGCTAAGTCCAGCCGCTCCCTGGAAGACGCGCGGACCAAGACGGCTGCCGCGGAAAAGAAGTTCGCACAGGTCCAAGAGCAAGCCGGCAAGGACGCCGCCGACGCTTTCGGCAAGGGCTACGAGAGCGAGACCAACAAGGTAGCAAGCCGGGCCAATGCCCAGTTCTCCGCATTGCTGACCGCTGGACTCGCAGTCGGCGGCGGAGCCGCCGCCGGTGCTGGCGCCCTTATCAGCGCGGTGGCTGTCGCTGGCACCTCAGCGGCCCTGATGGGGTTGGGCATAGTCGCCTTGAAGACCGATCAGACGGTCGTCAACGCCTGGCACGATATGACAGCCTCGGTCAAGGCGGACGCCAAGCAGATAGCGGCACCCCTTGAGGGTCAGGTCGTCCAGTCGATCGACCGGGTGCAGTCAGCCTTTCACGACATGGCGCCCGAGCTCAAGAAAGACATGGCGGCCGTAGCGCCTGCGCTGGACCAGGTGACCAGTGGCGTGATTAACCTGGCCAAGGCAGCCATGCCCGGTGTAGACGCCTTTGCCAGCAGCAGCACAACGGTTTTCCGGGGCCTTCGAGTTCTTCTCGAAGACACGGGCGCCGGGTTCTCGGACTTCGCCACCCGGGTTTCTGCGTCCGCGGGGTCCACGGAAAAGGATCTAGACATCCTCGGTCACATGGTGGCGAGTGTCCTGGGCAGCCTTGGCGGCGTTGTCTCGAATCTGTCGAACAACACCCAAGCCGTCTCGGTATTCGCCCAGATTGTCCAGGAAGCCGGGCGAACCCTGGAACTCCTCACCGCCAACGGCGGTGCGGCTATGTCAGCCCTCACGGCATTCGGAGGCACGGCAACCGGGCTACTCCACATCCTGAACGGCGTCTTGTCCATCCTGAACGCCTTCCCTTCAGGATTCACCGAGTTTATCGGGATGATGATTGCGGGTGCAGCCGCCGCGAAGGCGTTGGGGTACAACGTCAACGACGCGTTTACCAAGGGTGGTGCGTCGGCGACAGGGTTCAAAGCCCGCATCGGCCAGACTATCGCGGTTCTCACCGTCGTCGGATCGGTTGCCCGGCTCATGGCTTCCGATGTGAAGTACGGTCAGACCTCCGTAGACGGTCTCGGTGATTCTCTGGCGAAATGGCAACAGACGGGCATAGCCGCTGGAGACCTGGCAAAGCTTTTCGGCAACAACCTGAAAGACCTTGGTGACACCTTCACCGTCCTGAAGAACGATCAGACTGGATGGCTGGAAGGGTTTACGGACTTCGCCGGTAACCTGATCGGTGTGGATTCGCGTCTTGACGACGCGAAATCCCGGATTACCCAGCTTGACGATGCCCTGGCCTCTATGGTTCGCAACAACAACGGGGCAGAGGCCGCCCAGATCATCCAGAAGGTCTCAGAGCAAACAGGGCTGTCCATCGCTGACGTTACCGCCATGCTCCCGCAGTATCAGGCCGCCCAGAAAGAGGCGTCCAACGCCACCAACCAGAATGCGGCGGCCATCAAGGATCTGGGCGACCGCGCCCAGAGGGCCGCGGCTCTGGTCGACACGCTGACCAGCGCGCTGAACAACCTGGTACAGCCGGAACTCGACTCTCGGCAGGCCGCCAGGGCGCTGGAACAGGCTATCGACGACGCTACGAAGTCGATCGGTGAAAACGGTAAGAATCTGGACATCAACAGCGAGAAGGGCCGGAATAACCAGCAAGCCCTAGACGGCATCGCGTCATCCGCGAACGCCCTTATCGGGTCTATGGCGAAAGCCGGCTCCTCGCAGCGTGACATAGCCGCCAAGATGGATGAGAGCCGCACGGCGTTTATCAACGCCGCTACGGCTATGGGGATGCCGAAGCAGGCAGCTGAGGACCTGGCGACCCAATTGGGTTTGGTGTCTAGTAAGGACTGGAACGTAGCTGTCGGTGCTAACGTCAGCAACGCGACCGACCGGGTAAACAACTTCCTGGCCTGGACGGAATCACAGTCAGCCACTGCGAAGGTGTTCGGCGACACGAACCCGGCGATGGGCTCTGTAAAGGACTGGCAGAACGTCACCTCACACACCGATGGCAACACCACCACCTACACCTACACGGACCCGGCAACGAAGGCCGTCACACAGTGGAAGGTGGAGACGGACGCCACCGGGGCTAAGACGACTACCTACAGCTTTACCGACCCGGCGACCAACGCCGTGTACACCTGGAAACAGATGGCAGACGGCACGTGGGGAACTGTCCACGTTGGAACCGCAGGAGTACCAGAGGCTAACTCTGCCATCGACAACGCAGCACGACCGAGGTATACCACGATCACCGTTGATCAGAGGGTGGTCGGGGGATACGAAACCGGGGCCGGCGGAATGTCGACAGGCGCGAGGGTTGGCCCCCGGGCGGCCGGTGGAATCGACGTTCCCGCGGCCGTCCCCATGGCTAGCGGCGGAATCCTCGGAACCATGAGCCACATTGCAACGGTGGTCCCCCCGAATATGCCTCGGCTGATCGGAGACAACACCCGGGTGCCGGAGAGCTTTATCCCCTGGGACGGCTCAGCAAGGTCCCGGGCGATTCTCGCCCGGACCAACGCAGAGTTCGGACTGTCGGCAGTTCAGCAAACCTTGCGGTCTGGCAACGCGGTTATCGGGTCAATGGGGGCAAACGTTGTCGCCAGCAACAGCACAACCGAATACCGGCCGGACGTACAGGTCTTTGTGGACGGACAGGAGTTCAAGGGGATGATCCGCACGGAGATCAAAGCCGACAAGCGACAGACCCGGAGGTCTGTCGAGTCGGGATCGGGGAATGCCCGATGACGATTACCGCGACCTACGCGGGCGACCTGAGCCGAGTGCGGCTGGCGTTCTCCGGAGCACCGGCCGCCGCGGACTCCGCCATCCTCGAACGGTCGTCCAACCAGATCACCTGGACACAGGTCCGCGGCGGAGCCGCGGTCCCGGTCACGGCCGGAGCCGGCTCACTGGATGACTACGAGTTCACCCCAGGGACAACGAACTACTACCGAGTGTCCTACGTGGACGCCGGCCCGATTACCTACGTCGGCAAGGGAACGGCGGTCACCGGCAACAATGCCAGCCTGACGCCGACTCTGCCGACCGGCCTGGTCGTCGGGGACCTCATGTTGCTGGCAGCGAGCATCCGGGACAGCGGCACCGGTACGGTGAACACGCCAACCGGCTGGACGGCGGTCAACGTGTCCGGCAACGTCGGCTTGTTCGCCCGCCGGTACCAGTCCGGCGACACGGCGCCCACGGTGACATTCTCGGGTGGCATCTCAAACGCCGACACCCTGGCCAACATCGCGGCATGGCGGAACGCCTCCGCCGTTCCGCTGGTCGCCCAAAGCTTGCTAAATGCCAGCGCCCAGAACATGAACACGCCGTCCATGGCCATCTCCGAGGACAACACGCTGTCCGTCTTCATCGGGTGGAAACAAGACGACTGGACATCGGTGGGCGACGTCCTCAGCGAGATTCAAGAGATTGTCTCGGTAGCCGGGGATGACGCGGCGATGGTCTGGAATTACCTCGTCCAGACAACGGCCACCAACTGGAACACCGGGGCCTACACGGTAACCGGGGGTGCCGCCGCTATCTCCCGCGTCTTGTCAACGGCGTTCCCGCCAGCGCCTTGGATCTCTCAGGAAACAGTGTCAGTGGTCCCGGAGATCGACCGGGTGTGGTTCAAGCGACCGGATGCCCCGTATCTCAATACGTCGGTATCCGACCCGGTGGGCCTGCTCTCCATCGGCCGTAAGTCCCGAGGGTCCACATTCGACGTCATCGGCCGGGTAGCACCCATCGCGGTCACCGACGTCCGATCGGCGTCCACGTACACGATAGGC
>SMEX01000044.1_pt1 | contig 27679 bp, 20 predicted proteins | sample 2456221 | NCBI WGS metagenome assembly SMEX01 (sample SAMN10132603, study PRJNA489261) | soil metagenome | isolation source: day120 control-silt loam soil ammended with composted manure from dairy cow... | place: USA | collected 2015-05-01
TGTGCCGCGCAACCGCACCGGCGCCTCGGCGGGGCGCCGGCCGCACCCCGCCCCGAGCATCCGCTCCCCGCTGCGCCGCCGGTTCCGCCGCGGCGCGATCCAGCCGCGCATCCGGGTCATGGGCGCCATCCTCGGCACCGTGCTGCTCCTTTTCGCGGCCCGGCTGGTGCAGATCCAAGGCTTCAACGCCGACGACTACGCCGAGGCGGCCGCCAGCCTGCGTCTCACCACCATCGAAATCCCCACCGTGCGCGGCGATATCACCGACATGGCGGGGCGGCCCTTCGCCATGTCCGTGGAGGTCCGCACCGTCTTCCTCGACCCGGCTGAAGTACGCGACGACCAGCGCGAAGAGATCGTCCAGGAACTGTCCCGCCGCTTCGACCTGCCTCCCGAGGAGATCGTCGCCAAGCTCAACGCCCGCGTCGACGGCCGCCCGTCCCGTTACGAGGTCGTGCAGCGCGGCGTGCCGATCGAAGAATGGAAGGAGATCCGCGAACTCGGCTTCCACGGCGTCTCCGCGGAACGCGACTACAAGCGCGTCTACCCGGAAGAGACCGGCGCCGCCAACCTCGTCGGCTTCGTGGGCCTCGACGGCCACGGCCTGGAAGGACTGGAAGCCGTCCTGGACTCCACACTCGCCGGGGAGGCCGGCCAGCAACAGGTGGAGGTGGGCAGCGACGGCACCCAGATTCCCATGGCGGGCGGCCTCATCCGGGAGCCGGTCCCGGGCCGCACCGTCCGGCTCACCCTCGACCTGGACCTGCAGTGGTACGCCCAGCAGGCGTTGAACAGGCGCGTGGAGGAGCTCGACGCGGAAGCAGGCTCCGTGGTGGTGATGACCCGCGACGGCCAGATCAGAGCGATGGCCAACTACCCCACCTACGATCCGAACAACTTCTCCGCGGTCAGCGCCGAACAGCGCCGCAACGGCGCTGTGGCGGACGCGTTCGAACCGGGCAGCACCGCCAAAGTCATCACCGTGGCCGCGGCCCTCGAAGAAGGACTGGTGACCCCGGACACCGTCTTCACCGTGCCCAGCTCGATCCGCCGCTACGACCAGGTGTTCCGGGACGCCAACCCGCACCCAACCCAGCGGCTCACCGTCAACGGGATCATGGCCACCTCCAGCAACGTGGGGGCCATCCAGATCGGTGAAAAGGTGGGTGCCGAGAAAATGTACGAGTACCTGCGGCGTTTCGGTGTCGGCCAGCCCACCGGGCTGGACCTTCCCGGGGAGAACACGGGCATCCTCACCGCGCCGGAGCACTGGTCCGGCACTGACCTGCCGTCGGTCTCCTTCGGCCACAGCGTGTCGGTCAACGCCGTGCAACTGGCCAGCGTGTACGCCACGATCGCCAACGACGGGGTCCGCGTGGCCCCCACACTCATCGCGGGCATGGAGGACGCCGACGGCGAATTCGAAGCCGCACCCGACCCGGAAAGCGAACGGGTGATCAGCGCGGACACCGCTGCCGACCTCCGGTTGATGCTGGAAGCCGTCACCGAGGAGACGGGCACCGCCCCCCAAGCCCGCGTCGAGGGCTACCGGGTCGGCGGCAAAACCGGCACCGCCAACCGGATCAACCCGGAAACCGGCAAATACCAGGGCGGCGGCTACGTCAGCTCCTTTGTGGGTTTCGCCCCCGCCGACGACCCCGAACTCGTGGTCTCCGTGGTCCTGCACAGCCCGAAAGGCGAGTACTACGGGGGTGAGGCGGCGACCCCGGTCTTCACCGACGTGATGTCGTTCGCGCTCAAAACCGCGCGCATCCCCCCGACCCAGACCGAGCGTCCCCCGCTGCGTCTCATGGAGTGATCCACGCCCGGCCTCCTACGAAACAGGACACACCGGCCGGAGACGCTTGCCACACCACCGCGCGGTACCCGATGCTGTCGGGCATCCGCACGATACGAGGTCAACGGCCCAATCCCGGCTCTACCCGCACGTTGCGCCGCGGCGGGCCCGGAAGCCGGGGGCGGTACCGGTGCGCCCCGGCTCCTGCGCGACGTTGACCTCCACTAGCGGTGAACCGATAACCTCACGAGGTGTCACCCGTAATGCGACCCGAACACGTCCAGCCACGTCTGCTCTCCGAACTCGTCCCACTGCTCGGACCGGACGCCTTCGTTACTTGTGTCGACCCCGCGGAGCCGCCCCTGGGCACCGCGCCCACCCCTGCCGCTACTGACCTCGAACAGGCCAGCAGCGTGGACTCGGTGGTGGTGACCGGTGTCACCCACGACTCCCGCGCGGTACGCCCCGGGGACCTGTACGTGGCCGTCCAAGGGCAGCGTGTCCACGGCGCTAAATTCGCCGCCCAGGCAGCCCGCGCCGGCGCGGCGGCTGTGCTCACCGACCCCGCTGGATACGACCGCGCCGCCGCCACCCGGCTGCCCGTCATCACCGTGCCCGACCCCCGCTCCCGGCTCGGGGACGTGGCCGCCTGGATCTACGGCCATCCGGCTCGGGAACTGCTGCTCATCGGCACCACCGGAACCAGCGGCAAGACCACGGTCAGCTACCTGGTGGAATCCGGGCTGCGCGAGGCAGGAATGCGCACCGGTCTGGTCGGCACCGTGGAGATCCGGGTCGACGACGAGCGCATCGACTCTTCCCTGACCACCCCGGAGGCCACCGAACTGCACGGCCTGTTCGCCCTCATGCGGGAGCGCGACGTGGCCGGCGCCGCCATGGAAGTCTCCAGCCACGCCCTGGCCCTGGGCCGGGTGGCCGGAGTGCGCTACGACGTCGCCGTGTTCACCAACCTCTCCCAGGACCACTTGGACTTCCACGCCGACCTGCACGACTACTTCGAAACCAAAGCGCGGCTGTTCACTCCCGAATTCGCCAAAGTCGCCGTGGTCAACCGGGACGACTCCTTCGGGCGGACCCTCATCGACCGGATCACCGAACAGGGCGCGATCCCCGTCACCACGTTCTCCGCCACCGGCGACACGGCAGCGGACTGGTATGCCACCGACGTCGTGCTCGAAGCGGGCGGCAGCCGGTTCCGGGTGGTCGGCCCCGGAGGCATGGCCATGGACGCTTCCGTGCGGCTGCCGGGCCCGTTCAACGTCGCCAACGCCATGGCCGCGATCGTCGCCCTCATCGAAGCGGGAGTGCCGCTCCCCACCGCGGTGGCAGGCGTGGCCGCGGCCCGCGGCGTGCCGGGCCGCATGGAACGGGTCGACGAAGGACAGGACTTCACCGCCATCGTCGACTATTCGCACAAACCCGGGGCGATTGAGGCGGTTCTCACATCGCTGCGCCCCATCACCGAAGGGCGCCTCACCATCGTCGTGGGCTGCGGCGGCGACCGCGACCGGGGGAAACGCCCGCTCATGGGCGAGGCAGCGGCCCGCCTGGCCGACGCGGTCATCCTCACCGACGACAACCCGCGCAGCGAAGACCCGGTCACCATTATCACCAGCATGCTTGAAGGCGTGGCGAAAGTGCCTGTCGCGCAGCGCGCCCGCATCACCGTGGAACCGGACCGGCGGACCGCGATCGAACTGGCCGTGGCCCGTGCCCAGCCCGGAGACGTCGTGGTCGTGGCCGGCAAAGGGCACGAACGCGGCCAGCACGTGGGGGACCGCATCCTCCCCTTCGACGACCGGGACGTGCTCCGCGAAGCGATCCGCGCCCGACTCGACACCGACTGACCTGCGCAGACCCCGCAAGGGAATGACGCCGGCGCGGGTGGGGACTCCGCGTGAGGGCCCGCAGCCCGCTGCCGTTCGCCACGCGCGGACGGCGTGTCGGACACTTCCCCACCCTGCCGGTTTTTTCGGCGTTAAGGTTCAAAACGGATCTCACTCATGCCACATTCGGGTCTGAGCGCAACCCGGGTGGGCGATCTTGTTCTAAGGTTAGGTGCGGCAATTCTCAGCCCGGCACCGTGGCGTCCGCATGCCGCTTTCGCGGCTTTTGGGCAGCATCCCCATTTCTCGCACGCTGTTCACTGGCAATCACGACGCTTCCAGCGTGGTGGACCGGGCCCGACATGAGGAGTGGATTTGATCGCGCTGACGCTCGATCGGATCGCCAAGATCACCCGATCACGACTACGCGGATCGGCGCAGCCCACGGACACTGTCGACGGCCCGGTGGTCATCGACTCGCGGGAGGCCGCTCCTGGTTCGCTGTTCGTTGCCTTGCGAGGCAGCCGTGTCGACGGCCACGACTTCGCTGAGGCCGCGGTCAGAGCCGGAGCGACAGCCGTTCTGTGCTCCCGCCCCGTGGACGCGCCCCATCTGCTCGTCGACGGCGGCGACGACGCGGTAGTAGCGGCACTGGCGAAGCTGGCGCGCGCGGTCGTAGCGGAACTCCCCGACGCGGACATCATCGGCGTCACCGGGTCGTCGGGGAAGACCACGACAAAAGACCTGCTCGCTCAGACGCTGCAGCGGATCGGCCCCACCGTCGCGCCCCCGGGATCGTTCAACAACGAAATCGGTCATCCGCTCACCGTGTTGCGGGCGGACCAGACCACCCGTTTCATCGCGTTGGAGGTCGCCGCGCGCGGCGTGGGACACATCGCGCACCTGTGCCAGATCGCGCCGCCACGCATCGGAGTCGTGCTCAATGTCGGCAGCGCCCACATGGGCGAGTTCGGCAGCCGGGACACCATCGCCCAGGCCAAAGGCGAACTCGTGGAAGCGCTTCCCGCGGCCGCGCAAGGAGGGGTCGCCGTCCTCAACGCCGACGACGACGCCGTCATCGGCATGGCCTCGCGCACCGCAGCGCGAGTCGTGAGCTACGGCCTGGCCCCCGACGCCGACGTGCGGGCTGAAGGCATCGCCCTAGACGAACGCGGGCGTCCTCGCTTCACCCTCGCCATCGGCGAGGACACCGCCCCCGTGAGTCTGCGGCTCGTCGGCACCCACCAAGTGCACAACGCCCTGGCCGTCGCCGCAGTCCTCCGCGAACTCGGCGAACCGGTCACCGCTATCGCCGCGGCACTGAGCGAAGCCGGACCGGTGAGCCGCTGGCGCATGGAGGTCACCGAGCGGCCTGACGGCGTAACCATCGTCAACGACGCCTACAACGCCAACCCCGAATCCATGAGTGCGGCACTGCGCACCCTGGCGACGCTGGCCTCCGGCCGCCGCGCTTTCGCGGTCCTCGGCCACATGGCCGAACTCGGCTCCGCGCACCGGACCGAACACGAACGGATCGGACGGCTGGTGACCGAAAGCGGAGTGGACGTCCTCATCACCGTCGGAGAGCAGGCCGCGAGCATCGCGGACGGCGCCGCCTCCGTTGCCGACTGGAAAGGGGAGACCGTCACGGTCGCCGACGTGACCGAGGCGGTCGCGGTGCTCAAAGAGCGTCTCAGACCCAAGGACATCGTCATGTTGAAGGGATCACGAGTGGCTGGGCTGGAGCAGGTAGCCGAGCAGCTGATCGATGTGGAGGCGGCTGAATGACCGGCATCATCGCAGCTGCGGGGATCTCCCTGCTGGTCTCCTTCCTCCTCCTGCCCCCCCTGATCAGGATCCTCTACCGGTTCAAGTTTGGACAAGAGATCCGCGACGACGGTCCGCAAGGCCACAAGACCAAGCAGGGCACGCCCACCATGGGCGGTATCGCCATCATCTTCGGCACGGTCGTCGGCTACTTCGGCGCGCACGCGGTCACCATGACACCGCCGACCGTCTCCGGCGTGCTGGTGATCCTCCTGTTCGTCGGGCTGGGCTGCGTAGGATTCCTCGACGACTTCATCAAGATCTACAAGCGCCGCAGCCTGGGCCTGCGCAGCGGTGCGAAAATGCTCGGCCAGATCATCGTGGGCGTAGGGTTCGCCATCGGCGTCACCATGTTCCCCAACTCCTACACCTACACGCCGGGCTCCACCCACCTGTCCCTGCTGCGCGACTTCGGTCCCCCCATGGCCGTGTGGCTGTTCGTGATCTGGGCGCTGCTGCTGATCGTGGCCACCTCCAACGCGGTGAACCTCACCGACGGCCTCGACGGCCTGGCCACCGGAGCGACCATCCTCTCCCTCGTCGCCTACGTCATCATCGGCAACTGGCAGCTCCGCCAGAGCTGCATCAACGCCCTGGAGCCCAACTGCTACACGGTGCGCGACCCCCTCGACCTGGCCGTGGTCGCCGCAGCCGCGCTCGGCGGGTGCATCGCCTTCCTCTGGTTCAACGCACCCCCCGCCAAGATCTTCATGGGCGACACCGGCTCGCTCGCGCTCGGCGGCCTGCTCGTGGGACTGGCCATCACCACCCGCACCCAGCTGCTGCTGCTGGTCATCGGAGGTCTGTTCGTCCTCATCACCGCCTCGGTGATCATCCAGGTCGGCTCCTTCCGCCTCACCGGGAAACGGGTGTTCCGCATGGCGCCCCTCCAGCACCACTTCGAGCTGAAAGGGTGGGCCGAAACCACGATCGTGATCCGGTTCTGGATCATTCAAGGGCTGTTCGTCGCCGCAGCGATGGCCTTGTTCTACCTGGAATGGATGCCTCGATAAGCGATGAGTGACACCGCGATGGAGCTGAGGGGACGCCGGGTCTGCGTCACAGGACTGGGGGTCTCCGGACCCCCTGTCGCCCGAGCACTGCTGAAACACGGGGCGCACGTCACCGTCGTGGAAGGCCGCGACGACGACGTGAACCGGGAACGCGCCCGCACCCTGCGGGAACTCGGCGCCACCGTGGAACTCGGTGAGCCCACCACACTCCCCGCGGGAACCGACCTCGTCGTCACCTCACCCGGCTGGCGGCCCGACGCGCCCGTCCTGGTCGCGGCGGCCGACGCCGGGGTCGAGGTGATCGGCGACGTCGAACTGGCCTGGCGGCTCCGCCCCGCCGGCCAGGTCTGGCTGGCCGTCACCGGCACCAACGGCAAGACCACCACGGTGCGCATGCTCGAAGCGATGCTGCGGGCCGACGGGCGGCGCGCCCTCGCCGTCGGCAACGTGGGCACCCCCGTCATCGACGCGGCGCTCGCCGACGGCCCCGACCGCTGGGACATCCTCGCCGTGGAACTCTCCAGCTTCCAACTCCACTGGTCCGCCACCGTGCAGCCGCACGCGGCCGCGATCATCAACCTCGCCCCCGACCACTTGGACTGGCACGGAGGCATGGAACCCTACGCGGCCGCCAAGGCCAAGGTCTACGGCGCCGGCACCATCCGCATCGTCAACGCCGCCGACCCTGCGCTGCGCGAGCTCGCCGAAACCCACGGCGACCCCGCTGCACCGCTCGTCGGATTCAGCCTGGACGTGCCGCGCGCCGGAGAACTCGGACTCGTCGAGGACCTGCTCGTCGACCGCGCTTTCGTCGCCAACCCGCGCACCGAGGCCACCGAACTCGCCACCCTGGCCGACGTCACCCCCCGCGCACCGCACAACGTGGCGAACGCGCTGGCCGCCGCCGCACTCGCCCGGTCGATCGGCGTCGCCCCGGAGGCGGTGCGCACCGGACTGCGGAACTTCCAGCCCGAACCGCACCGCATCGCCCACGTGGCCACCATCGACGGGGTCGACTACGTCGACGACTCCAAAGCGACGAACGCGCACGCCGCCGCCGCTTCGCTGGCCGCCTACCCCTCGGTGGTGTGGATCGCCGGCGGCCTCCTCAAAGGCGCCGACGTCACCGGCCTGGTGCGGCAGGCCGCGAGCCGGCTGCGCGGCGTCGTCCTGCTCGGCGCCGACCGGCACCAGTTGCGGGAAGCGCTCGACACGCACGCCCCCCACGTGCCTGTCGTGGACGTGGCCCGCACCGACGAAGGCGCCATGGCTGAAGTGGTGGCCGCCGCGGCCCGGCTCGCCCAGAAAGGCGACACCGTGCTCCTCGCCCCCGCAGCAGCCTCCATGGACATGTTCACCAACTACATCGAACGGGGTGAAGCGTTCGCCCGAGAAGTCCGTGCACTCGCCGGCTGAACCCTCAACCGCCACCGGCCCCGCCGAAAACCCGTGAACTTTTTGGCGGGCCGGTGCGTCTGCGAAGACATGGAGTCAGAAAAAACCCCAACACGCCGGTTATGTGCATGTCCTCGGCCCTGCTAACCGCCAAACTGGTGCAGCACGGTGCATCACGCACCCCATGGAGTGCTCAGGCGGCGTGGGAGGGAGGAGGGACATGGCGGCCACCACACCGGTTTCCTCGGCTACGGGGGGAAGAGGCGCCGGCGCGCGCAGAAGAACGCCGCGGAACGCGAAGACGGACGGCGCCGTGCTCAGCCGGGTCAAGGAGTTCACCCGGCTGCTGGACCGTCCCCTGACCTCCTACTACCTGCTGGTCGGCAGCAGCGTCCTGCTCATCGTGCTCGGCCTGGTCATGGTGCTGTCCTCCTCCATGGTCGACTCCTACACCGAGACCGGCTCCGCGTTCTCCCTCTTCTTGAAGCAGGCGGTTGCCGCGCTCATCGGCATCCCGCTGATGCTGCTGGCCTCCCGGCTGCCTCCGCGGACTCTGCGGCTGCTCGGCGGACCGCTGCTCCTGGTGTCCATCGTGCTCCTGGTGATCACCACGTTCCGCGGGGTCGAATACTACGGGGCCACCCGCTGGCTCAACATCGGCGGGATCACCGTGCAGGCGTCCGAACCAGCCAAGCTCGCCTTCGCGCTGTGGGGAGCGAACCTGCTGGCCCGCAAAGAAGAACTCCGGGAACTGACCGAATGGCGGCACCTGCTGGTCCCGCTGCTGCCCGTCTGCGGAATCCTGGTGCTGCTCGTCCTCATGGGCAGCGACCTGGGCACCTCGTTCGTGCTGATGGCTGTCCTCGTGGCGCTGCTGTGGATCATCGGCGCCCCCGGCCGCCTGTTCTTCGGAGTGGTCGGCCTCGTCGGACTCCTGGTCGCCATCATGATCGCGGTCGAACCCTACCGGCTGAAACGCCTCACCGCCTTCCTCAACCCGGAAGCCGACCCGTTCAACAGCGGCTACCAGTTGCTGCACGGCCTGTACGCGCTGGGCACCGGCGGCCTCCTGGGCGTCGGTATCGGGGCGAGCCGAGAGAAGTGGGGCCACCTGCCCCACCCGGAGAGCGACTTCATCTTCGCCATCATCGGCGAAGAGTTCGGCCTGCTCGGTACGCTGCTGGTGATCGGGCTTTTCGGGGTTCTTGGCTACTCGGGGCTGCGGGTCGCGGCCCGGACCACCGACCCGTTCGTCCGACTGTCCGCGGTGGCGATCACCACGTGGATCTGTGTGCAGGCGATGGTCAACATCGGCACGGTCATCGGGGTGCTCCCGGTGACGGGCATCCCGCTACCCTTCGTTTCAGCCGGGGGATCGTCACTCATCCCCACAATGTTGGGCATGGGGGTCCTACTGGCGCTAGCCCGGAACGAGCCCGCCGCACGCAGCGCACTCAGTGCTCGAGGCCCTACATACCCCCAAAGGGCTCTAAGCTGGCTTGGCCTGGGTAACAGCGCGGGCCGCACAGCCCCAGGCGCTGACCGGGCTCCTAAGACACGCCCGACGCAGGTTCAAGCGAGGAGGAATCGGCGACGATGAGGGTAGTCCTCGCCGGCGGCGGCACGGCCGGACATGTGGAACCCGCACTGGCACTGGCCGATGCGCTACGGCGGATCAACCCTGACACCCAGGTGCTGTGCCTGGGTACGAAGCGAGGACTGGAGCAGCGGCTCGTCCCCATGCGGGGCTACGAACTGGCGGAGATCCCCGCTGTCCCGCTGCCCCGGAAGCTCACCCCCCAGTTGCTTTCCGTCCCCGGCAGGCTGGCCAACGCGATCAGCACCGCAGCCAAGCACCTGGACCGTGTCCAGGCCGACATCCTGGTCGGTTTCGGCGGCTACGTGGCCACCCCGGGATACTTGGCTGCACGCAGTCGCCGCATCCCGATTGTGGTCCACGAAGCCAACCCGCTGCCCGGCCTGGCCAACCGGCTCGGCGCCCGGCTCACCCCCCACGTGTTCACCGGGCATCCGCACACGGAGATCCGCAACGGCCGCTACATCGGCATCCCCCTGCGGACCCGGATCTCCAACCTGGACCGGCTCGCTGTGGGCGACAAAGCCCGCTCCAAGTTCGGGCTCCGCCCCGACCTGCCGACCCTGCTGATCTTCGGCGGCTCCCAGGGGGCCCAGGCCATCAACCAGGCCGCTTTCGACAGCGCCGAAGACTTCTACCAGGCAGGCATCCAGGTGCTGCACGTGGTCGGCCCCAAGAACGCGGACGGCCCCGAAGACCGCACTCGGGGCGGCGTGCCCTACGTGGTGGTGCCCTACGTCGACGAGATGGAGCTCGCGTACGCAGCGGCCGACATCGCCATGTGCCGCTCGGGGGCGCTCACCTGTGCGGAACTGACCGCGGTGGGCCTGCCCGCCGTGTTCGTCCCGCTCGCGATCGGTAACGGGGAGCAGCGGCTCAACGCTGAACCGATCGTGCAGGCGGGCGGCGGCCTCATGGTCGCCAACTCGGAGCTGAGCCGCGACTGGATCAGAGAGCACCTCATCCCGCTGCTCACAGACACTGATCGAATCGTGGCCATGTCGGAGGCCGCGGCGCGGCTGGGACGCCGGGACGCCGACATGGCGCTGGCCCGCGAGGTCATCGCGATCGCCCGCGGGGAACGGCCGACTCCAGAGATGCCCATCGACTATTCGGAGGAATCGGGGGACACCCGATGAGCCTGGTCGAACCGACCGAACCGGTCGAAGTCGACAAGCTGGGCCGCGTCCACTTCATCGGCATGGGGGGCGCGGGCATGTCCGGAATCGCGCGCGTGCTGCTGCAGCGCGGCGTGGAAGTGTCCGGCAGTGACGCACGGGACAGCGCCCTGCTCCGGGAACTGGAGGAGCTCGGCGCGACCGTCCACGTCGGCCACGCCGCCGAGCACGTGGGGGACGCCGACACGGTCGTCGTCTCCTCCGCGATCCGCGACACCAACCCGGAGCTCGTGGAAGCACGCGCCCGCAACCTGCGCATCCTGCCGCGCGCCGCGGCCCTCGGCGCACTGCTGCTGGGCCGCTACGGGGTCGCCGTCGCGGGAACCCACGGCAAGACCACCACCACGTCCATGATCACCGTGGTGTTGCAGCACCTGGGGGCCATGCCCGGGTATGTCATCGGCGGGCAGCTGGTCACCACCGGGCTCGGCGCTGATGCGGGCGCGGACGACATCATCGTGGTGGAGGCCGACGAAAGCGACGGCTCCTTCCTCATGCTTTCGCCCCGCGTCGCCGTGATCACCAACGTCGAAGCCGACCACTTGGACAACTACGGCGACCTGGAAGAGATCCACGACAAGTTCGCCGCATTCATCGGCCGCGTGTCCGAAACCGTGGTGGTAGGGGTGGACGACCCGGGGGCGCGCCGGGTCGCCGAGGTCGCCCGCCAGCGGGGGCTGAAAGTCCTCACCTACGGCGAAGCCGACACGGCCGACTACCGGGTCCGCGACATCACCGTGGACGGGTTCACCACGATGTTCACCATCGACCCGCCCACCGGGGACCCGGTGCACTGCACCCTTCCCCTGCCCGGCCGGCACAACACGCTCAACGCCGCTGCCGCTGTCGCTGTCGCCGACACCATCGGCTACGACCCTGAAGTCGCGGTGGAAGGACTCGCCGAATTCGCGGGGGCGGCCCGCCGCTTCGAATTCAAGGGCGAAGCGAACGGGGTGAGCGTCTACGACAGCTACGCCCACCACCCCACCGAGATCGCCGCCGATTTGGACGCCGCACGCGCCGCACTCGACTCGCAGGCCGCCAAGGGCGGGAAGGCCGGCCGGATCGTGGTGCTGTTCCAGCCCCACTTGTACAGCCGGACCCGCATCTTCGCCGAAGAGTTCGCTGCCGCGCTCACCAAGGCGGACGAGGTCGTCGTCCTCGGGATCTACGCTGCCCGCGAAGACCCCGAGCCGGGGGTCACCGCCGAGCTGATCACCGAGCGCATCGGCCACGACCGGGTCTACTACCGTCCCGACCGCGACGCCGCGGTCGAATGCGTGGTGTCGGTGGCGCAGCCAGGCGACATCGTGCTGACCATGGGCGCCGGGGACGTGACGGAGCTCGGCCCGCGCATCGTCGAAGCCCTCGGATAAGCCGGGCCCGGCGCGGGCGCCGCGGTATGCTGCCGCAGTCGACCACCGGGGAGCGGAGGGAGGAGGGTGACGGTCGAAGAGCGGAGCAGCGCAGCGGTCTCCGACGAGGGCGCGTCCCGGCCGGACCCGTGGCAGGCCGCCTTCATCATCCTGCTGGTGAGCGGCCTGGTCGGGGCAGTGCTGTGGGTGCTGTTCGGCTCGCGCCTGCTCGCCGTCCGCCAGATTGAGGTCACCGGCCTGGACCGCCTCGCGGAGACCGAAGTGCTGGCGGCCGTGGATGTGACCCCGGGGACCCCGCTGGCCCGGGTGGACACCGACGCTGTGGCGGCGCGAGTGTCCGAACTACGCCTCGTGGACTCCGTGGACGTGCAGCGCGGCTGGCCCGCCACGCTCCGTGTCGCGGTGACCGAACGCGTCCCTGTCTTCGCGCTGGCCGCAGCAGACGGCGGCTACCTCCTCGTGGACTGGGAAGGGGTGTGGGTGGAGAAGAGCGAAGCGGAGCCGGAAGGCTACCCACTGCTCCACGTATCCGGCGACGTCGAAGGCAACCCCGCGGTGGCCGACAGCGCGCTGGTGCTTGCCGCACTCCCCGACGCTCTGGCCGCGGATGTGGCAGCCGTGGTGGCGACCGACCGGGCCCGTCTCACCCTGGAGTTCACCACCGGGGCCACAGCGATGTGGGGAGACACCGAACGGGCAGCGGACAAGGCCCGCGCCCTGGAAGTGCTCATGGCGCAGCATCCCCCTGAACCGGGACGCCACTACGACGTGAGCGCTGAAGGGGTGGCGGTGGTCCGGTGATCTTCCTAACCCTGCCTGCCCAGGGCGGGATGGACGGTGCGCTTACTGGCGTATCCGACACCGAAGTGCGCGACACGCCGATAGGCTGAAGCGGTGGTTAGTTGCCCGTTACCAGGGTGGCGGCTTACTGTCAGAAAGCACAGTCTTTAGTTGACATAACGACAAGCATTCCCGTGCCACAGTGGTGGTGCGGGCGGGACGTGGACGTGCCCGCACGGTCCATGCCCCACCCGGGCATCTCCCCGGAGGCGCCCGGAACCACGAAGCAAGCAGAACCGGACAGCTTTCGCGCCGAACCGGTTCCGGGAGGGACGTCCCCCACGGCCGATCCTCCCGGAGGGGCGGCGCGGCTGGCAAGAAGCGAGCGGAAAGGCCCCTCGTCGTGGCAGCACCGCAGAACTACCTCGCGGTCATCAAAGTCGTCGGGATCGGCGGCGGCGGTGTCAACGCCGTCAATCGCATGATCGAAGAGGGTCTCAAGGGCGTCGAATTCATCGCCATCAACACCGACGCTCAGGCGCTGCTCATGAGCGACGCCGACGTGAAACTGGACGTCGGCCGTGAACTTACTCGAGGTTTGGGAGCGGGCGCCAACCCCGATGTGGGGCGTAAGGCGGCTGAGGACCACCGCGAAGAGATCGAAGAGGTCCTCAAGGGCGCCGACATGGTCTTCGTGACCGCCGGTGAGGGAGGAGGCACCGGCACGGGCGGCGCCCCCGTAGTCGCCAACATCGCTCGCTCCCTTGGAGCGCTCACCATCGGTGTCGTCACCCGCCCGTTCAGTTTCGAAGGCAAGCGGCGCGCCACCCAGGCTGAGGCGGGGATCGCGATGCTGCGTGAGGAAGTAGACACGCTCATCGTCATCCCCAACGACCGCCTCCTGTCGATCTCGGACCGGCAGGTGAGCGTCCTCGACGCCTTCAAAGCCGCCGACCAGGTGCTGCTGTCGGGTGTGCAAGGCATCACCGACCTGATCACCACCCCTGGGCTGATCAACCTGGACTTCGCCGACGTCAAGTCGGTCATGTCCGGGGCGGGCTCGGCTCTCATGGGGATCGGATCGGCACGCGGAGACGACCGCGCGGTCGCAGCAGCCGAGATGGCGATCTCCTCGCCGCTGCTGGAAGCCAGCATCGACGGCGCCCACGGAGTGCTGCTGTCGATCCAAGGCGGTTCCGACCTCGGCCTGTTCGAGATCAACGAGGCAGCACAGCTCGTCGCCAACTCCGCGGCCGCGGAGGCGAACATCATCTTCGGTGCGGTCATCGACGACGCGCTCGGCGACGAAGTGCGGGTCACGGTTATCGCCGCCGGGTTCGACGAACCCCAGGTGGAGTCGCCATCCCCCACCCCTTCCCGTGCGGTCAGCGCACCGACCACGCCCGCGGCGCCAGAGCGGTTCACCCCGCCACCGCCTCCTCCGCCGCCGCTGCGTACTGTGGAGCCGCCCCGCTCCGAACCGCCGACGCCGAGCCTGGCGCGCGACCCCCGTCCCACGACGGAACCGGACAGCGGGGCTGAGACGGCAGCGGAACCGGCCGCAACAGAGGAACCGCAGTCGGACAGCGCGGCAGCCAGCGAGGCCAAGGAGACCAAGGACACGCCGGCGAATCGGGACGAAGACCGGCCCTACCGGCCCGGAGGCCTCTACCCCATGGGAGGGGAGGGCGGGTACACCCGTCCCCGGGTCTCCGACAGCCCGTTCTCCCGCAGCGGTGAGATCCCCACACCGCGACGCCGCGTCGTCTTCGACGAAGGCGACGACCTCGACGTCCCCGACTTCCTCAAATAGCCGCATCCGGGCCGGTCCTCGCGGACCGGCCGCACCGTTCGCTCCCCCACGAATCGGATAAGGAGGTGCTCCCCGTGACGGGCACCGTGGTCGAGTTGGCCCCCGGGATACACGCCGGATTCACCGGCCGTGCCGGAGGAGTCAGCGGGGAGCCGTACGCGACCCTGAACCTGGGCGACCACGTGGGTGACGACCCTGCAGCGGTGGCGGAGAACCGGAAACGGGCCGCCCTCGGGTTCGGGATCTCCCCCGACCGCGTGGTGTGGATGAACCAGGTGCACGGCGCCACCGCGGTGACCGTGACCGGATCCGGCCAGGCGGGGGACGTCGACGCAGTCGTCACCCCGGAAGCAGGCCTCGCCTTGGCGGTGCTGGTGGCGGACTGCCTGCCCCTGCTGGTCGCGGACGCCGCAGCCGGGGTGATCGGCGCGGCGCACGCGGGACGCCCGGGCATGGCGGCGGGAGTGGTGCCTGCCCTGGTGGCGGAGATGGCCCGGCACGGGGCGCGCCCCGAGCGGTGTGTTGCCCTCCTGGGGCCCGCGATCTGCGGCCGCTGCTACGAGGTGCCCCGCGACCTGCAGGACAGGGTGGCCCGCACGGTTCCAGAAGCCCGCTGCACAACCGCGGAAGGCACACCAGGACTAGACATTCGAGCCGGAGTCACCGCACAGTTGACGAACTTGGGCGTGACGAATATCACTCATGACAGTCGGTGTACTCGGGAGAGCGCCGACTTGTTCTCCTACCGCAGAGACGCGACCACCGGACGGTTCGCCGGATATGTCTGGAGGGTCCCATGAGCGGGGAGGCACGACGCGCAGAGCTCGCCGCGAACCTGGAACGGGTCCGCGAGCGGGTCGCTGCCGCCTGCGCGGCGGCAGGACGCAAGCCCGAGGAGATCACCATCGTCGCGGTGACCAAACAGTATCCGGCCTCTGACGTGCGTCTTCTCGCGGAACTGGGTATCCGCGACATCGGCGAGAACCGCGACCAGGAGGCGGCGCCGAAAGCAGCCGAATGCCGTGATCTCGATCTCACCTGGCATTTTGTCGGTCAACTGCAGACAAACAAAGCCCGCTCGGTGGCCCGCTACGCTGACGTGGTCCACTCCGTGGACCGGATGCGGCTCGTCACTGAGCTGGGACGCCGGGTCCGCGCCGCGGAACGTACGGTGACCTGCCTCATCCAAGTCAACCTGGACCCCGACTCCGAACAGGGCGTCCTAGGCCCCCGGGGCGGTGCCGACCCCGGTGACGTGCCCGCCCTCGCGGAGGCAGTGGAAGCCGAGGAAGGACTTGCCCTGGGAGGTGTGATGGCCGTCGCACCGCGCCAGGGTGATCCACGAGAAGCCTTCGACCGGCTTAAAACGGTCGCTGAGGAACTCCAAGCTCGCTACCCTCATGCCACGGTGATTTCCGCCGGGATGAGCGGAGACCTAGAAGCCGCAATTGAGCGGGGAGCGACACATCTGAGAATAGGTACGGCGTTGCTTGGCAATCGGAGGTTGATCGTGGGGTAATGTCCCCAGATGAACCCTGGGGCATACGCTGTTCCCTCCTCCGCTCAGGGGTGGACGGGGACCGAATCCATCGGCAAGTCATCTGCGGTGAATCACCACAGGGACGACGGAGGACAAGAGATGGCCGGCGCGCTGCGCAAGATGGCGGTCTACCTCGGCCTCGTGGAGGACGACCGTTACGATCACCGTTACGCGGACGAATACGATGACTTCGAGGACTTCGACGAGCCTCTCGACGAGCGGCCCAGTCGGAATCGTAGTCCCCGCGACGACTCTCGAAACAATGCTGTGACGGATTCCTCTGATCACTCTCCGTCACGAAATGAGCGACGTTCCCCCGCTCCGGCGCCCGCTACCGCAGATCTCGCCCGTATTACGACACTCCATCCCCGCACGTACAACGAAGCGCGTACCATCGGAGAGCATTTCCGTGAAGGTATTCCGGTGATCATGAACCTCACCGAGATGGTCGACAGCGACGCTAAGCGACTGGTCGACTTCGCGGCGGGTTTGATCTTCGGCCTGCACGGAAGCATCGAGCGTGTGACGAATAAAGTGTTTCTGTTGTCTCCGGCTAATGTTGAGGTGACCGCTGAAGACAAGGCACGTATCGCGGAGCGAGGGTTCTTCAATCAGAGTTAGAGCAGCACACACATCCAGCGAGGCAGCCGGAGTACGAGAGTGAACATCGTCCAAGTCGTGCTCGGCAACGTTCTGATCTTCGTCCTGTACCTCTTCCTGATCGCGCTGATCGGACGGTTGGTGTTCGACCTGGTTCAGATGTATGCCCGATCCTGGCGGCCCGCCGGGTTGGTATTGGTCTTGGCCGAGACGACCTATACGATCACGGACCCACCGCTCAAGTTCCTGCGCCGCTTCATCAAACCCATCCGGTTGGGGAGTGTCGCACTCGACTTGAGCTTCATGATCCTGTTCCTTGTGGTGATGATCCTCCTCCAGATCGTGGCGTCTGTCATGACCGTGTAGCAAGATCCGAGAGGCAGGAAGGTAGGCTCCGGTTCCAATACATGCGTCTTAACCATGATCTGGAGTGCCATAAGGTCACGATCAGGTAGCGTCCCTACGGACAGAGTCCAAGCGCGCCAAGGAGACGAACATGCCGCTGACACCTGCGGATGTACGCAATAAGCAATTCAGTACAACCCGGCTACGACCGGGATACGACGAAGAAGAGGTCGACGCCTTCCTCGACGAGGTTGAGGCTGAGCTCGACCGTCTGATCCAGGAGAACGAGGAACTGCGCGGCAAACTCGCTGAGTGCCTGCGCGGCAAGGTTCCCCCTGCGGGAATGAACGACTTCCAGCCCCAGGAGCCCCCCGCTCCTCAGGAGGCCCCCCAGCCTGAAATGCCGATGCGGCAGCCTGAGCCTGCCCCGGCAGCCGCCATGGGCCTGCCCGGCGGCGAAGACAACATGGACACCGCGGCACGGGTGCTGGCTCTCGCACAGCAGACCGCTGACCAGGCCATCTCGGACGCCCGCCGCGAGGCCGACGAGACCCTGGGCCGGGCCCGCCACGAGGCCGAGGACATCCTCAGCAAGGCCCGCCGCCAGGCCGAGCAGATCATCAACGAGGCTCGCGCCCGGTCGGAGAACCTTGATCGGGATGCCCAGGAGCGCCACCGCCAGGTCATGGGCTCGCTCGTGCAGCAGCGCGACGAGCTGGAGCACAAGGTCGCCGCGCTCAAGGACTTCGAACGCGAGTACCGCAGCCGGCTCAAGGAGTACTTCGAACGGCAGTTGCGGGAGCTCAACGAGGGAGCGCCCGACTACGGCAACAACCCGAACACCACGGGCGGTTTCCAGACCATGTCTGCTCCCACGGGAGGTAGCCCGTCGCTGCAGCACACCAACCCGGGCACGGGGAGCACGAACCCGTTCGCGTCACCCGAACCGGCACCGCATGGCTACCACCCGGGTGATCCGCACGATCGCCACTGAGTGACGGTCGACGGTCACCCCGGTCCTGTCCGTTCTCTCGATTCCTAAGTAAGGCGCTCACCCGGTGATCATCGTCTGCCTGGTGCTGGTCATAGCGGCGTTCGTCGTGATGGGCACAGCACTAGCCCTCGCAGAGCTGACTCTGGTCAACATCGCGCTCGGTCTCGGCGGGCTCGCCGCTGTACTGCTCGCGGTGGAGTTCGTCCGCAACAGGAAAGCCCTGTTTGGGCCGGGCCGTGCGGAGTCACTGCCCGATCACCGGAGTGCCGGACTCCCCGGGGCCGTGACCGGACCGGTACGGACGGACGATGTGGGGAAGGCGTCCGTCCCGCCTCTGGGCACGGCAGCGGCTACCGGCCAGGTGGCAGCCCCGACCACCAGCGTCGGCAGCCCTCCCGTGGCAGTCCAGGACGACGGAGACAGGACCGCGGTAGTCGGGATCTCCGTCCCCGCGCCGGTTTCCGAACCGGTGCGGGAGGCATCCATTCCACCCCCTGCGGAGGCACGCGACGCTACGCTGTCCGAGCCTCCCCAGGAGGAGCAGCACGAATCCGCCGAATCCAGCAGCGGTAGCTCTGCGGACGACACCCCCACTGCCGCGGCATCCCAAGAGGACGCCGACGACGCAGTCGAGGCCGTCCCAGCCTCCGAGCCGGAGGACCGTGCGGCGGGAACGGCGGAGGACACCGACCCGGTCGACACCGACGACCCGGTCGACGAAAACCCGCCCGTGGAGACTGTCGCGGAACCTCCCTGCTCCGACAGCGACTCCGACGACAGCGCGGCAGAGCATTCCCCGGATATGGAAGCCACCCAGGAGCTCCCTGTCCTCGCCGACCAGCTGCACGGGGCAACCGCGGTCGACACCGACGGTCCTGCAGCCGACAGCGAGGAAACCCCGGACTCTGCTGCGGAGGAGCTGACAGTCGACTCCGAGCGGGACGCGGAAGCGGACGACGGCGAGTCCGAGGACACCGCGTCTGTCGACGCCGCCACCGCGGAACCGGATTCCGAGACTGCAGACAGCGACGAGGAGTCCGAGGCCGCAGACAGCGGCAGCGCTGACACCGCCGAATCCGATCCGTCCGGTGACGACGGCGCCGCGCCCGGCAGCGCCGACCACGACGACTCCCCGGCGGATCCTGCGGACGACACTGATCCGGACGTCGACGAGACGGCCGTGATCACCTTCCGCGAACCAGCCGAATGGAATCCGCCTTTCACACTGCCATCCCAAGAGCAGTACGAAAACAAGAGCGTTTCCGCTGCGGCGATCGCCGAGCTCGCCGCCCGGTGGACCCCCACGGGCAGCGACCTGGGCACGGAAGCGGCTGCCGCTGAGACGGAACCGGACCAGACCGGATCCGACACATCCACCGACTCCGAGGACGGTTCCGACCCTGCCGACCCGCCTCGCGGCAGTACCACCGCCGCTGCAGACGACGCCACATCCTGAGACGTCGCCGTCCCGGCCCACCCGCCCCCGCGAGTATCCCCACCGGGGCCGCGGTGCCCGCCGACGGTCGGATTGAGGAAACGACTCCACGACAACGGGGCCGTGAACCCGAAAGGTCCACGGCCCCGTGCGACGTGTCTTAGGCCTTCCGCAGCCGCAGGGTGATCCCGAACTCCTCCGAGACGACCTCGTAGGCGTCGGCGTCGCCAGTGCCCTCGGTGAAGGACACCGCCAGCACTTCGCTGCTGATCGCCTCCGCGTGCTCAGCCATGGCCTGCGCTGTCATCTCGTCGGTCGCCGACCACCACAGGTGGATACGGTCGGAGATGTTCAACCCGCTGGACTTGCGCGCATCCTGCACCAGACGGATCACCTCGCGGGCAACACCGGCCCGGCGCAGCTCCGGCGTCAACTCCAAGTCCAACGCCACCGTCTCACCGGCCTCCGACGCCACCGTCCAGCCTTCCCGCGGCTGCTCGGTGACCACCACTTCGTCAGCGGAGAGCACCACCTGCTCCCCGTCGACGTCCACGGTCGCCGCATTGTCCGCGCGCAGCCGCTCCACCAGCGTCTTAGCGTCGGCCTCCCGGATCGCCTGGGCGACCCGCGGCGTGGTCTTGCCGAACCGCTTGCCCAGGGCACGGAAGTTCGGCTTCACCGAGTAGTCCACCAGGTCGCCGCCGACCACCGACAGCGGGTCGAGCTGCACCACGTTGAGCTCTTCCGCGATCTGCGCGCGCAACTGCTCCGGCAGCTCCGCAAAACCCGGGGCACCCACGAGCGCCCGCGCCAGCGGCTGGCGGACCCGCTGCCCCGAGTCCACCCGGGCCGCCCGGCCCAGCTCCACCAGGCGGCGCACCAGCGCCATCTGCTCCGACAGCGCAGGGTCGATCAGCGACTCGTCGGCCTTCGGCCACGACGCCAAGTGCACCGACTCCGGAGCATCCGGACGGCGCAGCGCCTGCCACACGTGGTCGGTGATGAACGGCACGATCGGCGCCATCAGCAGGGTGAGGGTCTCCAAGCATTCGAACAGGGTCGCGAATGCCGCAGCCCCCTCAGGCGTGCCCGCACCCGCCCAGAACCGGCGGCGCGACCGGCGCACATACCAGTTGGACAGGTCGTCGATGAACGTGGTCAACGCCCGGCCCGCCAGCGCCGTGTCGAACCGCTCCAACGCGTCGTCCACGGTCTTGATCAGCGAGTGCAGCTCGGAGAGGATCCAGCGGTCCAGCAGCGGCCGGTCCTGCGGCGCCGGCGCGTCCGCCAACTGCTCGTGGCTCCACCCGTCGCCCGCACCCGCGTACAAGGTGAAGAAGGACGCCGAGTTGTAGTAGGTGAGCAGGACCTTGCGGACAATCTCCTCCAGGACCGTGTGCCCGACCCGGCGCGGCATCCACGGCGAACCGCTGGCCGCCATGAACCAGCGCAGCGCGTCAGCGCCGTGCCGGTCCATGACAGGGATCGGCTCCAGGATGTTGCCCAGGTGCTTGCTCATCTTGCGGCCGTCTTCGGCGAGGATGTGGCCCAGGCAGACCACGTTCTCGTACGAGGAGCGGCCGAAGACCAGCGTGCTGACCGCCATCAGCGAATAGAACCAGCCGCGGGTCTGGTCGATCGCCTCGCAGATGTACTGGGCGGGGAAGTTCGCTTCGAACTTCTCCTGGTTGCGGTGCGGGGCACCCCACTGCGCGAACGGCATCGCACCGGAGTCGAACCACACGTCGATGACTTCCGGCACCCGGCGGGCCACCCGCTGCTCCAGCGGCAGCGACGGGTCCGCGTCCGGGTCGGGGATGACGATGTCGTCCACGTACGGGCGGTGCGGGTCCAGGTCGGACAAGTCCTGCCCGCTCAGCTCGCTCAGCTCCTTCAAGGAGCCCACACAGATCCGCCGACCGTCCGGGAACTCCCAGATCGGCAGCGGTGTGCCCCAGTAGCGGCTGCGGGACAGCGCCCAGTCGACGTTGTTGCGCAGCCACTCCCCGTAACGTCCGTCCTTGACGTTCGCCGGAACCCAGTTGGTCTTGGCGTTCTCCGCCAGCAACTGGTCCTTGATCGCGGTCGTCTTGATGTACCACGACGGCACCGCGTAGTACATCAGCGGAGTGTGGCAACGCCAGCAGTGCGGATAGCTGTGCTCGTAGTCGAGGTGCTTGAACAGCAGGCCGCGGTCCTTCAGGTCCGCCACGAGGGCAGCGTCCGCGGTCTTGAAGAACTCGCCACCCACCAGGTCCAGGTGCTCCTCGAACGTGCCGTCGTTGCGCACCGGGTTGACCACGGGCAGCCCGTAAGCGCGGCAGACCTGCATGTCGTCCGCACCGAACGCGGGCGCCTGGTGCACCAGGCCGGTACCGTCCTCGACGGTCACATAGTCGCCGAGCACCACGAAATGCGCGGGGGAGTCGAACTCCACCAGCTCGAACGGCCGCTGGTAGGTCCAGCGTTCCAGCTCCGCGCCTTTGAACCGCTGCCCGGTCAGCGTCCAGCCGTCACCCAGCGCCGCACCCACCAGCGGCTCGGCCACGACCAACTGCTCAGAACCGTCCGTGGCCACCACATAGTCCACCTCGGGGTGCACGGCCACAGCCGTGTTGGACACCAGGGTCCACGGGGTCGTGGTCCACACCAGCAGCGCGGCCTGCCCGGCGAGCGGGCCGGACGTCAGCGGGAACCGCACATACACCGACGGGTCGGTGACCGTCTCATAGCCCTGCGCGAGCTCGTGGTCGGACAGGGTGGTGCCGCAACGCGGACAGTACGGGCTGATCCGGTAGTCCTGGACCAGCAGGCCCTTGTCCCAGATCTGCTTGATCGCCCACCACACCGACTCCACGTATTCGCGGTCCATGGTGCGGTAGGCCTCGTCCATGTTGACCCAGTAGCCCATGCGCCGCGTCATCTCGGTGAACGCGTCCACGTTCCGCAGCACCGACTCGCGGCAGCGGGCGTTGAACTCGGCGATCCCGAACGCCTCGATGTCCTTCTTGCCGGAGATCCCCAGTTCTTTTTCGACGGCGACCTCAACGGGCAGGCCGTGGCAGTCCCACCCGGCCTTGCGTTCGACGTAGAACCCCTTCATCGTCTTGAACCGGGGGAACACGTCCTTGAATACGCGCGCCTCGACGTGGTGCACGCCGGGCGTCCCGTTCGCGGTCGGGGGACCCTCGTAGAACACCCAGGTCGGGCCGCCCTGTGTCTGCTCTAGGGACCGTTCGAAGATCTTGTGTTCTTCCCACCGCCGCAGCACCTCGTGCTCCATCGCAGGCAGGTCGATCTGGGCGGGAAGCGTGGGGAACGGTCGAGTCGACTCCTTCGACACGTGGCGTACCTTTCCATCAGGGGTGCTGGTCACCTGACGGAGGGACGAGGCAGACGCCCCGCGGTACCACCCTCCTTGGCCGCGCGGCCGTCGTCCTGCCGCGCGCCCCACTCGTTGCTGATCGGCCGGTTCTACTGAGCGTCCGCACAGACGCCGTTCTTCCGGCGGCTCCGGGGTGATCTTCCCGTGCGGTCATACCCCCAGGCTTCCACCGTCCCCGGGTCGCTCATGGCTGTGTCCGCCGGTACTCGTCCCCATCAACGCCTTGCTGGGTTGAGGATATCCCAGGAAGCAGCACCGTCCGGCCGCCGTTTTCCGGCTGTAACGTGACCGGGGCATACTTGCGCCGAAAACCGCGAGACCGAGGAGGAAACGGTGACCCGAGCGACCCACGAGGGAGCCGTCCTGGTGACGCTGGCGGAACGCGACGCCGCGGAAGAACTCGCCGAGCAGTTGCAAGAGCAGGGGTACGCGCCCTGCACCGTGCACCGGGACATGTACGCGGGGGAAGACGACGCCGAAGACGTGGACTGGATCGTGGAAGTCCGCACCGGCCCGGACGGTGCTCCCGCCGTCATGGATGAGGAAGGGCTTGCCGCGCTCGCCGAAGAATACGGCGGGTTCGTGCACGTCGAAGAGTAACGGCCGCTGCGCAGCCAGATGAGGGAATCAGGTTGGCGCATAGAATGAGGGCTGGCCCGCACGCCACGCGGACGGAACACCGACGGCCGCGAGACCACGGAGGCGGCGGTACGCCGTATCCCACGTTGAGGAGTTCCCGCTGAGTGACGTCGACCCCGCTCAGGGCATCGAGAGTACTGAGGCTGAGAACGCGTCCCCACAGGACCGCCCGCGCCGGATAGGGCTGCTGCTGGCGGTTGCCGCCGGGCCCTTGGTTGCCGACTTCGTCACCAAGGAGATCGCGCTCGCGTACTTCTCCCCCCGCGACCCGATCGTGCTTCTCGGCGGCCTGCTCAAGCTGACACTCGTGTTCAACCCGGGGGCAGCGTTCTCCATCGGTACCGGGATGACCTGGGTGTTCAGCCTGATCATGGTGGCGGTCATCGGCACCATCCTGTGGACGGCACCTCGGCTGCGCAGCGCCGGATGGGCGGTGTCGCTGGGGTTGATCCTCAGTGGCGCCATAGGCAATTTCATCGACCGCGTGTGGCGTCCCGACACTCGGGAGATACCGGCGGCACTCGTGGGTCCGGACGCGCCAGGGACGTGGGTGGACCGGCTGTTCCATCCGCCGTCCCCGTTGCACGGTCACGTCGTGGACTGGATTCAGGTGCCCTACTGGCCGGTGTTCAACATCGCCGACTCCGCGATCGTGTGCGGCGGTGTCCTCGCCGTGCTGTTGGCTTTCCGTGGGATCAACATTGACGGCACGCGCGAGACAGACGACAAACGCGGTGCGACGCGAGGAGACGAAGCGTGAGTGATCACCGGAGCATGCCGGTACCTGACGGGTTGGAAGGCGATCGGCTCGATACGGCAATCGCCCGCCTCTTCGGCCTGTCGCGGACCCGTGCAGCCGAGCTGATCGCTGAAGGCAATGTGCTGGTCGATGGTGCGCCAGCAGCGAAGTCCGACCGGGTGAACGCCGGGGCGTGGCTGGACATCACCCTGCCCCCGCCCCCGAACCCCCCTGCGCCGCGTCCCGAGCCGGTGCCGGGGATGCGCATCGTGTACGAGGACGCCGACATTGTCGTGGTGGACAAGCCCGCGGGCGTGGTCGCCCACCCCACGATCGGCTGGTCGGGGCCGACCGTGGTGGACGGGCTGCTGGCCGCAGGGGTCGCGGTCGCGACCAGTGGTGCCGCCGAACGGCAGGGCATCGTGCACCGCTTGGACGCCAACACCACGGGGCTGATGGTGGTCGCGAAAAGCGAGATCGCCTACAGCTCGCTGAAACGCGCGTTCAAGGAGCGCACAGTGGAGAAGGTCTACCACGCGCTCGTGCAGGGGCACCCTGATCCGCTGCGCGGCACGATCGACGCGCCGATCGACCGGCACCCGTCAGGGGACGGCCGGTTCGCGGTGGTGGAGGGCGGCCGCCCGTCTCGGCGATCCGCCACCCGTGCGTGGGGGACACCCTGTACGGGGCGGATCCCACGTTGGCGGAGCGGCTGGGGGTGCACCGGCAGTGGCTGCACGCGATCCGGTTGGCGTTCACCCACCCCACGCAGTACCGCCGGGTGGAGTTCACCAGCTCGTATCCGGAGGATTTGGCGAAGTCGCTGGAGATTCTCCGCGCAGAGTCGTGACGGCATGCACGGCCCCCTCCCCGGGTCAGGTCAGCGAGTGCAGCGCGGCGAGCGCGTCCCTGCGCACCAGCAGGTCGTGGCGGGTCTGGTTGCGATAGGTGCGCAGACACCCGTAGCAGGACGTCTCTTCCCCGCACTCGCAGTTCTCCACCCGTTTCCGGGCGGCGAGCAGCACTTCGCGGAAGTGCGTGGCAATCCGGACGGCGCCGCCTGCCCCGCCAGGCACCGTGTCGAACAGCACCAGGCTGGTGGTCTGCCCGGCCTGGAAGAACAGGGTGCCGTCGATGTCGTCGCGGCTGATCTCCAACGCGGCTGACGCGCCTTCCAGCAGAGCGTACAGCAGCGAATACCGGGTCTGGGGCGACGCTGTGGTGATGTTCAGCTTCCCGTGGAAGGTGATGTCCACGAGGTCGGTTTCGTACTTGTGCCCCAAGGACAGGCGGCTGAGCGGGCCGGTGCACGGGATGCCTTTGAGCGGGTGCGTGTGCTCTTTAGGACGCTTCTGGGCTGCTCTGCCGCCCCAGCCGCACCATTCACAGATCCAGAATCCGCGTCCAGACGGCCCTTCGGAGAGCGCCACGAGTTCCCCGCGGCTGCCTGCCAGGCACACCACTTCGCCTCCGCTGGGCAGCGGCCACCGTCGTTCCACGGGGTCGACCGCGAGCCGGAGCACGTGGGTAGAGCCGTGCCAGGACCGCTGCGGCGGAGTTAGGCCCGCGGCTTCCGTCTTGGGCAGGGCCACGAAACCGAACTCGGGAATGCAGTACTCGGTGGGCGTGCCGGTGGCTGCGGTCCCGCAGGCCGCACAGACTTCAGCGAGCCGTTCCGTGCTCTCCGCGTAGTAGCCGCAGGTGTCGCACACCCGGTAGGAGAAGCGGCGCAGCTCCCGCCCGGGCAGCCGGTACACCCCGCCCGACTGCCATTTTCTGCTGCCCGCCACGATCTCCACGCCTGGCGCGTACTCGTAGATCGCTGAGGTGAGGTCGCGGGCCAGCTCAAGTTTGCTGCCCACCGGCTCTTCGGCATGGTGGGTGCGCAGTTCCACGGTGTCGACGGGGAATCCGTACTTGGGCAGCACGTTGCGGGTCGCCAGGAAGCTGAGCAGCGAGCGGCGCACGATGGTGTTGATGGTCTTCCCGAACCGCCCAGCCAGCAGGTCGTTGCGTTTCTCAAAGGCTGCCACGCGGCGGCGTTCAAAGTCGGCGACGTCCTGGTCGACTTCGAGACGCAACTGCTCCAAGTGTTCGCACAGTTCGGCAACCCACCGGTCGTCGTCCACCCCGATGTCGGCGGCCACGTTGCTCGGCAGAATGCGCCGCAGTGCGGCCCTGATCTCCTCAGGGACCGGGGTGAGGAAGTCAGCCACGCGGGTCACCGGTGCGGGTGCTCCGTTCTCCCCGGGCAGGAAGAACGCGCCGACGGTGGCCCAGGCCTCCCCGGTGGCGCGGTGCCAGTGCCGGAAGAACGCGGCCAGCGCCACCGAGTGGGCGTGGCGGCGGGCGATGCGCTCGTTGGCGAGCGGCACGTAGGGCGCGCGCACCTGCCCGGCGATCATCTGCTCGGGCTCCTGGTAGCGGAACAGGTCGTGGGAGCGGCGCTGGGCGTGCGTGACCACCAGCGCGGCCGAGTCGGTGCGCCGCCCGGCGCGTCCGGCGCGCTGCACGTAGTTGGCGGTGGTGGGCGGCATGTTGTGCAGCAGCACCGCCTGGAGCTCGCCCACGTCCACGCCGAGCTCGAAGGTGGTGGAGCAGGACAGCATGTTGACGCGGCCCTCGACGAAGTCCTCCTGGATGCGGGCGGCCTCCTCGGTGGACCACTGCGCGGTGTGCTCCTGGGCGCGCAGCACCACCGGGTTGAGGCTGCGGTAGAGGCGCCGGTAGTGGTCGTCGTCCGCCTCGGGGGCGGGCGGCGTGAACGGGTGGAGCGTGCCGGGGCAGTTGAGGGTGGGGCACACCCCGCGCACCGACACCGGGTGCAGGCGGCGGCAGCTGTCGCACTGGTGGAGCGGGGCGTGCGCGCCCACGGGGGCCAGCAGCAGGGCGGTGTGGTCGACCCGCCACACCGTGCCGAGGACGCGGTCGCTGTCCGAGCACAGCCACCCCTCGCCCTCGCGCCCGCCGCCCAGCCCGGTGAGCAGCTTCCAGGCGCCGCGCAGCAGGTCCTCGGGGGTGAGCGAGGGGTGGCGCGAACGCCTCGTCGTCGGGGGCCACCCCCTCGGGCATGGTCAGCGCGCCCTGCTGGCGCAGGGTGCGCACGAGCTCGCCGAGCAGGTCCCACGCCTCGTCCTCGTCCAGCCCGAGCATCCGGGTCAGCGCCGGGGGCAGCCGCACGCCCTCGGGGCGTTCCATGCGGACGCGCAGCAGGCCGCGCCCCTCCAGGGACTGCCGGTCGTCGGTGGCGACGAGCTCCCGCATCACCCACAGGCCGGCGGCGTGCTCCCGGCGCTGGCGGGAGACGCGCCGCTCGAAGCTCCCGGCGCGCGCGGCCCGCCGCGCGGTGTGGCCGATCAGGTCGTCGACCCGGAAGTC